>ERZ761609.3349-NODE-3349-length-10615-cov-22.249811_pt1 | contig 10615 bp, 11 predicted proteins | sample MGYA00511163_ERZ761609 | MGnify/ENA primary metagenome ERZ761609 (study PRJEB28899, sample SAMN02445070) | bioreactor sludge metagenome | biome: EBPR sludge | place: Australia: Brisbane, Thorneside Wastewater Treatment Plant | collected 2011-12-16 ... | reverse complement strand
GACGGCGGCGCCGGCAGCGACACCCTCGATGGCAGTACCGGCAACGACACGCTGCGCCGGGGCGGGCGTCCGGCAGGCCGGCGAAGCCGGCATCGAGGATGGCCAGGGCCTCGCCGAGCAGTTCGAGTTCCGCTTTTCGTCCGGAGGTCATGATTGAAGCCGTATCTGCGGGCATGATGTGGCCGACGCCGGGTCAGACGCGCTTGAGCAGGCCGCACACCGCCGGCTTGATCTCCGCAAGGTCGAACTCGCGCCCGCCGATTGCGCCGGCAACGATGTGGCCCTGCCGGTCGATCGGACACGCGGCCGGCAAGCTGGCCGCTCTGTGCATGCTTCTGCCGTGGGGGGCGGGCAGAATCGGGAAGGTGGGGGCTGTTTCCATCCGGTTGCCGAAGGGATGGATCGTATCAGCGCCCTCGCCTTCGCCCGGCATGGCGCAGCTATCCCCGTGCAGCTTTTGCGCCTGGCGTTCCATCGACGGTATTTCGCAGCGACAGGGGCGGGTTCATTGGGGCAGGCTGGGTTGGTTCATGCATGTGGCTTATCGGACCCTCTCTCGTTTCCCGTATTCTGGCGCCGCACTGCGCTATCCGGTTTCTGCCGGGACATCGGGCGATGATGCGGCCGCCGCCGACGGTAATTTCCGGATGTATTTTAACTGCCCATGCCAGCAGGCGTCGTGCGCTTGTCTCGACGAAGCGGGGGCAGCCATCGGCCAGGCCAGCCAGTCATACAGGGTGGCGGGGGCACAGTGGCTGAGGATGTGGATCGGTTTGGCGTAGCGGGCCGCGAAGCCGGGAAAGGCGTTGTCGACCAGGCCGGCGTCGGCCAGCGCCCGGATATCGCCCGCGTCGCCCTCGCCGTGCTTGACCAGCGCCAGGGCTTCTGCGCCGAGATGGTGCGCGAGCCAGACCGCCAGGCTGTCGGAGGTCACCGACCAGCTTTCAGGGATGTCGGACGCGCCCAGGCACATGCTCGATGGCAGCCAGACCGGCGTGCGGCCGTGCGCGATGGCATCGGTGATCATCTGGGGCGTGGCGGCGGGGAGCAGGTCTGGCTCCAGATCGCACAGCATCAGGCCGTATTGCTCCATCGCGAGCAGGCTCAGGCGATGTGCCGCGGCATCGCTGAAATGGCAGCACCGCTGCGCCTCACGCACCGCGTCGGCGAACGGCCCGCCGCCGGGCACCAGAACGACGCGGCCGCCGGCCTGCGCCAGCGCGTCGAGCCAGCTGGTGAGCCACGGCGAATCGTGCAGGCTGCCGCCCAGTTTTACGACTCGGAGCATTGTTCCTCCGCTTGCGTGGCAGCCATTCCACCCCCTGATTCGCAGACTAGCCGGAGCATGGCGGCCGCCTTGTCGAGGCATTCCTGATACTCCTCGTCGGCCTTCGAGTCGGCGACGATGCCGCCGCCGGCCCAGAAGCGCAGCGTGTCGCGCGCCAGGACCAGGGTGCGGATCGCGATGTTGCTGTCCATATTGCCGTTGAACCCCAGCCAGCCCACCGCTCCGCAATACACGCCGCGCCGGTTCGGCTCCAGTTCCTCGATGATCTGCATGGCGCGCAGCTTCGGCGCCCCGGTGATCGAGCCGCCCGGGAACGACGCGCGCAGCAGCGCCGCCGCATCCACGTTCCCGGCCAGACGCCCGGTCACCGTGCTCACCAGATGGTGCACCGTGGCGAAGCTCTCGATCTCGAACAGGCGCGGCACCGCCACCGAGCCCGGCGCACATACCTTGCCGAGGTCGTTGCGCAGGAGGTCCACGATCATCAGGTTCTCGGCGCGGTCCTTCAGACTGTCGCGCAATTCCCGCGCCAGCACCGAATCCGCCTCGGGTGCAGCGGCGCGCGGACGCGTGCCCTTGATCGGCTTGGTCTCGACGTGTCCCTGTCTCACTTCCAGGAAGCGTTCCGGCGACGATGACAGGATGCGGACGTCGGGCAGGTTGAGATAGGCCGAATACGGCGCCGGGTTGAGCCGGCGCAGGGCCTGGTAACCGAGCCATGGATCGCCGGTGGCGGGCGCGGCGAAGCGTTGCGCGAGGTTGACCTGGTAGCAGTCGCCGGCGGCGATGTAGCGCTGGATCTGGCGGAAAGCCTGACGATAGGTGTCGCGGGTGAAATTGCAGTTCACCGTGCCGACGCGGAACGGGCGCCGCTGCGGCGCGGCGGTAGCGCTGGGGAGGGTGCTGAACAGGGCGGCCAGCCGATCCCAGGTGGCGGCGGTGCGAGGGTCGCGTCCGGCGCCGACCAGCCAGCTTGCGCGCTGCTCGTGATCGACCACGACGGCCCAGTCGTAGATGCCGACTGCCATGTCGGGAATGGCTTCGGCGTCGTGCGCGAGGCGTGGCAGGCGTTCGATGCGGCGTGCGAGGTCATAGCCGAAATAGCCGATGGCGCCGCCAGTGAACGGCAGCGGGCCTGGCTGGCCGTCGGCAGCGAGGGCCAGGCGCAGCAGGTCGAACGGGTCGTCGGGGGAGAGGCTGACGGGCGGGCCGGCGCCGTCGTGACGGCGAATCTCGCTCATGCCGCCACGGGTGACCAGCGTGGCGCTCGGGCGGGCGGCGAGGATGTCGATGCGTCCGGCGGTGCTGCGTGGCCGGCCGCTGTCAAGAAACACCGCCCACGGTTCGTCGGCGATGGCTTCGAACAGCTCGGCGCTGTCCGCGTGGTAGGGAAGGGCAGTCAGCAGCATGATTTTTCTCCAGCCAGCAGCAGGCCCGCAGCCACGGCCGGCGCGCACCAGTCGATGTGCTCGACCAGCGAACCGGCTATCGGCAGTTGCGAGAAGTTCAGCACCGGGCGTCCGCTCCTTGCCGCCAGGCGCGGGCCGAGGAAAGCGCCGGAACCCGCCATCACCAGGGGTGCATGCGGGTTGATCGGCACGCGCGACAGCACTTGCCGGATGGCGCGGCCGATGCGTTCCAGTTGCGTGTCGGCGAACCAGGCGGCCAGTTCCGCCCAGGCAGCATCGGACAGGTCGCCGGCATCGCGTCCGACCATGCGCGCCAGCCGGACACGGCTGGCCTCGACGGTCTTGGGCCCGCCATCGGCGCTGTCATGCAGGTCGGCGCCGTCGGGCAGCCAGCCGAGTACCCGATGGACATCCGCGCTGGTGGCGAAGTGTTCTGCCATGAGCGGTACCCAGCGTCCCGCCACCGGCGCTTCCGCGCTCATGGCCATGACCGGGGTGCGCGCGATGCCGGTGTAGACCAGTTCGCCGGCCGCCAGGCGGTCGCTGTCGCCGGCGCTGGCGGTGGCCACCGCGTGGCCGCGCAGCGGGACGATATCGGTGGTGGTGCTGCCGATATCCACCAGCAGTGCCTCGCCCAGCTGCGCTGCCACCAGGTCGGCGGTGGCGCGCCAGTTGGCCGAGGCGACCTGGTATGGGTGCAGGCGCGCGGAAGCGCCATCGAGCCAGCCCTCGGCGCCGGCATAGAAGCGGACGCCGCCGCTGCCGAGACGCCGGCACAGCAATTCGACCAGGGCATGCACGCCGTCTTTGCGGGTGGCGAACAGATCGGTCATCTCGCCGCTCATGGTGACGGCGTGATAGCGCGGAGAACCCGGCCACACGGCATTTCCGGCCAGGATCCGGTCGAGGGCCGTGTGCAGATGTTCCGGGCCGCGCCAGAGCGGACATGACTCCTGCCAGACCATCGCGACGCGGCCGTCGGCCTCGATGCGCGCGGCCTTCAGGTGCGCGCCGCCGACGTCCCAGCCGATCGTGATGTCCGTCGGCTCAGACATGGGTCATCTCCAGTGTGACGGGGCGCAGACCGCGGCAGGGACGCATCTCCGGCAGTGCGAGCACGTGTTGTGCCGGGTTGCAGTCGAGCGCCGCGCGCAGGCCGGCGTAGGAAACGGTGGCACGCGGATTCACCTCCAGCACCATCGGGCCGAAAGCGCCGGCGATCAGGTCGACGCCGACATAGCCCCACAGGCCGGGGATCGCGGCCGCCACCCGTGCGGCCAGTGCGGCGTAACGCCCGTCGCCATCGCCCAGTGCATTGACGGTCACGCCGTGGAATTCAAAATGGTCGCCAGCCAGTCTGACATGCTGGCGGTTCACGCTCAGCAGTTGCGCCTGGCCGTCGCAGCACAGCAGGGACAGCGACAGGCTCTCGCCTGCGACATAAGGCTGGAACACGTGCATCGCGCGCGGTGGGGTGTCATGCCAGGCCTGCGCGGCGGCGGCATCGGCAAACAGCAGGGTATCCTCGCAGCCGACACCGTCGTCGGGCTTGGCCACTACGGCGCCCGTCAGCAGGTCCGGGGTGGCGAAGGTAGGCACCGTCGTCACCCCGGCTCCGGCCAGGCGGGCGGCGGTGGCGTGCTTGCTGGCGGCGATGTGCACCGCGTCCGGCCGGCAACCCAGCAGCCATTTGCCGGCGGCCTCGACCTGCCGATTCAGGGACTCCAGCAGACCGCCGCTTTCCGGTGCCACCATCCAGGCCGCGTCGGCGGCGTCCAGGCAGCGCATGAAATCGGAGCGGCAGCGCGTCGCGTCGGTGGCGACGACCGTCAGGCCGGGCTGTTCCGGTATGGCGAGGCGCGCATCGCGCAGGGTCAGGACTTCCATTCCCGGTAGCGCGATGAGATCATCGACCAGTGCCCGCCACATCAGCTCACCGTCGCCCAGGAAGCCGGGTAGCGCCTGTCCGGCATAGCCGCCGCCGGTGACGAATTCAAAGACGAAAACTTTCATGACCGCCTTCTTCAGCCTGATTCCAGTACTCGACCTGATGGGCGGGCAGGTGGTACGCGCGCGTGCCGGCCGGCGTGATGAATACCGGGCGCTGCATTCCGTGTTGTGCAACTCCAGCCGGCCCGAGGCCGTGGTGGAGGGATTGCTCGCGCTGTACCCGTTCCGCCGGTTCTACATTGCCGACCTGGATGCGATTCTCGGCCGGGGCGATCACCGGGCCACGCTGGCGTGCCTGCAGCGCGCCCATCCGGCTGTGGAGTGGTGGGTCGATGCCGGTTTCATCGATGCCGCTGCCGCCGCAATCTGGCGCCACGACGGCTTGGGCCGGCCAGTGCTGGGCAGCGAGAGTCTGGCTGCAGCGCCCGCACGCGGCGATTATCCCGGCGGCAGCGTGTTGTCGCTGGATTACCGCGGCGAGGATTTTCTCGGGCCGGCCGATCTGCTGTGCGATGCAGCGCGCTGGCCGGACGATGTGATCGCCATGACGCTGGCGCGGGTTGGGGTCGGCGCCGGCCCCGACCTGGCGCGCCTGGCGCAATTGCGGCGCCTGAATCCGGCCTGCCGCCTGTATGCGGCCGGCGGCGTGCGCCACGCGGCGGATCTCGCAGCGCTGGCCGAAGCCGGGCTGGCCGGCGTACTGCTGGCCTCGGCCTTGCACGATGGGGAACTCAGTCGCGCTGAGCTTGCCGCTTTTCATGATGATCGTCCCAGGAACGCAACCACTGCCGCCAGGGCGAGTGCCCCAGAGCCGGATCGGTGAAGCGGCCAAGCAGGGGCTGGCTGCCCTGGCTTTGCCAGGTCTCCAGGTCGGGGCCGACGTATTGGCACCATGACTGTGGCGTTTCGTAGAGGGTGAGCTCGCACAGTTCGGGCAGGAAATCGATCAGTTGCTCCCAGATGTAGACACTGAGAAGTTCGGTGGTGGAGCGCCAGGCCAACTCCGGGCCGGCATAGTTCAGGGTGTGGTGGTCGAAGCGCTCGACCACGCGGGCGTTCACCACCCGCTTGAGGTAGCCGTAATCGAGCACGCAGCCGCTGATCGGATCGATCCGGCCACGCACTTTGACATGCAGTACATAGCGGCCGCCGTGCAGATTGCTGCACTTGGCGGGATGGTCGGTGAGGAAGTGGGCGGAATCGAACACCACTTCCTTGCTTACTGTCACTTCCGGAGTGTCCGGATGAAGGCGCGCCCAGACGCCGGGCATCGCCTCCAGCTCGACCCGCAGGCCGTCGAGCAGGCGTGTGGTGTCGGCGCGCGTCAGCGTGCGCAGCAGGGGCGCGCCGGCGCCGAGATCGTGGGTCAGGGCATGGGTAGCCACACCCAGCTCGCGCGCCAGATATTCGGCTGCATCCTCCGCATCGTCAGGCGAAGCGAAGGGAAGAAATAGGTAGCCGGCATGCAATTCACCAGCATGGGCCAGATAGGTTGCGTATTTCATACGCCGTTCCGGTGGGGGCACCCTGGCGGGTAGCCAGGGGCCGACCAGATTGCGCTTTTGCGTTACCAGACGGTTCTTCGCCACGACCCGGTGGGTACCCGGAGCGTAGTGATATTCCTGACGGAAGCGGAAACCGTAAGGCGTGAGTTGTGCCAGATCGCAGAACAGCAGATCCAGCCAGGCGATCTCGCCTTCGATCCGGCACAGCGTGCCGTTGTCGTCGACCTTGCCGGCCAGGCGCAGGCCGGCGAGAACCGCGCGTGCGGTTTCGTCCGGCACAGCGACGGGCATAGGCAGAAGGGGAGCGGCATCCGCCGTCCCGATCCTGTCCGGCGTCACCAACAGGTCGAGCGGTAGCGCGTGGCGCAGGGCATACTCCTGCAAGGTGAGACCGCTGCAGGCGAATAGATGCTCGTTGTCGAGCTCCATTACCGTGGTTCCGCACTCCAGGCAACGCACTACGCTCTCCCGATCAGTTGTGGGCGGCGAACGGGTGACCCGCTTTGCCTTTTTTGGCTACGACATCCGCTGCCGTGGGCGTACCGGAAACGGCATTCTTGATGGACTGCTTGGTGGCTTCGTAGTTGTAGTCCTGGATCTTGGTGTCGTCAGCAGCTTCCCAGTGAATGAACACGCCCACGCAGATAAAGAGGTCGTCGGCCTCGTTGGCGGGGATGGTGCCGTCTTCGACGCAGTCTGCCACTGCCATGGCGACGCCGCGCTGGGCCGGGCCGAACATCTGCACTGCCTGCTTGGCGCCCTTGATGGTCACCTTGTTGAACATCATGGTGTTGGGCTTTGTAGGCAGGTTGGGAGCCACCACCGCCAGCAGCGAGGTGAAGCCGTCCTTGTTGTTGACCAGGCCGTTGCAGAATGCCGTTTCGACGGCGCTGCCGCGGGGGCCCATGATCAAGTCGATATGCGCCACTTCGTTGCCGTCGCCAACCAAGGCCTCGCCTACCATTACGCGATCGATTTTAGCCATCTTTACTTTCTCCTTGAATTGCACTGACTCGGTTAGATTGGGACGGTCCGCCAGCGCCGAGTTATCCGCTGACGGGCCGCTGCTACAACGTCTGGAAGACGTTTCGAAACATCAAATATCGGCTTGCCCTCCTGCCGACCAGCCCGCATCACGGGCGCCGGCTGGCGTCGCCGACAGGCGATCCACGAGCCAGGTGGCGACGGCCAGATCGGCGCTGGTACCGGGGTTGACGCCGGCCGATTTCAAGATCTGATCGAGGCTCGCGAGATGCCGCCGGGCACAGTCCCAGCCGAGACATGGCGCCATGTCGGCGACGCAGCCACGAGCCATGCGCTGCACCTGCGCCGCGGTAGGCGCACCGAATTTGCGCAGCACGTGGCTGTCGGGAAAATGGCTCAGATAGGTCAGGTAGACATCGGTCAGCGCCCGTGTTTCCTCGCCCCAGCGGGTGCGGCCCTGCTTCAGTGCGTCCATGCCGAGACTAAGAATGTCGGCATAACCGCTGGCGTACTGACTGGCGATGCGGTCGCGTTGCGCGGCTTCGCGCATGGCCGAGAGCAGGCTCACGGTGGGGGCGGCATGGACATCGTGGCGCGGGCTGCTGCCGAGTCCACCCGGCGCGGCCAGACGGATGGCGCGATAGACCCATTCCGCGTCGTCGCGCGTCGTCTCGTCGAGATCGCGGCGCAGGCGCTGCGGCAGGGACTCGTGCGGCAGGCGATGCTGTGCGGCATGGAGCAGCGGCACCGTCAGCAACACGATGCCGAGGTTGGTGTTGCAGCCGACCGCCTGGCGCGTCGCTTCGACCGCGCGATAGATCCGTTCGCCGAGCGGCAGTGTGCGATCGGCCACGTGCGGGGCGGCGGCTTCGGCGCTGAGCTGGAAATCGCGCGCGTGCATGCCGTGCCCGGGTGATTCGACGCTGACGTTGCCGGGCTTGAAGGCGAGCACGTCGAGTTCGCAGGCGGCGCGGAAGGCTTCCGCAAGCTCTGCGGTGCCGGGCAGGGGAGACAGGCGCGCGTTCATGCGTAACGCTCCTGCAAGGCGGTTTCCACGTACCGGTCGAGAAAATCGTTCACCAGCAGGGTGGCCACATCGTCCTTCACGACCGTTTGCAGACCGCGCCAGGCCGGGATGCTGTTGACCTCGATCACCGTGAGCCGTCCGTCCCGGTCGCGCATCAGATCCACCCCGGTGTACGCCATGCCAAGGGCCTGGCTGGCCGCCTCCGCCATCTGGAACAACGCCGGGTCTGCCGGTGCCGGCAGGCAGCTGGCACCCTGCGCCACGTTGTTGATCCAGCTGGCGCCGCGACGGATCATGGCGGCGCGGCTGCGGCCGCCGACGACCAGGACCCGGTAGTCCTCCCAGTTGCCGGTGGTCGAGCCGACGAAGCGCTGCAGGTAGTAGACGTCCCGGTATTCGGCTGCCGGCGGCAGGTCGGCGGGCGTGGTCAGGCGGCGCAGGCCATTGCCCTGGGAGCCGAACAGGGGCTTCAGCACCAGTTCGTGGCCGCTGGCGGTTTCCCGTATCAGCAGGGCGCGGGCCTGGGCTTCGGACTCCATCACCCAGGTGGGCGGGGTAGGCACGCCGGCCCGGTGCAGCAGTAGGCTGGTCATGGCCTTGTCCACGCTGGTTTCGATGGCGCGTACCGGGTTGTATACGGGCACGCCTGCGGCGGGCAGGGCGTGCAGGAAATCCAGGCGCAGGATCACCTGCTCCAGGGTGCCGCCGGACACCCCGCGCACGAAAGCGCCGTCCGGCAGGCGCTCCTCGAAACCCGGCAGTACCAGGCCGGCGATGCCGCGCTCCAGATCCACCCGGCATTCGCTCAGCGACAGGTTTACGGCCTGATAGCCACGGGCGGCGAAGGCGCGAGCGAGCTTCTTGCCGTGCCAGCCTGGGTCATCAGTGAAGAGAGCGATGCGGCCGATCATGAAAATGAACGCTCCAGCAGTTCCCCATTCAGATGTCCGGCCCGGAAGGTGCGGCCTGTGGTCAGGCAGGTGACGCTCACGCTGGCAGGGGCGAACAACAGGGGGTCGATCTTGTAGAAATCATGGCCGGCCGCCTTGAAGACCTGGGCAAAGGGCTGGCCATAGTCGCTGGACGCCTCGCTGGGCATGCGCTGGGCCAGATCTTCCGCTGCCTCCTCCTCGCCGGAGACGAACAGGTGCACACGGCCGCCGAACAGGATGGCGTCGTTGGTGCGGCCCATGGCGACGAGGAAATCCGGAGATGGCGGGCAGACCGGTGCCGTGCCCATGCCGTCGACGATATGCTCCACCGGAAAACCCAGGAAATGCGCCTTGTGCAGGGCCACTTCCAGCACCCGCGCCACCACCTGAACCGAACCGGCCAGGCTGGTGGTCGGGGTGAGGATCAGGGTCAGCTGCTGCGGCGCCACGCCGCATTGGTCGGCGATCTTGTCGAGCAGCGGGATGGGAGGGACCTTGCCGGTTTCCAGCACCAGGCAAGCGGATTCGGCCTGATCCCGGTAGCCCAGTTCCTGGAACAGCGTTTCCTTGCCGGCCAGGGCGCGGCCTGGGCCGGAGCCCAGGGCGAAAAATCCTTCCTTGCCTTCGCCATGCGACAGACTCCAGCCGGCGTACTGGCTACCCAGGCAGGCCAGCACCGGCTGGGCCGTCGATACGGCGAGCTCCCAGGGCCAGCCGGCAAAACTGCCCGATGGGCCGAGGGCGACCTGGCCAAGGCCGCCCAGGCAGATCTCGGCGATGCGCCGGCCTGCCTCGATCCCGCCCGGCACCTGGATTCCGGCGTCGACGATGCGGGTGCCGTTGGCCTGGCGCGAAACGGACAGGCGCAGTGCTTGCGCCTGTTGCACCAGTTGCTCCACCAGCGGAGCGGCGAGCTGGTTGAGACTGGGCGAGGTAGGGGTGGGGTTCAGGGTCATGGTGCTTCAGTTCCGCCCGGTGGTGGAAAGGATGGGTGAAACGCGTCCGGGGCGGAGGTACGTGCGGTCGGTTTCGACCTCTCCATGCCGGGACAGACGTTCGAGAATGCGCTGGCGGAAACTCAAGGCCTGTTGTTCCGCCGCGTTGGCATCGGCAGCCGTCGCGTGCACCGTGCAGACCGGGTCGCCGGGTTCCAGCAGGGTGTCCATGCGGGGCAGGTCGGCACTCCAGTCCGGCCAGGGAAAACCGGCGGGCACGCGCAGGGTTTCGCCGGCGTAGGCGACGGCAACGGCGCGGCTCGCCTCCGGTTTGGGTAGCGTGACCGGCAGGCGTCCGAGGCAGGACTGGACATGCAGGTCGAACAGGGCCGGCATCGGATGCGCGTCCCAGAGTTCCAGCGTGGCGGTGGGGCGGGGGTTGAGTTCCAGCAGGCTCCAGTCGCTGCCGTTCACCACGAAATCGATGCCGTTCAAACCCTTGAGACCGAGGGCACCGGTGAGGGCGCGGGCCGCTGACGCGGCCGGCCGAGGTAGGTGTCGACGCCGACCAGGCTGGCGATGCCG
>ERZ761609.3347-NODE-3347-length-10618-cov-49.027644_pt1 | contig 10618 bp, 7 predicted proteins | sample MGYA00511163_ERZ761609 | MGnify/ENA primary metagenome ERZ761609 (study PRJEB28899, sample SAMN02445070) | bioreactor sludge metagenome | biome: EBPR sludge | place: Australia: Brisbane, Thorneside Wastewater Treatment Plant | collected 2011-12-16 ... | reverse complement strand
GCTTCTGCCGCGCCATCGCCGAACAGGCGCCACCCCGCCCCGCCCGCCCCGTGCCCCGCTGGGTCCCCCTCTGGCGCCTCGCCCGCCGCCATTGGGCCGCCTCTTCCCTCGTCCTGCTCACCGCCGTGCTCGCCGCCGGACTTGCCCTCACCTGGGTCCGCGCCCAGTCCCAGACCCGCGCCCAGCTCGAACGCGCCCTCGCCCTCGAACGCTGCCAGCACGCCACTCAGCTCGCCTACTGGAGCACCGGCGCCAGCCAGACCGACGCCGTCGAAGCCTTCCGCCGCGCCCTCGACTCCCTCTCGACGCTCGCCTCGCGCCGCAACCAGACAAAGTCCGACGCCCTCCTGTTCAGCGAATTCGCCACCAATCTCGGCAGCTTCTCCGGCCACCCTTCCATCTCCGCCCGCGGCGAGCTGGCCCTCGCCCAGGGCTTCTACCAGGCCGGTCTCCGCATCATCGACAGCGCCCAGCCTGCGCTGCCCACCGACGAACGCCTTGTCCGCCAGAGCGTCGCCATCCGCCAAGCCTACGGCGGCCTCCTCATCGAAGCCGGCGATCTCCACTCCGCCTCCACCCAGCTCAACCACGCCCTGAACGACACCCGCCTCGTTCTCGCCCTGACCGGCCTCTCCCCCAGCCAGCTCAGCCAGTGGCGCATGCACCATGCTGACCTTCTCGCGGCCTACTCCCGCATCCCCCTCCACCAGGGCCGCCTCGAAGAATGTATTGACCTCCGCCGCCAGGCCGTCGCCCAGGCCGCCGAGGTCCAACGGCTCAACCCGTCCAACCTTCAACACCAGATCACCCTCTCGGGCCTCAAAGCCGCCCTCGCCTGGGCGATCCGCGAACGCGGCCAAGCCGCCGAAGCCCTCGCCGAACTCGAACAGGCCCGCGCCCTCATCGACGATTTCCTCCGGCCCGACCGCCTCGAGCCCTACCCCACCTCCATGGCCGCCCGCAACCTCTACGAGGAAGGCCGCCTCCTGCTCGATCTCGGCCGTAACCAGGAAGCCGCCCGCCGCCTCGATCTTGCCATCGACGCCTTCCGCCGCCTCAACCGCGAAGCCCCCTTCAGCCCCATGACCGGCCGTACCCTCATGCGCGCCCTCGCCCGCCTCGCCGAAGCCGGCCGCCGCCTCGGCTGGCCCGAGCCCCGTCTTCGCCTCCTCGCCGCCTCGGCCATCGCCGAAGCCCAACAGGCCCTCGCCGCCAACCCCGGCAACGTGAAGGTCCCCGAGGAGGTCGAGGAGGTCCGCCAGGCCCTTTTCCGCGCCCGTCTCGACCCCGGCCCCCTCGCCGTCCCCAAATTGGATGATTGACGCCAGACCCCTTGGGGGTTAGCCTGAAATCAGGGCTATGACGCGATTCTCCCCATCCCGCTTCTACCTCACTTCCGCTGCGGTGGCGATGGGGTTGGCGGCCTTCTCCGGCTGGTGGGCCGTTTCCTGGCTCCCCGCGCTGCTCCCCGGCCTGCTTTTCCTGGCCAGTGCCGCCCTTTTGCTGACTCTCGCTCTCCAGCCCATCATCGAAATCCACGAGAGCCACCTCCAGATCGGCGGCCGCGGTCTCCTCTGGAGTGAGATCCGCCGCATCGACCAGACCGGCTGGGCCGCGCCGCTGGTCGCCTACCTCACCCTCGCCGACGGCTCCCGCGTCCGCCTCCTTTACCCCGGCGACATGGAAACCGGCAACCAGCTCCTCGGCGCCGTCCAGCAGCGCTCCACCCAGGCCCTCATCAACGGCGTCCCCTACCGCCAGATCTTCGGCGAGCCCGCCGCGCCGCCGCCCACGCCCCCCATGGCCGCCCCCCGCGTCCGCCTGCTAACCCCCGAGGATGAAGCCGAGGTCGAACGCCTCTATCTCGAACTTAAACGCGCCGGCCGCTTCGATCCTGAAGACTGACGCCCTCCCCCCGCATGCTCCGTCCCCGCCGCGCAGCGCCCTCCCTCCTGCTGCTGGCCTTGCTCATCGCCGCCGCCCTGCTGCTCTGGAAGCCCTTTCTCAACTTCCTCGGCTCCTATCCCAACGTGGGCCAGCCCCCCGCGCGCGCCGATGCGATTGTCGTCCTCGCCGGTGGCTGGCAGGGCGAACGCATCATCAAAGCCTCTGAACTCATCCGCGACGGCTACGCCCCCTACGCCCTCGTTACCAGCCCCAACTATTGGTACGAGGAGCCGGAATGCGAGGCCGCCAAGCGCTTCGCCCTCCGCCGCGGCTTCCCGGATGGGCACCTGCTCTGCGTCCCCGTCACCGCCTATTCCACCCGCGAGGAAGTCAGCCAGCTCGCCCCCATCCTTGCCGAGCGCAACGTCCGCCGCATCCTGCTCGTCTCCGTCAGCATCCATCTCCGCCGTGCGGCCACGCTCATGCGCGAAGCCGCCCCCGGCATTACGGTCATCCCCGTCGCCGCCCCGCCGCTCAACTACAATCTCGAACGCTGGTACGAGAATCGCGAAGGCCGCAAGGCCGTCTTCCTCGAATGGGTCAAACTGGTAACTTACCCCTTTGGCCTCTAAGCTGATCCACCCGGCATGAACCACTTCTTCACCACCGCCGTGCCCTACCTGAGCCGCTACCGCCGCGGCATCGCCCTCGGCCTCGGCGCCCTCATCCTCAAGGACGTCGCCGGCGCCACCATCCCCCTCATCATCCGCTCCGCCATCGACACCATCACCTCCGGCGCCCCGCTCACCGTCCTCTACCGCTTCTGCCTCCTCCTGCTCGGCGTCGCCGCCTTCAAGGCCGTCTTCCAGTACTGGATGCGCGTCATCCTCGTCGGCATCTCCCGCGATGTCGAATTCGACATCCGCAACGACCTCTTCCGCCAGTTCACCCGCCTCGACTCCGCCTTCTATGCCGCCCACCGCACCGGCGACCTCATGGCCCGCTCCACCAACGACCTCAACGCCGTCCGCATGATGCTCGGTCCGGCGCTGATGTACTTCACCGAGACCTCGCTCACCTTCGTCCTCGCCCTCGCCATCATGTTCTCGGTGGACTGGCAGCTCACCCTCTGGGCCCTCTCCCCCGCGCCCCTGGTCTCCCTGGTGGTCGTCTTCTTCGGCAGCCGCATCCACGCCCGTTTCGAGAAGATCCAAAGCCTGTTTTCCGACATCAGCGCCCGTGTCCAGGAAAACCTCAGCGGCGTCCGCGTCGTCCGCGCCTATGCCCAGGAAGAGGCGGAAATGGACCAGTTCGCCGCCCTCAACCGCCGCTTCATCCACCAGAACGTCCGCCTCGCCCGCCTCTCCGGCCTCTTCATGCCCCTGCTCCAGGCCCTCATCGGCCTCACCTTCATGATGGTCCTGCTGGTCGGCGGCCTCCGCCTGCTCGACGGCCGCCTCTCGCTCGGCAGCTTCGTCATGTTCAACACCTTCATGGGTATGCTCGTCTGGCCCATGATCGCCTTTGGCTGGGTCGTCAACCTGATGCAGCGCGGCAGCGCCTCGCTGAAGCGCATTCGCGCCATCCTCGATGAAAAGCCTTCCATCGACGCGCCGCCCGCCCCCACGCCGGTCCCCGCGGACGCCACCCTCACCCTCGAAAACGTCCACGTCCGCTTCGACGGCCGCGACGCCCTCCACGGCGTCGATCTCACCATCCCCGAAGGCGACACCATCGCCATTGTCGGCCGCACCGGTTCCGGCAAGTCCACCCTGGTCCGCCTTCTCGCCCGTCTCATCGACCCCACCGAAGGCGCCGTCCGGCTCGGCGGCATCGACCTCCGCGCCCTGGACCCCGCCGATCTCCGCCGCCTCATCGGCTTCGTCCCCCAGGAGACCTTCCTGTTCTCCGCCACCCTCGGCCAGAACATCGCCTTCGGCGTCGAATCCGCCACCGAGGACCAGATCCGCGCCGCCGCCGCAATGGCCGGCCTCGACCGCGACATCGAGGACTTTCCCCTCGGCTACGAGACCCTCGTCGGCGAACGCGGCATCACCCTCTCCGGCGGCCAGAAGCAGCGCACCGCCATCGCCCGCGCGCTGCTCCGCACCCCCCGCATCCTCATCCTCGACGACGCTCTCTCGGCCGTTGACACCATCACCGAGGAACGCATCCTCACCCGCCTCCGCGAGTTCATGCGCGGCCGCACCACCATCCTCATCTCCCACCGCGTCTCCACCGTCCGCCACGCCTCCTGCATCTACGTCCTCGACCATGGCCGGATCGTCGAGCAGGGGCGCCACGACGAACTCATCGCCCAGGGCGGCTACTACGCCGGCCTGCACCAGAAACAGCTTCTCGAAGAAGAACTCGAGTCCATCTGAACCCGCCCGCCGGCCCCATTTTCCGCTTCAAAACGGCTACATTTTCGTGAATATCCGCATGAACCGGTACATACCCCCCGGCGGCATCCAAAGATAGTCCGTTTTCACGAGCCTCGATTATATTTAACCCTTCCCTCCCATCAGACTTTCAGATATGCTTGACCCGCTTCGGGATTGCCCCATATGCGACACGTATCCACTTTGCTCCTGTTTTTCGCCACCGCTCCGCTTGTCTTTGCTCAGGGCGGCCTCGGCTCCATCTCCGGCACCGTTGTCGATCCGTCCGACGCGCCCATCCCCGGCGCCACCGTCAAGGTCGTTCAACTCTCCACCAACATCAGCCGCACCACCACCACCAATGACGTGGGCATCTTCAACCTGCCCTCCCTGCCTGCCAGCCGCTACGAGGTCACCCTCGAAGCCGGCGGCTTCCGCCCGAAAAGCGTGAAGGACCTCGAAGTGAACGCCTTCCAGAACGTCACCCTCGGCCGGGTGACGCTGGAAATTGGCGGAGGGCCGGCCGCCGTGGTCGATGTCACCGCCGAGATCCCCAAAATCGTCACCGAAAACGCCGTTCGCAGCGATGTCATCCAGGCCAAGCAGGTCACCGAAATGCCGCTCCAGGGCCGCAACTGGTCCACCCTGCTCAAGCAGATCCCGGGCTCCGTCCCCAACAACGTCAACGGCATCGACGGCCGCGAGGCCGGCTACGACGGCTACGCGGACTTCCGCGTCAACGGTAAGGCCTCCAACCAGACCCAGGTGAACCTCGACGGCGGTTCCAATGTGGACCATGGCTCCGACTCCAAGACCACGGTCACCCCCAGCCTCGAAGCCATCCAGGAGGTCGCCGTCCTCACCAACAACTTCCAGGCCGAGTACGGCACCCGCGCCGGCACCGTCGTCAACATCGTCACCAAGTCCGGCACTAACCAGTTCCACGGCACCACCTGGAACTACATGCGCAACGAGGCCCTCAACGCCCGGCCCTGGAACCAGGGCTTCTTCGGCCTGGCCAAACCCCGGTACCGCTTCAACTACTTCGGCGGCAACCTCGGCGGCCCCATTAAGCGCGACAAGCTCTTCTTCTTCTACAACTACGAAAACCTCAAGCAGGACACGCCGACCATCACCAACCAACTCCGCGTCCCCACTGAACTCGAACGCAAGGGCGACTTCTCCCAGACCGTCAACGCGAATGGCGTCCGGCCCGCCATCTACATGCCCGGCTCCCAGGCCTCCGGCTCGCCCGTCCTGCTGCCCAACAACATCATGCCCGCCAGCCTGATCCACCCCCTCGGCCAGGCCGTCACCAACATCTACCCGCTGCCCAACCTCAAGAACGAGACCAACAACAACTACCTCAATGAATACGCCCGCGTGAACCGCCGCCACCTCAACGTGGTCAAGGTCGATTACGTTATCAACGAATCCACCCGGGCCTACGTCCGCTTCAACTACGACCACCAGTATTACCGCGACATGGTCACCTGGGCCGCCGGCACCAACCTGCCCTTCACCGTCACCGGCTGGGACCGGCCCGACAAGGCCCTCACCGCCAACGTCACCAAGGCCTTCTCGCCCACCATCGTCTCCGAAACCCTCTTCAACTGGCAGAAGGACTTCGTCAACGCCCCCCTCGAAGTCTCCGGCGACCCCTCCAGGATCACCAAGGCCAGCGCCGGCCTTGCCAGCCTCCCCCTTGCCTACGCAGTCCAGGCCGACATCCTCCCCGCTTTCTCCGGCACCGGCTACCAGGACTTCCAGTTCAACCGTTTCCCCTGGTACGCCATCGCCCCCGAATACCAGATCGCCCAAACCCTCAGTTGGACCCGCGGCACCCACCTGATCAAGATGGGAGGCCAGTATATCTACAACCAGAAGGACGAGATCAACCAGGCCATCGAGAAAGGCTCCTTCAACTTCGGCGTCAATACCGCCAGCGAGTTTGACTGGGGTTACAGCCCGGCCAACATGCTCGCCGGCGCCGTCAGCCAGTTCCAGCAGGTCAGCAACCCCTCGCGCAAATACTCCCGCTTCCGCGACCTCCACTTCTTCATCCAGGACACCTGGCGCGCCACCTCGCGGCTCACCATCGACTACGGCGTCCGCCTCTACAACATCCCCTCCGAACACAACTTCAGGCACGACATCACCATGGATGCCGCCTTCGTCATGTCCCGCTGGGACCCCGCGAAAGCGCCCCGCTACTACGTGCCCGACCCGCGCGCCCCATCCCGCGTCATCGACCCGGCCAACCCCAACAACCCCATCCCCGCTTCCGCCGCCGCCGCCCTCCGCTTCTCCCTCGTTCCTGGCTCGGGCGACCCCATGAACGGCGTCGTCGCCCTCGGCCGCGACGGCTTCGCCAGCGCCGGCATCCGCGACCCCAAGCCCATCCTGTTCGCTCCCCGCGGCGGCATCGCCTGGCAGTTCATGAACAGGACCGTCCTGCGGACCGGCTTCGGCTGGTCCTACAACCGGCCCACCATCGGCCAGGCCACCGGCACCTTCCAGAACGGCCTCGCCGATCAGGTCGATTACCGGCAAACCAGCTTCGGCACCCTCGCCAACCCGGCCATCAACCGCCTCTCGCCCCGCACCTTCGGCTCCATCGATGAGTCCTCCAACAAGGTGCCCACCATCTACGACTGGTCCATCAGCATCCAGCGCGAACTGCCCTTCAACATGGTGCTCGACACCGCCTACATCGGCAACATCCAGCGCCACCAGGTGATCCAGTTCAACATCAACCAGGTTCTGCCCGGCACTGCCTGGCAGCCCCAGTTCATCGACCCCCGCCTGGCCGGCAACAATTTCTCCGGCCCGGTCTCCGCCTCAAACCCCGGCCCGCTGCCCGGCACCCAGGCCATCGATACCAACCTGATGCGTCCCTTCCAGGGCTTCGTCAACCTCAACCACATCACCAACGTCGGCAACAACCACTACAACGCCTTCCAGTGGAGCCTGCAGAAGCGCTACAGCCGCGGGCTGTCCTTCTCACTCATGCACACCTTCGGCCGCCTGATTTCAGGCATCGATGGTGTCGGCCCGTTCTATTACAACTGGAAAGCCTACGCCGGCGACGTCGCCAACAGCCACCGCCTCCATGTCTGGGGCCTCAATTACACCTACGACGTCCCCAAACTCACCGCCGTGTTCGGCTGGGATAACCCCGTCGCCCGCCAGATCTTCGATGGCTGGGGCATCGCCCACATGATGAACTGGTACACCGGCCAGCCCGTCACCCCCGGCGTCAACCTCCAGTACGCCAGCCGCGACCAGGGCGTCCCCAACCTCAACACCACCTTCACCGGCAGCCCGGATGTCGCCCCGCGCCTGCTCGCCTCCGCCAACGCAAACACCGGTCCCAAAACCATCAACCAGTGGTGGGACCTGAACCCCTTCAACCTCCCCGGCATCCCCGGCGACGGTACCGGCTCCCGCAATTACCTCTGGTCGCCCGGCACCTTCTCCAACGACATCAACATCAGCAAGCAGTTCCCCATCCGCGAAAAGGTAGGCCTGGAACTGCGTGCCAGCCTATTCAACCCCTTCAACCAGATCCGCCGCCAGGACATTAACTCCACCTTCACCTACAAGATGAAGGGCGCTCAGTTCTCCGACGGCTACTACCTGTTCAACTCACCCGAGCAGCAGGTCACCAACCTGCTCGGCCGCCTGCCCAATGCCAACGCCATGGAGCAGTACAACCAATACCGCAACGGCGTGGGCCACACGAACGTGACCAGCGTGCTCGGCAACCGCATTATCGAAATCGGTCTGCGGCTCAGGTTCTAGCCTGCAGGACCCTCCTCGAAACCGGTCCCGTCCTCGTGGCGGGACCGGCCCTTTTTGCTCGCCTGCCGCGCTCAGAAGGTCCCGAAAAGCGCCCAGCCCAGCCCGCCGCCGATCAGCATCCCCGCGATCACGTCGCTCATGAAGTGCATCCCCAGCAGCACGCGCGACACGGCGATGCTCGCCGCGCAGAACAGCAGCGCCGGCATCGCGTCCGGGAAATGCCCGCCCACCGGAATGGTCACCGCAAAGGCCGTGATCGTGTGTCCCGAGGGGAAGCTGAACTGGTCCGGCGGCAGCAGCGTGCTCCAGCAGTGCGGCTCCAGATGACAAGGCCGCTTCCGCCCGGTCACCCGCTTCAGCCCCATGAACAGCCCCACGCCCGCCAGCCCCGCCACACCCGCTTCCATCGTCGCCTTCCGGCCCGCATCCCCGCCCAGCGCCACCAGCGCCACCGCCAGCGCCAGCCACAACCAGCCGTCGCCGCCCCGCGTCGCCCACACCATCCACAGCCGGATCCAGCGGGGCGCTTTCCAGCCATGCACCCGCCGCATCACCAGGTGGTCGCGGCTCTCGATATAGCTCAGCATGGTCCCAGTCGTGATCGGGCTCATCGGTGTCTCCACCCCTACTTATCCGGCAAGGGGGTTACAGAACCGTGAAGCCCGCAAAAAACATTCGTGAATCGAATTGTAGCAGTCCTTCCATCCGTCCCCACCGGTCAGCCTCGTCCCAATACCGGACACCGGCCGCCTGGCGGCACTCCCTAAACCCTTGATCCCGCGACTCATTCACTTGGCCGTTCGCATGCTCTCTCCCTATTCGACGATGAACCCTGCTCCGCGGATTCTGATCGCTGACGACCAGCCGGACGTCCTCATGGCGCTCCGCCTTCTGCTCAAGGCGGAAGGCTGGGAGACCGAATCCGCCGCCCTGCCCGGCACGGCTTTCGAGGCCGCCGCCGCCCGCCCGCCGTCGCTGGTCCTCATGGACCTCAATTACACTCGCGATACGACCTCCGGCCGCGAGGGCCTTGAACTGCTCGACCGCCTCCAGCGCCTGCCCGACCCGCCCCCGGTGGTCGTCATGACCGCCTGGGGCTCCATTGAACTCGCCGTCGAGGCCATGCGCCGCGGCGCCCGGGACTTCGTCCCGAAACCGTGGGACAACGCCCGGCTCGTCGAGACCGTCCGCAAGCATCTGGCCCCCCCGCCTCCATCCGGCGCCCTCGCCCGCGACCTCGAGATCGCCCGCCGCGTCCAGCGTCAATTGCTCCCGCGCTCGGCGCCCGGCCTCGCCACCCTCGCCCTGGATGCCCACTGCCTGCCCGCCGGACGTGTGGGTGGGGACTTCTTCGACTACCTCCCCCTCGCCCCGGCCCAAACCGGCATCGTCCTGGCCGACATCTCCGGCAAAGGCATGGCCGCCGCCCTGCTGATGGCCAATCTCCAGGCCGCCATCCGCAGCCTCGCGCCCCACATCGCCGAGGGCCTGCCCTGCCTGCTCCGCGCCCTCAATGCCCACTTCCTCGCCAGCACCGCGCCCGAACACTACGCCACGCTCATCTTCGCCGTCTATGACGATGCCGCCCGGCAACTGTCCTGGGTCAATTGCGGCCACCCGCCCGCGCTGCTGCTCCGCGCCGCGGGCGGATCAGTCGAGTATCTTGCCCCGACCGCCCCGGTCATCGGCATCCTCGATGACTTCCATCCCACGCCCGAATCGGTGACCTTGAGCCCCGGCGACCGATTCGTGCTCTACTCCGACGGCGCCAGTGAACCCTTCGCCGACGAAGACGGGCTCCATGGCGAACACCGCCTGCTGGAACTGGTCCAAACGCCACACCCGCCGCGCGCCGCGGCGCTCGCCGCCACGCTGGCCGCCGAACAGGATGCACAGTCCGACGACATCACCATCCTGATCGGCGCGGCCGCTTAGGCCACTGCCGCTGCTGCCCGCGGCGGCCCACAATGCCGGTCCAGGAGCCACCGCAGGTGGATGCCCTCAAACGGCGCCACGCAGTAGTCCGCCGCGCCCGCCTCGAGCGCATCCAGCCAGTGGTTGGTCTCCGCGATTCCGCTCACCGCGATCACCGGACGCCGCCCCACCCGCCGGATCAACCCTTCCAGAATGTCGTTCTTCGCCGGACCGAACACCACATCGGCCACCCGCGCGCTGGCCACGCCGCGGCAACCCTGCCGCTCAAGCGCACTGGCCAGATCCCGGGCCAGCTGCTCATCCAGCCCCGTCATGAAGTATCGAACCACGTGCTTGCCCGCCGTTGGAGCGTTCGCCATATCGCACTCTCTGGTGTTGGACTAACAACTACTTACTAAAGTATCGCCCCTAGTACTACTAGTACATGAAAATCGGATAAGAGAGCCATTAAATTCCACTCACCTCACTTGCTCCCCGAGGGCGGAGGCGGTTGGATAATAAGTTACTTGAAATCATGGGCTTGGGCGTGGTCTGGGTTCGTTTTGCGAGGTTTGGTGGGGTGGGCGCGAGATCGGAAGAGCACACGTCTGAACTCCAGTCACTGACCACTC
>ERZ761609.3346-NODE-3346-length-10620-cov-6.425461_pt1 | contig 10620 bp, 16 predicted proteins | sample MGYA00511163_ERZ761609 | MGnify/ENA primary metagenome ERZ761609 (study PRJEB28899, sample SAMN02445070) | bioreactor sludge metagenome | biome: EBPR sludge | place: Australia: Brisbane, Thorneside Wastewater Treatment Plant | collected 2011-12-16 ... | reverse complement strand
CGGTTCATCGCCCGGCTCCGATCGACGTGCCGGCCGACCGCTGGGCGACTTCGAGTGGCCGAACCGGTGATCGTTCAGTGCTCTCAGCTCCGGTGACGTTCGTGCGTTGCAGCATGTGCTGCAACGTACGTGCGCCGGGCAGCCACGACGTCTCCCCGAGGGGGCATCGCGTGCTGCCTCGTGAGGGCGAGGCGATCCGGGTCGGCAAACGAGAACGAGCACTCGTCGGGAGCGTGGTCGCTACGGCTGGTCGAGGTGTCGAGCGTCGTCGAGATGACCGCGCAGCTACCGCTGGCCCAGGAAGTGAAGCGTCCAACGCGTGCAGATGTCGGCGACCGCGTTGGTGAGGTGCAGCGCTGCGACGAACAGCAGCCCGGCGATCGGCACCGCCGCCCACGCCCCAGGCGATCGGAAGAGCTGTTCGACGTCATCGCCGGAGGACCAGCTGCCGAACGGCTCGTGATGGTCGATCCGTGCTGCCAGCGGCGCCAACGCGAGCGTGATCGGGACGGTAAGTGCCGCAATTGCGATCGTGAACGTGGCGACGCCGGCGGGGAAGCGGAGGAGCAGATACGCGAACTCTCGTATCCTCTGTCGATCTTCGGCCATCGCACGCAATCGACTCCAGGGGTTGCCGTGGCCGTGGGGCCCGAACCCGGCGGGTTCGAGGTGGGTTCCGAGGAGCGCGTTGGCCGTCATCCGCTCGACGTTCCCCATTGCTCGGCTCACGTAGCACATGACGAGCATCAGTGGAATCCCGACGAGAGCGAACACGACGAGGCTGGCAGCGAGAGTCAGCCCGGTCAGCAGGACGCCGAACCAGATCGTGCCGAGCGGCAATCCGAGTAGCAGGTGCACGAGCTTGCTGTACGTCTTCGGCTCGATGGCGACGTGAACGAACCGCTGAAGCACAGGGCCATGCGGTGCGGTCGGGGCGAGGTGTCGGGACGTGTTCATGCGGATGCTCCTCGGGTGATGCAGATCGGGTTCTCTCTGGTCGGGGGTCGAGGAATCGGCGGCCGGAGTATCGGGACTCCGACCGCCGACTGCTCACGGCGTGATCGCCGACAATGGGTCGAGCCGGCTTGCTCGACGGGCGGGGAGCCAGGCGCAACCGGCGAGTCGGCGAACTACTCATGCACGACCTCGCACGCCGAACGGCCGACTACACGACGATCATGAGGTGGGAGATCGACCCGGACAACGATGCTGGCCACCGCTTCTACCGGCGGCTCGGCGCAACGATTCGCACGAAGTCGATCGCAACGTGGCGAGCCACCAGCAGCGCTGCGGAGTAGGCGTCGGTCAGAAGGTCCCAAAGGTCCAGGTGCCTCCGCCTTCCGCTGGTCCGAAGTGGCGATCTGCCGCGCGCGTCAACCTTCCGAAGCAGTCAATCCGTGAGCAGTGTCCATGCGCTGTATCCACGGCGTACCGTAGGCACCACGCATAACGCTCACCCACTCGCAGAGTCGACCGTCCGGAAACGGCACTTCCGATCGGTGTCCGATGCCATTTGCGCGATATGAGCCCCCACGCAGAGTGATGGCGATGCTTCGCCGCTGGCGGGCAGATCGCGGCGGCCACCAGCATCCCGAGCACGAACGAAACGATCGCTTCTTTGATGAGACATGTCGCTTACTCTGCGGTCATGGACTGTGCTCGTCCGGTGGAGGCCGTGGTCGGGGGCGCACAGGGTCGGCTACTCGCCGTCTTGGTCGAGATCACTGCCCCGCTCACCCTGCGACGGCTGGCAGCCCTCGCCGGCGTGAGCCCCGCCCAGGCGTCTCGGGTGATGCCCCGGCTGGTCGAGCTGGGGATCGTCGATCGACACGAGGTTCCGCCCGCATCCCAGTTCGTTCTCGCCCGCGACAACGTCATCGCCCAACTGCTTCTCCAGCTCGCCGACGCACGAGCGATTGCCCTCCGACAGATCGGCGAAGCCGCGTCAGCCATCTCACCCGAGCCGGTCAGCGTGATCGCCTTCGGGTCGTTCGCACGCGGCGAAGCCGACGCTGAGAGCGACATCGATCTCGCCGTCGTTCGTGCCGACGATGTGGACGAGGACGACGAACGGTGGGCGGACTCGGTTGACGTGTGGCGCCGAAAGGTCCGAGCCATCACCGGCAACGACGTCGAGATCGTCGAGGCGTCCCTCCCCGAAGCGCGGCGCAAGCTGCGTGGACGGTCGGAGCTCTGGCGCAACATCCAACGCGACGGCGTCGTGGTTCACGGTCTCACGCTGAACAAGCTGGGCGGTCGAGACGATGCCTCGACGCTTGCGCAGCGGCCAAGTCCCGCGTGAACTACGTGCAGCGCCAAAACACGAAGCGACTCCACTCCGAACCAACGTCGTGCGTTCGACGGCGCGCTCGACTCGCCCGCTTCGCCTTCCGTCAGACGGTTCGACGGCGTACCTCGTCGGCGAAGGAAGGAGCTCCGGCTCTCGCAAGGGCATCGAGGAGCCCTGACAGCGTCTTCGGTTCTCGCCTGTTCGCAAGGGCCTGCTGTTGGAGTTCGTCGATCACTGCTGGTGGCGCAAGGTCGAGTTGGTCGAGCAAGAACGTGTCGGGGTCGATGACGTCGATCTCGAACGGGTCGACGCTGGCTGGAGGGAAGTCGTCGATATTGAAGGTGACGATGGCAGCGGCGTCGGCGCGTACCGCCGCTGCGAGCACGTGGCGGTCTTTCGGGTCGCATGTGAGCCCGTCGATGAGCGATCGGTAGCCGGACACCTCGGCGTCGGGAAAGGCGCCGCGCATCTCGGCGACGAGCCGGCGGACCGAGTCGACGCCGATCCCGGCCTCGACGAGATTCCGTTCCAGCTCGTCGACGATGTCAGCCGACCAGAGCGCCCGGTAGAGGCCGCGCTCGGCTTGACGGAGCAGGGTGTCGCGAAGGTGCGCCGGGTAGAGCACGCACGTATCGAGCACGACGGCGAACGGCATGATCCGTCACCGGGTGCGCTTCGGTGCGGCCGTCCGTTCGTACATGTCGGCTTCGTCGGCGATCTCGACCATCCGGTCGAGCGCTGCTCGACGCTCGAGCGAACTGCGCTCCCGATACGCGAGGACGTCGGCAAGCCGCACGCGTCGATGCCGACCGGGCTGCTCGAACGGGATCTCGCCGGACTCGAGCAGCTTGACCAACGTCGGACGGCTGACACCCAGGAGGTCCGCGGCCTCCTGCGTTGTAAGACGCTGATGTACCGGCGCGATCGTGACCGCCTGCCCAGCCGCCATCGCCTCGACGATGTCGCGCAGCACCTCGAAGACCTCCGCCGGCAAGACGAGGCGCTCCCCGTCGGGGCCGGACAGGGTCGTCGATGGCTCATCCGATGAAGCGGTGCGCAGCATCGCGACGAGTTCGTCGAGCGGTTCAGCCGGCGGCAGAACGGTGTGTTCGAGCGTCGATGCAGTCATCAGGTCCCTCCTCCTTCTGACCACAGATCGTACCCTAAAACGAAAAAATCGCAAGGCCTCGATCGCCGCGATGTGCGTACTTCCCGCCGGACGGGCCTCGTATCTGTCAATCGGCGGACGCGAGCTGCAGGCGAAGATGTGCCGCTATCGCGCCAGCCCGATCGCCAAGAGTGCCCGGCGCCGAGACGTGGTCGGGAAGGGCCTTCGGCCAGAGTGTTGTCACGCCCTTGATGCGCTTGCGTCGCATGATCAGGCCCCACTCGCATCCAATGAAGCAGAGCACGCCGTGCACGGCGACATCGCCGAACTCGTCAGCCAGAGCAGCGCGAACGACCTCGATCTGCCAGAGCACACCATCGACGAGCTTGGTCCGATCGCGGCCGTTGACGTACAGGCGCTCATCGGTGCGGAACAGGCTGCCGACGTCACGGACCTCGACTGTCCCGCTGTACTTCTTGGCGTCGATCACGAAGACTCCCGACGGTCCGATGGCGATGTGATCGATGTTGGCCTTCGAGCCCGGGATGCGTCGATCGTGCAGAACCTCGACGCCCTGAGCCTCCGCAAGGACCTCGGCCACACGCCGCTCACCCTCGGCGCCGACTTTCCAAGCGGTCGTCGCCTGCGACTCTGGGCCGATCTCGGGCTTGGGTGTGAGAGCGGACGCGATCCGACCGAGCACAGGTCGCTGTTCCTTGATCGTGGTCCGCCACTCGGCATCCTCCGCCACGCGCTTCTGCTTCTTGGCCAGCTCGCGAGCGGATCGCTTCTCGTACTCGCTCTGAGCGGAGTTGCCGGCGACATCGGCCGAGACTGCTGCGGCGTCCGGCGAGTCGAGCGGTGATGCGTCGCCGGCGGGTGAGACGTTGTCGGTCGCTGAAACGTTGTCGGTCTCAGTGCTCGGTAGGCCCGTGTCGTCGTGGCAGGCCTGGCATTTCACGACCCGTTCGTTCGCCAACCAGTACGCCTGTGAGCCGGCTGGAAGGGCGACGCCACACCCGGCACAGACGTCATCCCGACGGATCTTCATGTACTTGGCCATGGCGTCACCGACGAGCCGTCATGTCATGTCCGTAGCTGGCCGTCACGCGTGCGGCCCGGACGGGCCGGAGGTTGTCAGGCGCAAGTGCCAACCGCAGGCGGGCATCTTGACGACGGAAGCCCAACCGCCCGTTAGAGAAACCGTTAGACATCTGGGCGGGGACGCGAGAAGCCCCTGGCGGATGTTGCCATCTACCAGGGGCTTCGTGGTGGCGGGGGCAGGATTTGAACCTGCGACCTTCGGGTTATGAGTGCACCGACGCCCGTGGGTGGTGGTCGGCGCTAATCGGTGTTCGTCCTGATCACGAGGCGTTTCGAGCGCAGCGACCACCTCTGTCGTATGCGTTGGTGGGATCCCGTTGGTGCTCGTCGTGTTGTACGACTGTTGTACGAGACAGGTCATGACGCGGTTTGCGATTGGCGCCTCGTTGGCCCGCGTTGGTGAGAGGTGAGAGAGCGACGCGAGCTGGCATCGCCCGGACAGCAACAACAGCGAGGACGCCCCACGAGGGCACGACACCCTCCTCTCCAGGCGACCCATCAGCCCCAGTCAACCGCGTGCGCTGACCGTCAGGTCGCCGCTGGGGCGACGGTACGTTCCATCGCACGGGCGCTGGGCATTGAGCGATCGCGGCCTCCTTGTTCGCCGGTTCAGCTGTTGGATTGAGAGCGGGGTTGACGGCCCGGGGGCCGGTTCGGCGGTTGAGGAGACATCAGGACGCGGTCGATGTGAGCGTGGGCGATGGCTGCGGTTGGCGGTCGGCCCGAGAGCGCGTTGTAAACCATGGGGCCGACGATTTGGGCGACGGCTTCTTCGATGTCAACGGTTCTGTCGAGCTGCCCTGCGGATTTCGCTGCTTGGAGGTTTGTCATGAGTGGCGCGAGGATCGCAGCGCGCAGCCTGGACCTGAGCTCGATGAATCGGACGTCGCTGTCTGCGAGATGGATGAGGGCATCGCGCACCGCGATGGTGCGCGGGTTGTTGATCATGCTGGCGACCGCGTCGGCGGCCTCGTGGAGTTGATCGCTGGTTGGAGGGTCGAGGGTGGCCTCACCTGGAGGCCAGATCCCCGCTGCGACTGCGTCGTACACGACGTCTTCGAGCGAGGTCCAGTGGCGATAGAAGGTCGCTTTGGAGACCCCGGAGCGTTCGACGATCGCTGTCATGGTGATGCGTCGAATGCCGAGTTCGACGAGGAGATCCATGGTGGCTTCGAGCACCCGGGCCCGTGTGCTCACGACGCGAGGGTCGGCGGAGCGTGCGAGCGGTCTCATCTGGCGTCGAGTTCCGATGCGAGGAGATCGAGCCCGCGGTGCAGAAGCAACGGCACTACTCTCGCCAAGCGGTCGCGGTGTTCGGCGCTGGTGAGCTCGACATGGATCCAGATCTCGGTTCCATCGACGACGCGTCCTCGTTCGATCGTGTGCACGATCGAACGAAGCGTGAGATGAGCACGAAGCTGGGTTCGTCGGCGACGTGCGCGCACCTCGAGAGCGTGCTGGCTGGGGTCCCATCGTTCGTCGACCACATCAAGGCTGACTCCTCCGATCGGAGTGCTTGCAAGGCGCCGAGGCCCAACCGCGGTGACACCGAACCACGGTCGTATTGCATCAGCGCCATCGAGAATCGTGTGGGCGACTTCGATCGGGCACGCCAGCCTGCGGGCGCCATCGAAGGCGATCACGACGCACCCGCACGCGGCGGGCGAAGTCGCCCTGCGACCAAAGACGATGAATGGGGTGCTGCGCAGCGAGTCGCCGAATGCGATGACGGCCGGGGCGGCGCCGCGGTACCACACCGGTCACGTGCTCGGCGGTGCGCTTCTTCGAAACTCATGGCAGCCAACGGACATTGATCGCTTGCCGCGCGGACTCGGTTCTGTCCCTGGCGACCAGCTCCTCGGCACTGTACCATCCGTCTTGGACGCAGCGTCCAAACGACCGGACCCCGCTGGTGCAGTCGGGCGGACGAGCAACAGGACATCCCTTCGAGTGGCGATCCACACGGGAGGGCCGGGATGCGCTTCGACGACAACCGCATGTTCGCCAACGACGAACCGGCTGCGTCGCGGGCGCCCAGGCCCGAACGGCTGGGGTCTCTCGGTGAAGCGGTGCAACTCACGGCCGTGTTCGCTCTGATGGTTGTGTCTGCCGTAGCGCTTGCCATCGGCATGGTGGAGGGATCCGCTTCGGTGTGGATCGGCGGTCACGTGGCGCGGCTCGCCTCGCTGCTCGTCGCCGACTTGCCAACTCGCCATCGGCATTCCAGTTCATGCCATGTCACTCGGTACGCGGGGCGCGGCTCCGCCGAAGGCTTGCGATCTCGCGTGTCCGTCGTGGCGCGTCGCTTCACGGAGCGGCACCTCGCGCGATCGTTCGCGAATGCGGTCGCTCGCGGCGATCTGGCGACCGCTGAAGCGATCCTGACGAGGCGACGACCCCGAGCATCGGCCCGCCGAAGCTGTGTGGACTGCTGGACGTTGGTGGATGAGCGCTGGAACGCTGTCGTACGCGATCTGCAGTCATCCGACGGACTGGTTCCGTGGTGTCCGACGATGCGGCGGGTCGCGACAGACCCGGCCGTATGGGTCATTGGGGGTCGACTTCGACGCGTCCACCTGAGAATCACGCAACGGCGCTGGTATGCAGAGGGGCTCCGTGTCGACGCAAGGGTCGATCATCGATGGATGCACGCCGAGTTGGTCGTTCGACCTACACCGGACCAGCGCACCACGGCGGTTGTCATCCATCTCGAAGCCGACGAGTCCCCCCGTGGCCGGCGAGCAATCCGGATCGTGTCCAAGGAGGCGGCGTTGGCGCTCGACCGCTGGGCCGCGGCCAAGTGAATGCAGGCACCCGAATCAACTCCGCGGTGCAGCTCCCTGGGATTCGCGGCCGTCAGGTAATACTTGGGTGCTGCAACCATGTAGATTGCGTGCATGGCGGTGAGGCGTGCCCGGACTCCGGCGGGGCTGCAGGATTCGATCGACGTGATCGAGGAGGCGTTGGTCACCATCGTTCGTGAGTTCTCGCTGGCCTCGACGCAGGAGCGGTTCATCGATGCCGCTGGGGTGTCAGTCGAGCGAGCCGGGTTCGGGGTGTTGCGATGTGTGTCCGAGCGAGGTGAGTCGCGGGTTTCTGAGTTGGCGCAGATCCTCGGAGTGGATACGTCGACGATGAGTCGGCACGTGAAGACGCTCGAGGGCGCCGGTCTGCTGGTGAGGGCGGAGGATCCGTGGGATCGTCGCGCGTCGCGTGTGAAGTTGACTCCTGCGGGGGTTGAGGTGTTGCGGCAGTTGCGTCAGGCGCGGCACAAGTTCTTCACGGAATTGTTCGTCGGTTGGTCCGATGGCGATCGGGCCGCGCTGGCTCCGCTGCTGGTTCGGTTGGCGGACGAGGTTCTGAAATGGGGAGGTCGTACGTGAGCGTCCCGGCACCTACGGATGGTTCACAGCTGTCGCATCGACAGATCTTGGTCGTGTTCAGCGGTCTGGTGTTGGGGATGTTTCTCGCAGCGTTGGATCAGACGATCGTGGCGACAGCGTTGCCGACGATCGTCGGCGATCTGGGCGGTCTGGATCATCTGTCGTGGGTGGTGACGGCATATCTGTTGACGTCGACGGCGTCGACGCCGCTGTACGGCAAGATCAGCGATCTGTACGGACGCAAGATCATGTTCCAGACCGCGATCGTGGTCTTTCTGGTCGGCTCGGCGTTGTCGGGCCTGTCGCAGAACATGGGGCAGTTGATCGGGTTCCGGGCGATCCAGGGTCTCGGCGCGGGCGGTCTGATGGCGATGGCGTTGGCGATCATCGGCGACATCGTCTCGCCGCGTGAGCGTGGCCGGTATCAGGGGTACACGGGGGCGGTGTTCGCGCTCGCGAGTGTCGGCGGACCGCTGATCGGCGGGTTCTTCGTCGATCATCTGTCGTGGCGGTGGGTGTTCTACATCAACATCCCGATCGGGATCGCGGCGCTGGTGGTGACGAGTTCGGTGTTGCGGCTGCCGTTCACTCGCCGTGAGCATGCGATCGACTTCCTCGGCTCTGCGCTGCTCGTCGCTGCGGTCACCTGCTTGTTGCTGGTCACGGTGTGGGGTGGCAGCGAGTACGAGTGGGGGTCGCCGACGATCATCGGGCTCTCGGTGGCTGCCGTCGTGCTGACCGCGGCGTTTCTGATGCATGAGCGTCGTGCACCGGAGCCGGTGCTGCCGCTGTATCTGTTCCGCAATCCGGTGTTCTCGGTCTCGAGTGGCGCGGCGTTCATCGTCGGGTTGTCGATGTTCGGCGTGTTGATCTTCGTCCCTCTGTTCTTGCAGGTCGTCAACGGCGCCAGCCCGACCCGGTCAGGGCTGCTCCTGACCCCGTTGATGTTGGGCCTGATCGTCGGCACGGTCGGTTCCGGGCGGGCGATCAGCCGAACCGGCCGGTACAAGGTGTATCCGGTGGCGGGCACCGCTATCGTTCGGGCTGTTCTTGCTGTCGCGGTTCGAGGCCGACACCTCACGGGCGGTCCAGTCCGTGTACATGGCCGTGGTCGGGCTGGGGATCGGCCTGGTGATGCAGGTCCTCGTGCTGGCGACGCAGAACGCCGTCGACGCAAAGGACCTGGGCGTGGCCACGTCGGCCAGCTCGTTCTTCCGGTCGATGGGCGGCGCGTTCGGTGTCGCCATCTTCGGGTCGGTCTTCAACAATCGGCTCGACCACTACCTCGCCGATGCCGGCCCGCAGTTGGCAGGGGTTGATCCAGCCGTGCTGCAGTCCGGGCCAGACGCTCTGCGGTCGTTGCCCGCAGAGACGCGGACCGTTGTCATCGACGCATTCTCGACGGCGCTACACGTGACGTTCCTCGCAGTGATCCCCGTCGCCGCAATCGCCTTCGTGGTCGTGTTGTTCCTCAAGGAACTCCCACTTCGCGAAAGCGCCCACATCGGCCTCGAAGCCGTCGGCGATGACCTCGGGATCGCCACCGACCCGATCGATGAACCCTTCTCGGTACTCGAACCGACGGACAGCGACACCAGCCGCGGGCCCACCGACCGGACGATCGGCCGATGAGCACGATGGACGACGGTGTGATCGTGATCGGCTTCGACGGGACCGTCGGTTCACACGCAGCGCTGTTCGCTGCGATCGACCTCGCCCATGCCACCGCTCGTGGCATCGTTGTGGTGCACGTCGAGTACACCCCGCCGGTCGCAGCGGCTGGCACGGCGATCGGCCCGGGCGCTGGCGCATTGGTCCAGGCCGAAGACGCGTTCGCGGAAGTCTGCCGACGGAACTGTGCGGCCATTCTCGACGGAGCGAATGTCCCGTGGACGTTCGAAGCGCGAAGAGGTAACCCGGCCGACGAGCTCGCCGATGCGGCAGACGAACACGCCGCGGGTTTCATCGTCGTCGGCCGCCACGGCCATCACGGGCTCGGTCGGCTTCTCGCCGGTTCCGTCAGCCAACGCCTCGTGCATCACGCACGGCACCCGCTTCTGGTCATCCCGCCACCAGCATGACCGCCGGGGAGCTGACACTGATCGATGACCACATCGTCGTCGCTTGCACGGTCGGCGAAGCGATGCCGCTGCTGAATGGTCCGGACCAGCTGGCCAGCTGGTTCCGTGCCGGCCGGAACGAAACCTCGACAACGATCACATCAGATCTCGGTGATTGCGTACTCGTACGCACCTGCGAACGATGGGAGCCGAGCGATCAGGTTCTCACCGTCGACGGCTCCATCGAGGGCGTCGCTGTCCACGCTCACCTCACGATCCTGGCCGTCGTGCACTCGATCTCGGATGGCCGGGTGCACGACGGCACGGAGATCTGGGTCCACGTCGAACTCGGACGCGGTGCTGGAGCCCGTCGGATCGCTCGGATCATCACCGCTGCGATCACACGCGGGCTCGAACACCTTCGGCTCGAACTCGACCGCTCTCCGAACTCCGAGTAACCGAACGGACAGCTGACTGACGCCTCGAGCGGGAGTGCCTAACTTGCGTCGCCCCGCCCTGCCGTCTCGGTCGGCTCGGCGTCGTCCTGAGCTGCCCGGAGTCTCGGCGTCGCTTCTGCGCGTGCCGCCACGGTGACCTCGAGTGTGGCAACGAGACGGTCGAGGAGGTCGACGAGGGTTTGTCGCTCGGTGTCGGTGAAGGACTCGAGTGCGTCGG
>ERZ761609.3345-NODE-3345-length-10620-cov-7.346711_pt1 | contig 10620 bp, 9 predicted proteins | sample MGYA00511163_ERZ761609 | MGnify/ENA primary metagenome ERZ761609 (study PRJEB28899, sample SAMN02445070) | bioreactor sludge metagenome | biome: EBPR sludge | place: Australia: Brisbane, Thorneside Wastewater Treatment Plant | collected 2011-12-16 ... | reverse complement strand
GGCGCCACCGCCAGCACGGCACCGGGTTCGGCCAGCCGGCGCAGCACGCGGCGGCCTTCGCGGGCGATGCCCGCCTCATCAAGGGTCACAGGGGTCTGGCGCAAGGCGGTCTGGCGCAGCGGAGCGGTCATCTCTGGTTTGTCCTTTCCAGTGGCAGCGGAATGGGCGGAACCCTGCACCTGGGCCAGCGCGGCCAGCGCCTCATCGACCAGCGGGTCGTCGCGGCGGGCCTCATAGCGACGCACCTGGCGCATGACGGTTGAGGCCGCCACGCCTTGCCGCCGGGCCAGTTCCCGCAACGACAGGCCTTCCTCGGTGTGATCAAGGTAGAGCTTCACCGCAGAGGGCAGCCATTCCGGCAGAGAGAAATCGGCGCTGAGGTTAGGTTCCATGGTCTCGTTTCCTGCGGCCCCGGGTCCACCTGCCCGGACTTGGACAAATGCAACCGTGGGAGCCATTGGTTACCCGGTGGTTAACAAAACCTGTCATCGCCGGGCTGAGGGCCATAATTGTTTCTAAATCCTAAACAAAGGCTGCCACGGCGCGCGCTGGAACGCGGGCTCATGCAACGGCGGGTTGTTCCATGCAATTGTTTCCACATCAATGAGGGGAGACCTGCCATGACCGATTTTCGCAACTTGCTGTCCGACCTGCGCCGCCCGGCCCTGCTGCTGCGCGCCGCCCGCTTCGGTCTGACCGATTACCAGCGCGACCGCGATCTGAAGCGGCTTTTGCGCGAATCTGCTGCCGGTGGGCCGGAAAAAAACCTGCCGCGCCTGCTGCACGAGGAAAACATGCTGGAGGAGATCCGCCGTGCCGGTGATGCCCGATATTCGCTCACCCGTCATATCGAAGTGCTGATTGCCCTGTTGGGCGAAGCGAACCTGTTGCCGAAATCGCAACAAAACCCGGTCTGAGCGCCGCCCGAAGCGCCGCTGCCATGGCGCATCACAGATGCCAAAGGGGCCGGGATTTCCCGGCCCCTTGGTCATTTCAGGAAACAATGCTCAGATGAAAGCGTCCGGCTCGGCGGCCTTCTTCCTGGCCACATAGGCATCCAGCGCCTCGCGGATGCCCTCATCCAGCGCCGGGGCCTGATAATCGGCCAGTTGCTTCTTCACCCGCTCCGCCGCCAGCACTTGTGTATCGCGCGCCCCTTCCTCGTCCCAGGTCTCGAAGGGCTTGTAATCCAGCAGGTCAGACCGCCAGAACGCGCTCTTGAAATTGGCCTGCGTATGCGCGCAACCCAGATAGTGACCGCCGGGGCCGACCTCACGGATCGCATCCATGCCCTGCCCGTTCTCATCCATCATGATGCCCTGCGCCAGATGATGCAGCGTGCCAAGCTGGTCGGCATCCATCACGAATTTCTCGTAGCTGGACACCAAGCCGCCCTCCAGCCAGCCGCAGGCATGCAGCATGAAGTTCACGCCCGCCAGCAGCGCCATGTTCAGGCTGTTCGCGGTCTCATAGGCCGCCTGCGCATCCGGCAGTTTCGAGCCACAGAACGACCCGCCCGAACGGTAAGGCAGACCCAGCCGCCGCGCCAATTGCCCCGCGCCATAGGTGATATGCGCCGCTTCCGGCGTGCCGAAGGTCGGCGCGCCCGAGTTCATGTCGATCGAGGTCACAAAGGCCCCGAAAATCACCGGGGCGCCGGGGCGGACCAGTTGGCTATAGGCCACGCCCGCCAGCACCTCGGCCAGCACCTGCGTCAGCGTGCCCGCCACCGTCACCGGTGCCATGGCCCCGCCCACGATGAAGGGCGAGATGATCGCGGCCTGACCGGCCCTGGCATAGACCTCCAGCGCGCCCATCATCACCGAATCAAAGGTCAGCGGCGAGTTGATGTTGATCAGCGAGGTCATCACCGTGTTCTGATCCACAAAGGCATCGCCAAACAGGATCTTCGCCATCTCGATCGAATCCTGCGCCCTCACCGGCTCGGTGACCGAGCCCATGAAGGGCTTGTCGCTCAGGGTCATATGGGCGTGCAGCATGTCGAGGTGACGCTTGTTCACCGCCACATCGGTCGGCTCGCACACCGTGCCGCCGCTGTGATGCAGCCATTTCGACATATAGCCCAGTTTCACGAAGTTCTGGAAATCGGCAATCGTCGCATAGCGCCGCCCACCTTCCAGATCACGCACGAAGGGCGGGCCGTAAACCGGTGCCAGCACAAGGTTTTTGCCGCCGATCTCGACATTGCGCTCGGGGTTGCGGGCATGTTGGGTGAAGCTGCGCGGCGCGGTGGCGCAGAGCTTGCGCGCCAGACCGCGCGGAATATGCACCCGCTCGCCGCGCACATCGGCGCCTGCTGCGCGCCACAGATCCAGCGCGCCGGGATTCTCAAGGAAGTTGACGCCAACCTCCTCCAGCACTGTCTCGGCGTTCCATTCGATGATCTGAAGCGCTTCCTCGTTCAGGATTTCAAAATTCGGAATGTTGCGGCTGATGAATTTCGCAGTCTCGAAGCTGATGCCCGTCCGCTCAGCCCGACGCGCAGCCCCACCACCCCGCGCCCGACGCCCGCCTGCTGCCACATCATTCATGTCGAATCCCTCCGTTCACGCCGCCAAGGCGCCCGATTTTGCCCATATATGCCGCCCAAGCGCTAAAAACCGACACCCATTTCCGCCACTTCCGTCCTGAAACCGACATCTCCCCCTTCATCTTGGCCGAAATATCCCACGGGGGTGCGGGGGTGTGAAACCCCCGCCGCGCCACGGCCCCATCCGCGATTCCGCCTTGCGATTTGCCCCCGCCAAAGCTATGGCGCAGCCATGACACATCCGCATCAACGCCTGCTCATCATCGACTTCGGCTCTCAGGTGACGCAGCTGATTGCGCGCCGCCTGCGCGAGCTGAACGTCTATTGCGAAATCCACCCGTTCAACCGCGTGGACGAGGCCTTCCTCAAGGCCTTCGCCCCGCAGGCGGTGATCTTCTCGGGCGGGCCTGCCTCGGTCTATGCCGAAGGCGCGCCGATGCCGCCCGCCGGGGTGTTTGATCTGGGCGTGCCGATCCTGGGCATATGCTATGGCCAGCAGGTGATGATGCATTGCCTCGGCGGCACGGTCGAGGGCGGCCATGGCACCGCCGAATTTGGCCGCGCTTTCGTCACCCCCACCGCATCGCAGCTTTCCATCCTCGACGGCTGGTTTGCGGAAGGCGACGAACAGGTCTGGATGAGCCACGGCGACCACGTGTCGAAACTCGCCCCCGGCTTCGAGGTCTATGGCACCTCGCCCAACGCGCCTTTCGCCATCACCGCCGATGTGGCGCGCAATTTCTACGCCGTGCAGTTCCACCCCGAGGTGCATCACACCCCCAAGGGCGCGAAACTCTACGAGAATTTCGTGCGCCTCGCGGGCTTCACCGGCGATTGGACCATGGCGGGCTACCGCGAACAGGCCATCGCCGCGATCCGCGAGCAGGTGGGCGACAAGCAGGTGATCTGCGCGCTTTCGGGCGGTGTGGACAGTTCGGTCACCGCCATCCTGATTCACGAGGCTATCGGCGCGCAACTCACCTGCGTCTTCGTCGATCACGGCCTCTTGCGGAAAAACGAGGCCGAACAGGTCGTCGCCATGTTCCGCGAGAATTACAACCTCAACCTCATCCATGCCGATGAAAGCGCGCTGTTCCTCGGCGCGCTGGAAGGCGTCTCGGACCCGGAGGTGAAGCGCAAGACCATCGGGCGCCTGTTCATCGACGTGTTCCAGAAATACGCCAACCAGATCGAGGGTGCCGAATTCCTCGCCCAGGGCACGCTTTATCCCGATGTCATCGAAAGCGTCAGCTTCTCGGGCGGGCCTTCGGTCACCATCAAATCGCACCACAATGTCGGCGGCCTGCCCGAAAAAATGGGCCTGAAACTGGTCGAACCGCTGCGCGAGCTGTTCAAGGACGAAGTCCGCGCCTTGGGTCGCGAACTGGGCCTGCCCGCCAGCTTCATCGGCCGCCACCCCTTCCCCGGTCCCGGCCTGGCCATCCGTTGCCCCGGCGAGATCACCGCCGAGAAGCTCGCCATCCTGCGCGAGGCCGATGCGGTCTATATCGACCAGATCCGCAAGCACGGGCTGTATGATCAGATCTGGCAAGCCTTCGCCGCCATCCTGCCGATGAAAACCGTAGGCGTGATGGGCGACGGGCGCACCTATGATTACGCGGTGGCGCTGCGCGCGGTCACCTCGGTCGATGGCATGACGGCGGATGTCTTCCCCTTCAGCCATGAGTTCATGGGCGAAACCATGACCCGTATCATCAATGAGGTGAAAGGCGTGAACCGCGTGTTCTATGACCTGACCTCGAAACCGCCGGGCACGATCGAACTCGAATAACCGATTTTTCGCAGAAAAATCGCAATTCCGAATTTTCGCAGAAAATTCGTCTGCGCCGCACCTTGCCACACAAGACCGCCGAGCCCCCTCGGCGGTCTTTGTTTGCCACCTCAGCTCAGCCGAACGACCGGGGCCAGAATGGCGGGGTCAATCCCCGGCAGGCCAACATCCTCCCAATTCAGCCCGGCCGCTTTCACCGAGAAGCTCACCTCACGCGTCAGGAACGTATCGCTCGTATAGCTGGCTGTGATCACGGTTTCGGCCGCACCATCATCGCCAAGCCGTTCTTCCATCCGAATCTCCGCTAGGTCAAAATTGTCGTTCACCGAAGTGACGTTCAGCGCGATCCGATCTTCGCCCTTCACGAAATCCGCAAACTCGATGGACTGTATGCGGACAATGCCGGTTTCATCGCCTTCCTGAGAGGCTGCCACATAGTCGTCAAAGCGCAGGCCGTTCTCCAGAACCAGATCATCATCGAACAGCCCTTCATTGACGCTCACCACCAGACTGTCACGCCCTTCGCCGCCATGGAAATCGTGATAGCCTGTCGATCCGCCCTGCCCCATCACGGCCGCCGTGAGGCTGATCGACGCATCCACCGCCAGGCTGTCCGCCCCGGCTCCGCCATAGACCATCTTGCCATAACCCGCGCCAAAATCGGCAGCATGGCTCAGGCGGAACGTGTCATCGCCACCATCGCCATGCAGAGACCCGTTATCCATCAGGGTTCCGTCCAGCGTGTCATGGCCCGAACCGCCAAAAACGGACACCGGGTCCGATGGGTTTGATCCGACCAGAATATCGTCGCGCCCAGCCCCGCCATAGATTTCAACGCCAAAGGGCGACGACAGATGGATCACATCATCCCCCGCCCCGCCATAAACCTGCTCGTCACCATCGGCCCAGAGCAGCGCCTCCAGACCATCGTCGCGCATCAGGTCGATCGTGTCATTGCCCGCCCCGGCGGTGATCACCTTGATCAGCCCTTCGGGGGCCTCCGCATCGCCCGCTTCGACATGGGCGAGATAGTCCTGATAGGTCAGCCGGTCATCGCCTTGCGTTCCGGTCACGTTGCCCGCGTCATCGCGGATGAAATCAGGCCCGATACGGTCGCCCTCGGGCTCTTGCGGCTCGCTGGCCTCCTCCGAATGGTCGGACCCGAAAGGCCCCAACAGCGCCGCCAGCCCCAGTGACATCAACAGGATCAGTTCCATCGACACCTCGCCAACACAACAACACAGACTTCTCAGTAAAATTGAAACATCTGCAAAAAGCAAATGCCCAAACTGTCTTTCTCCGGGCCAGAAAACGATCCCGATCATCCTCGGATTATGCTACCGCGAATTGACCCCGCTCGAAAAACCTGCCAGCCAACGGGGCACAGTCTCGCCAGACCATCCCTGATTTGCGAACCGGAGGCCCTCATGATCCGTCTGCGCGGCCAGTTGATCTGCATGACGCCCGAGGACCGTGCCGCCGTTCTCGCCCATGTGCAGGATCACCTCGCCCTCACCCGTGCCGAGCCCGGCTGCCTGTCCTTCGACATCACCGAAACCGACGATCCCTTCACCTTCGAGGTGATGGAGAGTTTCCGCGACCGCATGAGCTTTGACGCTCATCAGGCGCGCACCCGCGACAGTGCCTGGTTTCACGCCACCCGCCACATCCTGCGCGATTTCCGGGTGGAGGAGATCGGCGACTGATCCTGTCGCAAACGGAATGGCATCGGCATGTCCCAGCCGCTAGGCCATGGGAAAGACCGCGCCCCAGAGGCCAGAATGACTGCCCAACGCCCGCTCGCCGCCGCTGCCTGGATGTCTGGCTCCATCCTCTCTTTCACCGCCATGGCGGTGGCCGGTCGCGCCGTGGCAGGGGTGCATGACACATTCGAGATCATGTTCTGGCGCTCGGTCGTGGGGCTTTTGCTGGTGGTGCTGACCGCCCGCGCCCTGGGCCGCCTGGGCGAGGTGCAAACCCGTCACCTGCCCCAGCACATCCTGCGCAATGCCATCCATTTCACCGGGCAGAACCTGTGGTTCTGGGCGCTCACCGCCATCCCTCTGGCGCAGGTTTTCGCGCTGGAATTCACCTCGCCGATCTGGGTGATCCTGCTGTCCCCCCTGTTTCTGGGCGAGCGTCTCACCCGCGTCAAACTGCTGGCTGCCACCCTCGGTTTTGCCGGGGCCATGATCGTCGCCCGCCCCGACATCACCCGCATCGAACCCGGCGTGCTGGCCGCAGCCGGGTCGGCGCTGTGCTTTGCCGGTTCGATGATCCTGACCAAACGCCTGACCCGCGCCGAAAGCATCGTGTCCATCCTGTTCTGGCTTGCAATCATTCAAGCCCTTCTGGGGCTGGTTGCCAGCGGGATCGACGGCCAGATCACCCTGCCCACACTGGCCACCCTGCCCTGGCTGGGCCTTATCGGTGCGGCGGGCATCATTGCCCATCTCTGCCTCACCCAGGCGCTCAGCCTTGCCTCGGCCTCGATCGTCGCGCCCATCGACTTCATTCGCCTGCCGCTGATCGCCGTCGTCGGCATGGCGCTCTATGCCGAGCCGCTGGAATGGGCCGTTCTGTTGGGCGGCGCCATCATCTTCCTGGCCAACTGGATCAATATCCGGGCACAAGCCCCACAACCTGTGACTGAAAAACGTGACAACGCCTAAAAGCGCGCGTAACGTCAGGAAAACCTGACGTTGCGTCATTCATTGACCAAAAGAAACTGCGCCGCTTAGCGTTATCGCCATACCGGCGGAGGACAAGGGGCCGGAAAACGAGGGATGGAGACATGAGACAATTTACCGCACTTTGCGGCGTTCTGGCGGCCTTCGCCGGAACCGGCGGCGCAGCCCTTGCAGGCGGCGTTGACCGTTCGGGTCAGCCGATCGGCATCATTTTCGAAACCGGCAACTATGTCGAACTCAGCTATGGCCAGATCAACCCGAGCGTTTCGGGCAATGACCTCGCCATCTATGGCGGACGCGCCACTGGCAGCGTCGCCGACAAACACGGCCTGCCCGGCCTCGCCATCAAATACAACTTCAACGACAAGCTGTCGGGCGCGCTGATCTATGACAATGCCTATGGCGCCGATATCGCCTATGCGACCGCCGCCGAAGGCGGCTCGGCCATGCTGGGTGGCACCTCCGCCATGCTGGACAGCGAAGGCATCACCGGTATCCTGCGCTACAAGTTCAACGACAACTTCTCCGCCCATGGGGGTATCCGCGCCTCCAAGGCCAGCGCCGAGGTCAACCTCGCAGGCCTCGCCTATGGCCCGGTGAATGGCTATAATGTCCAGTTCGACAAGGACTGGGGCACCGGCTATCTCGCGGGCGTCGCCTATGAAAAGCCGGAAATCGCGCTGCGCGTCGCCGTGACCTATTTCTCCAAGGTCAAGCACAAGTTCGACACCGTGGAAACCTTCGCCAGCAACATCGTGAATCCGGCCACTGGCGCGGTGCTGGTGCCCGGTGGCCTGCCGCTTGGCTCGGTGACCGAGGTGAACACGCCGCAAGCCGTGAACATTGATGTGCAATCGGGCATCGCCAAGGACACGCTGCTGTTCGGTTCGATCCGCTGGGTGGATTGGTCCAGCTTCGACATCAGCCCCCAGACCTTCAGCGCCGTCACCGGCGGGGGGCTGGTCAGCCTTGAGGACACCACCACCTATACGCTGGGTGTGGGCCGCAAGTTCAATGACAACTGGTCGGGTTCGGCCTTTGTCACCTATGAACCCAGTGGCGACCCGCTGGTCTCGCCACTGGCCCCGACCAATGGCTACAAGGGCATCGGTCTGGCCGCCGTCTATACCCAGGACAATATGAAGGTCACCTTCGGGGCGCGTTACCTCGATCTGGGCAATGCCCAGGCCGAAACCGGCACTCCCGACACCGCCCGCGCCGATATGACCAGCAACCATGCCGTCGCCGTCGGCGTGAAGGTCGGCTTCACCTTCTGATCCCGCCGCAAGGCGCGCGCGGCCCCGCTGACCCGGCGGGGCCGTTTCATTTGCAAAACCCACTTTGCAATGTTACATGGCTTTGCAAAGCCACTCTGACAGGTTTGCAACAGGCCCGGCCCTTTTCACCGACGCCACTTCGCGCTAGGTATGCGGCAAAGAACAGGGATACGAGCGATGATCTACCCCAAGGCAGCGGATTGGCAGACGGCACGGCAAAAGCAGGTGCTGCTGTTTGGCATGTCGGGCCTTGGCAAAACCCACCTCTCCTCCATGCTGCGCGACACCGGGCGCTGGTTCCATTACTCGGTCGATTACCGCATCGGCACGCGCTACATGGGCGAATATATCGCCGACAACTTCAAGCGCGAGGCGATGAAGAACCCGTTCCTGCGCGAACTGCTGATGACCGACAGCGTTTACATCGCCTCGAACATCACCTTCGACAATCTCGCGCCGCTTTCGACCTATCTGGGCAAGCCCGGCAATCCGGCGCTTGGCGGCCTCGATTTCGCCGAATATCTGATCCGGCAGGAGCAGCACCGTCAGGCCGAGATTGCCGCCATGATGGATACCACGCGCTTCATCGCCCGCGCGCGCGAGATCTATGGCTATGACAGTTTTATCTGCGATACCTCCGGCTCGATCTGCGAGGTGGTGGACCCCTGGAACCCTGCCGATCCGGTGTTGACCGAACTGTCCCGCCATCACCTGATGGTCTGGATCAAGGGGTCAGACTCCCACACCGCCGAGCTGGTGCGCCGCTTTGATCGCGCGCCCAAGCCCATGTATTATCAACCGGATTTCCTCACCCGCATGTGGGCCGACTACCGAATGCGCCAGGGCGAGACGCCCGGGCAGGTCAACCCCGACGCCTTCGTGCGCTGGACCTATGCTCAGGCCCTCGCCCATCGTCAGCCCCGCTATGCCGCCATGGCGGAATGGGGCGTGACGGTCACCGCCGAGGAGGTCGCGCAGGTGCGCGACACCGCCGGTTTCGATGATCTGATCGCCCGCGCGCTGGACCGCAAACTTGACGCCAAACTTGACCAGCCTTCCGCCTGATCCCATATCCTCCGCCGAACGGAGAGCCTGAAAATGCCGATTACCCTGCCCGAGACCCTGCCCGCCTTCGACGTGCTGAGCCGCGAGGGCGTCATGGTCATGTCGCCCGAACGCGCGGCGCGGCAAGACATCCGCCCGCTGCGTTTTGCGCTGCTCAATCTGATGCCGAAAAAGATCCAGACCGAGAACCAGTTCGCCCGGCTGATCGGCGCCACGCCCTTGCAGATCGACCTGCATCTGATTCGCATGAGCGAGCATCAGACCAAGAACACCGCCGCCGAGCATATGGAGACCTTCTACCGCCCCTTCGAGGAGGTCGAGGCCTCGGGCGAGAAGTTTGACGGGCTGATCATCACCGGTGCCCCCATCGAACATCTGCCTTTCGAGGAGGTGACTTACTGGGAAGAATTGACGCGGGTTTTCGCCTGGACCCAGACCCATGTGCATTCCACCTTCGGCGTTTGCTGGGGGGGCATGGCCATGATCAACCATTTCCATGGCGTGCAGAAGCACATGCTGGAGGCCAAGGCCTTCGGCTGTTTCCGCCACCGCAATCTCTGCCCCACCTCGCCCTATCTGCGCGGCTTCTCGGATGATTTCGTCATCCCCGTCTCGCGCTGGACCGAGATGAAGCAATCCGAGATCGACAGCAAACCCGGCCTGCGCACGCTGCTGGGCAGCGATGAGGTCGGCCCCTGTCTGGTCGAAGATCCGGGCCACCGCGCGCTCTATATCTTCAACCATTTTGAATATGACAGCGACACGCTGAAGCAGGAATATGACCGCGATGTCGCCGCGGGCACGCCGATCAATGTGCCGGACAATTACTATCCCGAAAACGACCCGTCCCGCCCGCCGCTCAATCGCTGGCGCAGCCATGCCCATCTGCTTTACGGCAATTGGGTGAACGAAGTGTATCAGACCACGCAGTTCAAGGTCGAAGATATTGGCACTTGAATGGGTGGGTCTAGGCACGCTGGCGTTTGCGGGGCTCACCACCCTGCGCGCCCGGCGGCGCGAGCGGCGCCATGAGGCACGCTTTCCCCCGTTGGGCCGGGTGCTGACCATCGAGGGCAAGCGCCTGCATATCTGGCAGGCGGGCGCGGGCCCCGATCTGGTGATGATCCACGGATCTTCCGCGAACCTGCGTGAATTCACCATGGGCCTTGCGCCCACGCTGACCGATCGCTTCCGCGTCACGCTGGTCGATCGCAGCATGCAAGGCAACCCCGGCTCGAGCGGCAG
>ERZ761609.3342-NODE-3342-length-10626-cov-10.462113_pt1 | contig 10626 bp, 8 predicted proteins | sample MGYA00511163_ERZ761609 | MGnify/ENA primary metagenome ERZ761609 (study PRJEB28899, sample SAMN02445070) | bioreactor sludge metagenome | biome: EBPR sludge | place: Australia: Brisbane, Thorneside Wastewater Treatment Plant | collected 2011-12-16 ... | reverse complement strand
ACAGCCCCCAAGCGAAAGATCATCGGCCTCTGGGACAGTGCTGTCTCACGCACGCCGCAGCAACCTTCCGCCCGTAATGTAGGGGCAAATACGCAAAAAGTCACGTTTTCCGTGCATTTACAGGCACGAAGGCGCTATCAGGCTGCAATTATTGGCTTTTCGGCGCAAAGCTTACGCCGCTTGTACCCGCGCGAGGCTTTTGATTACGCCGCTTGTACCCGCGCGGCGATACCGTCGATGCGTTTGGCCAGCTTTTCAATCAGCTGCGCCATGGCTTTTTCCTCTTCCGGATTGGCCGCGGGTGCTGCCGCTTCTTCACCTTTGCGGGCTTTGCCGGCAGGCGCCGCCACAGGTGCGGCGGAGACAGCGGAAAGTTTCTCGCGGGTTTCGAACAGCTCGTCCGCAATCACCAGTGCGGTCAGCACCAGCAGATGTGCGTCGTTATAAGCCGCGCCGCTGCGCGCGATTTGCTGCAAACGCTGGTCGATGTAGGATGCGAGGTCAACAACGCGCCCTTCTTGCCCGCTGTCGCAGCTGATTTCGTGGATGCGTCCGTTGATGGAGATATTCACTTCGGCCATAGGATTTTTCCCTCGGAAAATATTTTTATCGGCTTTACGCGTCTTCGCTCAGCAGCGTTTCCAGACGGTCAATGGTCTGGTCGAGACGCGCCGCAATCTTGCGGTTCACCTCGCGCTCGTTGCGCGCGCTGAGGTCGAGCTGCGGCTCGCTCTTGCCGCGCTGTTCGGTTTGCAGGCGTTTATCAACCGCCGTCTCAAGACGCGCCAGCGCCTTGTCGAGGTTTTCGAGAGCCGGTTTCAAGGCTGCTTTCATAGAGGTTTGCCTCTTTCGCTTCGTATAATGTTCGACGATGGCCTTAGCATAAATTTCCTGCCCGTGGCCGTCAATATATGGTATTCATCTGAACGGCAATTTATTGAATTTTTATGCCATTTGCGCCCCTTTTGGCGGCTTGACGGAAAATTAACTTTACGGAAATACAATAAGGCCATGACAGCACCCGCCCCCACGCCGCCAAACCCAGCCGCCTTGCTGCCGGATATCGAGAAGCTGGCGCGCGAAGCTGGCGCGGAAATCATGCGCCACTACAACGACCCCGCCACCAAAATTTACACCAAAAAAGACGGCAGCATCGTCACCGACGCCGACCATGCGGCGGAGAAGATTGTGCTGGCGGGACTGGCCGCGCTTACGCCCGATATTCCCATCGTATCCGAAGAAGCGGTCGAGGCCGGCAATATCCCCGATATTTCCGGCGGCACGTTCTGGACGGTGGACCCGCTGGACGGCACGCGCGAATTTGCGGAGCGCACGGGCGCGTTCGTTGTCGCTATCGCGCTTGTGGTCGATAGCAAGCCCGTTTTGGGCGTTGTGTATCATCCGGCGATGGACAGGCTTTACGCCGCCGCAGGGCCGCAAACATCGGTGGAGGTCAAACCGGATGGCACGCGCCTGCCCCTAAGCGTGCCTGCCGCCCCAGCCGCGGCGGATATGCGCGTGCTGCTGAACCCCGCCAGCGCGGATATGCCGAAGGTAAAGGGCTATCTCTCCGCCCAGTTCGGCGACAGCGCACGTATTGATAGCAAAAGCGGCATCCTGCGCGCCTGCCAGGTCGCGGAAAACAGCGCCGACATGTCGGTCGTTTATCCCGTCAACCGCGGCGGACGCACCAAGTTCTGGGACGTCGCCGCAGGCCATGCGATTGTCGAAGGCGCAGGCGGACGCGTGCAAGACATCGACGGCAAACCCCTGCGCTATGACGCCGAAGATTTGCAAGTACCGCCGCATATTTGCCTGAGCGCGCGCCGCACCGCCGCAATGCCGCCCAAACCGCCGCAAGGGCCTGCGTCATAACCCCTTCCCTATCCGCCGCAATCAAGGCAAATGCGTATGACTTCTTTGTTGATAATGCTCAGCCGTCTCTGGTACCGCCTGTTCGGAAGCCGTACATTAAGAGCTTACGAACAATCCTGCATCGACTTCTGGCGTCAGTCATTATCCGAAGAAAGTAGAAACGTTCTGGACGCGCAGCTAAAACAGCCCCACTTTGTGCAGCGGCAGGCGGCGGATGCGAAGGTTTGCTTTTTCTGGTTCAACAAACCTTCAGCGCCCGTTTTCAAAAACGCATCGCCTGACCTTCACGCCGCCACCATCCTTCTGAAGTCAAAAGATACCGACGCCGAAGCCCTGCGCGCCAAAATTTTTGTTCACAGGGGACGCTTTTTCTCGCTCGAATTCCCCAAACGTCCGCGCCGATATGCTGAATTGCACCACATGAACCCGACCACCCTGCGCGCAATATCCATCGAAACCCACATTCAGCTGTAAGGGCAAATAGCGCAAGAAAACAAAAACCCGCCTTTTGAGGGGCGGGTTTTGTATTCGGCAGTACCGGTGCTTATTTGCCCGGCTTGCGCGGTTTCAGTTTGAAGCCGAAATCGTCGCTGACCTGCTGGCGCAGCGTTGCCTGCTGCGCGGCAACTTCTACTTGCTCGAAATCGACCTGATTGCGGTCGGTCACGCGAACGTTGGTCCAGAGCGCTTTCATCTCGCTCAGGCGGCCTGCCCAGTTTTCAGGCTGGAATACCTGATGCAGCTCGCCGCGGTCGGCCAGAATGTTCAGCATCGAATTGCCGTGGCGGTCCTTGGACAGGAAATCATCCACGCCGATTTTCTCGCCCGCTTTGCGCGCAATGCCCTGCACAGCTTCGAAGTGGCCGAATTTGACGGCGGTAATCAGGCAGGTGTCTTCCATCTCCCCGCTTTTCTGGCGAAGGTCGGAGAGCGACAGGCGTGCACCCATATTGGTCAGTTTTTGCTGCACGGTATCGATATTGTCCCAGAAGGCTTTGAGGCCGATGGGCAGCACGGGTTTTTCCGCGCCGCTTTGCGCCGCATCCGGATTCACAGGGCGCAACAGCGCCTGTTTGGATTCAAAACGCGCGTAATCGACCAGCTTGCCGTAGGTCATGCTTTCCGCTTCAGCGTAGGACTTGTCGAAAGCCTGCACCGTCATGGTGCCGGTTTTCCAGCCCGGCAATACGCGCGACCACAGCTCGGTCATTTCCGGCAGGCGGTCAACCCAATGCTGGGGCGCGAAAACATGCTGCAATCCGCCGCGTTCATAGCCGCGCGTCAGCACGTTGGCGCTGTAGCCCATCTGGCGGATGAAATCGGCGGTTTCGAATTGTTCGCCGCGCGATTGCATACGTTTGGACACGTCGTTAAAACGGTCCCACGCGCCCTGATGATAAAATACCGTATCGCCCGAATTATCCGGCAGCAGCAGGTATTCCTTGCGCAGCCAGTCGCCGTTTTGCGCAAGACGGCGCGTCACGTCTTCATAATTGCCGTTTTGCGAAAACGCCTGACGGATATCGTTCGGCGTCAGCCCTGCCTTGGCCAGACGGTCTTCCGGCATTTCGCGGCCTTCCGCGTTCAGAAGGCTGCGTTTGAGCATCGGGTCAAGTTGACCGTCGTTGCGGAACAGTTCGCGGCGTGACGGCATGGGCACATAATACCACAGGCGTTCCATTTCATCGAAACGGCCTTCCCAGACGCTGGCGCTGAAAATCTTGCCCAGCCCGCCATTCTGGCGCGCGCTGTCGAGCAAGCTGCGGGAATCCTCGTTCGGTCCCAGCGGCTTTTTGAAATCGTCCATGGTGAACTTGTCGCCCGCCTTGTTCAGGATGGCGAGGACTTTGTCGAAATTGCGCCAGAAGCCGGGCGTGTCGATAAGGTATTTACCCTCATCGTCCTGCGTGAAGAAATCTTCCTTGCTCAGCTTGTTGCGCTGCTCGGCGAGGGCTTCCATCACTTTTTCGAGATTTTCACCCGAAAACGCGCGCGTTTTGTACTTCTCCTGATCCGGATGCTCGCACAGCGCGGCGATGATAGCCTGCTTGATGTAACGTCCCCCGTTCATGTCTTCACCTCTTTGAAAAGTGTTTTAGTAACCCCGTTGCGCTCCGAAATCTTTTCGATGTCCGCATCCGTCATCAGCGCATCCGCAGGGATGAAAATGACGCGCACGTTTTCATCGCGCATCGCCGCTTCCAGCTCCAGCATTGTTTCGCATGACGGCACGCCCCTGTCTTCGCGGATCATCTTGCTTTCCCAGCCGGATGAAACGGTGAACAGGCGGGTGCCATGCGCAAGGAAACGCGCACCGCGTTCCATCGCATTTTGCTGCGCCGCTGCGGCGCCCACCTGTTTCAACGTTTCCTGTGCCATATCTCTCGGCTTTCTGGCTGGGGTTGCCGCTTAGCGCGGCCCCGTGTTTTTGAGGACGAACTTCGGCAGGTTCATCGTCACTTCCGGCGCGACCATCAGCTCGGCCAGCTGTTTGCCTTCCAGATATTCCTTGCGCGCTTCGGCAAGGTAGGCCTTTTCGGAATCTGCGTCCGCGAAAGGCTTGCCCGCCTGCTCGCGCAGGTAATCCGGATCGACGTTGTTGCGGTATTTGAACGCATCCGTCAGGTGTTTTTTGACAACTTCCGGCATGCCGCGGGTCAAATCGCCGATGGCGGCTTCGACCTTGGTCTGCGCGGAGGGGTCGTTGCGGTCAACGTGCGTTACGCCCGCTTCGCGGAAAGCCGCGAGCAGTTTGGACGGCGCCTTTTCACCCACCACCAGCGTTTTGCCGCGTTGTTCGTTGCGCACGATATGCAGCGTGACAGCGCGCTCGCCGTCTTCGTCGGCGTAAAGCACTTGCAAGCTGGTCGTGGCAATGCCGTGTTCGGACGTGCCTTCCGCCATGGAAAGGCCATCGTTGCGGCGCGGATTGTTCTGGTTCGCGGCGTTTGCGTCAGCTTCCGCCTGCGCGGGTGCGCTGTCGCGCATCATCGGGCGGATGTTCTGCTCCCATACGGAGGAGAGGTTTTTCTCGCCCACCGTCGGCAGCGCCAGCGACGCGATGAAATCGTCATGGTGAACGAGGTCATCGAGGTCGAAGTCCAGACGCTTTTTCTCGCGTGCATAAAGCGCGGCATCTTTGATGATGGCGGCCGCCAGCGGCTGGCCGGCATAAAGCTGCTCGGGGTCGCGGTTGGCGACGAACAGCTCGTTCGTTGCCGCCGTTTCCTTTTCCTGCACATGTTTCAGCGCGTCGAGGAATTTTTTCGGCGTGATGATGGAATCGTCATCGGCTTCGATGCTCGGGTCCATCTGGCGCACGAAGTTGCAGAACACCTTGCGCGCGATTTGCGCCTGACGGTTCAAATCCTTGTCGGCGAAGGCGCTGATGTTCAGGCTTTCCTCGACGGATTTCTGACGGCTGCGCGCCCCCTCTTTCAGGGAAATATCACGCAGGCCAAACTCTTCCATCGCCTTGTTCAGCTTGCTGTAGAGTTTGTTTTTGCCGACGGAGCCGGATTTTTCAAACACCATACGCTCGATGTATTCAACAAGGCGCGTACCGTAATTGAGGGACGGGTTTTCCTCCACCGTTTCCGACTGCTTCGGCGCTTTGTTCCATGCGCCGAATTCGACTTTGACGGGGCTGTCAACGGGCTGCATTTTCGCACGGATGGGCTGCGCCTCTTCGAGGTGCTGCTTGATACGGCGGAAAGACATGCCTTCCTTCTTGGTGTATTCCTCGTCCACTTCCTCGATAAGGTCGGGGGCGGAGGTGGTGATTTTCTCGGCATCGGACAGCGTCGCCCAGCGGTCATAGAACAGCGCCAGCTTTTCGGACGAGGAAACAACGTCCTGCCAGTTGGCGAGCAGGGTTTGCTGCAATTCCGGAATCGGCGTGCCTTCGACTTTCGCCTTGGTTTCGCGCATCCACATCAGCCATTCGCCGAACGCGGCAGGGTCGGCATCGGCCTGTTCCTGAAACGCGCTATAGATGGTCGATACGGGCATGCCCACCATCATCTGGCAGATACGGTGCTGCCAGTCGATAACATCGGGGTCGGGCAGCGTATCGGGCTTCAGACGGTCATAAACCGACTTGTTCAGCGAGCGCGTGGTGGAGCCGTCTTCGGTTTTGTTACCCGTGAAGGTGACGAAGAAGCCTGCGCCCATATCGTCACGCTTGAACGTGAAGGAGCTGGGGCCGGAAGTGTTGTCTTTGTTCTTGAGCGGGTTATCGACCGTGCATTCACGCAATTCGCCAATCAGGAACTGGATAACGGTTTGCAGGGCGTTGTCCGAGCCTTCGCGCGATTTGTTGTACTCGTCGAGAACGATTTCGCGGTTGTCGATGAACGCACGAATGAGCGCGCCGAACTGGGAGTTCATACCCAGCGCGTTGCCGCCCGCGTTGTCGAGACCTTCGATTTTGCTGACCTTGGTCAAGATGTCGAAGGATTTCTGAACTTCGTCGTTACCCGCGGTTTTGAGATACGCCCAGTCGATGCCCTTCAGCGCACCGCTGTCGTCTTTGCTGAGCGCCTTTTCCGGCAGGCCTGCCAGCAGACCGACGGACATATCTTCCAGCGAGCCCGCTTTCAGACGTTTGTCGATGGCTTTGGGCAGGGCGTCGGCGGCGCCGAAGTCCAGCACCATTTCGAACAGAAGGTCGTTCATGTTCTTGCCGCCGCAGTCGAAAATCTCGACCGAGCCTTTGGCGCGCAGACGGCCCTGCAGGGCGCCAAGGAACGACTTACCGTGGCCGGGGTCGCCAATCATCATCTGCGTGCGGTTGAAGTTTTCGTTCTGGGGCTGTTTGCCTTCCAGAATGTCTTTTTGACGCTGCAGCGGGTCGCCGCGGCGTTCGATACCGTCTTTGAAAATCGGCAGCATGCTGGGCACGGGCATGTCGCAATAAGCGAGCGCAACGACTTCTTCATAGGGACGTTCGGAATAGATTTTCAGCGGCTGGCTATCATCCGCGATGAAGGACAGAACCGTCTGGATGGAGCTGCGGCCGTTTTCTTCAACGCGCTGCGGACCCCACATGGGGAACGGACGCGTCGAGGTGCCGATGCGCTTTTCCAGCTGCTCGTAATCTTCAAGGGACAGGTCCTTGATGTTCTTTTTCAAGATGGACGCCGCCTCCGGCTTTTTGCCTTCGGCTTTGGGGGCGGTCGTTTTTTGGTCTTTGTTGTTTTTCGTCATGGTTTCCGATCCATCTTGTTATGAGCTTGTCTCATGGCTCTGCGTTTCTGACTGTTAGGAACGGCCTGGAAGCTGCCGGTTTTCCTGACCTTCTCGAGCAAAAGCCCGACGATCGCCATCGGCACTTCTTCCGGATTGTTACCAAGGACGATACCCATGTCCTGATAAGGTTTCCGGCCTTTGATGCCTTCGGCCATTTTTTGCATGTTCGTCCCCTTCGCCGCGGTGATGATGGCCGCATCGAAAGTAATTTTGTCGGAGTGGTCGAACATGGTGAAGATCTTCTCTTTCGACGGTTCGGGGTCGAACATATCGCCGTCGGAGATGACCAGTACATGCGTGAACCCGCTGAGGGTTCCGCTCTTGCCCCGCTGTTCGCCAATCGTCTTGGCGACTTTTTGCACAGCGGGCGCGAAGTTCGTGCCGGAGTTAAGCCCCTTGCGGGCGGCCTGCATGGCCTGACCGATAGTCACGCGGTCATCACCGGGCTTGATGAGAATGGGCGGGTCGCTGTCGCCCCACATCGTAACGTAAACATTCATCTTCATGTCTTTGCCCGCGGCGGCTTCGTACATGATGGCGGCCGCTTGCAGCGCCGCGTTGATGGGCACCGCCCCGCCGCCGCTGCCGTTGCCCATAGAGCCGGAGCCGTCGATGGCGATGACAATATCAATCTCGGTCGGGACCATGCTGGTCTCGTCCTTGTGGAAACGCTTCAGGTCTTCTTCTTCCAGCTGGCCGGTGACCTTTTTGATGGTCATGTTCCGGTGCGCCTCGACGTTGAAGCGGTCTTTGACTTCGCCGTTTTCAGGCAGAATGTCGAGCGAGCGGGACATTTTCGCCTTGCGTTGCAGCTGGCGGTCCTGCACGTCCTTGAACAGTTTGCGTACGCGCGTGATGGGGCCGGCCAGCTCGCCGATGCGGGTGTTGTAGTCCGTCCAGTCCTGCTTGGAGAGCTCTTCCAGCGATTTGCCGTCGCCGTCGCCGCCCTGCTTGCTGGGCTGGGGCTTGCCTTTGCCCTTGCCCTTACTTTTGCTTTTGCTCTTCTGGCCGTCCTGACCTTCGCCGTCGGCGTCTTGTCCCTCGCCATCGGCATCTTCGCCGTCCTGACCGTCTTGCTCTTCCTGCTCCATGCGTTCGAGCTCTTTTTCGAGGTCGTCAACGGTCTGGCCTTCGCCGTCAGCATCGTCGCCGTCGGCATCGCTGCCATCCGCGTCGTTGCCGTCTGCGTCATTTCCATCGCCATCGGCGTCGTTGCCGTCACCATCGGCATCGCTGCCATTGGGGTCGAGCTCGTCCGAGGGGTTTTCGGTCGGCGTTTTGGGCGCAGGCATATCCCCCGCGCCTTCAACCGGCACGGTATCTTCGTCATCGGCGCCCAGTTGGCCTTCGCCTTTTTCAGGCTTGCCCTTCTGCTGGCCGTCCTGACCTTCGCCGTCCTGCTCCTGACCATCTTGCGATTGGCCATCTTGCTCTTGGCCGTCTTGTTCCTGACCTTCGCCCTCTTGGCCTTCGCCTTCCTGACCTTCGGCGTCCTGCTCTTCGCCGTTCTCGCCTTTTTCGCCCTTCTGGCCTTTTTGTTTCTGCTTTTGCTTGTCGCCTTTTTGGCCTTGCTGACCATCCTGCTGCTGACCGTCGGCTTCTTCGCCGTCCATGTCATCCGCATCCTGCTGCTCGCCCTGCGGCTTGCCGCGGTCTTTTTGCTGCTTTTGTTTCTGCTTTTGCTGGTCTTGCTTGTTCTTCTGGCCTTTTTGCGGCTTGCCTTTGCCCTGACCTTGTCCCTGACCTTGGCCTTGACCGTCCTGCTCCTGACCTTCTTGCCCCTCTTGGCCTTCCTGACCTTCCTGGCCGTCTTGCCCGTCCTGACCATCCTGGTCTTGGTCCTGGTCTTGGTCTTTATCCTGATTTTGCTGTTTCTGTTTTTCCTGCGCGTCTTTCAGCTGCTGGTCAATCTGGTCGTTTTGCTGTTTCAGAATGCGCTGCAGAAGATCTTCCGCATAAAGCTTCATGATTTCATCAATCACGGCTTTGCGCGACAAATCGGCGCTTTCGATACGGCCTTTCAGGTTCTGCCAGCCATACAAACGCTCATGCTGTTTGGGCTGCAGGTTTTCAAGCCCCTTGGGCCCGCCCGCCAGTTCGCGCAGCAGTTTGAAATCCGGATGCTCGATGCCGTCATCATCTTCTTTTTTATCGGCAGGACGGCGGGCAAGCGTTTGCGTCTTGCGCACAAGGTTCGGATTGACGCCGACCTTGAACCATCCGGTATCGGTGTTTTCGAACATGCCGTTGTTTTGATAAAAACTCAGCTGCACAGCGTTGCAGAGGTTCATATAACGGCGCAGCTCGTCCGAGATGCCGTCTTTCGGCAGACGCGTCAGCCCCACGCCGCGGCCGGTCACGGCGGTGTTATTCACCGACACGCCGTAATCCTGCAGCAGCTGTTTGCCCATGTTGGCCACGAAACGGTTGGCGACGTTTTCTTCCGCCGCCGAGAACATCATGTGGCGCAATTCCCACTCCGCCGACAGCATCAGGAGCTGTTTATACTCCTCCGGCTTCAGCTGCGGGCCTTTCTTCTGCTGCGCAAGACGCGACTTGCGCAGGAAGGGTTGCATTTCCTTGTAAACTTCCTGCATGCGCTTGGGGTAGCTGACAGACAGCAACGAATGGCCGATTTCACGGTAAACGTCCGCGCGCGCGTGTTCGAAGCCGACCACCATGCTCTGCACGAAGTCGATATTGATATGATTTTTGGAGCGGTCAAAAGAAAAGCCCGTGCCCGGCGCGCCCCAGCTGTAGCGCGTATCCTTGTCGCGCAGCGCTTCGCGCACATGGTGCGCGTGCGACAGCAATTCCTGATGCGCCTGACGCGTACCCGTGATTTGTTGCCACAGCGCCGTTTGCGGCAGCGGCGTATTTTCAGCGGGCGGTTTCGCCCATGTTTTCATCTGGTCGGGGTTGACCGACAGGTAAGACAACGCCGCGCCCCAGAGCAGCTGGGTTTCCGGCGTGTCGAATTTCGGCGGCTTAGGCGCGGCGCCCGTTTGCACGGCTTCGAACGCGTTCAGCGCTTCTTTGCGGAAATCTTCGGTATCGACGCCAAGGTTCGCAACGAAATCCTTGAGGTCATCAAAGGTAAAGGGCTTCGGGTTGTCGGCATTTTGAGCCGCGCGGACTTTCCCGTTCAGCGACAGACGATGCCGCGTCAGGGGTTCGCGCAGAATATTCTCAATCTTTCTCCGGTCCCGTTTATCCATTTCATCCAGCCTTTACACATTTATATGCCGCACGGAGAAGAGGATGCCTCTCCGGCGACTCGTCCGATCGTGACGGCCACAGCCAAAGCCTTGAAATTGCCCATGCCGGAAGTTTTGGCAGAGAATTTTGACCTTGGTTTTCAGCAATTTTGATCGAGCGTTAGGCTAGCATTTTTTAAAAAACCGTCAAAGTTAAAAATGTCTTAAAGCGCAATACAAATACATCTGCGCTGCACTGAGATCGGAAGAGCGTCGTGTAGGGAAAGAGTGTAGATCTCGGTGG
>ERZ761609.3341-NODE-3341-length-10629-cov-3.999527_pt1 | contig 10629 bp, 8 predicted proteins | sample MGYA00511163_ERZ761609 | MGnify/ENA primary metagenome ERZ761609 (study PRJEB28899, sample SAMN02445070) | bioreactor sludge metagenome | biome: EBPR sludge | place: Australia: Brisbane, Thorneside Wastewater Treatment Plant | collected 2011-12-16 ... | reverse complement strand
CGTGTGCTCTTCCGATCTGCGGTCCGGCGGGTCGCGACGCCGGCGGTCAGGTCACCCCCGTGTCGCCCGGCGCATACCCAAGTTCCTCGAGCACGCGATCACGCGGGACCCCCAGGTCGAACTTCGCCCTGGCGCTGTGCGCGGCCTCGCGATCGTCGGTCGGGAGAGGATCCGGCCAGCGGAGGGACACGGCGCGATCCTCCGGCCGGGTCCGAAGCACGCCGGCGTGGTCCAGGCCCGCCAGGATCAACCCGCACGCTCGGGTGATTCCCTGCCCGTAGGTGACACGCTTGCGAGCCGTTTTGCTCAGCAGCCCCATCAGGGTGATCCGAAGCGCGTTGGCGCTCGAGAGGTTCCCGATCCTGGCCCTGACCACCCCGCTGGCCAGCGGCGGCACGCAGGAGATCTTGTCGAGCGCCTCGCGCACCTCCTGGACGTGGGCAAGTTCGCTCGGAGATTCCCCGTCCCCGCCGAACTCATGGATCGACGCGTGCGGGTTGTCGGTCGACCACATCACGCCGGGGCCGACGGGAGATTTCTCGAACCCCTCGATCCCCCGCGCCAGGTACATCTTGAAACTCTGGAGCGTGACGCGGCTCGCCCGATCCGACAGCCGCGTGTTCAGTTCATCCTGCATCGCGATCATCGCCTCGACCTCGCCGAACCCCTCGTAGCGGAACGGTTCGGAGATGTTCTGGATGTGGCACACCGGGATGCGCCCGCCGGTCCACTCGAAACTCTCCTGGCTCACCAGGCGCTCGTCCAGGTACACCTGCCTGGCCCGCGAGGACATGACTTCCGTCACCGTCGTCCGTTTCCGTCGAACGCCGATGGATCGATCGGTCCCGCCCCGGCGTCGCGTCGGCATGGCCATGGCCCCGAGCCAGCCCGGAGACTCGGCCGCGATCTCCTCTCGCTCGAAGTGGATCACGTACGCCGCGAGCGATCGGTAGTCCGCGGGGTCAAGCACGGGGATGCCGCGTGTGGGCTCAACCACTTCGACGCGAACCGATTCAACGCCGGACGCCTCGGGGTCCATGCGGACCACCAGGTCAACATGCCCGTAGACATGGCCCAGAAGCGCCATGTCCTGGAACAGGGCGATCCCGCCGGAGTTCTCCCACACGCGGTCGAGCGCCCGCTCGATCCGGCCCGCCAGGTCCCGGTCACCCGCCCCGCTGTGGATCGCGACGGGCTTGGAGAACATGAAGTCCACCATGGACTGGATCCGCCACGCGATGTCGTTCTCGATGACCACCTCGCGGCGTCCGCCCTGGACCTGCTCGCCGGTCTTCCCGCTGCGGCCGATGATCCGACCAGGAAGGCCGATCTCCTGTGCCTGCCGGTACCATCTCCCCGGGCGGTCAACTTCGCCGCCGATCCCATGCCCCACCGGCCGGAGCGGATTCCTGTAGTACGTCCAGTAACGTTCGAGCCGCGGTCGCCTCGCGGTCGAGTGCTCATCAAGGATGAGTTTCAGATAGGCCTCGTCGAGGCCGACGTCGGAAAACACTCCAAGCCGGTAGGTCATGGTCCAGCCCCTGCCTTTGAGTCGCGAGCCGGGCACCCGGGTCGCGGCACGCCCATCGCACGCCCTCACAAGGTCTCTCCGGCGGCGCGATGGCGCGCGCGCCGGCGGCGGATACGCGGCCGGTGATGAGCCGCAACGCCTTGCCAGTTCCGCACATGCAAATGATCATTTTTTTTCACGGCACCACGGAAAAATGTCCGTGCCGGTGCGCGCGCGGTCGGCCGGGACGCGGCGGTGATCCCGCGTAACAAGGCCGGACCATGCGCGCCGATGGCGATCTCCCGCCGGCGCGGGTGGTGGACGGTGACCGTCCAGCGGGGGAGAGTGAAGTTGGGCAAGGGACGCGTCGATACGTAGCCCTGACGCCGGGCGGAGGGCATCGATGCCCAGGGTCGGCCACGGACGGCCGCCTCCCGCGCCGCGTCGCGGATCTCGAATCGTTGCTTCCGTGCCGATCACCGCGGCCGGACCGGCCGGATCGGCCACCCATGGTCACACACGGCCCACCATCCGACTGGTCCGCCAAGACCGTCTTCACCACCGGGGAGGCGGCGGAAGTCTGCCGCGTAAGCCAGCAGACCATCATCCGTTGCTTCGATTCCGGTCGCCTTGCCGGATTCCGCGTCCCTGGATCACGCTTTCGCCGCATCCCACGCGACGAACTGATCCGTTTCATGCGGGAGAACAACATCCCGATCGAGCGTCTCGGACCCGGGCCGGGGGCGCGGGTGCTGGTTATCACCGCCGAGAAGCGCGTTCAGGCCGCCGTACGAGCCGCGGTCGAGGCCGAGACATCGATCGCCGAGTCGGCCAGGGTTGTGTGTGCTTCCAACGCTTTCGATGCCGGCATCGAAGCCGGCTCCGACCCGCCCGAGTTGGTCGTTCTGGCCTTCGATGTTCCCGGCATCGACCTCATCGCCGCCGTTCGAACGATCGCCTTGATGCCAACACGCCCGCTGATTCTCTGTTCGATCGGTCCATCGCCCCTGCCATCGCCTGCGGACCTCCGGGCCGCCGGGGCGTCCGACGTCGTTCGATCACCAGAGGATCCGAGCGAACTGGGCCGGGCCGTGGCGCGGGCCTTGGTCGCCAAGGTCCACGACAACGGCCGATAGCGCGGAGGCGGAGTATCACCGGCCGAGAACTCGACCGATGACCACGCCCGCGCCGTGAATCGTCGTCCAGCCCACGTCTCAATTGGTCCGAGACCCATCGTTTCGCTCCGGCGCGCCGCATCCTTGCCGCGATCGCTCAAAACACGTCCTTCAAACGCCGACTTTGGTGGTGCCGCCCGGGAACGGGGCAGACGCCCCGACCGCGAGCGGAAAACGGCGAGTACTCATGGCACGCAAGCGCAAGAACGAGGGGGGCACACCCGCCGGACGGCACCAGGGCACTCGCTCTCCCGGCGACGATGCCAGGACCGATCGCGCCCCTGAACGGGCCGAGACGGAATCACACGATTGTCAGGCCGCCGAACCTCCGGTGCGTCCCCGCGTGCTCGTCGTGGTTTCCTCGCCGGACCTGCGACAATCCGTCGCCGGGCACCTCGGCGTTGGAGAGTTCGAGGCTTGTCTTACCGACTCGATCGCCGATGCCACCGCCAGGCTGCGTCGCGACCCCTTCGACGTGGCGATCATCCAGGTTCGCCTGACGGACGGGACGGGCGCCTCGCTTGTCCGTTTCATCGAGGAGTCTCACCCGGGTCTGTGCGTGGTCATGGTGTCGGATTGTCCGACACTCGAGGAAGCATCGATCGCCCTGCGGTGCGGGGCGTGCGACCTGCTGGGATCCGGCATGAACTCCCCGGAATTCGTGGACCGGCTCGCCGACGCGCTGCGCCGTTCATGGGTCGTCCGTGATCGTGAGGATCGCATCCGCAAACTCCGAAAAGCGTGCAGGGAACTCAACAAGGCGAGGAAGATCGTCTCAAGCCAGGTCGGGTCGCTCTGCGACGACCTGGCCACGGCGTACCAGGACCTGACGGGAAAGGTCGCCGACGCCGCCGCCGCCGCCGAGTTCAACAGCATCGTCCGGCAGGAACTCGACCTCGAATCACTCCTGAGGGTGGTGCTTGAGTACGTCCTGGCAAAGGCCGGACCGACCAACGCCGCCGTCTTCCTCCCCGCCAGCAGCGGTGATTTCACCCTCGGGGCCTATATCAACTACGACGGGCCCAAGGACTCGGCCGAAACGCTGCTTGATCACCTCGCATGCACGATCGCCCCCAGGCTCGAACACCAGATCGGGGTCCTGCGCCTCAGCGGCCGCGCCGACATGAACGAACGCCTCGGACCGGAATCGGATTGGATCGCCGATTCGCACGTCATGGCCTTTGCCTGCCACGATCAGGGTGAGTGTCTCGCCGTGGTCCTTATCCACCGCGGACTGGCCACCCCATTCTCGGACGACTTTGCTCGCCTGGTCCCCGCGATCGCCGACCACTTCGGCCGTCAACTCTCACGGATCATCCGCTGCCACCACCGCCACCTGCCCAAGGATAAGTGGGGGCTCAAGCCCGGCAGCCTCGGCGAAGACCCGGACATCGACCTGGCGGCTTGAACCCCCACAAGGATCCCCGCGCCCCGCGGCAACCCCCGACGGGCTCGATCCATCCTCCTTCCGGCTCGTGAACCTATCCTCACGCCCGGTATGGACACTTCATCGAGCATGCTCCGAGTTGCCCGCCGCGTCGCCACGCTGGTCCCGTCGGTCACCGTTGCCTTCACCAACCGGGCCAAGGCGATGCGAGACCGCGGGCTTGACGTTCTGGGATTCGCGGCCGGGGAGCCGGACTTCGACACCCCCGAGGTCATCAAGCGGGCGGCCATCGATTCACTCCTCAAGGGCAACACCAAGTACATGCCCACGCTCGGAGACGCGGCCTCCCGCGCCGCGGTTGCCCGGAAATTCACGCGCGACAACTCCATCCCGGACTGCACCCCCGATCACGTCGCGATCTCCGCCGGCGGCAAGCACTCGCTCTTTGTCGCCCTCCACTGCCTGCTTGACGGGTCCGAAGCCGGCGACGTCCCACGCGACGTCCTGCTCCCCGTTCCCACCTGGGTCAGTTACGCCCCGATCGCCGAACTGGCGGGTGGACGAGTCGTCCCCATCCCTCCGACCGCCCAGTCCGATTTCCGCATGACCCCCGACCAACCCCGGGCCGCCATCACCCCTTCATCACGGCTCCTGATCCTCAACTCGCCCAGCAACCCGTGCGGGACGATGTACACCCCCGACGACCTGCGTGCCCTGGCCGAGGTTGTCGCCCAGGCCGCGCGCACCGTGGCCCCTCACCTGCTCGTCCTGTCCGACGAGATCTACGAGAAGATCGTGTTTGGAGGCATCGATCATTTTTCCATCGGCTCGATCCACGAGATCGCCCAGAGGGTCATCACCATCAACGGACTGTCCAAGGCGTACTCGATGACGGGCTGGCGCATCGGGTTCACCGCGTGCAGCGGGGAGTTCGGACGCGAGTTCATCAAGGCCATGGGCACCCTCCAGGGCCAGATGTCCACCAACAACACCTCGTTCACCTACGCGGCCATCCCCGTCGCCCTCGAGTCGTGCGACGCCGATGTCCGCCGCATGCGCGACGCCTTCGCCCACCGGGCCACGATCCTCGAACGGCGACTGGCCGGCATCCCCGGCCTTCGCAGTGTCAAGGCCACCGGCGCGTTTTACGCCTTCCCCGACGTCTCGGCCCACTTCGGAAAATCCAGCAAGGGCGGAAGGCCGATCAACTCCGCCCTGGAGTTCTGCGAAGCGCTGCTCGCCGAGAACCTCGTGGCTCTCGTTCCCGGGGAGGACTTCGGCGGATGCGGCAAGAACCACATCCGAATCTCCTTTGCCTGCTCGGACGAGCAGATCGACAAGGGCATGGACCGTCTGGGGGATTTCGTGAATTCGCTGAAGTAAGTGCTTCCCTCGCCAGGAGGCTCACCGGTCCCCATCGGCGCGGCGCGGAGGCAGGCCGATGTCCTCGTCCCACAGTTCTCGGCGGGAGGAGATGAACGCTCGCATCATCTCAACGCATCGGGGATCGTTGAGGTTCACGACCGCGATACCCTCCGCCCCGAGCCAGTCCTCGCGCCCCAGGAACGTCGTGTTCTCCCCGATCACCACGCGGGGGATCCGGTGCAGCACCGCCGTCCCGGAGCACATGGCGCACGGGCTGAGGGTTGAAGCGAGCGTCAGCGTGTGCCAGTCGCGCCGCCGCCCCGCGTGACGGATGCACACGGTCTCCGCGTGAGCCGTCGAATCGCCCGATTGGACCCGGAGGTTGTGCCCGGCCGAGATCACCCGGCCGTCCGGGGCGACCAGGGCCGACCCGATCGGGATGCCGCCCTCCGAGAGGCTCTCGAGGGCCTGCTCGATCGCGACCTCCATCGCCACTCGGTCGACCTGGTCCTGGGTCATGCGTTCCATCCGGCGGTGAACCCGCGAGCGGCCTCAGTGCGTCGCGACCGATCCTTCCACCGGCCGATCCTCGCGTGCCAGGCGGGACACCGGCCCCGTGAAGACGACCTCGTCCGGCATCGGGCTGAACCGCGAACCGTACAGGCGGATCCGGCGGTTGGCCGTGTACCTGGGCATCAGGGGCATCACCGCGAGGATTCCCGCCGCCATGACGCCGTTGGCGATCAACATCGAGACCAGGTCCGTCTGGCCCATGTACACCATCACCGACGTGACCACCACCGCCAGCAGCGAGATCGGGATCACCGACTGCCACCCCACCATCATCACCTGGTCGAAGCGCAGCCGCGGTATGGTCCAGCGGACCACCATCATGAAGCACACCACCAGAACCGTCTTGGAGAAGAACACCACGAATTTCAGGAACGCCGCCGCCAGCACCGTGTGCTCGGGCTGCGCCCCGGGCAGGAACGGCAGGTGGTATCCACCCAGGAACAGCAGCGTGAAGAACGCCGCCGCCGTGGTCATGTGGGCGTATTCCGCCAGGGGGAACAGCGCGTACCGCATCGACGAGTATTCGGTGTGGAACCCGCCGACGAGTTCCTGCTCACATTCCGCGTTGTCGAACGGGGCCCGGTTCGCCTCCGCCAGACCGCAGATGAAGAATATCGCCGCCGCGATCGGCTGAGACAACAGCATCCAGCCATGCTCGGTCTGGTGACGGACAATCTCGTCGGGGATCACCGTTCCGGCCAGCAAGAGCACCGCCAGCAACGCAAGCCCCAGCGGGATCTCGTACGAAATCATCTGCGCCGTGCAACGCAGGCCGCCCAGGAACGAGTACTTGTTGTTGCTCGCCCAGCCTCCCAGGGTGACCCCATACACCCCAAGCGACGCCACGGCGAGCAGGAACACAACCCCAATGTTGATGTTTGCCCCCGCTACCACCACTGGCCCGCCGGTGAAGGTCAACCCCAGGATGGTCATGTCCGGGGCATCCCACACCCCGCCCCACGGGATCACGATGAAGCCGATCAGGGCCGGAACCACGCCCACGAGCGGGGCCAGGGAAAAAAGCGCCTTGTCCACGTTGGCGGGCGTGAAGTCCTCTTTCACGAAGAACTTGATCCCGTCCGCCAGCGACTGGCCAAGACCCCAGAATCCGAACCTGGGCAGGAACTCCTGGCCGAGGTTGAACCCGGTCCGGTTCGGCCCGATCCGGTCCTGCATGTACGCCGATATCTTCCGCTCAAAGTAGATGAACAGGCCCGCGTGTGCCAGGATCACGTGGATCACCACCACGCACACGACCGCGTTGACCAGCAGTTGAACGGTGAGAAGGCCTTCCATACGGGTCGCAAGTGTAGCGGTGGGAGAGGCCGACGCAATGGGCAGACCCGCCGACTTGACGCCCCCTCGGGGCGGAGCAAAAAAAAGACCTCCCGCGACGAGCGGGAGGTCCGTGGGTCAGGCAAGACGAGAGAGTGGTCGATCAGCGGCGGCGACGGCCCGCGGCGATCATCCCGACGGCGGCCAGCGCGAGGCTCGCCGGCGTTGGGATCGGCTCCCAGTAGTACTTGATCGTCACGTCGCCATCGGCGGCAAAGTCGGTGAGTTTCAGGGTCGAGTCCGTGGTGCCCGAGACCGAGAAACCGCCCGTGCCGAAGACGTTCGCGTTGATCGTCCCAGGTCCGTAGTACGACAGGAGGCCCGAGGTCGTGTCATCGAACCCCGAACTGCTGTCGGCCAGGTACCCGAAATCGTGGAAGTCGGGACCGGAGCCGGCGATGCCATCGCTGGCCGCGACGCCCGCCATCGCGCCCTGAGCCAGGCCGGTAAAGCCGCTCAGCGACGCAAACCCCACCGTCACGAACCCCGAGAGGTTCACGGCAAAGTTCGGGGCCGGAAGCGTCGAATCGTTCTCGGCGGTCACGAGCGCGCCCATGGTCGCGTTGAACGACATCTCGACCTTGGTCAGCACTTTCAATCCGCCGTTGTCATCGAATTTGTTGAATGTCAGAACGGCGTTGTTCGGCGAGAGCGGGAAGGCCCAGTTCTGTGTCTGGACATCCACACCCGCCACGGCCGCAGTCGCCATTCCGGCGACTACAGCGAGGCCAAGAATCTTCATAATGTCCCTCTCCTTTAGAGGTTAACTCTCCTTGAGGGGATTCCGGAAACAAATTCCGGGGCGGATTATCCCCTGCGGTGAATACTCTACCCGGGAACGTGGTGCCTTGTCAATGCCCATTTCGAGTTGGCGCGGCCGTTCGGGCGGCCGGTCGGCGACCCATCGAAACGACAACAAAGTCCTATAACCATGCGCCCTGGCATCGTGCTGCCGTGATTTAACGCACTTGGAAGTAGATTTCCCTCTTCCTACTGGTATATTGGGCCCTCCCTCGCGGGGTCAACCGCCTTGGTCAAGCGGTGCGAAGGGAGCGCAGGGGATCGTGAAAGGTTCGTTCTTGATCGCGTGCATCGCGGCGTTGTCGTCGGCGGCCAGTGCTGTTCATATTTTGTTTGTAGATCATTCTGCCCCAGGCGGCGGCACCGGAGAGTCCTGGGATACGGCCATCAATGACTTGTCCGTGGCGCTGGGCATGGCCGCGACGATGCCCCCGGCCCAGGTCTGGGTTGCCGCGGGAACGTACAGGCCGGATTCGGGGACCGGAGATAGAGAGGCGAGTTTCATCGTTTCCCCCGGGGTGAGCCTCTACGGCGGGTTCGGGGGGTGGGAGTCAACACTCGAGCAGCGTAACCCCCTGGCCCAGAGGACCGTGCTGAGCGGGGACATCGGCCTTGCGGATCAGCCCGACGACAACTCCAGGCACGTGGTCCTGGTGCCGGCGGCCGTCACGGCATCAACCGTCATCGACGGATTTACGATCGAGCGAGGCAACGCGAACGGGAGCGTCTATCCGCTCGACAGCGGGGGCGGCATCCTCATCGACGGGGGCAGCCCGACCATCCGTCAATGCGTGATCCGCTTCAATACCGCCAAGTACGGAGGCGGGATTTATTCACGGCCCGGCTCGCCGACCATCGAGTCGTGCTCGCTGCGGCAGAACATCGCCACGGCCGACGGCGGAGGCCTGAACGTCAACGGATCGGCCGTGGTCCGTCACAGCGTCTTTGACGCGAATCGGTCCAACTTCGGGGGCGGGGCCGTGTTCTGCTGCGGCTCTTCGAAAGTCCTCGACACCACGTTCACGGGGAACTTCGCCAACACGGGCGGGGGCGTCTTCAGCCCCATCGGCACGCTCTCGGTGGTTCGTGGCGTCTTCGAGGGCAATTCGGCGGGCAACGGTGGCGCGGTGAACTCGAGTTCAGCGTCGTCAACGTTCTCGGCCGCGCTGACCACGTTTACGGGGAACTCCGCGAACATCGGCGGGGCCCTGCACCTGACCAACGCGCCCCTTCTGTACAGTTGCGTCATCTCGAAGAACACCTCGACGCAGCGCGGCGCGGGGGCCTATCTGCAAGGGTCGGCCAGATTTGTCAACTGCACGATCTTCTCGAACTGGTCCCTCACGCAGGGCGGCGGCATGTACGCGGCCTCGGGCGTTCCGATCATCTCCAACTGCGTCCTTTGGAGCAACGCCGATTCCCAGTCATCGACCCAGGCGAGCCAGTTGTCCGGAACCGCGGGTTTGTGGACCATCAACGCTTCCTGCATCCACGGGTGGACCGGGTCGCTTGGCGGCGTCGGCAACTTCGGCTCATCTCCGCCTCGCTTCATTGACGCGGCCGGAGCCGATGCCAGGCTCGGGACGGCCGACGACACGTTCTACCTTTCTCCCGGTTCGGCGTGCATCGACGCGGGCAACACGTCCCTGCTTCCCGCCGATCAGTGGGACCTCGACGCCGACGGGGACACGGCCGAGTTGGCTCCCCTGGACTTCGCGGGTTCGGTTCGAGTCTTTGACGATCCCGACGCCCCCGATACCGGCCCGGGCCCTGGCCCGCACGTCGACATCGGGGCGTACGAGCGTCAGGCGGCGTGCCGCGTCGATTTCGACGGGAGCGGGTGGGTTGACATCGACGACTTTATCGCGTTCATCGCGGCCTTCGAGGCGGGGGATCCGGCGGCCGACTACGACCAGAGCGGCTTTGTCGACCTCAACGATTTCGACGCCTTCATCACGGACTTTGCGCTTGGCTGCTGATCCGGGAGTTTGCCCTCATCGCAGCAGGCCACCCGAGCGGAGCGTGTCGGTCACGAAGCGATCAACGGGGGTGTCCGAGTCGGCGCGCAGGAACGAGATCCCCCGGCCCCGGCACTGGGCACGCAGAAGCGACGAGTGACTCTCGAACCTCTCCTTGTATTTCGCCACCACCGTCGGGGACAGCGTCAGGTCGACCGAGCGGCCGGTTTCCGCGTCGATCAGGCGGACATCCCCGGCCAGGGCCCCGGTACGATCCGACCGTGGGTCACGCTCGGCCGGCGTGACGACCTGGATGCAGGTGGTGTCGAACCCGGCGATGCCTGTCGACGATCCCGCCAGGGCGTCCAGACCACGCGAGCACTCCCCCGGCACCAGAAAATCCGACAGCACCACCATGATTCCCCGGCCCGTGCGAGAGGTGGCGGCGATACGCAGCGCGGCGTTGAAATCCGTGACCGACGCGGGTTCGACCCCGTCGCCGGGCTTTGCGTTCATGGTGTCGAT
>ERZ761609.3340-NODE-3340-length-10630-cov-51.229598_pt1 | contig 10630 bp, 7 predicted proteins | sample MGYA00511163_ERZ761609 | MGnify/ENA primary metagenome ERZ761609 (study PRJEB28899, sample SAMN02445070) | bioreactor sludge metagenome | biome: EBPR sludge | place: Australia: Brisbane, Thorneside Wastewater Treatment Plant | collected 2011-12-16 ... | reverse complement strand
GCCCGCCCATCCCCCCATTCCGTGCCCCATTCCGTGCCGGGGACCAAATTCCCGCCGGTCCTTCTCCTCCGGTACTTTTTTAACCAGCCTGTTTTCAACCACTTCTCGCCACGCCACCTCATCACCCGCGAATGGGGGAAGGAAGCCCCCAAACTCCACCCCTAATCATGTCAACAACTTACAGCCAAAAGAAATAGTACCGGAGCAAACTTCCGGCCACGAAATTGGTCCCAGGCACCAATTCCAACCGCCCCCCGCCCGAAACCCGTTGACATCATCTCAAAAACAATATTTCCCGCCAAATCAGTCACATAGCAAATCCCCCCGTTCGGATCCCCCCAATCCCCCTTTTCCAATTAAATCGAGGGTAAAAACACGATGTCCGAGCACAGCAGATCCGAACGCGCCCGCCGCAACGGCGCCAAATCCAAAGGCCCAACCTCGACCACCGGCAAACGCTGGTCCTCGAGAAACTCATTCAAAACCGGCCTCTATGCCAAAACCATCGAAGCCTTCCCCCAGGATCTCCAGGACCACTACAACCGGATCCACAACGCCTACCGGACCGATTACCGCCCCTCCGACTCCATTGAGGACGACCTCCTCGCCCAGATGGCCTTCAATCGCACCAGATATTTCTACTACCTCCGCCTCCTCGGCGAGAATCTGGAGAACGGCGCAACTCTCGAAAAGTTGCTCGGCCAACTCGAACGCAGCTACATCCGGACCCTGAATTCCCTCGAATCCCGCCGCCGGCTCCACCCCCAATTGGCCGCCCCCAGCGAACTCATCGTCCGCTGGATCGACCCCCGGACCGGCAAACCCTGGCGCCCCGAACCCGACGAACTGACACCAAAAACCGAAGGAACGAACCCACCAACTCCAACAAAACAAGAGCCCGAGTCCCGGCAAGTGCGCCGCCGCCGCGAACAAAAAGAGAGGCGCCGCGAATAGAAATGCCACGACGCCCCGGAGCTGAAGTCGATTCTCGCCCTCGCTGTTTAGCCGGCCACCTGCGCGTCTGCCCGAGCCTCGCTTTCCAGAGCGATCGCCCGCGGGAACAGGATGTTGTTCTCGAGGTGGATGTGCTGGTGAAGGTCCTGCTCGAGTTCGCGCAGACCCTCGATCAGCGAGCGGTAAGTGATGCACGCATGGGCCGGCACCGTGTAATCGCGGGTGCTCGCCCGCAGTTTGCGCAGGGCTTCGCCCGCGTTGTCGTGCTCGTGTTCCATCATCCGGATCGGATTGGCGACACTGCCAAACGGGACCGGCGGCACGGGACCGCCCGCCCGCACCGCGGCCTCGAAGCGCTCCACGTAGGGGAACAGAATCACTTCTTCCTTGTGCAGATGCTCTTCGAGTTCGGCCCTCAAACCTCCAAAAACATCCGGCAAAGCCGCCAGCGTCTCGGCGTCCTGCTGGCCATAGACGCGCATCACTTTGGCCAGACGTTGCGCAATCCTGGGCAATTCGAGCTTCAGGTATTCATGGTGCGTGCCGACGATATGCCGGATCAGATCGCGCAGCGGCGCCTGCGTCCAGTCGGTCTCGTCGGGCGGACGGCCGTCAATCGCAGCCTGCAACTCGGCCAGCAGCGGTTCCGCGGGAACTCCCAACTCCTCGCAGGCCTCCCGCACCGGGCGCTTGCCGCCGCAGCAGTAGTCAATCCCATACTTCTCGAACACCCGCACCGCGAACAGCGAACTCGCCGCGATCTCAGAAATCGTATTACTTTCCAATGTCGTCATGATTGAACCTCTATGCCAACTCTACGGGCAAAGAGGCCGCCGCGATGTGACTGCGGTCACGACGGCGGCCGTGATTGGCATCGTCTGGTTCGATCAGGAGTGCCGCGGCAGGCGGGCGGGTGTTTGCTAACTCTGCGGCGGGCGGCGGAGTTGGATGCCGAGGTCGCGGAGTTGGCGTTCGCTGGCGTCGGAAGGCGCTTCGCACATCAAATCGGTGCCCTTGGCGGTCTTGGGGAACGGGATGACGTCGCGAATCGAGGTTTCGCCAGCGAGGATCATGACGAGGCGGTCGAGGCCGAGGGCGATGCCGCCGTGCGGCGGCGCTCCGTAGGTGAGCGCTTCGAGGAGGAAGCCGAAGCGGTGTTTGGCCTCTTCGAGGCTGAATCCGAGGGCCGAAAAGACCTTCGACTGGACATCCTGGCGGTGAATACGAATCGAGCCGGAGCCCAGTTCGACGCCGTTCAGGACGATGTCGTAGCTGCGCGCCCGGCAGCGGGCGGGGTCGGACTCGAGTTTGTCGAGATCCTCGTCATTGGGCGAGGTGAAGGGGTGGTGGGCGGCCATCCAGCGGTTGTCTTCGGGGTCCCATTCAAACATGGGGAAGTCGAGGACCCAGAGGAAGCGGAAGTCCTTCGGATCCAGGAGTTTGTGGCGGTCGTTGTACTTCTGCCCGGCGAAAAGGCGGAGTTGGCCGCAGGCCTGGAAGACGGTCTCCTCGGGCCGGTGCCCGGCCTCGCGGCCGCCCCAGCCACAGAGGAGAAGGAGGTCGTTTTCGGTGGCGGAAACGCGTTCGCGGACCTGGGCGAAGGCTTCGGGGAAGTCGCGTTCGAGGCGTTTGGGGTCGTCGAAGACGCGCAAGCCGCGGTCCTGGCCGAAGGCTTTGAGTTCGTCGCGTTCCTTGCGGCTGAGGGGGCCGGTGCCTGGGATGATGATGGCGACGAGAGGGAGGCCTTCGGCCGTCAGGCCGGCATCAGCGGGAAAGAGGTCTTCGACGGGCCAGAAGCGGGGCAGGCGCAGATCGGGCTTGTCGATGCCGTAGCCGCGCATGGCTTCGGCGTAGCTCATCCGGGGGAAGGGGGCTTTGACCTCGAAGCCGGCTTCGGCGCAGATCCGTTCGATCAATGGCTCGATGACCTCGAAGATCTGCTCTTCCTGGGGGAAGGACATTTCGAGATCGATCTGGGTGAATTCGGGCTGGCGGTCGGCGCGCAGGTCCTCGTCGCGGAAGCAGCGGACGATCTGGAAGTATCGGTCGTAGCCGGAGACCATCAGCAACTGCTTGAAGATCTGGGGCGACTGGGGCAGCGCATAGAAGTTGCCTGGCTGAATGCGCGACGGGACGAGGAAATCGCGGGCGCCTTCGGGCGTGGAGCGCGTCATGAAGGGGGTTTCGATTTCGAGGAAGCCCTGTTCGTAGAGCGCTTCGCGGGCGGCGAGGGAGATCTTCGAGCGCAGGATGATGTTGCGCTGCATGTGGGGGCGGCGCAGGTCCACGTAGCGGTACTTGAGGCGGGCATCTTCGCTGACGTCGACATGCTCTTCCATCGGGAAGGGGGGCGTTTCGCTGGTATTGAGGAGCCAGATCTTTTCGGCGACCACTTCGACTTCGCCGGTGGGGATACCGGGATTGATGGTCTCCTTCGAGCGCAGTTCGACGAGGCCTTCGACGGCGACGACGTATTCCGAGCGGAGTTGCTCGGCTTTGGCGTGGAGGTCTCCGTCACATTCGGCGCGGAAGACGACCTGAGAGACGCCTTCGCGGTCGCGCAGGTGAATGAAGATGACGCCGCCGAGATCGCGGCGGCGATGCACCCAGCCCATCAGAATGACGCGTTTGCCCTCATCGGAGGCGCGCAGGGCGCCGCAAGTGTGTGTCCGGCGCAGATCGCCGAGGAAATCGAGAGAAACCTGTTGTCCCATGTTGTATCGCAGAAAACCGAACGCACTTCCGCGCAGGCGGGAGTGGGCGTAACCATTGATTGTAGCGCGAGCCGCGCCGCGGCAGGACTGGCGGGCGGGGCACGCATCCGGCACACTGGTTTCATGGGGTTCGTCGACATTCACAGTCACATTCTGCCGGCCCTGGACGATGGCTCGGAGAGCCTGGAGCAGAGCGTGGAGATGCTGCGACTGGCGGCGTCCACGGGGACGACGGACATCGTCGCAACGCCGCACGCGAATGCGCAGTTCGCGTTCGACCGCGAGCGGGCGCAGAGGCTGCTGGAGGAGTTGCAGGCGGCGGCGGGGCCGGCGCCGCGGCTGCACCTTGGCTGCGATTGTCACCTGAGCCACGACAACATTCAGGGGGTGCTGGGCGACCCGGCGCGGTACACGATCAATGGCGCGGGCTATCTGCTGGTGGAGTTTTCGGACTTCAATATTCCGCCTGCGACGGAGGGGGTCTTCGCGAGTCTGCGGCAGGCGGGGGTGACGCCGGTGGTGACGCATCCGGAGCGTAATCCGCTCTTGCGGCAGACGCCGGCGCGGCTGGCGGCGTGGGTCCGGTCAGGGGTTTATCTGCAGGTGACGGCACAGAGCCTGACGGGCGGGTTCGGCTTTGATGCGCGGGACTGCGCGCTGTCGCTGACGGAACAGGGGCTGGTGCACATTGTCGCAAGTGACGCGCACGACCCGGTGGGGCGGCCGCCGCGCCTGGATCTGGCGCACGCGCTGCTGGCGAAGCGCTTCGATCCGGAGTTCGCGGACCTGCTGTGTTCAACCTTCCCGGGGGCAGCGCTGGCGGGCGTTCCGCTGAACCCCGGGCCGCTGACGCCGCCGCGGCGGCGGAAGTGGTACCAGTTCTGGCGCTGAGACGAGGCCGCGGTTGCAGTAAAGTAGAGGACTTACCGCTACCGGAAATCTGAAAATGCGCTGGATTCTATTGACCGGAATGACCGCCGCCCTGGGGGCCGCCGCGTTTCTGCGCGGGGGCGTGGATCCGGCGCAATGGACATGGATCGCGGCAGGGCTGCTGGTGCTGGGGATCGTCTCGGCGCTGCATCGCGATCCGCGCGACCGGGTGCTCGAGGCGGCGCTCTGCGCCCTGTGCGGGTATGTCCTGCTGCAGGTGGCGCCGCTGCCGGAGGCGCTCGTGTCGTGGCTGTCGCCCGAAGCGGCGGCAATCTGGCGGGGCGCGGGACGGACGGGTTCCATGCCGCTCTCAGTGGCGCCGGCGTCGACGGTGGAACTGGGAATCCGGCTGGCGGCGCTGGCGGCGGCGCTGCTAACCGCGCGGCGGCTCGGGTGGCTGTTCCGGGACCAGTTGTGGATTGCGGCGGCGCCGGTGGTGGTGGTGGCGTTTCTGGAGAGCCTGATCGGCCTGATGCAGTTCTCGTTGACGCGGGCGCAGCCGGTTTCGGCGGCGCTTTCAGCCTCCGGAACTTACGTGAACCGGAACCACTTCGCGGGGCTGCTGGAGACGGCGCTGCCGTTGGCCCTGGCGCTCGGGATCACGTTTTACGCGCGAGGCGCGACGCGGCACGCCACGTCGGGGCGGGCTGCTCTGAAGGCCAGCCTCTGGTTCTCGATCGCGCTGTGTCTGCTGCTGGGGGTGGTGGCTTCGTTGTCGCGAATGGGCTTTCTTTCGACGCTGGGCGGACTTGGCATTGCCGCGTTGGCAGCCACGGGAGCGCGTGACCGGGGCGGGCGGGCCGGTGCGGGTGGCTGGCGTACCTGGTGGCCCGCGGCGGCGATCGCGGCGGGGCTGGCCTGGATGTTCATCTTCCTGCCGACCGATGCGCTGATTGCGCGGTTTGCGTCACTGGCGCAGACGGAGGAACTGGGGGAGGACACGCGGGCGCAGATCTGGCGGGACACGGGCCGGCTGATCGAGGCCTATCCGGTAACGGGCGCGGGGCTGGGCGCGTATGAATGGGCGCTGCTGAAGTACAAGACGGCGGCGCCGGACAAGACGGTGGACTTCGCGCACAATGATTACCTGCAGTTCGCGGCCGAACTGGGGGCCGCGGGGTCGCTGTTGTTGCTGGGGTGCGTGGCGGTCGTGCTGCGCCGGGTGTGGGGGGCGGTCCGGGGGGCGCGGGGACGGCGAAACTGGTGGCTGGCGGTGGGCTTGTTGGGGTCGCTGGCGGCGATGGCGTTGCACAGTCTGGCGGACTTCAATCTGTACATTCCGGCGAATGCGCTGGCGGTCGCGTGGGTGGCGGGATTGGCGTCGAGTGAGGCGATGGAGCAGCGTTGAGGGTCTGGGCGGGCGTCAGACAGTCTACTGCTTGTTGCCTTACAAGTATTTGATTCTATTGGACTTTTTCTCTTGCATTGCCTTTTGTTCCCCCTGTAGACTGGGATCAGGGGGGCAACCCGCCCCACGAAGGAATGTCCATGAAATCGAAGTTGATGCTTGCTTTCCTATTGTTGCTGGCACTGGCGGTGGCCGGGTTGGCGCAGGGGCAGAAAGTGGCGACAGCCAGTTCCACGGGTCCGTTTACGCTACGTGGTGGAGTGGTGAACCCGGAGGGGGTTCCGTCCTGGCCTGTGATGGCGGGAGATGAAGTGGCAGCCCAGGGGGTGCCGGTGACGGTGACGTTTGAAGACGGGTCCCGGATCGTGCTGGCGCCGGGGGCGCGGGGCCGGATTGAGCAGGGAGCGCAGGGGCGGCCGGTGTTCCGTTTGACGGCGGGGGAGGCGTTGTATGACCTGCGGGAGCTGAATTCGGTGGATTTGTACGCGCTGAACCGGCGGGTGCCGCCGCCGGCGTTCCGGGGCAACTACTCGTTGGGCGGAGCGCAGCGGGCGGCGACGACGTTCTGGACGGCGCGGAATGTGGCGCTGGCTTTGGGAGCGGCGGGCGGGGTGGCGGCGGCGACGGTTTGGGTTGCGAACAGCACGCCGGAGCCGTTGAGTCCGAGCCGCCGGTAACGGCTCCAAATTGGGGGCCGGCCCTCCGCAGCGATTCTGTTTACAAAACGGGGCAAGCCCGGCCCGCTATAGTGGAAGATGTGGCTGAAGCGGTTTTTAGCGCCCGTGGAATCACGAAAATCTACGAGATGGGCGAAGTCCGGGTCGAGGCTTTGCGGGGCGTGGATTTTGACCTATACGCGGGAGAACTGGTGGTATTGCTGGGGCCCTCCGGGTCCGGCAAGTCGACTCTGCTCAATATATTAGGGGGGCTGGACCGTCCGACGGCGGGGGATGTCAACTTCCGGGGCCGCAATCTAAGCCGTGCGCGGGACGCGGAGTTGACGGAGTACCGGCGAGCGGAAGTCGGATTTGTCTTTCAGTTCTACAACCTGATTCCGAGTTTGACGGCGCGGGAAAACGTGGCGATTGTCACGGAAATCGCGAAGAATCCGATGAAGCCGGAGGAGGCGCTGGCGCTGGTCGGACTGCATGACCGGCTGGATCACTTCCCATCGCAGCTATCGGGGGGGCAACAACAGCGGGTGGCGATTGCGCGGGCGATTGCGAAGCGGCCGGGGGTGTTGCTGTGTGACGAACCGACGGGGGCGCTGGATTCGGCGACGGGGGTGGTGGTGCTGGAGGCGATCGACCGGGTGAACCGGGAATTGGGGACGGCGACGGCGGTGATCACGCACAACGCGGACATTGCGGCGATGGCGAGCCGGGTGATCCACGTGAGCGACGGGCACATCGGGAGCGTGGAGGTGAACGCAGCCCGGAAGAGCCCGAGCGAGATCCACTGGTAGAGACGATGAGCGCCCTGAATCGGAAGCTGTTTCGTGATCTCTGGCGGATGAAGGGCCAGGTGTTCGCGATTCTGCTGGTGATTGCGAGCGGGGTGGCGACGGCGATCATGTCGATCAGCACGCATGATTCGCTGCGGCTGACGCGAGCGGCATTTTACCGGGATTACCGGTTCGCGGACGCGTTTGTGTCGCTGAAACGGGCGCCGGAATCGCTGGCGGTGCGGATGGCTGAGATTCCGGGGGTGCAGAGTCTGGAGACACGGGTGGTGGCGGCGGCGAGGCTGGAGGTGGAGAACTACAGTGATCCGGTGGTGGCGCGGATCGTCTCGTTGCCGGGGACGCATCCGCCATTGCTAAACGGGCTGTTTCTGCGGTCGGGGCGATTGCCGGACCCGGAGCGGGAGAGTGAGACGGTGATCAACGAGTCGTTCGCGCAGGCGCACGGGTTGAAGCCGGGCGACGGACTGACGGCGGTGATCAACGGGCGGCGGCGAACACTGCGGGTTTGCGGGATTGCACTGGGTCCGGAGTATATCTACCCGATTTCGCCTGGGTCGCTGATCCCGGATTTCGCGGGTTACGGGATTCTGTGGATGGCGCGGAAGCCGCTGGGGGTGGCTTACGGGATGGACGGGGCGTTCAATGACGTGACGCTGGCGCTGGCGCCGGGCATCAATCCACGTCCGGTGCTGGACCGTCTGGACGAACTGACGCGGCCGTTCGGGGGACAGGGAGCTTACTCGCGCGAGGACCAGATTTCGCACCGGTATTTATCGGAGGAGTTCAAGCAACTGGAGCAGATGGCGTTTCTGTTTCCGGCGATCTTCCTGGGGGTGGCGGCATTTCTGCTGAACGTGGTGGTGACGCGGCTGATTGCGACGCAGCGGGAGCAGATCGCGATTCTGAAGGCGTTTGGGTACCGGAATGTGGATCTGGCGGTCCATTATCTGGAGTTTGTGCTGCTGATCGTGGCGGGCGGCTCGGCGCTGGGTTTGGCGGCGGGGGTCTGGCTGGGGCGCAACATGAGCGAGATGTACCTGGAGTTTTATAAGTTTCCGTTTCTGATATACGAACTGACGCCGGAGGCGGTCGGGACAGCGGTGGGGATCAGTGCGGGGTCGGCGATTGCGGGGACGCTGGTTTCGCTGATCCGGGCAGCGAGACTGGCACCGGCGGAGGCGATGCAGCCGGCGTCGCCGGGGCGGTATCACCGGGGATTGTTGGAGGTGTTGACGTTCGGGCGGCGGCTGAGTCAGCCGACGCGGATGATTATCCGGAATCTGGAGCGGCGGCCGGTGAAGGCGCTGTTGACGGTGACGGGCGCGGCGTTCGCGGTGGCGATTCTGGTGAGCGGAATGTTCTTCCGGGACGCCGTTCAGTTAATGATCGATGTTCAGTTCAAACTGTCGCAGGGGTATGACCTGACGGTGCTGTTTACGGAGCCGTCGGCGCAGCGGTCGGTGCATTCGCTGGCGGCGCTGGAGGGGGTTCGTCACATCGAGCCGTTCCGGAGCGTACCGGCGCGGTTCCGGGCCGGGCACCGGAGTTATCTGACGTCGCTGGACGGGCATCCGCCGGGGGCGCGACTGCGGCGGTTGTTGAACGAGAAGTTCGAGCCGGTGACGCTGCCGCCGGAAGGGGTGGTATTGACGGACGCGCTGGCGGACCTGCTGCACGTGAAGCCGGGGGAGCTGTTGACGGTGGAGATTCTGGAGGGGGCGCGGCCGGTCCGGCAGGTGCCGGTGGTGGGGGTGATCCGGGAGTACGTGGGCGTGTTCGGTTACATGGATCTGTCGGCGCTGAACCGGCTGATGCGCGAGGGGGAGCTGATCTCGGGCGCGTGGATGACGATTCACCGCCCGGAAGAGAAGAGTCTGCTGGCGCGGCTGAAGGAGATGCCGCGGATCGCGGGGGCGACGATGCAGGCGAAGGCGCTGGCGAACTTCGAGGAGACGATGGCGAAGCAGATGTTGACGTTCGCCTTTTTTAACACGCTGCTGGCCAGTGTAATCGCGTTCGGGGTGGTGTTTAACAGCGCGCGGATCGCGCTGTCGGAGCGGTCGCGGGAATTGGCGAGTTTGCGGGTGCTGGGGTTTACGCGGGGCGAAGTGGCGTATATTTTGATCGGAGAGATGGCGGTGCTGACGTTCGCGGCGCTACCGCTGGGGCTGTTGATCGGGCGGGGGATTTCGGCGATGGCGGTCAGTAACGTGCAGACGGATCTGTTCCGGGTGCCGCTGGTGATCGAGGCGGGGACGAACGCGTTCGCGGTGGGGGTGGTGCTGGTGTCTGCGCTGATTTCGACGTGGCTGATCAAGCGGGATCTGGACCGGCTGGATCTGGTGGAAGTGTTGAAGACGAAGGAGTAATGGAACGTTGAAGTGGAAACCGTGGATCTGGATTCTGTTACTGCTGGCAGTAACGGTGGCGTTCGTGGTGCGGGGACTGCAACCGAAGCCGGTGCTGGTGGAGGTGGCGGCGGTGGAGCACGGTCCCCTGGCGGTGACGGTGGAGGAGGAAGGCAAGACGCGGGTGACGGACCGGTTCGTGGTGTCGGCGCCGGTGGCGGGGCTGTTGCAGCGGATTTCGCTGGAGATTGGCGACGCGGTGCGGGAGGGGGCGGCGGTCACGAGGTTGACGCCGGCGCGGCCGGTGTTCATGGACACGCGGAGCCGGGCGGAGACGGAAGCGCGGATCGCGGCGGCGGACGCGGCGATCCGCACGGCGGAGCAGCAGGTGCGGGCAACGGAAGCGGAGGCGGCGCTGGCCCGGACGCAGTTGACGCGGGTTGCGAAGCTGGTGGAATCGGGGGACATGGCGGGCGAAGCGCTGGATCGCGCGCGGGCCCAGGAGCGGGCAACGGAAGCGGCGGTGGAGGCGGCGAGGCACGCCGTGGAACAGGCGCGAAACGCGGCGAAGGCGCTGCGGGCGTCGCTTGAGGTGGGCACGTCGACGGCGGTCAATGGCGAACCGGAGACGATTCCGGTGATTGCGCCGGTGGCGGGGCGGGTACTGCGGGTGGTTCGCAAGAGCGAGGGGATCGTGCAGGCGGGCGAGGCGCTGGTGGAGATTGCGAATGCGCGGGCTTTGGAGGTGGAGGTGGAGTTGTTGTCGGCGGACGCGGTCCGGATCGGGCCGGGGACGCGGGTGGAGTTCGTGCGCTGGGGGGGCGAGGGGGCGTTCGTTCTGGCGTTGGTGCTCGTTGGCCTGAAGGCGGTC
>ERZ761609.3338-NODE-3338-length-10633-cov-7.958121_pt1 | contig 10633 bp, 10 predicted proteins | sample MGYA00511163_ERZ761609 | MGnify/ENA primary metagenome ERZ761609 (study PRJEB28899, sample SAMN02445070) | bioreactor sludge metagenome | biome: EBPR sludge | place: Australia: Brisbane, Thorneside Wastewater Treatment Plant | collected 2011-12-16 ... | reverse complement strand
GCGCCCGAGGTGGCGCGCGAGGTGGTGACGATGCTGGCCAGCCACCACGCCGAGGAAGATGAGACCTGGGGATTGGATCACGGCGCCTGGTCGGTGCTGGCCTCGATGTACCCTGAGGCCGATGTGCCGGTGTTTCAACTGTCCATCGACATGAGCGCAGACCTGCCGCATCACCTTGAAATCGGCCGCGCTTTGGCCGATCTGCGCCATCGCGGCGTGCTGATTTTGGGCTCGGGCAATGTGGTGCATAACCTGCGCGCCATGCGTTTTGGCGGCAAGCCCTATGATTGGGCGATCGAGTTCGACGCTTTCTTTGCCGACAGGCTGAGCAACCGCGATCACAAGGCGATTGCCAACCGCGCGCAACTGGGGGGGCTGCTGCAAATGGCGCATCCGTCGGTGGATCACTATTTGCCAGCACTGACCATTGCCGGGGCGTCAAATGCCAAGGACCGGCTGATCTACATGAATGACAGCATCGACATCGCCTCGGTCTCGATGCGCAGTTTTGTCTATTACTGACAGGGGGCTGCCATGCTGGTGAACGGGGTTTGGACCGCCGATTGGAACCCGGTGCAAAAGGCTGATGCGCAGGGGCGATTTGTGCGCCAGACCTCCAGTTTCCGCAACTGGATCACGCCGGATGGTGCGCCGGGGCCGACGGGCGATGGCGGGTTCAAGGCTGAGGCCGGGCGCTATCGGCTTTATGTCGCCTATATCTGCCCATGGGCCTGCCGCACGCTGATGGCGCGGGCCTTGAAAAGCCTGCAAGAGATTGTGCCGGTGACGGTGGTGAACCCGCGCCTCAGCGATCAGGGCTGGCAGTTCGGCGGCTATGAGGGGACGGAGGAAGACCCGATCTTCGGTGCCCGCTATCTGTATGAAATCTATACCAAAGCTGATCCACTTTATACGGGGCGGGCCACGGTGCCGGTGCTATGGGACATGCAGCGCAATGTGATGGTGAACAATGAAAGCGCCGATATTCTGCGCATGTTCGACAGCGCATTTGACGGCATCGCCCCCGTCACGCCGCGCCTGTATCCTCCCGATCTGGCCCCGCAAATCGACGCTTTCGCCCCGCGCCTGTATGACCTGTTCAACAATGGCGTCTACAAGGCCGGGTTCGCCAGCACGCAGGCCGCCTATGACGAGGCGGTTGCGGGGGTGTTTACCCTGCTCGATGAGTTGGAGGCGATGCTGGAGGGCGACTTCCTGCTGGGCAACCGATTGACCGAGCTTGATATTCGCGCCTTTGTCACCGCGATCCGCTTTGATGCGGCCTATCACGGGCTGTTCAAAACCAACCTGCGTCAGGTGGCGGATTACCCACGGCTGAGTGCTTGGCTGGCCCGCATGCTGCGCCTGCCCGGCATCCGAGAGACGGTGAAGATGGATCACATCATCGCCGGATATTACAGCATCAAGGCGTTGAACCCCAAGGGCATTCGCCCCGCGCCCCCGGCGCATGTAAGTGCGCTTCTGGCCGGGTAAGGCGCGGGAAATCGAAATGTATACATGTATACATCAGGCTGGACAGAGCATGGCCCAGCCGAATTGCACCCCCACGATCACCACCACCAGCCCCACCGCCAGCGAGCCCAGATCCTTGGCGTTCTTGGCCATTTCCGACCAGCCGGGCGAGAGGTGATCCACCACCTCCTCCAACGCGGTGTTCAGCGCCTCGACCGCCAACAGAGCAAGGATCAGCATTCCAAAGGTGATGATCTGCCCCAGCGACGCCCCGCGCAGCCCAAGCGCCGCCACGCCCAGCAGCCCGGCCAGAACCTCGTGCCGGGCGGCGGATTCGCGCATCAACCGGCGCAGGCCTTGCAGGGAATAGCCCGCCGCATCCACCAGATGCAGCAAACCCTTGCGCGGCGGCACCACTTTGCGTTCGTCACTCATCACATCGCATCCCTTTTGCGGCAAGGCGCGCTCAGGTCCAGACCATCGCTGCGCACTGCCGTTTGCACATCCATCAGCCCTAGCACGGTATGAAACAGGTTGTCATGGCTCACCGGGGCGGCGGCCCCTTGGACCAGGCAGCCCTGATCAACACCCATCGCCTTCTGAAACCGATCCGACAGCCACAGCACGAAGGGCACGCGGGTCTGCACCTCGGGGGCCATGAAGCGCGGCGCGGCGTGCAGGTAAAGACCACCTTCGCCCAGCGACTCGCCGTGGTCTGACATGAACAGCACGGCAGGCAGGATGCCGCTTGCCGCCTGCGCCCGGTCGATGGCGGCGGACACAACGCGATCGGTTTGCAGGATGGAATTGTCGTAAGCGTTCACGATTTCCTCGGGCGTGCAGTCGGCAAACTGCGCGCTGCGGCAATCGGGGGTGAAGGCGGCACGGGCCTGTGGATAGCGCAGGTAATAGGCCGGGCCGTGGCTGCCGATCATATGCAGCACCAGCACAGTGTCGTCTTTCATGCTGGCAATCGTACGGTCGATCACGGTCAGCAGCGCATCATCGGTGCATTCGCCCTCGGCGCAGGCGGCGGGGTTCAGGGTCGCATCAACCTTGGTCCAGCCGATGCGCTTGGCCACCAGTTGATCGCCGGTGTTGTTATCCCACCATTCGACCTTCATGCCGGCATGGGCCAGCACATCCAGCAGGTTTTCCGAGCCGAGGAACTTTTGCCGCGTGTAATCTTCCGCTGCAAAGGGCGAGAACATGCAGGGCACCGAGACCGCCGTGGAGGTGCCGCAGGCGGTGGCCTGCGAATAGTTGATCACATCCCGAGTGCGAAGTTCTGGCGTTGTATCAACAGCATAGCCGTTAAGACCAAAATTCTGCGCCCGCGCGGTTTCGCCCACGAACAGGATCAGCAGCGCGGGCTTTTCAGCGGCCAGCAGCGCGGGGCCTTTGGTCGCGTCCCGGCCCAGAGGCTGCGCCACGATCTGCGCGCCGCGAAACTGGTCTTTGCCATATTTGAACAGCGCCGCAATCGTCGCGCCGGGCTGATAGGCCCCCATCATCTGCTTTTGCTCGCGGATCACGGCCGAATAGGCTTTGAAATCGGTCAGCAAAAAGCCCACGGTCAGGGCGAAACCCAAAGCGATTCCCAGCGGCCAGCGCCACAGAAGATGGCGCAACGGCACCCGAGCCAGACGCGGCCAGAAGATCGCGGCGGCGGGCAGCACACCTTTCAGAAGCATGGTTTGCACATAGCCAAGGGTAATCAGATGTTTCGATTCCGTGAAAGTGGTTTGCATGACATTGCGCACCATTTCGCGGTCGATCAGCACGCCGAGCGTATCCTGATAATAGGAGGCCGCCGCCGATATCAGGATCAGCGCCGCTGCCGCCGGGCGGTGCAGCAGCGGCAGGCTGACGAGCGAGAGGGTGAAAAACGTCACCGACCAGACCGCCGCCGCCATGCCCAAAAGCTCTAGCGGCGCACCCTTGAAGATGGCCACCGCCGCCGACCAGAAGCCGCCATTGCAGGTGGCCATGATCCAGGTGGCAACGGTGATGTTGAGCGCCAGAGGCGTGATCTCGGGCCGGCGCCACAGATCGGGCGCAGCATGGGGAATGGCAGTCATGTGAGAAGGTCCAGAGGCCGGTTATTCGGCGCGTTTCTTGCCATCGATCATCGCGGTGATCAGGTTTTCGCGGTGGTGCCAGCTTTCATACAGCACGCCGCCGACATGGAAGGCCGCCAGCACCAGAATGAGGTTGGCCGCGATCTCGTGCAGTTCCTCCAGCGCTTCGCTGCCCCAGAACAGATCCGTGGTTTGCAGCCAGCCGGTCAAGGCCGTGGTGCCCACAACGGCCAGCAACGCCACGATCATCGCGCCGCCTGCCGGGTTATGGCCGAGATGGCGGGCCTCCTCGCCGCGCCACAGCGCCGCCAGATAGGCCAGCACCGCACGCGGGCCGCGCACGAAATCGGCAAAGCGGGCATGGCGGCTGCCGATGACGCCCCAGACAAGGCGAAAGGCAATCAGACCTCCCGCCACATAGCCCGAGGCCTGATGCAGGGTCTTGGGGCCATCATCGCCAGTCAGCCAGCAGGTTGCGATCATCACCAGCAAAAGCCAATGGAACCCGCGTTGCAGCGGGTCCCAGACTTTGACCATGGGGGCGGTCGGATCAGTCGTCATGGCCGACGATTTCAAAGGTTTTCGGGTCGATGAAGGCCTCTTGTTTGGTGCCATCTTTGTCTTTGCCATAGACCTCGTAGCAGCCATCTTCCTTCTTGATCTGGCTGATGGTCCAGCCTTTTGCCGTCAGATCGGCGGTTAGGTCGGCCTCCGAGCGCCATTCGGCGGCGGGCACGGTGCAGCGGTCATCCTCGGCCAGCGCGGGCAGGGTTGCCGCGCCAAAAGCCAAAGCCGAGAGGATCACGATCTTGCGCATCTGGTTACTCCTTGGTTCGATGCCGTGATACCTTATGGCCCCCCCAACCTTGCAGCAGCCTTACAGGATTCAAGAATTTGCACTTGTCGCGACAGGGGCCTAGGATCGCAGGCATGAGATTGCTTCTGGTGGAAGACACGCCCGATCTGGCCCGCGCGGTGCAGGAGTTTCTGCGCGGCGAGGGCCATGCTGTCGATCATGCCGCCACGCTGGACGAGGCCGGGGCAGCCATGGCGGTGGCCGAATATGCCTGTGTCATTCTGGATCTGGGCCTGCCGGATGGATCGGGCCTGACCTTGCTGCGCCATCGCAGGGCTGCGGGGGATCGGACGCCCGTGCTGATCGCCACGGCGCGCGACCAGATCAGCGACCGCATCGCCGGGCTGGATGCCGGGGCGGATGACTATGTGGTGAAGCCCTTTGACCTGCGCGAGCTGTCGGCGCGCATCAGGGCCCATGCGCGGCGCGGGCAAGGTCTGCCCGCCAACCGGCTGATGGTCGCCGGGCTGGAGGTGGACCGGGCGGGGGCGAAGGTCTGGCGCGATGGTGAGGAGCTGCGGCTGACCGCGCGGGAATGGTCGCTGTTCGAGGCGCTGTTGGGGGCGCGGGGCCGCATTCTCAGCAAAGCCGCGCTGGAGGAAGCGCTTTATACCTTCGATGACACGATCGAGGGCAATGCGGTGGAGGTTTACGTCTCACGCCTGCGGCAGAAGCTGGGGCCCGGCGTGATCGAGACCCGACGGGGCTTGGGGTATGTGATCGCATGAGCGCGCGCTGGTCTTTGCTTGGGCGGCTGACGCGGCATGTGCTGGCCACAGTGGCCGTGGGTTGGATCGCCACCATTGGCCTTGCGGTCTGGGCGTTGAGCCATGAGATGAACGAGATGTTCGACGAGGAGATGCAGAAGGTCGCCGAGGTGACGGCCCTGCTGCTCGATTCCGCCGAGCATGGCCATGGCCGCGATGCCATTCCGCGCGCGCTGGGCCTTTCGCCCGATGATGATGAGCAGATGATGCGCATCTATCCCGAACATGGCACGCCGCCTTTGGCCCCCTGGCCTGTGATGACAAAAGATGGCTTTGCTGAGGCCGATGGCTGGCGCGTGTATCGGCAGACCGCGGATGAGGCGGTGATCGAGATCGGCCACAGCCGGGCATGGCGACGCGAGGAGGTGATGGAAGCAGGCAGCGCCTTCGTCGTGTTGCTGCTGCCTCTGCTGGCGCTGGTGGTGCTGCTGGCCCGTCGGGTGGTTCTGGGGGCGCTGCGCCCGGTGGGGGCTTTTGCCGATCAGGTGGCGTCGCGCCGCCCCGATGATCTGGCGGCGCTGCCCGATGCGGGCCTGCCGCGCGAGATGCAGCCGCTGGCGCAGGCGCTGAATCTCTATCTGGACCGGATCGCCGCGCTGCGGGCGGCCGAACGGCATTTCGTAGCCAATGCGGCGCATGAACTGCGCACACCGCTGGCGACGGCGCGGGCGCAACTGGCACTGGGCAGCGCCACCGCCGCGATAGACACACTGGACACGCTGGCGCGGCGAGTGGAGCGGCTGCTGCAACTGGCGCGCACCGAAGCCGGCTTGGGCCAGCATCGCACCGAGGCCGATCTGTTGCGGGTGCTGCCTTTGATCGTGGAGGAGGTCGCGTGCCAGACCGGGGTGAAGGCGCGGCTGGATGATGGCGATCTGACCACGCTACCCTTGCGTGCCGATGCCGATGCGCTGGCGATCCTGCTGCGCAATCTGCTGGAAAACGCGGTGCAGCATGGCACCGGAGAGGTGCGGCTGCGGCTGGAGCCCTCGGGCGTGCTGAACCTCTCCAACGCGGTGGCCGAAGGTGCAGCCTTCCGCCCCACCCCGTTTGACCGGCGCGAGGGATCAGAGGGCATGGGGCTGGGCCTGTTCATCGCCGAGACGCTGGCGCGCGATCTGGGGCTGAACCCGGAATGGCGCATCGAGGGCGGGCGGGCCACGGTGCGGCTGGATTTCGGCCCCTTGCGCAGATAGCGCATGGCGGGGCCTGTCCTTTCGCGCCGGGGCGGGTTAGTTTGCCTCTGATATTGGCGACGCTCGGGGTTTCGATGATCACTCCTGTTCTTCTCTGCGGCGGATCTGGCACGCGGCTTTGGCCGCTGTCGCGGAAAAGCTATCCCAAGCAATTCGTGCCGTTGACGGGGGCGGAGAGCCTGTTCACCGCCTCGGCCCGCCGCCTGGCCGGGCCGGGTTTCGCGGCACCTGTGGTGGTGACCGGGTCGGATTTCCGCTTCATCGTGACCGAGCAATTGCAGGCGGCGGGGATTGATCCCGGCGCGATCCTGATCGAGCCTTCGGCGCGCAACACCGCCCCGGCCGTGCTGGCAGCCGTTCTGCAAGTGGCGGCGACTGATCCCGACGCCCTGCTGCTGGTCGCACCATCGGATCACGCGATTGCCAAGCCGGAGGCTTTCCGCGCCTCTGTGGCGCGGGGCGTGCCTGCCGCGCAGGCCGGGCAGATCGTTACCTTTGGCATCACCCCCACCCATCCGGAAACCGGCTATGGCTGGCTGGAGCTTTCGGCCCCCGCGGGCGAAGCGGCGGTGCCGCTGACCCGTTTTGTTGAAAAACCCGATCTGCCGCGGGCTGAGGCCATGCTGGCCGCCGGAAACTTCCTGTGGAATGCCGGGATATTCCTGTTCTCGGCCCGCACCATGCTGGAGGCTTTCCGCGCCCATGCCCCGGCCTTGCTGGCCCCGGTAGAGGCCTCGATGGCCAATGCCCGCGCCGATCTGGGCTTTTTGCGGCTGGATGCGGCGGCCTGGGACAAGGCCGAGGCGATCTCGATTGACTACGCCGTGATGGAACGCGCGCCGAACCTGTCGGTGGTGGCCTATGATGCGGGCTGGAACGATCTGGGCGGCTGGGATGCCGTGGCGCGTGAGATGGGGTGCGATGCGGCAGGTGTATCGACCTCGGGTGAGGTGGTGGCGATTGATTGCGCCGATACGCTGCTGCGCTCGGATAGTGACGGGGTGGAGCTGGTGGGCATTGGCCTGACCAATATCATCGCCGTCGCCATGAATGACGCGGTGCTGGTCGCCGATCGCAGCCGCGCGCAGGATGTGAAACGTGCGGTTGATGCGCTGAAGGCCAAGGGCGCGCGTCAGGCCGAGGCCTTTCCGCGCGATCACCGGCCCTGGGGCTGGTTCGAGACGCTGGCGCTGGCCGACCGTTTTCAGGTGAAGCGGATCACCGTGCATCCCGGCGCGGCGCTGTCGCTGCAAAGCCATTTCCACCGCTCGGAACATTGGATCGTGGTTTCGGGCACCGCCCGCGTCACGATTGATGACACGGTGCAATTGGTAACCGAGAACCAATCGGTCTATATCCCCCTCGGGGCCAAACATCGGATGGAAAACCCCGGTCAGGTGCCGATGGTGCTGATCGAGGTGCAAACCGGGGCCTATCTCGGTGAAGATGACATCGTGCGCTATGAGGATGTCTATTCCCGTGGCCAGGGGGCCAAGGGCTAAAGTTTGCCTAAAATTTAATCAACCAAGCCCCGCCCCGTGCGGGGTTTGGTGTTTTTGGCCTGCGCTGGCGCAAAGCTGAGCAAGTTTTCTTTGGGGAATCGCGCCCTCGGATTTACCGTTTGGTCAAATAATAACCAGACACCCAGGGAGTTCCTCAATGACCAAGGCCGTCTTTACCCTTACCCGCCGGGGCCTCATGCTGAGCGCCGGTGCGGCTGCATTGGCCCTCGCCATGCCGCGCACCGCGCGGGCGCAAGACCCGATCAAGATCGCGGGCATCTATACCGTGCCTGTGGAACAGCAATGGGTGAGCCGCATCCATATCGCCGCCGAAGCTGCCAAAGCGGCGGGCGGGGTGGATTACACCTATACCGAAAACGTCGCCAATACCGATTATCCGCGCGTGATGCGGGAATATTGCGAAAGCGGCGTGACGCTGATCGTGGGCGAGATTTTCGGGGTGGAGGCCGAGGCGCGTGAGGTGGCGGCAGAATACCCGGATGTGAAGTTCCTGATGGGGTCTTCGCTGATGCCGGATGAGGCAGTGCCGAACCTCGCGGTATTCGACAACTACATTCAGGACGCCTCTTACCTGTCGGGCATCATTGCAGGCGCGATGACCACGACGGGCAGCATTGGCATGGTGGGCGGCTTCCCCATCCCCGAGGTGAACCGGCTGATGAATGCCTTCATGGCGGGGGTGCGCGAAACCCGGCCGGATGCAAAGTTCCAGGTCAGCTTCATCGGCTCGTGGTTCGATCCGCCCAAGGCCAAGGAAACCGCCTTCGCGATGATCGACGGCGGGGCGGACCTGCTTTATGCGGAGCGCTTTGGCGTGTCGGATGCGGCCAAGGAGCGCGGCAAGCTGGCGATTGGCAATGTGATCGACACGCAGACCGATTACCCGGAGACCGTGGTGGCCTCGGCGCTGTGGCATTTTGAACCGACACTGACCGCCGCGCTGGAGGCGATCAAGGCGGGCAGCTTCAAGGCCGATAATTACGGGGTCTATAGCCAGATGAAAGCGGGCGGATGTTCGCTGGCCCCGCTGGGCACATTTGCCGGCAAGGTGCCGGAGGCCGCGTTGAAGCTGGTGGCCGAGAAGGAGGCCGCGATCAAGGATGGCAGCTTCACCGTGACGATTGACGACAGCGAGCCGAAATCGTCGTGAGCGGCGCAGCAGATGTGGTGATGCGGCTGGATCGCATCACCAAGCGCTTTGGCGCGCTGGTGGCGAATGACGGTATCAGCCTGACCCTGCATCGCGGCGAGGTGGTGGCCCTGCTGGGCGAGAATGGCGCGGGCAAGACCACGCTGATGAACATTCTGTTCGGCCATTATACCGCCGATGCGGGCGGGGTGGAGGTGTTCGGCCAACCCCTGCCCCCCGGCAATCCCCGCGCCGCGCTGGCGGCGGGGGTGGGCATGGTGCATCAGCATTTCACGCTGGCCGACAATCTGTCAGTGTTGGACAATATCCGCCTTGGCACCGAAAGCCTGTGGCGGATGGGTAAGGGTCGCGCGGCGGCACGGGCGCGGGTGGTGCAATTGGCGCAGGATTTCGGGCTGGCGGTGCATCCCGATGCCCGTGTAGGCAGCCTGACTGTGGGCGAGCGGCAGCGGGTGGAGATCCTCAAGGCGCTGTATCGCGAGGCGCGCATCCTCATTCTGGATGAACCGACTGCCGTGCTGACCCCGCAAGAGGCCGAGGCGCTGTTTGCCACGCTGCGGCGCGCGATTGCGCAGGGGCTTTCGATCCTGTTCATCAGCCACAAGCTGCATGAGGTGATGGCGATTGCCGATCGCTGCGTGGTGTTGCGGCATGGCAAGGTGGTGGGCGAGGTCACCACGGCGCAAACCTCTGGCGCAGAGCTGGCCGCGCTGATGGTGGGCGGCGAGGTGGCACGGCCCGAGGCACGGCCCGCCATGGCCGGTGCGCCCCGGTTGCGGTTGGAGGCGGTGACCACGCCCGATAAAGGGGCGGCACCGGGGTTGAAGCGGGTCGACCTGGCATTGCGGGCGGGTGAGATTGTCGGCCTTGCCGGGGTCTCGGGCAATGGGCAGGCGGCGCTGGCCGATCTGATCTCGGGCCTTGCCAGCCCGGCAGAAGGGCGGCTGGTGCTGGAGGAGGTGCCGGGCGCATGGACCCCGCGCGCCGCCATTCGCCACGGCATTGCCCGCATCCCGGAAGACCGTCACAAGACCGGCACGGTGGCCGATTTCAGCCTGACAGAGAACGCCGTGCTGGAGGGTTATTGGCGGCCCGAGTTCAGCCGCCATGGCCTGATCGACTGGCGGGCCGCCGAGGCGTTCACCCGCGACATCATCGCCCGTTACGATGTGCGCTGCCCCGGTCCGGGCGCGCGCATCCGGCTGCTGTCGGGCGGGAATATGCAAAAACTGATCCTGGGCCGGGTGCTGGAGCCGGGACCGAAGATCATTCTGGCCAATCAGCCGGTGCGGGGGCTGGATGTGGGGGCGATTGCCTGGGTGCAATCACGGCTGATCGCGGCGCGCGATGCCGGGGCGGCGGTGCTGCTGATCTCGGAGGATCTGGACGAGATCATGGGCCTTGCCGATGTGATACATGTGATGTCGGAGGGGCGGCTGTCGCCCGGCTTTGCGCGCGGCGAAAAGACGGCGGCGGAGCTGGGGCTGTGGATGGCAGGCGAGGGGTTTGACCATGCGGCTTGAACCGATCGCCGCCCCTTCCACCGCCCGCCGCATCGGTCTGCCTGCGGCGGCCCTGGGGGCCACG
>ERZ761609.3337-NODE-3337-length-10644-cov-10.691189_pt1 | contig 10644 bp, 11 predicted proteins | sample MGYA00511163_ERZ761609 | MGnify/ENA primary metagenome ERZ761609 (study PRJEB28899, sample SAMN02445070) | bioreactor sludge metagenome | biome: EBPR sludge | place: Australia: Brisbane, Thorneside Wastewater Treatment Plant | collected 2011-12-16 ... | reverse complement strand
TCTTGGCCGGGCTCAGTAGGCAGCTCTCAGCCTGGACGGCGCATACGCCGCCGCAGGTGCGGAAACGGCAGCGGCCGGATGGGCAGAAGCGCCGGTCGGGTCGGCAGGGGTGGGGCCGGGGGCGGTAAGGCGCATTGCATGAAGGAGCGGTAGGGCAGCAAAGCAGAGATTGCGGTCATGGAGACGCGATTATCATTCGCATTGTGATCATCAAACGGTGGCGGGCGCTACACGCCCGACAGCGGACATTTCCAGCCGTGCCGACCGTCCAGAGGTGCTGAAGAAGGAGGGTGTGGAAAACTAGAGCTCCAATGAATTTCCGTCTGGTGACTCTGCAATAGTTAGCTCTCTGCAGTCGATTCGGACAGGGCAAATCAGATGGCCTTCGAGTCACTACGCGCGCATCTCCATGGCCGACAACACAGAAGGTACTGATGCCCCACAGCCGCCGGTCTGGCTCACCGCCACCGCTGATGACTTTGCCGCGACCGATATCAACTCTCCGCTCGCCGCCGCCAAGACTATCGATTGCACGGAGGCGTCGACACTGTTCGGTGCGGCGGCCAAGACCGCAGAAGTGGAGCAGCGACATGCCGAGCACCGCGTGTATTCGATGCTCGGCGCCATTGCCTCATTCTACTTCAAGCCAGAGAACCAAGCCGAGCCGTATGGCCCCATGATGCGGTTCGAAGGCAAGCGAACTGCGCAGCCCAGTGACTTCTCCAAAATGACCGTCCAGGTGCTCGCTGCCCAGATCGCGCGGGTATCGTCACCGGGGTTCCGCGCGCGGCTAGCCGACCTAGTATGGATCGTCGACCGTAAACAGCATGCCGCCGCTGCGGAGGCCGTCTCCGCCTATGCCGCTATAGTCGATGCGCTTGTCGAAAAGACCGCCAAGTTAAGGCGCGGGGAAGCAGACGAGCACGGCCATGAGGTACCGCAGTTCCTCAGGCGTGCCCTTCAGATCGGTAAGGCGATTGGCTGGGACAAGAACGTAGTGCTGAACGCGCGCGGGCAGGTCGCCAATTTGCGCAAGTCATCTGCGGATCCGGCCAAACACTTCAGCCACGTTCGGTTTGCGACGCTCGATCTCGACTATCAGGTTTCCGATCCTGGCGAGATCGCCGCCGACGCCGAGCGGCTGGCCGCCACAGCTATTGGCGAGGACAAACATCGGTTGCTTCATCTGGCCGCGCGCGCCCATCGTGCGGCGAAAAATCAGGCACGCCGTGACGCCTGCCTGCTGGACGCCGCCGAAGCGCTGGTCGTCGTTGCTGATGCACAGAAGCACTCCGCAATGGTGGAGACGCACTGGCTGGAAAAGGCCATTGCTGAGTTGCGCTGCTTGCCGGCAACCAAAGAGCAGATGCGGGTCCTCAAACACCGATTGGTCGATACGCAGGCTCGCGTGCTCGATGAGATGCAGTCGATCAGTACCACGGATGACATCTCCGAGCTGGTCGCCAATGCCCGTAGCTCCGTCGCCGGCAAGCCGCTTTCAGAAATGTTGCGGACCATGGCTCACGCCACGCGCTCGCCTAGGCTGAAGCAGTTGCGTGACGAGGCGCGAAGATCGATTGCCGAACATCCGTTGTCGTCCCTGTTTGGCTCCACCCACTACGACCATGACGGCAAACCCATGCATCGCACGTCGGGTGGTGCCATCGGCGATAGCGCCGACGATGAAGCCGTGCAGGAGCACATCTCACGATCCGAGAAGATCCGGCGCTCGCTTGTCGTCGCAGCCACCATCGAGCCGGTGCGCCAGACGATCGTGCTGGAGCAAACCATTACCGACGTCCAAATCGCGATCCTCTGCCAGCATAGCATTTTCGTGCCCGACGATCGCCAAGGCCTGTTTGTCGCTGGCTTGCTTCACTTTTTCCACGGCGACATGATCGCAGCGCTGCATATCCTGTTGCCGCAACTCGAGAACTCGCTTCGTCATGTGCTACGCTTGCATGGTCATGACGTGATCAAGCTCAATGAGGACATGACTCAAGAATCCCTGGGCCTCACCCAGATGCTGGCGCGATTGCGCCCCGAGCTTGATGCCATCTTTGGAGACGCCGTGGTCGCCGAGTTCGATAATCTGCTCATCTATCGGGGCGGTCCGCAGTTGCGTGATCGGACTTCGCACGGGCTCCTGCATCACTGGGAGCCCTTCGGACACGACTCGGTATATGCGTGTTGGTTAGTCTACAGGCTCGTTTGCATTCCGCTGTTGCCTCATTGGAACGAGCTTGCCCCGGCTCTCGATCGATAGGCGGCCCTGCTATTCGTCGTTACCGTCCACCTGGATCGTCCAATGCCAACACCTGAAGACCTTCGTCGACTGCTCGACGCGCCCAATGAGAACCTCGCCGTCGAGTACAAGAGCTGGTTGTCGCTTACCGAGAACGCGGGAAAGGCCACGCTCGCTAAAGCAGCGATCGCGATCGCCAACCACGGCGGCGGCTTGATCGTCCTCGGCATGCGCGCGCCAGCCCAGGACCACGGTGCGCTGGCCTCCACGCCACGGCCGGCGGACTTACGGCGCTACACACAGGATGACGTAAATTCTGCGATTAATCGGTATGCCGATCCGGCGATGCATTGTGACCTCGTGTTCGCGCCACATCCTCAGACCGGTGTCGAGCACGCGGTCGTAGTCGTTCCCAGCGATCTTGCAACACCCGTCATGAGCCGGCGCGACTGCGACGGAGTTATTACTGCACAGCGCTGTTACGTCCGCAAACCCGGCCCCCGCAGCGAGGAACCATTCACCGGTGGGGAATGGCGCGCGTTGATCGATCGCTGTGTGCGCGCCGGTCGCGAGAACATGCTCGATGCCATTCGCCATATCGTACAGGGCCATGCAGGCACGGCCCCGCCGCCAGACGCACTCGCAGCTTTGAATGCGTTCGCCGCCGACGGGGTCGCCCGATGGCAATCTCTGATCCAACCTCTACCCGTCGACGATCCGGCCCGACTGAGCCACGGCTACCGGGAACTTGCCTTCGAAATTCGCAACGTCATCGCCGCCCCCAGCTTGGCCGAGCTTCGGCGCCGATTGGACGTCGCAGGACAAACACGCCTCACCGGCTGGCATCCATTCCTCACTCTAGATCGTCAGCCCTTTGTGCCGCGGATCGTCAACGGCCTGATTGAAGTCTGGCTCGGAGCGGCGGACGGAGATCGCGCGCTTCACGACGCGGCCCATTGCGACTTCTGGCGGGCCTCCGTCGACGGGCGCCTCTATATGATCCGCGGCTTTGAGGAGGATGTTCCCGACCGCCGCGCACCGGGCACGCTCTTCGATCTTACCTTGCCGGTTTGGCGCGTCGCTGAGCCTCTCTTGCATGTCGCTCGCCTCGCGCGCCTGTTTGAGGGTGACGCCACTATCGTCATGCTGGGACGCTACACTGGACTTGCCAACCGAGTACTGGCCAGTCTCGACAACCGCAGACATGTCTTTGATGGACGACGCTCCGCCGACAACGAGTTCGAGTTTTCGTTGACGGCCAGCGTTGACGAGATTGAGGACAATTTGGCCGAGTTGCTTTATCCAGCTCTACGACCACTTTACGAGCGCTTTGATTTTTTCGAACTGCCGATGAACTTGGTGACAGAGGAACTTGCAAGCCTCAGGCGTGGTCGCTTTTGAGCCAAATCAACGTCTGCCATTGCTTGCCGCTACTCGACGCTGTCCCTCTGGTTCCGGACGTAGTCGGCGGCGCCAACTGCGTCGCCGAATGCAGCGACGCCAATGGCCGCTAATGGGACTAATCCGCCACCACGCAACTGCCTCTCCCATAGGCACCCTGTATTGACCGTGTATCCACCGGCGCGCACGCTTGCTTCTGACAACAAGCAAGGAGCGCCATGGACCAAAAACCTCAACCACGCGGCGATTTCGTCGCCTTCCTGAACCGCGACAAGCAGCCCGGTGATAACCGGCCCATCTTCGAGGGCCACATCGCCAAGCCCGACTCCGACGAGAAGCACCCGCTGACCCTCTGGGCGCACGAGTACGCCGATCCCAAGGCCGGCGAGATCAAGACCATGTACTCGGGCACCATCGGTGCAGTCTCGCCCGACGCCGATCCCGCCGCGCAGATCGCCGCGCTGAAGCGCGTCGGCAGCCCCGCCGAGCAGACCCTCGGCAATCTGACGCTACGTCCGCGCCAGGTCGTCTTGTTCCCCAACGGCTTCAAGGCTGACGCGCCCGAGAAGGAGCGCCCGGATCTCTGGGGTGCCGCCAACTTCGGCGACGGTTCACCGATCGTCCGCAACTCCGTCTGGCTGCGCAAGACACGGGCCGGCGAGGTAATGATGTCGGGCGCCACCAGCTATCCCATCCCCGGCAAGTCCGAGGCCGAGATGCAGGCTGCCGAGCCCTTCCTCGACGAGTTGCGCGCAGGTCGCGATGCCGCGAAGGCCGGCGCGGAGCGCAAGAAGGGACGTGGGGGCCGCGGCGAGTGACGCCGTCGCGGAAACCAGCCATCGCTACCGTCCACCCCGAACGTGAGCCGCACCAGTCCCCCTCCGAATGACCGCTGGAGTGTCCGGTTCACTTGCTGTGTGGCGCTGATCACCGAGGAGGCCTTCCACCGGGCGCTGAGCTGCCTACCGGTGGTCCAATATGCCAATGACATGGCTGGCGAGACGTTCCTCTGCGACGGCAGCGTCTTCGTCCGCGTCAATTACCACCACTTCCGGATCAAGGACGCCGGCCAACTGAGCCACGCCGACGCTCTGCGTCTCGTCGGTCGTTCTGGCGGCTGCGCAGAGGCTAGCCGATGAAGCGGTCAAACCGCTCGTCCACGAGTCTCCGTCCGGCGCAGCGCGGATTGCGCGGCTTCAATCGGCATCGCGAGGCGAGGACCGTCACGCACTGGTTCACCTGGCGGCACCTGCGCTGCAAGGTGGTGGAAACCCGACATTACCTGTCCCACGGCTGGACCATGCTCCAGCTCGAGGTCGTCGCCGCGCGCGACACGCCCTGCCCGATCACCGCGACCGGGTATCTCGCCCACTTCATCGACGAGGACGAGCTGGCCGCCGCCGGCGGCGCCGTCGCGTTTCTGTCCGCGTGGCTGGACCGCGCGGCAGCAACCAAGGCCTATCAAACTGCCGAGTTCCGCTGGCGGCAGGGCGACTTGTTCGACCAGCTCGACGGAGAACGTGGGGCGTGAGCACGCCGCCGCTCACTCCTGGCAAGGCACCGGCTGAGATCTCCCGGCATCTTCAGCGCATCACGCATCAGCACTTCTTCAAGGCGTTCGAGGACTGGCTGGCGCTCGCCGTCAACGCCTTCATGCGCGACGACAACGCCTACATGGCCAACATGCGCCGCTATGGGCCCCGAGAAGCGCCGATGAATGAACGAGATCACCCGGCCGACCACTTCGCCCGCGCCCTCGGAACTTGGATGGCCGCGATGCAGACCGAGTCCGCAGACTATCTCGGCTCTTTACAGTTAGGGTGCAGGCGACAACGCGTAGGTGAATCATTTATCCCGTGGCGCCGGAAGCGATTGCACAGAAGGAGTCAGGCGCGAAAAAGTGACAGATCAAAAGGTAGTCGCCGTTCACTATTTTCGATAAAGGCTTTGGCTATTTCTCCGTATGCAGGCGCATACTTGAAACCGTGACCGGAGCACGGGGAAAATACGACTATTCTTGGATTCTCGGGAATTCGATCAATTAAAAAATCCTTACTGCTGGTGAGGGTGTACTTGCAGGCCTTGTAAATGACGGCGTCTTTTTTTACCCCTTTCAAATACTGTCCAGCACGTTGGAGAAGGAATTGGCGATCTGAATTTGAGACGGTCAGCGGGGCGTTTGGCCGAATGCTTTGCCCAAGATGTTTATCGTCGCCAATTTTGTACGAGATGCCGTCGCTGCCGGGCATTCCATACACGGTGCCGCGCGGGCCATCGACGACGAAGCCTGGGAGCGTGCGGTTCTGTTCTGCATGCGTGAACCATGCAAGAACACGCTTTTCAATCGAAACTGGAATTTGTACGAACTGGCGTATCCAACCGCCGCAGCAGAGCAGGACGTGGTCGTAGCGCCGCAAAGCGGTCCCCCTCGCAAGTACGGCGCACGACTCGGTATCCACGTATTCGACTTTCACGCCCTTATAGAGCTTCGCGCCGGCGTCGCAAGCTAGCTCTAAGAACGCCTCAATGCTCCCTTCTGCTGCCACCGTTCCCGAAAGGGGGGAATGGGTCACTGTCATCCCCTTGCGGAATCGGAAAATTGGTAAAATACCTCGGGCTTCGTCGAGGGTAAGTTCTCTCGAGGAAACGTCTAATGTGCATGCAAGATCGTGCGATATTGCGGCCCAATTGCTACCTGGCTCACTTATATCAAGACATCCAATGCTATGAACTAGCTTGCGCCGGGCAGACTTCTCTACGGCAGGCCACAGCGCGAAGGCCCGTTCTGCCAATTGTGCATAAAGCATCCCTTCTGCGGGCGTCCGCCTTAGGAGCCTGTTCTGTCCGTGTGATGATCCCCGACTATGTGGTGGTGCAAACTGGTCGTAGCCCACCACTTGGTAGCCTGCCTTGGCCAGATACCACGCTATTGCGCTGCCAACGATGCCGAGGCCCACAATAGCAACGGAAGGTTTGGTGTTTCGCGGCAACGTGGGTCAATCCCTGGGGGTGCGTGAGTATCACCGATTATGCGCTATTGGGCGCGCCCCACAAGTATGGATTTAGAAAATACATCTTCTGAGCATACGCAACACGCCGGAATATATCAGTAAGCCGTGCGTGCTGTTGGGGCTGGTTGAGGTCCCCCGTTGTAAGCGGAGTGCGGGAATAGAGTGAACACGTGAACGCCAACTCCCCGGTCCAGGTCTCCAGAGTGCCCATTCCGATGTGTACCCCTAGATGAGTATTGATGGCTTTCGGAATAACCTCAATGGCCTCCGTTTCTGTTCCTTCCGCGGGGCGAGAAATCAGGATAAGCGAGCTTCCACGCAGCCCGGCTTCTATAATGTAGCGACGCAGCGCTCCATTGGGAGCCGTGACGTCGTAGGTGCCACGGACTGTGTTCTGCATGCCATCCCGAGTCAGCACGTACTTTGCCGACTTCCAGATGATACCCGCCTCGACGACGGTCAAATAGTAGACGTGCCACTCGCCGACAACGGTATCGAGGAAGTCTCCTGCTGATTCGAATTTTTCTCTCGCGAAGAGGTAGTTGCGAATGTCCGATATTTCTGTACCCAGAAAACTCTCAATGCTCATTGCCAAAGTGGCGCCGAACAGAGCGGCGCCAAATATGGCCGCCATCGCAAGCCATGGCTTTAAATGTTCCGGAGTGTCCTTGTCGCTCAATCCTCCGATAATGATGCAGGCAATTCCGAGAATTGCGAGCACAAAAATCGAAAATGTCCGGATCCGAGAGATTGGCATGGCGCGGGCACCGGCGTCTTCGGCGTTTAGTTGAAGCTTCACTTCAATGGCACCACAATTTGCCTCAAAAGCAAGCGCCAAGTGTGCAGGTTTTTCATCAAGGCCAGAGGCTGCGGCGGACTGACGCATCTGGGTATGAAGGCCTTGAACCAGCGAAGATGGATGAGCGATCAAAGATCGTGCAGGACCGGTTGGACTAAGCGGGGCTACACTCATCCGCTTCTTTTGCAGGCTTAGTGACCGGTTGTATTGGCTCCGCGTCGTCAGCAGGCCGAGGTTGACATTGCCGGCTTGCAGCTCGACGGAAACCTGCGGGATTCGCGCTAAACCTTGGACAACGGAGCGCCGGGCATCGCCGATCTTCGCTCCTGCGCCTATTGGAACCTGAAGGTCGGGCGCTATCCGGCGCCACCCATGCCTGTGCGCACGTTCGGGGACAGGTCAGAGTGATGCTCTGCGCGCGTGTTCACATTTCTGCAAACTCGCACGTGCACATGTGCTCGTGACGGCTTGCTCCTAAGGTGACGTCGACTGACGCTGTTGCCCCTGCCCCTGCCCCTGCCCCTGCCCCAGGTCCGAGCGGGAGGTCTGCGCCAGTGCCCGCCAGAGCGTGCCGCGATGCACGCCGAGTTCGCGGGCCAGCGCCCGCTTGTCGATCGTTGGATCGGCGGCCAGGCGGGCTCGCACCCCAGCGAGCATGGTCGGCGATAGCTTAGAGCGGCGGCCTCCCTTCCGTCCCCTCGCTCGGGCGGCAGCGAGGCCGGCGCGCGTCCGCTCGGAGATCAGCTCCCGCTCGAACTCGGCCAGCGCGGCGAAAATGCCGAACACCAGCTTGCCGGAGGCCGTGCCGGTGTCGATGCTTGCGCCGTGCCCTGTGAGCACCTTGAACGCGATCTCACGCTCAGCCAAGTCCTGGACGGTGGAGACGAGATGCCGGAGGCTGCGGCCGAGCCGATCGAGCTTCCACACCAGCAACGTGTCGCCGGCCCGCAGCGCTTTGAGGCACGAGTCAAGCCCCGGCCGGTCATCGCGCTTGCCCGAGGCCTTGTCCATGTAGATGTCGCGCTCGGCGACACCGGCGGCGATCAGCGCATCGCGCTGCAAGTCCATGGACTGGTCGGCGGTCGAGACGCGCATGTAGCCGATGAGCATATTCGCATCGGAGCACGTTTTGGTGTGCACGCCGAGGGGTGGTGCCTACTCCCGCGTCACCCGTGTTGCAGAAACACCGGCGCGGCACCCTCAGTGCGACATGATTTCGCGACGAGATTCCGCGACGCGCCGGAGGCCGGATTGCCGCGCGGCGGCGCCTGCGAGCCACCGTGTCGCGAAAAGGAACGGTTCGGCGCCACTCCTAAGACTCCCTTTATCCAGTCCTTGCGAAGCCCAACCCTTAGGGAGTTTTGCTAAGTGGCTGTTTCATTCCATAATGGTCCGCCAGCCACTGCTCCGGAGACTTAAAGCACTCAATCTTGTTTTCAGCGGAAACCTCAAAATCTTGCGATTGCAATCGAATATAAAAGTGCGCCAAGTGTTCGTATGCTTCTCTATCCCGGAAACTGAAGCCAACGATACCCCATTTCCCATTCTTTATCGCGCTCGCCGAAAGCGGCGAGAAGAGGGCAAGGAGCCCCACAATCCTTTCGTCATCCTCTTTGAGAAAGAACCATCGAGTATGGGTCTCGTCTGAAAAATAGAGATTGCACGTAACTTGCCGATTGACGGAAAGACGGTAAATTCTCTTACATATATCACAGAACCTCAGAATATACTTCTTGTGGTCTGCGTTAGCGTCGGGGTCGATGGCCTTCCCGGCAAAAGTTTTTAGATGGGGCTCCTTACCCCACAAGCATATGTCCCACGTTGGCCTTTCCGCTGCGTGCAGTGGCATCTTTTCGAAATGACTGACCCATTCTTCCAAATAGTCCATAAATAATAATGCGCTTTTTCCAGAGTCTTTCACCGCGAGCCCATAAACTGGCGTCGAAAACGCCATGCTTAGGGAAATTTTTCGCGAAGGGAAGTGCTCTGGTGATACGTAGGTCTTCGCCCATACGATATGCGACTCGAAGTCTGAGAAGGCGTGCGTTGTCGCTCGACTCAAGAGCTGAGATGAATCATAAGTTTGCCGAATGAGTATTTCGCTGCGCAATGTCGTCCACAGAATCAGCAGGCCCGCGAAAAGTGGTATCAAACTCGCTAGACTAGCCAACACTAGTAGGCGCGGGAAGAATCCACTCGCATTGTCTGCCAATGGCCAATAATACGCAGCTACACTGGCAGCAACGAAGGCTGCAAGGTGGAAAATAACGATATTTCGAAACCAGTTGCGGAACTCACCGCTTAACCGGCTTGAAATGACTAGTCCGTACTCTGGTTTCAAAACCCTCTGAAAGAAATTCCCGAGCTTTTTCTGTTCGAGCCCGCCTACAGCCAAATTCGCCTCCCTTACTCCCCAACGCGCACGACTACCAGCTTGGCATGGCAACCCCTTCAGTAGCCTCTTTGTCAGCTAGAAAATTTGCCACCGCCTCTGGGATAAATGGGCGCCCGCCCGTCGTGGAAACACAGGTAGCAGTGAAATATGCCGCAACGACCAATTTCCCGTCCCTCACTAAGGTTTGCCGCAAATGAAAGACTGGCTTGTGGGCCTTGTCCGGATGAGCCGAGCAGGTTGCAACAAACTTGTCGCCTTTCTTGAGCGGGCGAATGAATTTTATTATGTACTGAGCAAGCACCATATTGGTGCCAAGCGCCGACGCGTCCTTCATATTGAATTGCATAGCTTCTTCAATAAATCTGTGGCGGCACTCTTCTAAGTAGAATGGATAATAAAGACCGTCCATTATGCCCTGAAAGTCAATATGCTCTTCTTTTGCCGCATACTCAATCTCGAATTGCACTGCGCTTCTCCATTGTGTTCATCTTGAGAGTTTATGCTACAATGCGACCGCGCGCAATAACTCGTGCGGGTTACCGAAATAAATATTTCGGTCGGTAGTGACTGTGTGAATTGATAGAAAATAATACCGATCAAGACCACCTAACGCAAGACCTCACGCAGGGCCGCTCACGGCGTCTATCACTTCCGCGGGGAACGCAAGTCCGCCTACCGGATGCAGATTGGCGCCGCCTAGCTCCACGACGACAATGAAGGTCTGAACCTCACCCTCGACTTAGCCTGATCTATGCATCAGGCGCTGCGGTTTTGCATCTGATTGCGAAGGACG
>ERZ761609.3336-NODE-3336-length-10644-cov-32.405326_pt1 | contig 10644 bp, 5 predicted proteins | sample MGYA00511163_ERZ761609 | MGnify/ENA primary metagenome ERZ761609 (study PRJEB28899, sample SAMN02445070) | bioreactor sludge metagenome | biome: EBPR sludge | place: Australia: Brisbane, Thorneside Wastewater Treatment Plant | collected 2011-12-16 ... | reverse complement strand
TGGCCTGCCTGGGCCGCCGGATTGCCCAGGGCCATGGGCGGCGACTCGCGCCCGTCCGCGATGCGTTTGTAGAACAGCCCCTGGCGCGTCCTGCCCTGGGTAAACCAGACCAGGTGCAGGGCACCGCGGGCGTCGACCGCGAGGCCGCCGCCGTGGTGGGGACAGGCATCGATCCGCCATTCGTCGTCGGTGACGCGGCGCTGTTTTCCGCTATCCAGATTGGCGAGGGCGAAGTCGCGCGTGTTGGTGCCGTAGAGGTTGCGCCACAGCGCCACCGGCCCCTCCGCGGTCCAGGTCAGCGCGGTGCGGCAGCATTCGCAGGTATGCTCGGTGAGCCGGCGATTGGCGCTGAAATGGGCGCCGTTGTCGGCGGATTGCGCGAAGTAGACCGACGAGCCGGCGAACGTGCCGCCTTTTTCACGGGCCGCATCGCGGTCGCGCCCATCCAGCCACGCCACCGCCACCCGGCCCGCGCCATCGATCGCCAGCGAATCGAAGCTGTGGCTGCCGATGCGGCCGTCGTCGTTCAGGGTGATCGGCGCGGAAAAACTGCGGCCGCCGTCGGTGGAGCGGGCAAAGCGGACATTGCCGGTGAATCTTTTCGGCAGCGACTGGCTCCAGCTCAGCAGCACCGTGCCGTCCTGCGCAACGGCGATCTTGGGACGGTTTTCCGCGTTGGCGGCAATGTCTTCCGGCATGGAGGAGACCGCAACCGGGCGGGAGAAATGCTGTCCGCTGTCGTCCGACGAAGAAACCCAGAGCTGCTGGTTCTCCACCCTGGCCAGCCATACGCGTCCGTTGCCGTCGAGCGTCGCGCCTACCGCCAGGGTCGGCTTGGCCGCTTGCGGCTTCGCCTGGTGGCGATGCTCCGTCGCCGCAACCGGCTGGGTCGCCAGCGTTGCCGCCAGCAGCAGTGCAAAAATAAGTTGTCCCATCCGAACCTCATCCGTCTTTCTTGATCTCGTGGCGCCAGAGGTTACCCCGGGCCGGACGGTGGGGGAATGTGGCATATTGACGCATCGCCGACACCCGCCCTGCGGCAATCGGCTACATGGGCATCATGTCCGACCCGATCACGCCGCAGGCCACACGGGCGCCCGAATTGCCGGCAGGATCGGAAAAATCGTCTTCACTGGCGTGGATCACGATGCTGCGGCTGTCAACGGATGCCGCGCCCATCAGCGCGATGGTGATGCCGTGCGCCATCACGTCCACCACCGCCCGGCCGCTGGCATCGGCTTCGATATTGCCCAGATCGCCCAGATGGCGATCCTTGCTATCGGGCGCGCCGTGACGGCCGCCAGCGGGCGCGTAATGGCCGCCAGCGCCCATGCCGTCAGGCGAGTCGCAATTGCCGTTTACATGGATGTGAAAACCGTGCTTTCCCGGCGTCAGCCCTTCGACCGTTCCGCTGATGTGCACGACGCGGTTCTTCGACTCGCGAAATTTCAACGATCCGCTGACGGAACTGCCTGACGTCGCCACCAGAACGGCCGTGGACGACATCATGTGATCATGGGCGGCCACGGGCGCGGTCCCGGCACCGAACAACAGGCCGGCGGCTACGAGGACGCGCGGCAGGACGCCGCGGCGAATGCGGGGTACGGATTGCACTGGGGCATGCATAACTATTGTCTCCTTGAAAATCCAGTCGACCGGCATGTTCCATCATGTTCCCGAATGAAACATGGATGTTCAGAACCCTCCGCTTGCCAGTTCCGTCAGCATCGCTTTCAAATCACGGTCGAACTGCTCCAGATTGGCTTTGCCTTCCTTGGACAGCTTCGGGTTCTTGGCCAGAATCGACAGCACATGGGCGGGGCGATGCACCATCACCGTGGTTTTGCCGTCATTTTCGAACAGGGCGAGCCGGCATGGCGCAAACATCTCGAAGTCAGGCACGTTGCGGGTGATGCTGTACGCCTTGGTCAGGTTGCAGAACTCGATGAGCTGCAGCGGATGCGCCTCGATGCCCCGGCTGGCCAGGCCTTCCTGCACGTTGAGGATATTGATGATGGCGTAATTCCTGGCTTCGAGGGCCGAGACGAGCATGTCCCGCACCGCCGGCAACGCGTCGTCGAGGGTGACCTCATATTTGACCGGAGTCACCAAGACGACGGGGTCTTTCGCCCACAGCGGCGCCGCTTGCAGCGAAAACAGCAGGGCGGCCAGGGCCAGGCCCCAGTTTGTGAAAAAATGCTTGGCGGACATGCTTCCGTCTCCTTGTGTGTTCCAAAACGGTGGGCAGAATGCCCCCACCGTCTGGAAAAGCAAACCCCGTACCAGAATCGGACGGGGCGGAAACGTTCAGCGACTGCGTCCGTGCGGATGGAAGTGGAGGTTGTATTCGCGCATCTTGCGCCACAACGTCGTACGGCCGATTCCCAGCACGCGCGCGGCCTCGCCGATATTGGTGGAACGCAGCAGGGTGGCCTCGATCATCCGGCGCTCCGAATCGGCGATGCTGCCGCCGCTCTCGGTCAGCTCGGCATGGCCGTTTTTCATGGCAAGGGGCGCCGTTTGCTGCAGCAGATCCTCCGGCAGGGCGTCGACGTCGATGTGACCGGCGTCGTCGGCAAATACCGCCATCTGCTCGACAAAACTTTCCAGCTGGCGAATATTGCCCGGATAGGGGTAGCCCAGCACATAGGCTTCGGCGCGCGGCGTCAGCCGAAGGCCGCTGCGGCCGTACTTGCTGCTGTAAATGGCAAGGAAGCGCTGCAGCAGATTGTGCAGGTCCTGGCCGCGCTCGCGCAGGGGCGGCAGGTGCAGGCGTATGCCGTTGAGGCGGAAATACAGGTCGGAACGGAAATGGCCTTTCTCGATGAGCAGGCTGAGATCCTGGTTGCTTGCCGACATGATGCGGATATCGACCTTCTTGCCTTTGTTGGAGCCGACCCGGCGGATAATTTTTTCCTGCAGGACGGAAAGCAGTTTGGCCTGCATGGCGGGCGACAGGGTGTCCACTTCGTCCAGAAAAAGGGTGCCGCCGTCCGCTTCCTCGAAAAGTCCCGCGCGCGATTCCGTGGCGCCGGTGAAGCTGCCCTTGACGTGGCCGAACAACTCGCTCTCCAGCAGGTTTTCCGGCAGGCTGGCGCAGTTGATGCTGACGAAGGGCGCCTGCTGGCGGGCGCTGTTCTGGTGAATGAAGCGCGCCACGCGGGTTTTGCCGGTGCCGGTTTCGCCGGTGATGAGGACGCTGATGTCGGTCCGCGCAATCCGCTCCGCCTTGATCAGGGTGGCACGCATCTGTGGGGTTTCGGCGACGATATCCTCCGCTTCGCGGGACGGCGCGGCCACGGCCGGCCACGCCGCACCCGCGGGAATGGCCTGGCTGGCGTGGATTTTCTCCAGAATGTCCTGCTCGCGGAAAGGCTTGGTCAGGTAATCGAAAGCGCCCAGGCGCATGGCGTCGACCGCGGAATCGATGCTGCCGTAGGCGGTGATGAGAATCACCGGCAGGGCCGGGTTTTCCCGCTTGATTTCACGCAGCAGATCGACGCCGGACATCCCGTCCATGCGCAAGTCGGTAATCACCAGGTCGTACTTCTGATTGCCCAGGCGGGACAGCGCCCCCTCGCCGCTTTCCGCCTCGTCGGTTTCGAAGCCGGCGCCCTGCAGCATCAGCGAAAGGCTACGGCGCAGGCTTTTCTGATCGTCAACCAGCAGGATACGCATCAGGCGACCTCGCGTCGGTCAAAGGTTTCCTCGATACGGACCGGCACGCGCAGGAAGAAGGCCGTGCCTTCGCCCACCCGGCTGCGCAGCCGGATACGGCCCTCCCACTCCCGCACCAGGCGCAGCACAATGGCCAGCCCCAGGCCGGCGCCCAATGAGCGCTGCGAATAGAACGGCTCGAAAATCCGGGCCTGGTCTTCGCGGGCGATACCCTTGCCGGAATCCATCACCGCCAGCAGGAAATACCCCGGGTAGAGTCGCAGCGCGACATCGATGCGGCCCGGTCCCTGGATCGACTGGGACGCGTTGAGCAGGAGATTCCAAAGCACCGTTTCCAGGCCGTCGGCATCGAACAGCAACAGCGAGGAGGTGGGCTGGATAGTCAAGCCCACCTGGATGGAAAGCTCCTCCTGGCTGATATGCCGCTCCAGCAGGCCACAGACTTTTTTCACCAGCTGCTCCAGCACGATGGGCTTGCTGACCGACGCGCGCGGCTTGCCGAAAGACAGGAAGTTGCTGGTGAGGTTGGTCAGCCGCTCCACTTCGTCCTGGATGATTTCCAGCGCCGCCCGGCTGCGCGAGTTTTCGCTGCTGTCCGCACGCAGCACGGCCAAGCAGTTGTTGATGGCGGACAGCGGATTGCGCACTTCGTGCGCCACCGAGGCGGACAGCTGGCCCATCACAGCCATGCGCTCGCTGCGTATCTTGTCCGCTTCGGCCAGTTTGAGCTGCTGGTTGAATTCGGCCAGCTGCTTGTAGCTGCGCGCGTTGTTGATGGCGATACGCACCTGGCCTGCGAGCAGTTCGCCCTTGTCCAGCGTGACGGCGCTGAAACGCACGTGCGCCTTGCGTGCCAGCATCATCACGCCGATGAGGTTTTCGCCGTCCAGCAGCGGAAACAGGGCCAGCGCTTCCCAGGGACAACCGCTCGGCCGGGTGAACGGGGTTGTTTGACTGGCGTCGTTCCACAGGATGCCAAGGGGCTGATACCGGCCGCTGATGCCCTGCAGCAGGGTGGAACACAGCTTGCCATTGCCGCACCAGACCTCGAGCTCGTCCGATACCGGCTGGTCCGGCTGCGCAAACCATTTCGCCGCCAGGTGGAACGCGCCGTCTTCACTACTCGGCAGCCACACCATCGCACCGTCGCTTTCGAGCAATGCGGCGCTTTCCTTGCACACGGCCTCGAGCACCCGATCCAGTTCCAGGGTGGAGGTGAGCATGGTGGAAACCCGCAGCAGCGCCAGCCGGAAATCGTTGGCATCAAGCCATTGATGGTAAAGCAGCGCGTTGTGCACGATCGCCCCCACCTCCACGGCCAGTGCCTGCAATCCGCTCAGGTCCTGCTTCTCCACGCCAGGGCTGCCGGCGCGCAGGCGCAGGCGGCCGACTTCCTGACCATTGGCGGTGAGAGACAGGCACAGGGAAAGGCGGCCCGACTCATCGCGGTGGCCGCATTCGAACACGTCTTTCGTCGCATGCAGGGTATGGCAAATGGCCGTATAGCAGGCGGACTCGGCCCGCAGGGCGCGCACCGGCCAGCGGCTGCTCAGATGCAGCGCGCGGCGATCGAACTCGTCCACCTCATCCTCGGGTATGCGCAGAATGAGTTCGCAGCTGATAAATCCCAGCAGCTGATGGATGGCCCTGGACACCACGTCGAGCGTGTGGTCCAGCTCGAGCGAGCGCATCGCTTCCTGAACCATGCGGTTGCGTATTTCGAGTTCCTGGTTGACGTGCCGGATTTCCTGCTTGGAAAGCTTCAGCCGGCGATTGACCTGGGCCAGCGAATAACGCGACGTCTCGATCGTGCGCAGCGCCAGCAGGAAGCCGACGAATACCGACAGCATGATGCCGAGGTAAAACAGCAGCTTGACGCCGTGCCACATCCACCAGGCCAGGTTCCACATGCTGGAAAAGCTGAACAGATACGCGCTTTGCGCAAACACCACCAGCAGGCTGAACACCAGCAACGCCAGAATCTGGTGGTGCTCGCGGAAATAGCGGTAGAACGCGATGGCCGCCAGCGCATAGAACAGCCCGGCCAGATAATGCGTCGCATGGATGACGGTGGAAAACCTGAAATTGCTTGCGTAATCGGGAAACAGGCTCGGGATGAAGTAGCGGTAGAGTGCCGCCACCAGCACGACCACTGCCATGCCGACCATGACGGTCGCCAGATCCGCCCGGGAAAAGCCATGATTGCGCTCGACCACGACCCGGACCGCCACGCCGGCGAAAATAAAGGCGCCGCCCAGAAAAGTGGAGAGCGTGTGGTACAGGACAAAACCCGCCTGCTGGGTATCGGGGTCGGTCCAGGCATGCAGCATGTCGAACACGCCCATGACCAGAAAACCCAGGCCGAACAGGATCATGCTGGGGTCGTGCCGCTTCAGGCAGGTCGACAGGATCATGCCGGCAATGGTCAATGCCGTCAGGCCGCAGAATGCCTCGATCAGCAGGTGGCTCTGCGGTTCGACGAAGACGTGTTGCTGGAAGGTGAGGGGCGCCCGCGAAAAAATCAGGACCGGCGCGGCCACCAGCAGCAGCAGCCAGGCAAAGACCCCGATCTCCGGCAGGCTGACCAGTGCAAGGCGCGCGCCGACCGCACGCCTGATGTCGGCCAGAAATGCGGCGGCAAATGGAGCGGAAGATTTAACGGACATGGTCATCACCGTCATCAGGCCGATGGAATTTCATTTTACGCGGCGAATCGGGGCTGGGCCATCGCGACCCGCCCCCCATCCGCCGCTCAGGTGGCCGTCGCAACAGACCGCTCCGGCCAGCGGGTGGCCAGCCAGCGGAACAGGGTCGGGATGACCACCAGGTTCAACAAGGTGGAACTCAGCATGCCGCCCAGCAGGACAATGGCGAGAGGACGTTCCATCTCCTTGCCAGTGGGGTCGCCGAGGATCAGGGGCGTCACCGCCAGCGCCGCTGTCAGCGCGGTCAGCAGGATCGGCACCAGGCGATCGCAGGCGCCCTTGACGGCGACCTCGGCCGGGCTCAGCTGCGGCTGCGCCTGCATCAGGTGCTGGTAGCGGGAGATCAGCAGCAGGCTGTTGCGGGTCGCCACGCCAAACAGCGCCACCATGCCGATCATGGACGACACGTTCAGGGTTTCGCCGGCCAGGGCGAGGGCGAACACGCCGCCGATCAGGGCCAGAGGCAGGTTGAGCATGACCAGCGTCACCAGCGACCACTGGCGGAAAGCCTGGAACATGATGAGCGTCATCAGCACCAGGGCGGCGCTGCCGGACAGCAGCAGGTTGCGCGTGGCGCGCTGCTGGCCCTCGAAGTCGCCGCCGATTTCCAGCGCGTAGCCGGGCGGCAGCTCGACCTTTTCCTTGATACGGGCCTGAGCTTCGCGCACCACGCCATCCAGATCGCGGCCTTCGGTGTTCCATTGCACCACGGCGCGGCGCGCGCCGCTGTCGCGGTTGATCATGTAGGGTTCCTGCACGACCTTGATCCGCGCCAGATCCCGCAGCGGCACCACCACGCCCTCGGGCGAGATCAGGGGCATCGCGCCGAGCGTGCGGATGTCGGCACGGGCCGCTTCGTTGACGCGCAGGAACAGGTCGAAGGTGCGATCCTGCTCCAGCACCTTGGATGCCGTCACGCCGTTGAATGCCTGTTCCACCTGGGCCACGATGGACGCGGGCGTAAAGCCATAGGCGGCGGCATCGGCCCGGTTGACCTGCACATCCACGCCCGGCACCAGAATCATCGGCTCCATCTGCAGGTCGACGATGCCGGCAACCCCTTGCACCGCCTGATAGATCTCCTGCTGCTTCTGCTGCAGCACCGCGAAATCCTGGCCGTACAGCTTCACCGCCACCTGCGAGCGCACCCCGGAGAGGATTTCCGACATGCGATGGGTGATGAATTGCGAGACGTTGGTCGACATGCCGGGAATCTGCGCCAGCTGCTCGCGGATGCGCTGCATGACTTCCGGCACGTTGGCCGTTCCCGGCTTCAGCGCGATGTCGAATTCGCTGAAGTTGACCGGCTGGGCATCCTCGTCCAGCCGCGAACGGCCGGCGCGCTGCGCCAGGCTGGCGACCTCGGGCATTTGCCCGATCAGTTCTTCCACCTCGCGACCCATCCGCAGGTTTTCCTCCAGCGAGGTGCCGGGCATCATGGTGGTGGCGATCACCAGGTTGCCTTCATGGAAGGGCGGGATGAAGGAGCGGCCCAGTCCCGAGAAGGTGATCGCGGCTGCCACCAGCAGCACCAGCGTGCTCGCGACGACCGGCAACGGCCACGCCTGCATGTGCTGCAGCAGGCGCTCATAGCGCGCCAGCAGGAATTCCGAGATCGGGCCCAGCCCGTATTCGCGCGCCTGCTGCCCTTTGCCCATCAGGTAATAACTCAGCACCGGCACCAGCGTGATGGCCACGATCAGCGAACTGGCGATGGCGGCCAGGTAGGCGATCGCCATCGGCTGGAAGATGCGGCCTTCGATGCCTTGCAGAAAAAAGATCGGGGTGAACGCCACCATGATGATGAGGGTGGCGAAGACCACCGAGTTGCGGATCTCCCGCGAACCTTCGTAGACGATGTCGAGGGCCGGCAACGGCGCGTCGGCCAGTTTGTTCTCGCGCAGGCGGCGCAGGATGTTCTCGACGTCGATGATGGCGTCGTCCACCACCTCGCCGATGGCGAACACCAGCCCGCCCAGGGTGAGCGCATTGATGCCGATATCCAGCGCCCACAACACCAGCACCCCGGCCATCAGGGAGGTGGGAATGGCGATCAGGCTGATCGCCGTCGGCCGCCAGCGGAACAGGAACAACAGCAGCACCAGGGCGACGATGATCGACGAATGCAGCAGGGCGTCGCGCAGGTTGTCGATCGAGGCGTCGATGAAGCTGGCCTGGCGGAACACGTTGGGGATCAGCTGCACATCCTTGGGCAGGTTCTCCGCCATGCTGGCCAGCACCTTTTCCACATTGCGGGTGGTCTCCATGGTGTCCGCGCCCCACAGCTTGGATACCGTGCCGATCACCGCCGGGCCGCCGTAGATCTGGCCATCGCCCCGTTTCACTTCGCTGCCGAAGCGCACTTCGCCGATGTCGCCGATGTGGATGGGCTGTCCGTCGCGCATCACGACCAGCGTGTCGGCCACGTCGCGCAGACTCTCCACCTTGCCGTTGGCGCGGATGAAATATTCCTCTTCCGAACTGGGGTAGACGAATCCCCCTGGCGCCACCAGGTTGGCGCTGCGCAGCGCCTGCGTCGCCATGGCGGTGGAAATCCCGTATTTGCGCATGCGCAGGGGGTCCAGCAGCACCTGGTACTGCTTCACGCCGCCGCCCACCGCGACCACCGACGCCACCCCGGGTTGCGCCAGCAACCGGTTGCGGATATCCCAGTCGACCAGGGTCCGCAGTTCGTGTTCGCGATCGCTGCCCGACCAGTCCACCAATCCGAACTTGAGCAGCCAGCTCACCGCCGAGGTCACCGGCATCATCTGCGGCGTCTGGGCGCCGGAAGGCAGCTGGCCCTGCACGGTTTGCATGCGCTCCTGAATGATCTGGCGCGCCCGGTAGATATCGATGCCCCACTTGAACACGACGGTGATGCGCGACAGCCCGACCGACGAGTTGGAGCGGATCTGGTCAATGTAGGGGGCGCCCTGCAGCACGATCTCGATCGGCCGGGTGACCAGCGTCTCCACGTCCTTGGCGGAGTAGCCGGGCACCTCGGTCTGGATCTGCACTTGCGGCGGCGCGTATTCGGGGAACACGTCCACCGCCATGTTCAGCGCCGCGACAATGGATGCGCCAGCCAGAATCAGATACAGCAGAACCACCGTCAGGCGGTTCCTGAGAGACCATCGGATTGCCCAGTCAAACATGTGTTCAGCCCGCCGTTAAGTCAGTGATGATGATCGTCATTGCCATGGTCGCCGGTATTCGCCCCGGCCCCTGCCGAAATGCGATGGAGGCCTTCCAGCATCATTTTCCCGGCCACCACGACTTTTTCACCCGCCTCCACGCCCTGCACCTGAAGCAGTTCGGCGGTTTCGTCCAGCACCACCACGGGTTTGCGCAGATAACGGCCGGGCGCCGCCCGCACGTACACCGCCGGGCTGACGCCCTGGCCCAGCACGGCCTGGCGCGGAACCCAGGTGCCCGAGCGGCTGCCTAGCTGCAGGCTGATGTCCACGGTCTGGCCCACCGCCATGCCCGTCGACGTCCGCCCGAGATCAACCAGGAAACGCGCACGCTGGGTAACCGGGTCCACCACCGGCAGCACCTGGGCAATCGGACGCTCCAGCTGGCGGCCGTCGGGCAGGCCGATGCGCACCGGCAAGCCGGGCCGCAACAGCGCCCGCTGGTCGGGATAGATATAGCCCTCCACCCAGAGCGACGCGTTGGCGGCCACCATCCGCGCCACCGCCCGGCCCACCACCACGAACTGCTTCATGGTTTTGTCCCCGGCGTTCACCAGGGAGCCGGGTTGCACGAACAATTCGGTAATGAAGCCGTCGCTGGGTGCATCGAGCATGATGTGCTCGACGACCTTGCCGTTGTCGATCAGGTCGGCAACCTGCTTGTCGCTCATGCCCCACCAGCGCAGGTTTTCCTTGGCATCCTTGAGGTAGTTCGGCAGCCGCCCCTCTTCGCGCAGCACCTGCAGCTTGGCTTCGTTCTTGAGGAACTCGAGGTAGCCCTTCTGGGTGGTGATGAACTCCGGATTGAAGACGGAGGCGATGGGCTGGCCCTTGCGCACGCTGTCCCCCACCCGCACATACACCTCCGCCACCTGGCCGCTGACGGCGATGTTCACATCGACCACGGCTTGGCTGTTGGGGACGACCAGGCCATAGGTCTTGATCGCCGACGCCTGCGGGCCGGCCTGAACCGGGGCCAGGCCAAACAGGCTTTGCTCCCGCCCCATTGCGTTGGGCGGCAACGTCACTTCGCTGACGCCAGCCGGCGCCGGCGCGGCCGTTGC
>ERZ761609.3332-NODE-3332-length-10656-cov-58.742666_pt1 | contig 10656 bp, 8 predicted proteins | sample MGYA00511163_ERZ761609 | MGnify/ENA primary metagenome ERZ761609 (study PRJEB28899, sample SAMN02445070) | bioreactor sludge metagenome | biome: EBPR sludge | place: Australia: Brisbane, Thorneside Wastewater Treatment Plant | collected 2011-12-16 ... | reverse complement strand
CCGCCCCAGGTTCCGCCCCTCCTTCAGCACAATCATCGCCGCCGGCACCTCCCCCCACTGCTCATCCGGCGCCGCCACCACCGCGCATTCCAGCACTGCATCATGCGCAAATATCGCCTTTTCCACCTCAAGTGACGAGATATTCTCCCCGCCCGAGATAATAATCTCCTTGCGCCGGTCCACGATATGGATCCAGCCCTCCTCGTCCCACACCGCCATGTCGCCCGTGTGGAACCAGCGGTCCTCGATCACCGCCGCCGTCGCCTCCGGTTCCCGGTAATACCCCTCCATCACGTTGTCCCCCTGCGCCACCACCTCCCCCATCGATTGCATGTCCCGAGGCACGTCATTGCCGTGCAGATCCACCACCCGGACCCGTGTCCCCGGCATCGGCCATCCCGCCATCGCCATCCGCCGGACCCGGTCCTCTTCGTCCTTCCACACCGTCGTCGACTTCGCCCGCGACATCGTCAGCACCGGCGCCGTCTCCGTCAATCCGTACCCCGACCGCACTTCACACCCGAACGCCCGTTCCAGCCTCGCAATCAGCTCCGGCGACGCCGCCGCTCCCCCAATTGCGATCAGTCTCAGGCTCGACAGGTCATGCTGCCCCAACTCCGGCGCATTCAGCAGCATGTTCGCCATCACCGGAACCAGACACATGTCCGTCGCCCGGTGCTCCTCGATCAGCCCGAACACCGCCGCCGGTTCAAACCGCCGGACCATCACCTGCTTGAACCCCAGCAACGTCGAAACCTGCGGACGCCCCCAGCCATTCGCATGAAACAAGGGAATTGTGTGCAGATCCACCGTGTTGTCCGGGTCCCCCACCAGATTCATCGCCCCGAGCGCATGAAGATACAGCGTCCGGTGCGTCAGCGCCACCCCCTTCGGCGACCCCGTCGATCCACTGGTATAAAACAACTCCGCGATGCTGTTCTCGTCGTAGGAGAAGATGTCCGCCGGTTCCGCCTCGCCCGAGTCCACAATCTCCTCGTAGGTCAGATCCCCGGGGCCCGGATCGTCCTCCAGCGAGATGAACCGCTCGACCTCCGGGCACCCGGCCCTCAATGCGGGCACAATCGAGGCAAACTCGGGCTCAAAAAACAGAAATCGCGCCCCGGAATGGCGCAAAATCACCGCAATCTCCTCCGGGCTCAACCGGACGTTGACCGGCATGACGATCGCCCGCGCCTGCACCACCCCGTAGTAGCTCTCTAGCAACTTGTGTGTGTTGAAACTCAGGAACGCCAACCGGTCCCCCGGCTGAACCCCCATCTTGAGTAGTCCGCCTGCCAGCCGCCGGGAACGCTCGCCAAATTCGGCAAACGTGAACGCCCGCCCCCCGCAGATGACGCCCGTCTTCCGCGGATATAGATCGAGAGCGCGCTCCAGGCAGCGCAGTGGCGTCAAAGGCACGAACATGGGCTGTATTCTACAGATTCCCGGGACGGGAGGGAAGTGGGCCCACAAGGGGGTGCCTTCCCGCAATCTTTGCTATAAAGTGAGCAATCGCCATGAGCATCTCCGTCTTTCTCAGCTATCCCAGGCCCCACGTTCAGTCCCAGCAGGACTTCATTGAGCGTGTCGGCCAGCACCTGCGCAGCCATGGCTTCCTCCCCAGGACCCTCGGCGTCACCGACTACGACATGGATTCGCCGCTCAAAGCCATCCGGCGCCTCATGTTGGAGTCCAATGGCTTGATTACCATCGCCTTCCGCCGGACCCTCGTCGAAACCGGGTGTGTCCGGGCCGAGGCGGATATCGAGGGAAACCAGCCAGTGCCCGTCTCCTCTCAGTGGTGGACGAGCCCCTACTGCCAGATCGAGCCCGCCATGGCCTACCAGATCGGCCTGCCCATCCTGATCTTCCGTGAGCGGGGGGTGGTGGCCGAAGGCCTGCTCGAAAGAGGCGTCGTCGGCAGCTACATGCCCGAATTCGACCTGAATCAGCCGCTGGACGCCTACTTCGCCTCCCCCGAATGGAATCAGGTACTTGCGAAGTGGGAAGGCTTCGTTCGCGCCGTCGTCGACGGAAAAGGAAATCCCCCCCGCCTATACTAGCCGCTCAAAAAACCTCGAGCGGACGCGCCCGGCGAGGGAACCGGGCTTGAGAGAATGGCGTCCAAACGTTCAATCATGCGCGGACTCCTCGCCGTTCTTGTACTGACGCGGATCGCCTCAGGCTGTAGTTGCACCCCGTGGGCTTACGGACCCCTCTGTCAGGTGATTGAGAAGAGACAGGTCTTGTTCGTAGGGACCGCCATGGCGACCAACGACCTGGGCAGAGGCTGGCTAGCGCCAGGGGTTTGGTACCAGTTTTCAGTGGAAGAGGTATTTAAGGGTGTGGACGAAGGCACAAAGACGATTCTGGTGGAGCCGGCTAGCGGAACGAGTTGCAAGGAGTCGTACAAGATCGGCGAGCGGTATCTCGTCTCGAGCTATGCTCCGGTCCTTGCAGAGCACCCGGCTGTGGCGGCCGCTCGGAAGGGCGACCGGCAGGCTGCCCGTCTCAGGTTCCCGAAAGGTCCAGTTGTTTTGGCTGGGGGGTGCAGCGGGACGCGGCCTTTGCAGTACGCCGGGGAGGATCTTCACTTTGCCCGGCAGTACATGAACGGGGGCGGGACTTCGCGGATCTTTGGCGCCGCGCGGATGCACACGTCGGAATTCTCCTTCGGCCCGAGCAATCCACCAGTGCCGGGCGCGCTGATCCGCGCACGCGGCGCGAAAGGCGAACTGATCGCAAGAACGGACAGCGAAGGAGCGTTCGAGTTTGCCGATGTGGCGTCCGGGCACTATGTTCTGACGGTAGAGGCGCCGGGATTTCGCGCCGGCCGCACAGACTACGAGATCGAAGTGCCGGCGCGGGGCTGTGGCGTGGTGCGCATTGGAATGAATAGCGATGGGGTGATGGCGGGCAGTGTGGTCGATGAGATGGGCGTGGGGGTACAGGGCGTCACCGTCGAGTATGTCTACGCCCGCGAAGAGAGGTACTCGCTGCCCCCGTACCCCATGCGGGCGTCCAAGACTGATGCGGAGGGGCGGTTCCGGTTTTCCGCGGTCTCACCGGGCGAATATGTCCTGGGAGTGCATATCAACAGCGCGCCGAAGGCGGCGGCGCCGATTCCGCCGACTTACTGGCCAGGGGGGCGAACCCGCGAGGAGGCGGAGTCGATTCTTCTGGCGTTGAACGAGGTGCGGAACGGGCTGCAAATCCGCGTAGGACCGCCTGCGGAGTTGCGACGGGTTCAAGTGCGGGTCCAATGGCCGGATGGGCGCGTAGCCGCGGACGTGCCGGTGAGCGCCAGCGCCGGAGGGCATCTGGCGGAAGTCGAACGAACGGATGCCAAAGGCTTGGTGGAACTGACACTTTTACGAGGCATTGAATATGCCCTGGGAGCCAATGCGTGGATCGAGGACACGGAGAAGAAGGACAATCCGGGCGGACCGAAGCGGGTGGAGGCAACCCAGCAGAAGTTGCCGGCGGAGTCGAGCCCCAGCCGGATCACGCTGGTACTGGACTGTCCGGTTCCGGAGAAGTAAAGCCCGTGGGATCGAGTGGGCAAGCTGGTGGTTCAAACTGTGCCCGAATCCTGGCGATGCGGAAGGGGGGCGCAGGTCGATTGCTGACGCTGCGCCCTTGCTGGCCTTGGGCTGCGGCACCGGGGCTTACTTGAGCACCACGTCCACGTCGACTTTCGCGCTGTTGACGACCGTGTTCAGAACCGGCGAGAACGCAGCCAACTCCTTGAGCCGGGGCAGGTCTTCTTCCCGTGCCTTGACGCGGAACTTCACGCGAATGTGGGTGTAGCCCTTCGGAACGTCCGCGGCGAGGCCGAGGAAGCCGCGCAGGTCGATATCGCCTTCCAGTTGCGACTCGAGTTCCTCAATCTGGATCCCCCGGACCGCCGCATGCGCCACCATGCTCGTCGTCACGCACGAAGCCAGGGCGTGCAGGAGGTGCTCGACGGGGTTCGCCGCCTCATTGCTGCCGGCCAGAATGGCGGGTTCGTCGGCATCCATCTGGAATGGCTGGTTGTGTTCGATCTCCTGTTTCGCGCCGTAAAAGCCCGTGACGCAACTGCGGTTGCGGCTTCCGTCCAGCCACTTGTTGCTCGCGCGGAAGCGGCAGACGCCGAGTTCCGGGTCGGCCTGGATGGCGTTGACGGTGCTCATCAGGGTATCGAGGTCGACGCCGTTGATGCAGCGGGTGATGGTGGTTTCGTCGTTTTTCATGGTGGTCATTGGTTTCCCTTTCTCTTGACTCAGTCTTTGGTGGATCGCTTTCGATCTGATCCCAGCTTGCGGCAGGAAGGGCCTCTCCACCAGATGCAGAAATGACAAAAACGCGTCGTTTGTGCCACAATCGCACCATGGAAGAAGGAACAATCAGCTCTGATGTCACAGAAGTCCTGATTCTGGCGATTCCAGAAACGGCCGGCTCGGCGCTCTATGGACTGGTGGATGTTCTCGAAGCCTCGGGGACGGTCTGGCAGACCCTGGTGCGCGCCGGAGGCCAGCGGCGGCGTTTTCGGGTGCGGATCGTGTCACCGGACGGCCAACTGTTCACCTGTGGCAACCGGATTCCGGTGAACCCGGACTGTGCGGTGAGCGAGGATCCGGTCGCGCCGGTCGTGATTCTGCCGGAACTCTGGCTGGGTCCCGATGAGACGCTTTCCGGGCGCTACCCGGAGGTGATCGAGTGGGTCCGGCGCAGGCACGCAGCCGGGTCGGCGATCTATTCTGTCTGCTCGGGCGCGATTCTGCTGGCGGAGACGGGGCTTCTGGACGGGTGTCCGGCCACGTCGCATTGGGCTTACGAGGACCTGTTCCGGCAGCGTTTTCCCTCGGTGCGCTTCGACCCGGCGCCCAATCTGGTGTGGGCCGGCGCCGACGGGCGCATCGTGACCGCCGGCGGCACTACGTCGTGGCACGATCTCGCGCTGCATATCATCGCGCGGCATGCCGGTCCGGCCGAGGCACTGCGGATTGCGAAGGTTTACCTTTTGAAGTGGCACGATGAGGGCGAATTGCCGTTCGCGGCGCTGGTCCGCCCATTGCCGCACGGGGATGGGCTGGTCAGGAAGATCGAAGCGCTGCTTGCGGAGCGGTTTCAGGACCAGGATGCGCTTGCGCAGGCGGTTCAGGCGGCGGGTGTCCCGGAACGGACACTCAAGCGCCGCTTCAAATCGGCCACCGGCATTCCCTTGATCGACTACTTGCAGAACCTGCGCATCGAGCATGGCAAACACCTGCTGGAGAGCACCGCCCTCTCCGTCGAGGAGATCAGCGCGGAAGCGGGCTACTCGGACGTGTCTTTCTTCCGCCGCCTGTTCAAACGCCTGGTGGGAGTGACGCCACTCCACTACCGGCGGATGTTCAGCAGCGTAGCCGGGGAGCCGGGGGATTTTGGGTAGACTGGGGGCGGCGGCAGCGGGCGTCCCGGTGGTCGTGCGCCGGGATTAACGGGCTTTACGCCAGATCAGGGGATAGACGGCGGCGAGGAGGGCGAGGGCGAGTCCGGCGGCGGTATCGACAGCGTAGTGGTAGCGGCCGTAAATGGTGGCGACGGCGATCAGCGCGGCCAGAGCGATCAGCGCCTTCGCATAGGCGCGGCGTTCGGGGAGGGTATGCCAGAGCCCGAAGGCGGCGGAAAAGGCGCAGGCGGTATGACCGCTGGGAAAAACGCTGGCGGTGATCGCGTATTCATTGAGAACCGCCAGGTTGAAGCGCCGGAAGAGGGTATCCAGCGCAGGGGCCGCCTCCGGATAGAGCAGGCGGGGCGTGGTGGACGGAAACCAGGGGTAGAACGCGTAGGTGGTGAGTGTGCCGAACAGCAGGATGCTGTAGAAGTCGTCAATGCGGCGGCGGGCGCCATGGACGGAGAGGATAACGACACCAAACACGGGAAGCGCGTAGGTCAGAAGGTAAGCGGCTTCGAGGATGTTGGGGAAGAGGGACCCGGCGGATTCAATCAGCGCGCCGAGGCGGAGGTCATCCAGCAGGAAGAGGTCCCAGCGGAGCCACGATTCTTCGAGGCGCGGCCCGGAATGGGGGAGCGCGATCCAGTTCATCTGGCGGTAAGCAAGCAGGAGGAGGGGGAGGGGGTAGAGGTCGCGGACGAAGTCGAGAGTCTGGAATCCGCGGTCGCGGTGAGCCCAGGCGAATAGGAAAAACCACAGCAAAATGGCGAGGTTTGTCGTGACGGTCAGGGTGCGGACCTCGGGTGCGAGAGGCCGGACGAGAGCGAGAATCGCGACGTAGGAAAAGTACGCGCTAAAGAAGAGTTCGCTGCGGCGGAACTGCAAGGAGCGCCAGGTCATGGGGTCGGCCCAAGATGGAGGATAGCAGGCCGGGGGGTGGTTACAATAGCAGCATGGCAACCACGCGAAGACAGTTTGTACAGGCGACCGGTTTGGCGGCGCTGCCGGCGGCGGTAGCGCTTGGACAGAGCGCGGGACGGAGCGCGAATGACCGGATCCAGTTCGCCACAATCGGCATCGGCGGGATGGGTTTTGGCGACACGGGCCACGCGCTGAACACGCCCGGGACACAGTTGGTTGCGGTCTGCGACATCTACGAGGGGCGGTTGCAGCGGGCGAAGGAGTTGCACGGGGGGGATCTGTTCACCACGCGCGACTATCGCGAAATTCTGAGCCGCAAGGACATCGATGCCGTGATCGTGGCCACGCCGGACCACCTGCATGCGCGCATCTCGATTGACGCGATGGAAGCAGGCAAGGATGTCTACGTCGAAAAGCCGATGGTGCAGGACTGGCGCGATGGTCACAAGATGATCGAAGCGTCGCAGCGGACCAAGCGAATCGTGCAGGTGGGCTCGCAGCGCGTCTCGTCGGTGGTTTACAAGAAGGCTCAGGAATTGCTGAAATCGGGCGCGATCGGCGAATTGAACTCCGTTGAGGCATGGTGGGACCGCAATTCAGCGCTCGGGGCGTGGCAGTATTCGATTCCGACCGACGCCTCGCCGGCCACGGTGGACTGGGACCGGTTTATCGCCCATGCCCCAAAGCGGGAATTTGAGCCGATCCGCCTCTTCCGGTGGCGCAATTATCAGGACTACGGGACGGGCGTCGCCGGAGATTTGTTTGTCCATTTATTCTCGGGAATGCACTTCATTACCGGGGCAGTGGGGCCGGAACGCATATTTGCTTCGGGGGGATTGCGGTTCTGGCGGGACGGCCGCGATGTGCCCGACGTGATGCTGGGCCTCTATGATTATCCGAAAACAGCGGCGCATCCAGAATTTAATCTGGCATTGCGGGTGAATTTCGTCAATGGAGCGGGGGAGACGTCGGGCTTCCGGTTCGTGGGAAGCGACGGGGTGATGACGGTCGGCGGCGGCGTCTCACTCACGAAGCGCCCGCCGGAACGTGAGCCCGGGCACACGATCGGGACTTGGTCGAAGGCCACGCAGGAGCAGTTCCTGCGGGAATATCGCAAGAAATATCCGCCGCGTGCGACCGCGACGGCCACCATGGACCCGACGGTGGAGCAGCAGTTCCAGGCCGAACGGGGCTATAGCGACCACCGGGATCATTTCGCGAATTTCTTCAATGCGGTGCGGACACGCAAGCCGGTGGTCGAGGATTCGATATTCGGATTACGGGCGGCGGCGCCGGCGCTTTTGTCTAATGAGAGCTATTTTTCTGGCAAGATCCTGGAATGGGATCCGGTGAAGATGCAGGTGAAAGGGTAAAGGAACCGTCTCATGAATTACCAGGCAAATGACCGGATCCGGATCGCGCTGATTGGCGCGGGTGGCATGGGCAATGGCGATGTGCGCGATGCGCTGCTGAACCCTGGAGTGGAATTCGTGGGGGCGGCGGATATTTACGACAGCCGTCTCGACCGCATCAAGGAAGTGTATGGCGCGGGGACGTTCACCACGCGCGATTACCGCGAGATCCTGAGCCGCTCCGACGTGGACGCCGTGATCGTCGCGACCCCGGATCACCTGCACGCGCGGATTTCCATCGACGCGCTCAACGCGGGCAAGGACGTCTATTGCGAAAAGCCGATGGTGCAGACCATCGACGAAGGTCATCAGGTGATGGCGGCTTCGGCGAAAAATGCGTCGCGGGTTTTCATGGTGGGGTCGCAGTATGCTTCGGCGCTGGCGTTCGCGAAGATCCGCTCGCTATTGAAGTCCGGCGCCATTGGCGAGTTGAACCTCGTTGAAAGCTGGCTCGACCGCAACACCGCGCTGGGCGCTTGGCAGTATTCGATTCCGCCCGACGCCTCGCCGCGCAACATTGACTGGGACCGTTTTATCGCCCACGCGCCGAAGCGCCCATTCGAGCCGATCCGGCTGTTCCGGTGGCGCAATTATCAGGACTATGGCACGGCGGTCGCCGGCGATCTGTTCGTCCATCTCGTGACCGGCCTGCACACGGCGACCGAGAGCGAGGGTCCGAAGCGGATCTACGCCACGGGCGGCATCCGCTACTGGAAGGACGGCCGCGACGTGCCCGACACCATGTTTGGTCTGATCGAATATCCGAAATCGGAGCGGCATCCCGAGTTCACCTTCGCCATGCGCGTGAACTTCAAATCATCGGAGCCGCAGGAGCGGTTCGGCTTCAAATTCGTCGGCAGCGAAGGAACCATTACGACCGATATCCGCAGTGTGACCCTCTCGCGCAAGCCGCGGGAGAAGGAACCCGGCTACACCATCGGGACGTTCGCGAAGGCGCAGCAGGAGGCGTTCGTGGCGCAATACCGGAAGCAGTATCCGGCGCAGGCGTCGACGATGGAGACGATGACCGAGGAAGGCGAGCAGCGCTGGGTGGCCGGTTCGGACGCCCATCGAGACCACATGGCCGCGTTCATTCAGGCGGTCCGGACGCGCAAGCCCCACTTCGAAAACGCCCGCTTCGGCCTGGCGGCAGCAGGTCCGGCGCTCCTGGCAAACACGAGTTACTTTGAACGGCGGGTCTGTCTGTGGGACGCGAAGACGCTGAAGGCGGGCTAGTTGGCTCCAGAAACCTCCACGCCCGTAATGCGGCAACACGCCGCGGCAAAACAGCAGGCCCCGAACGCGCTGTTGTTCTTCCGTCTGGGCGATTTTTATGAGCTGTTCTTCGAGGACGCGATCGTGGCGGCGCGCGAACTCGAAATCACGCTGACCTCGCGGAACAAGGACAAGGGCGAACCGGTGCCGATGTGCGGCGTGCCGGCCCACTCGGCCGAGGGCTACATCGCGCGGTTGATCCAGAAGGGCTACCGGGTGGCGATCTGCGATCAGGTCGAGGACCCGAAGCTCACCAAAAAGCTGGTGAAGCGCGAGATTACGCGGATTGTGTCGCCGGGTACGGTGACCGAATCGGCACTGCTGCGGTCGCACGAGAACAACTATCTGGCGGCGCTGTACTGGAAGGGCGCGGCGGCTGGGTTGGCGTATGTGGACGTGTCCACGGGCGAATTCAGGGCGACGGAACTCGACCGGGTCGAGGCGGCGGCGGCGCTCGAGCAGTTAAACACACGCGAACTGCTGGTGGCCGCCGACGCAATGGAAGAGGCGCCCGAAGGGGCGTGGACGCGAACGCCCGTGGAGCCGTGGACCTTCAGCTACGACCATGGCGAACGGGCATTGCGCGAGCATTTCAAACTGCTGACGCTCGATGGCTGCGGGTTGGGCGACCGGCGTCTGGCGACGGCCGCCGCCGGGGCGCTGTTGAGCTACCTGCGCGAAACGCAGAAGTCGGCACTCGACCACATGGACCGGCCGGCGTGGTATGACCGGACGGGCGCGATGCTGCTGGATGCCGTGACGGTCCGGAACCTCGAACTGGTCGAGCCTCTGTTCTCGGCCGATCTCGACGGGCAGCGCGACGCGACGCTGATCCGGGTGCTGGACCGGACGATGACGGGCATGGGCGGGCGTCTGCTGCGGCGGCAACTGCTGCGGCCGTCGCTCGATCGCGTCGAGATCGAGGCGCGGCTGGATGCCGTCGAGTATTTCGTGCAGCGGACGATTGAGCGGTCGCGCCTGCGGGATGCTCTCGATCGGATGCTCGATCTGGAGCGCCTGCTGGCGAAGGTGACGATCGGGACGGCGAATCCGAGGGACGTGCTGGGGTTGGGGCGGTCTCTGGCGGTGATTCCGTCGCTCGCGCCCCTGTTGACGGAGGCGAGACCGGCGCGGTTGGAGGAGGTGGTGGCAGGGCTGGACGAGGTGCCGGAGGTCCGGGACCAGATTCTGGCGGCGATCACGGAAGAGCCTCCGGTGACGCTGAACGATGGCGGGGTGATCCGGGCCGGGTATCACGCGGAACTCGATGAACTGCGCAATCTGAGCAGGAATGCGCGCTCCATCATCGCGGCGATCGAGACCCGCGAGCGTGAGAGGACGGGGATTGCGTCGCTGAAAGTCCGTTTTAACAACGTTTTCGGCTTCTACATCGAGATTTCGAAGTCAAATTTACGCAATGCGCCGGCCGAATACGAGCGGAAGCAGACGCTGGTGAACGCCGAGCGGTTCACGACGCCGGAGTTGAAGGAACTGGAAACGAAGGTTCTGGACGCCGACGACAAGGCGCTGGCGATCGAGCGGGAGATCTTCGCGGCGGTGCGCGAGGCGGCCGCGAAGATAGATCGGAAGAGCACACGTCTGAACTCCAGTCACTGACCAATCTCG
>ERZ761609.3331-NODE-3331-length-10657-cov-9.589040_pt1 | contig 10657 bp, 11 predicted proteins | sample MGYA00511163_ERZ761609 | MGnify/ENA primary metagenome ERZ761609 (study PRJEB28899, sample SAMN02445070) | bioreactor sludge metagenome | biome: EBPR sludge | place: Australia: Brisbane, Thorneside Wastewater Treatment Plant | collected 2011-12-16 ... | reverse complement strand
AGTGCCTGTGTTTGGTGCGGTGCTGACGCAGATCGCTGGTGTCATCAGGCGGGTACAGACCCGGCCGCAGGCCGAGGTCGAGCGCAGCCTGCAGCGCATGTACACGATGTTCCCGGTGCTGGCCGACAAGCGTGCGCAGATGTCGGGCCTGCTGTCCGGCGGCCAGCAGCAGATGCTGGCCATCGGCCGCGCGCTGATGAGCCAGCCGCGCCTGCTGCTGCTCGACGAACCCTCGATGGGCCTGGCGCCGCTGATCGTCGAGGAGGTGTTCTCGATCATCGCCGGGCTGCGCCGCGAGGGCATGACCATCCTGCTGGTCGAGCAGAACGCGCACGAGGCGCTGCCGCTGGCCGACCGCGCCTATGTGCTGGAAAGCGGGCGCGTGGTGCACAGCGGTGCCGGCGCCGATCTGCTGAACGACCCCATGGTGCGCGAGGCCTATCTCGGGCTCGGCGTGGAAGCCACGGAGGCAAGCGCATGAGTCTGTGGCTGGACCTGCTGGGCGCCACCGTGCGCTACGTGGATACGCCGAGCTTCGGCAGCATCCGCATCGTCGAGGCCGGCGTCGGCAAGCCCGAGGCGCTGTTGCTGATGCACGGCATCGGCGGCCACCTCGAGGCCTATGCGAAGAACGTGCTGGCCTTGTCGGCCGACCATCACGTCGTCGCCTTCGACTTCGTCGGCCACGGCCTGTCGGCCAAGCCGCTGGACATCGACTACCTGCCCGCCACCTACGCGCGCCAACTCGGCGAACTCATGGATGCCCTGGGCATCGCGCGCGCACACATCTCGGGCGAGTCGCTGGGCGGCTGGGTCGCCGGCACGTTTGCGGTGATGTATCCGCAGCGCGTCAAGCGCCTGATTCTCAACACCACGGGCGGCATCCCCATCGTCAGCGAGAAGGGCCGGCGCGACCTTCAGAACCTGGAAGAGCTCAGCCGCAGGAATGTCGGCCAGGCGCCGACGATCGAGTCGGTGCGCAGGCGCATGCAATGGCTGATGCACGAGTCCAACTGGCCCTTGCTCGACGACGAACTCGTCGGTTCGCGGCTGGCCATCTACCTGCGGCCCGACTTCCAGCAGGCCGCGCCGAAGGTGCTCGCGCTGCTGAAGTCGGCCGATGCCGGCGCGGGTGCGCCGGTGATGATCGAACTCGGCAAGCTGGCCTGCGACACGCTGTTCTTCTGGACGCGGTTCAACCCGATTCACGACCTCGAGGCCGCGACCGCGGCCTGCGCGCAGGTGCACGGCGGGCAACTCTATGTGATGCAGGCCGATGCCGCGCACTGGCCGCAGTACGAGGCGCCGGCCGAGTTCAACGCCGTCGTCCATCGTTTCCTGCAGACCGGCAAGGTCTGAACGTTCGCTGCTGTCCCAACCCTGGAGGTATCGACATGCACACGCCTGCCCATGACGACGTACGCACCCAGCCGCTGGTCTGGTCCGACCGGATCAGCCAGGTCCCGAAGGAGGTGTTCGTCAGCGAGCCGCTGTTCGAACAGGAACTGAAGACCATCTACTACGGTGACTGCTGGCACCCGGTGGCCCACGCGGGCGAGCTGCCCGAGGTCGGCGACTTCAAGACCTTCGACCTCGGCCGCATGCCGTTGCTGATCGCACGCGGCAAGGACCGCGAGCTGCGCGTGTTCCTGAACAGCTGCACGCACCGCGGCACGCAGGTGGAAACCGCCACCTGCGGCAACCGGCCCGAGTTCGAGTGCCCCTACCACCGATGGCTGTTTGCGCTCGAGGGCGACCTGGTCGGCTGCCCGGGCTCGAAGGAGTTCGCGCCCGACTTCGACAAGAAGAACTTCGGCCTCAAGCCGGTGCGCACCGCCGAGTACCTGGGGCTGCTGTTCGTCACCTTGGGCGAGGCCACGCCGCCGCTGGACGAATGGCTGGGCGAGAGCATGCGCTCGACGCTGAGCGTGGTGCTGGCGGGCGACGGGCGCCTGAAGCTTCTGGGTTACCAGAAGGTGCGCTACGCGGTGAACTGGAAGGCCTACAACGACAACGACGGCTTCCATGCGCCGCTGCTGCACACCGGCTTTCGGCTGCTGAACTGGCAGGGCGGGCAGGGCGCCCAGTTCATGACGCCGAACGGCCACATCTCGATCGAGGCGCAGCTCAAGCCGATCCAGAGCAGCGGCTTCCTGAAGGACCCCTCGCTGATCGAGTTCAAGGGCCAGAACCCGGAAAAGGGCTCGTGCGTGGTCGAGCTGTTCCCGGTCAGCGTGCTCGTCAAGCACCTGGACGTCATCAACCTGCGCTTCGCGATCGCCCGCAGCCACGACGTGACCGAGGTGCACTACGCCTACTTCTCGCATGCCGACGACGACGAGGCGATGGTGCGCCACCGATTGCGCCAGTCGTCCAACCTGCTCGGGCCCTGCGGCATGGTCACCATGGAAGACGCGGCGATCTTCCAGCGCATCCACATCGGCAGTTTCACGCCCGGCTACGCGGAGTTCCAGAAGGGCGTCACCGGCGGCAAGGAGCCTTCCTTCGACGTCAAGCAGAACGACGAGACCGGCCAGCTGCCGAAGTGGGAGTACTACCGCAAGCTGATGGGCTTCAAGCGGGAGGCCGAAGCATGAACGCCGACACCCTGAACGCCATCGACGCCGTGCAGACCCGCAACATCGCTGCGCTCGACGCGCAGGACATGGCCGGCTGGCTGGCCACCTTCTGCACCGACCCTGAGGCGTCGTACATCTGCATCTCGGCCGAAAACGAGCAGCGCGGCCACGCCATCGCGCTGATGTTCGACGACAGCCGTGCGCGGCTGGAGGACCGCGTGTCCATCGTCACCAAGGTCTGGGCCGGCACCTACCAGGCCTACCGCACGCGCCACTTCTTCCAGCGCCTGGCGTGCCGCGAGGCGGCCCCCGGCCGCTTCGAGGTGATGTCGAACTTCTCGATCGCGATGACGCCGGAAGGGGGCGTCTCGAGCCTGCTGACCACCGGCGTCTACCGCGACCTGATCGAGGTGTCGCCGGCCGGGGCCCTGATCCGGCAGCGACGCGCTGTCTACGACGCCGACGCGCTGCCGCGTTACGTCGTCTTTCCGTTCTGATACCCCCCCTCAGGCTGGCTGAAGCCGCCTGCGTCAAAAATCTCGGTTTTTGTAGTGGTTACCGATAATGGACGCTACTTCGTAGATTCGAGACACTGGCGTCCGCTTCGAGCTTCGTCCGCTGTGGCGTACACCGTTGAAAACAGGCTGATCTGTTTGTTTCAACGCGACGACCAACCATCCACATTCGGCCCTGGGCCACCAAGGAGACAAAGATGACCGCTTTCCATCGCACCGCCATCGCTGCCGCGCTGGCCATCGCCAGCGCCGTTCCGCTTCCCGCTGCCGCTCAGGGCAAGGACCTCAAGGTGGGCTTGCTGCTGCCCTTCTCCCAGGTCTTCGCGGTGTACGGCGAAGCGGTCAAGGAAGGCTTCGACCTGGCGATCGAGGAGGCCGGTGGTCAGGCTGCCGGACGCAAGATCGTCGTCCTGAAGGAAGACAACAAGGAAGACCCCAAGGTCACCCTGCAACTGGTGCGGCGCTACACCAAGGACGACAACGTCGATTTCCTGGTGGGCCCGATCGCGTCCCATGTGGTGGCTGCGATCCGCGACGAGGTCACCCGCGCCAAGACCTTCCTGCTGGTGGCCAACGCCGGCAACAACGAGGTGACCGGCAAGGACTGCAGCCCGTACATCGTGCGCACCTCGTTCTCGAACTGGCAGGTCAATCACTCGATGGGCCAGTACGCGGCGGAGAACCTGGGCAAGTCGGCGCTGACCGTGGCCTCCAACTACGACTCCGGGCGTGAGCAGGCCGGCGCGTTCAAGGAAGGCTTCGTGCAGAAGGGCGGCAAGGCGCCACAGGAGGAGTGGCCGGCCCTGGGCACGGCGGACTTCACGCCGATCATCACCAACATCCGTGCCAAGCAGGCCGAGCTCGACATGGTGTGGGCGTTCCTTGCGGGCAGCGCAGCACCCCGCTTCGTCTCCCAGGTCACCCAGGCCGGATTGCGCGGGCCGAAGCTGAAGATGGTGGTGCCGGTCTACGGCGCCGACGAACTGTTCTTCCCGGCGATGGGCGATGCCGCCGTCGGCGTGATGGTCAGCGGCCACTACATGTCCAGCCTCGACACCCCGCGCAACCTCGCGTTCCAGGCGCGATTCCAGAAGAAGTACGGCAAGGTCGCTCACGTCATGCACGTCCAGGGCTACGACACCGCCAAGCTGATGCTGGCGACCGTCGAGGCGCTCAAGGGTGACCTGAGCGACAAGGCCAAGGTGCGCAAGATGCTGACGAGCCTGCAGGTCGACAGCCCGCGCGGCTACTTCCGCATCGACCCGCGCACCGGCAACGTGGTGCAGAACATCTACATCGGCGAGGTCATCAAGCGCGCCGACGGTACGCTCGGCCACAAGATCCTGAAGACCTACGAACAGGTCGCCGACAAGGGCGAGGGCTGCAAGCTCTGACGCCGCAGGGAACTGCGCCGCACTGCGAATCACAGCCCCGCACACCATGCAGATCATTGTTGAACAGGTTCTGAACGCCCTGCAGATGGGGGTGCTGCTGTTCCTGATCGCCTCGGGGCTGTCGCTCGTCTTCGGGCTGATGCACGTCGTCAACCTGGCGCATGGCGCGCTGTACATGGTCGGCGCGTACTTCGGCATCACGGTCGCGCGCGGCCTGGACAACTTCTACCTCGCGCTGCTGCTCGCGCCGCTGCTGACGGCGATGCTGGGCGTCGTGCTCGAACGCACGCTGCTGGCGCGCACCTACGGGCGCGGCATGTACCCACAGGTGTTGCTGACGCTGGGGCTGGTATTCGCCTTCGACGAGCTGGTGCGCATCATTTGGGGCGCGCCGATCCAGACCCTGGCGCTGCCACCTGGACTCGAAGGCACCGTCATGTTGTTCGGCGCCTCGGTGCCGGCCTATCGGGTGCTGGTCGTGGTCATCGGCGCCGTGGCCATCGTCGCCTTGCTGCTGGGCTTCGGCCGCACACGGCTGGGGGCGATGGTGCGCGCCGGTGTCGACGATCGCGAGATGGCCGCAGCGTTGGGCATCGACGTCAACCGCTTGTTCAGCGGCGTGTTCGCGGTCGGCTCGGCGCTGGCCGGCCTGGCGGGCGTGCTCTCGGTGCCGATCTTCAATGCCTACCCCGGCATGGGCAGCGAGATCCTGATCTCCGCCCTGGTGGTGGTGGTGGTCGGCGGCATGGGCTCGCTGGCCGGGGCGTTGATCGCCAGCCTGCTGATCGGCGCGGCCACCGTGGTCGGCCAGATCTACGCGGCCGAATTTTCCACGGCGGTGATCTATCTCGTGCTTGTCGTGGTGCTGTTGGTGCGGCCTCAGGGCCTGATGGGAATCGCGCGATGAGCCCTGTTCGTCACTGGCCGATGCTGGCCGTGCTGTTGGCGGCCTTGGCCCTGCCGCACTTCACCCGCGGCACGCAGACCGAGTTCGCGACCGAGGTCATGATCACCGGCATGTTCGCGCTCAGCCTGAACATCCTGATCGGGCGGCTCGGTCTCATCAGCTTCGGCCACGGCCTGTTTCTCGGCGTCGGCGCCTACCTGGCCGGGTTCATGCTGCGTCACCTGTCCGAGAACCTGTTCCTGCTGCTGGCGGCGGCGCTGCTCGTCGGCATCGTGGTTTCGGCGCTGGTCGGCGCGATGGTGCTGCGGCTGGGTGGCGTGGGCTTCGTGATGATCACGATCGCGTTCTGTCAGCTGTTCTATGTGCTGATCTTGTCGACGCAGACCTGGTCGGGCGGGATCAACGGCATCCCGTCGATTCCGCGCCCCAAGCTGTGGCCCGGCGACGACCTGCCGAACTGGCTGACGCTCGACAGCGAGTTCACGTTCTACTACGTCACACTCGGCGCCCTGGTGCTGCTGATGGTCGGCCTGACGCGGCTGGATGCCTCGCCGCTGGGCTCGGTCTTCTCCGGCATCCGCCAGAACGCCGCGCGCATGCGCGCGCTCGGCTACCCGGTGCGCCGCTTCCAGCTGATCGGCTTCGTGATGGCGGGCTCGGTGGCTGCGGTGGCGGGTGCCTTGCAGGCCAGCCTGTTCAACCTGGTCGATCCCTCGCTGCTGTTCTGGACCACCTCGGGCGAGGTCATTCTGATGGTGATCCTGGGCGGCGTGGGCGCCCTGTATGGGCCACTGGTCGGCGCGGCCCTGTTCCTGGCGCTGTTTCATTACCTCGGCACATTGACCGACCACTGGCGTCTGGTGCTCGGCATCGTGTTCGTGGTGGTGGTGCTGTACGCCCCGAACGGCCTGGTGCCGCTGGTGACGAATGCGGTGCGCCGCTGGCGTGGCGTGAAGCCGGGTTCCCGTGCTGCTGCGGCCGCAGCCTTGCCCGAGGATGCGGCATGACGGCCGCCGCACTGCTGGAGACCCGCGGGCTGACGCTGGCCTACGGGCGCTTTCGGGCCCTCAACGGCGTCGACCTGACACTCATGCCGGGCCAGCGCTACGGTGTGCTCGGGCCCAACGGTGCCGGCAAGACGACGCTGCTGAATCTGTTGACCGGTGCCCTGCGGCCGACCTCGGGTTCGATCCACTTCGAAGGCGCCGACATCACCGCGCTGCCCGCCGAGCGGCGCAGCCACCTCGGCATCGGCCGCAGCTTCCAGAAGACCAGCATCTTTCCCGAGTTCACGGTGGCGGAAAACGTGCGCATGGCAGTGCAGTCGCGCGCCCCGAAGCGGGCCTACAACTTCTGGTCGCCGCGCGTGCGCGACCACCAGTTCGACGAACGCGCTGCGGCCTGTGTCGACAAGGTGGGCCTGACGGCCAAGGCGCAGGTGCCGGCGACCGACCTGTCCTACGGCGAACTGCGCCAGCTCGAGATCGCGCTGGCGCTGGCCACCGAACCCCGCCTGCTGCTGCTCGACGAGCCCACCGCCGGCATGAGCGAGGAAGAGACGCACGATGTCGTCGACATGCTGCGCGCCAGCCTGCCGCCGTCGCTGACCCTGGTGATCATCGAGCACGACCTCAAGGTCATCGAGGGCCTGACCGATCACGTCTTCGTCTTCGAGCAGGGCGCCTTGTTCGAACAGGGCACGCCGGCCGAGATTCGCAGCAGCGAGCGGGTGCAGAGGATCTACTTCAAGGGGCGCACGCTTGCTTGAGCTGAAGGACATCCGCGCCGCCTACGGTGCGACGCCGGTGCTGCACGGCATCAGCCTGCGCGCCGACGCGTCGAGCTTTCTGGGCCTGGTGGGCCGCAACGGCGTGGGCAAGACGACGACGCTGCGCAGCATCGTCGGGCTGATGCCGCTGACCGGCGGCGACATCGTGTTCGACGGTGCGTCCCTGGTCGGTCGCGCCACGCACGACATCGCGCGCCTGGGCGTGGCCTACGTGCCCGAGAACCGCGGCGTGTTCCCGTCGCTGACGGTGATGGAGAGCCTGACGCTGGGGGCGCGGCCGCGCGCCGACGGCGCGGCCGGCTGGACGCTGGAACGCGTGCTCGAGATCTTTCCTCGCCTCGGCGAACGCCGGCGCAACCGCGGCGATGCGCTGTCCGGTGGCGAGCAGCAGATGCTGGCCATCGGCCGCGCCTTGCTGGCCAACCCGCGGCTGCTGATCCTGGACGAACCGACCGAGGGCCTGGCGCCGCTGATCGTCGAGGAGATCCAGTCGGTGCTGCGCTCGCTGCGCGGCAGCGGCATGGCGCTCATCGTCGTCGACCAGAACCTGGACACGGTGTTCAATGTCGCCGACGAAGTCGCGGTCATGTCGCGCGGGGCCGTCGTGGCGCACGGGCCGAGCGCCAAGGTGCGTGCCGATCACGAGTTGCTGAACCACTACCTCGGGGTGTGAGTTCGCATGCCTCGGTCCCAATCACTTTGCCTCTCGCGCCGCACGCCGGGCGGGGCAGCAACGCCCACCGGGCAACAGGAGAAGACACGATGAAAGACATCTCCAAGGTCATCAAGCTGCATGTCGACAAGGAGCGCCAGCTGTTCAAGGTGCCGCGCACCTCGTTCGTCGACACCGATGTGTTCGAGTCGGAACGCGATGCGATCTTCAACCGCTGCTGGCTCTACCTGGGCCACGCCTCCGAACTCGCCAAGCCGGGCCAGTTCGTCACGCGCACGGTGGCCGGGCGCAACCTCATCTTCAACCGCGATGCCGGCGGCAAGATCAACGCCTTCATGAACACCTGCCCGCACCGCGGCGCCACGGTGTGCCGCGACCGCGCCGGCACGGCCAAGAACTTCCAGTGCTTCTATCACGGCTGGGTGTTCGGCAGCGACGGCAAGCTCAAGGACCAGCCGGGCAAGGAGTCGTACTGCGAGGGCTTCAACGACCAGGGCGGCGCCGACCTGGTGCCGGCGCCGCGCCACGAGGCGTACCGCGGCTTCCACTTCATCGCCTTCGACAAGGACATCGTCGACCTGCCCACCTACCTGGGCAACGCCCGCGAGTACATCGACCTGGTGGCCGACCAGTCCGAGCTGGGTATGACCATCCTGGGCGGCACCCAGGAGTACAGCATCCGCGCCAACTGGAAGCTGCTGGTCGAGAACAGCATCGACGGCTACCACGCCGCGACCACACATGCGAGCTACCTCGACTACCTGAAGGGCACGGCCGGCTCGCTCGCTGCGGTCGGCATCGTCGGTGTCGGGCGCGACCTGGGCAACGGTCACGGCGTGATCGAGTACACCGCGCCCTGGGGTCGCCCGATCGGGCAATGGATTCCGGCCTGGGGCGAGCAGGGCAAGGCCGACATCGAGAAGATCGTCGCGGGGCTGGGTGAGCGTTTCGGCGCCGAGCGTGCCAAGCGCATGGCGCTGAACAACCGCAATCTGCTGATCTTTCCGAACCTGATCATCAACGACATCATGGCGATCACGGTGCGCACCTTCTATCCGCTGGCGCCGAGCTTCCTGCACGTCAACGCCTGGACGCTCGCGCCGGCCGAAGAGAGCGCCTGGGCACGCAAGTCGCGCCTGGAGAACTTCCTCGAGTTTCTCGGGCCGGGCGGCTTCGCCACGCCCGACGACGTCGAGGCGTTGCAGCAGTGCCAGGCCGGCTACGAGAACCTGCGCGAGGCCGCCTGGAACGACATCTCCAAGGGCATGGGCAAGGCGCAGCCGGCGGCCGACGACGAGATCCAGATGCGTGCCTTCTGGACCGAGTGGAACAGGCGCCTGACGCGTGCCAACACCGCCACCTGAGGAGCCCCTGACATGCAGACCTTCACCCGCCCCGAAGTCGAAGACTTTCTCTTCCATGAGGCCGCGCTGCTCGACGACTGGCGGCTCGACGAATGGCTGGCCCTGTTCACCGATGACGCGCGCTACGAAGTGCCGGCCACCGACCTGGACAAGGACGCCACGCCCGAGCGCAGCCTGTTCTACATCGCCGACGACGCGTTCCGCCTGGGCGAACGCGTCAAGCGGCTGCAGAAGAAGACCGCCTTCTCCGAGTACCCGCGCTCGAAGACGCGGCACCTCGTCAGCAACGTTCGCATCCTCGAGCCGGGCGCCGACACATGCCGCGTCGCCACCGCCTTCGTGACCTACCGCACCAAGGGCGGCCACACCGACACCTACATCGGCAGCAGCGAATACGCGCTGGTGCGCCAGGCCACGGGCCTGCGCATCCGCAAGAAGCGCTGCGTGCTCGACCTCGATTCGCTGCGCCCGCAGGGGCGCGTCAGCATCCTTCTCTGACGGAGACGACCATGAGCATGCCCTTCCGATACCGCAAGCTGGGCTATGTGGCGCTGAACGTCACCGACCTCGACCGGTCGGCCGCGTTCTACACCGACATCGTCGGCCTCGACGCCTCCGAACCGGTGGCGGGCGGGCCGGCCTTCCTGCGCTGCGGCAGCGACCACCACCACGTCGTGCTGTACCCGTCCAAGGCGCCGGGCGTCAAGCGCGTGGCGTTCGAACTCGAGAGCCGCGCCGAGATGGAGCATGCGCGCAAGCACCTCGCCCACCTCGGCCTGGCCGTCGAGGACATCGATGCCGACGAACGCGCGGCCTTGCGCCAGGGCGACGGCCTGCGTTTCGTCGAGCCGCACTCCGGGCTGACGATGGAGTTCTACACGCGCGTGCTGCAGATGGCGCTGCCGTTCCGGCAGAGCCTGACCAAGATCGTGCGGCTCGGCCACGTGGTGCTGTCGGTCGAACGCTTCGACGAGATGGCCGCCTACCTGAGCGCGAACCTGGGTTTCGCGATCTCGGACTACGTCGAGGGCCGCTTCGCGTTCATGCGCTGCCAGCCCAACCCGCTGCACCACTCGTTCGCCATCGGGCGTTCGGTCGAGGGCAACCACCTGAACCACATCAACTTCATGGTCAGCGACATCGACGACATCGGCGTGGCCATGAACCGGCTCAACAAGGCCGAGGTGCCGATCGTCTTCGGGCCGGGGCGGCACAAGCCCTCGGGCAGCATCTTCCTGTACTTCCTCGATCCCGACGGCATGACCGTCGAGTACAGCTTCGGCATGGAGGAGTTCCCGGAGAAGGGCGCGCGCGAGGCGCGCATGCTGGAAGCGCATCCGTCGGCGCTGGACACCTGGGGCAGCGTGCCCAAGCCGGCCTTCGGCAAGGTGGGCGCGATCGAACGCCGGGTGCCGGCATGAGCGACGCCGCGCAAA
>ERZ761609.3330-NODE-3330-length-10659-cov-4.499246_pt1 | contig 10659 bp, 10 predicted proteins | sample MGYA00511163_ERZ761609 | MGnify/ENA primary metagenome ERZ761609 (study PRJEB28899, sample SAMN02445070) | bioreactor sludge metagenome | biome: EBPR sludge | place: Australia: Brisbane, Thorneside Wastewater Treatment Plant | collected 2011-12-16 ... | reverse complement strand
CATTCAAACCGTTTGCTGCATCTGGATGTGAAGCCAGCCAACATCTACCTCCGAATGGATGGCACACCCATTTTGTTAGATTTTGGTGCCGCCCGCCAAACGCTTCAGCGCGACATCAGCAAAACCTACCCGATGTATACCCCTGGCTTTGCGGCCCCGGAGCTGTATAAGCGAGACGCCGAGCTTGGCCCCTGGACCGATGTGTATTCCATAGGCGCCTGTATCTACGCCTGCATGGCGGGGATGCCGCCACAAGAGGCTGATCAACGTCAAAAAGAAGATAAGATGCCACAGGCCTTGCGCTCCTTTAGGGGGCTGTATTCAACGCAGCTCATTTCGATGGTGGAGCGCTGTTTGCGGCTCAATTCGCTGGAGCGACCCCAAACGGTGTATGCGGTGCAAAAGGAGCTGGTCAACAACGTGCCTGAGCGGCCAGAGTTTTCGTTTTCGGAGCGCATGGGTGCTAGGCTTCGCCATGCGCGAGAGCGCGTGGGGCGCTTTATGCGCGAGCACAACATCAGTTGGTTTTGAGCTTTGTAGAGAAAGCATCGGAAGCGCGTGCGATTTTCTATTTATCAAGAAAGCAAGAAAGGTGGCCGGCGGATCAACCAAGACCGCATGGGCTACCTTTACACGCGCGATTCGTTGATTCTCATGGTGGCCGACGGCATGGGCGGACATGCGCGCGGCGAAGTGGCCGCGCAGCTCACACTACAAACCTTGGCTTCGATTTACCAGCGCGATGCCAAACCTATACTGGCTGACCCCGCGCGCTACCTTGAGGAGGCTGTGCTCGCTTCCCACCGCGAGCTGCACCGCTATCGCGCGGAACACACGCTTCCCGAAGCGCCGCGCACCACCTTGGTGGTGGCCATCGTTCAGCGTGGCATGGTGATTTGGGCGCATGTGGGTGATTCGCGGCTTTATTTGATTCGAGGCGGCCGCATTGCTGACCGCACCGTCGATCATTCTCGTGTTCACCACCTCATTTCTTCTGGCCTTATTCGCCCTGAGGAAGCCAAGGATCATCCTGAACGCAACCGGATTTTTAACTGCATTGGTGCTTTTGTGGCGCCCACGGTTGAAATCAGTCGGCCAGTGGCTTTGCGCAGCGGCGATTCCTTGCTGCTGTGCTCGGATGGTTTGTGGGGATCGGTCAACGACAAAGACATTGCCGATGCCTTTGCAGATAAAACGCTGATGCGCGGCGTTCCGGAGCTCATCGAGCTGGCGTTGGCCAATGGCGGGAAAGACGCTGACAATTGCACTGCGCTGGCCATGACATGGGCGGGCAGCGAGTCGTCTGACATGATTCCGCCCACGGAAGCACCCGTTTCTACCTTGGTGATGCCTGAAGGCGCAGTGGCCTCAACCATTCAGATTCCACGCGCGGGCGACCCTGAGCCGACCTCCGATTTGACCGACGAAAAAATCGACGAAGCGGTCGCTGAAATTCAACGGGCGATCCAACGATCTAACAAACTCATCGAAGGCCAGTAACGTCATGACCGCCAAGCACCGTGCGCAAGGCAGGCGCTTTGACGCCCTACGCCCAGTGTCCATCAGTCGCCAGCACACCAAGCATGCGGAAGGCTCTGTCTTGATCACCATGGGCGATACACAAGTGCTGTGCACCGCCAGCGTGCAAGATCGCGTGCCGCCGCATCGCGCGGGCAGTGGTGGCGGCTGGATTAGCGCTGAATATGGCATGCTGCCGCGCGCCACCCACACACGCTCGGAGCGCGAGGCCGCACGCGGCAAGCAAAGCGGTCGCACCCAAGAGATTCAGCGTTTAATCGGCCGCAGCTTGAGATCGGTCATTGATCTATCGAAACTGGGCGAACGCACCATTCAATTGGACTGCGACGTCATCCAAGCCGATGGCGGCACACGCACCGCCGCCGTGACGGGTGCGTTCGTTGCCTTGTATGACGCCTTGTGCTGGATGCAATCAACGCAGCGCTTGGCGCCACAGGCCCCGCTACCGGTGAGCGAATTTGTGGCTGCTGTTTCGGTGGGCATCGTGGGCGGGCAAGCGTATTTGGATCTTGACTATGCGGAAGACAGCGCCTGCGACACGGATATGAACCTGGTCATGACCGAGCAGGGCCGTTTTGTAGAAATTCAAGGCACTGCCGAAGCACACCCCTTCACCAGCGAGGCACTGACCAGCTTGCTAGCACTGGCGCGCGATGGCACGGCCCGCCTCATTGCAGAACAAAAAGCGGCCTTAGGCCTCAGTTAAACGCCATGCATCGTTTGGTTCTGGCTTCAGGCAGTGCGGGCAAGCTCAGAGAGTTTCGTCTCCTGCTAGCGCCAATCGCCGTGGTGCCCCAGGCCGATCTGGGCATCGCGTCGGCCGAAGAGCCTCACCATACTTTTGTAGAAAACGCTCTAGCTAAGGCTAGACACGCTGCGGCCCATAGCCGCCTGCCCGCCCTTGCCGATGACTCCGGCTTGTGTTGCAACGCCTTGGACGGTGCGCCGGGCGTTTATTCTGCGCGCTTTGCCGGGCAAGGCGCAAGCGACGAGCGCAACAACGCCTTGTTGATCGAACGTCTACAGGGCCTTGCAGATCGCCATGCACACTACGTCTGTGCACTGGTGGCTGTTCGCAGCGCAAACGACCCCGAGCCCTTGATCGCATTGGGACGGTGGCCGGGTTTGATTGTGGACACAGCGCAGGGGCAGGGTGGCTTTGGCTATGACCCTCACTTCTTTTTACCCAACCAAGAACGCACCGCCGCTGAGTTAAGCGCTGAGCAAAAAAATGCCCTGAGCCACCGAGGCATTGCTTTGCGGGCCATACGCGAGCAGCTGCAAAGTGTTTGGGGCTGGTTGACGTAAACTGCGCCAAACCACCTTCAGGTCGCAGCTGCCTCGCAGACTCCTAGCGGTTGCCAGAAACCATGCACGTCAAACTCAAACCCGTAGCCACGCAGGCACCACGCATCCCCATTGCCAATGTCCAAGAACTCATGGGCCCTGGCGTGCTCTCGCTCGCCCAACTGCCGCCTTTGGCGCTTTATGTGCATTTCCCTTGGTGTGTGAGCAAATGTCCCTATTGCGACTTCAATTCACACGCTTTGGACCATCAAGCCGACGAGGATGCCTATCTGGACGCGCTATGCGCTGACCTCGACAGCGCGCTGCCACTGATTTGGGGCCGACGCATCATCAGTGTATTTATCGGCGGCGGCACGCCCAGCTTGCTGTCTGCGCGCGGGTTGGATCGATTGTTGTCGGATATACGTGCACGTGTGCCCTTGCTTGCCGACTGCGAAATCACATTAGAAGCCAATCCCAGCAGCGCCGAAGCGCAGCGTTTTGCTGCCTATCGACAATCGGGGGTGACGCGCCTATCGTTGGGCGTTCAATCCTTCAACGACGCCAGCTTAAAGCAGCTGGGCCGGGCACACGATCGGTCGCAAGCCCTTCAGGCCGCGCAGATTGCCCTCAATACGTTTGATCGCGTCAACCTAGACCTTATGGTGGGGCTGCCCGAGCAAAGTCCACAGCAAGCTCAGGAAGACGTGCGCACGGCCATCGGGCTTGGAGCCAGCCATCTGTCGCTGTATCAGCTCACCATCGAACCGAACACCGTTTTCGCCAAATACCCACCACCGCTGCCCAACGAGGACTGCCTCGCGGCCATACAAGATGATTTGCAGGCGCAAGCCGCCGCCGCTGGCTTTGAAAACTATGAAGTGTCAGCCTTTGCCAAGTCCGGCGCCCGCTGCACACATAACCTCAATTACTGGACCTACGGTGACTACCTAGGCATCGGCGCCGGCGCTCACAGCAAACTGTCGTTTCCCCACCGCATCGTGCGCCAAGTGCGTCTACGCGGACCTGGCAGCTACCTCGCAGCGGCCACAGACAGCCACTTCTTGGCCGAAAGCGCTCAAGTCAAGCGCCAGGACATTCCCTTTGAATTCATGCTGGGTGCTTTGCGGCTAACAGAGGGAGTTGCACGTTCGCTTTTTTTAGAGCGCACCGGATTGCTCGAATCATGCATCAGCGCCCAGCTTCGTGAGGCTCAAGATAAGGCCCTACTTGAAAAAGATAACAATTTGTTAAAAACAACATCATTGGGCAGACGTTTTCTCAACGACTTAATGGAGATTTTTCTACCACACAGTCAACAGCCCTAAAATGGTGCACCTTGGGGTTAAGTTGGTGCGCGGTAGCGGCTGTTTTTTCAATCCTGCTAAAGTGGATATTTGCAGTCGAGTTTGGGCGCATTTGGGGTGTCCCTTTCTTTAATTGACTGATGGGCACGCAGTCTTTTTTGCGGCCTTGGGAACAAGTTTTTTATTTTTTGCTCGCTATCAGGAGAGTGGTTCATGGCAACAGCCAAAGATGTGTTGAAGATGATCGCCGACAACGAGGTCCAATTTGTTGACCTCAGGTTTACAGATACCTTGGGCAAAGAGCAGCATGTTTCGCTGCCGAGTAAGGCTTTTAACGAGGATCATTTCGAGCATGGTCATCCCTTTGACGGCTCCTCCATCGCTGGCTGGAAAGGCATTGAAGCTTCTGACATGTTGCTCATGCCCGATCCCGACTCGGTGCGCATGGACCCTTTCAGAGAGGAAAACACGCTGATTTTGAGCTGCGACGTCATCGAGCCATCAACAGGCAAGGGCTATGAGCGCGACCCGCGTTCCATTGCGAAGCGTGCTGAAGCGTATTTGAAGTCCAGCGGCCTGGGCGATACGGCCTATTTTGGCCCCGAACCAGAATTCTTTATTTTCGACTCCGTGGTTTGGAGCGTAGACATGTCGGGCAGCTTTGTGAAGATCAAGTCCGAAGAAGCGCCTTGGTCCACCGCGGTTGAGTTTGAAGGCGGCAATCTTGCGCATCGCCCAACCGTTAAGGGTGGCTACTTTCCTGTTCCTCCAGTTGATTCGCTGCAAGACATTCGTTCGGAAATGTGTTTGCTGTTGGAGCAGCAGGGCGTCGAAGTTGAAGTACACCATCATGAAGTCGCCGGCGCAGGCCAATGCGAGATTGGCACTAAGTTTTCTACGCTTGTGAAACGTGCTGATTGGCTACAAATTCTTAAATACACCGTATGGAATGTTGCTGCCAGCTACGGCAAAACCGCAACCTTCATGGCCAAACCGGTGGTGGGTGACAACGGCTCAGGCATGCATGTGCACCAGTCGGTTTGGAAAGACGGACAAAATCTGTTTGCAGGCAATGGCTATGCGGGCCTGTCGGAGTTTGCGCTTTATTACATCGGCGGCATCATCAAGCACGCGCGTGCATTAAATGCCATCACCAACCCAGGCACCAACAGCTATAAACGCTTGGTGCCTGGCTTCGAAGCGCCGGTCAAGCTTGCCTATTCTGCGCGCAATCGCTCGGCCTCCATCCGGATTCCCTATGTTTCCAACCCCAAAGGCCGTCGCATTGAAGCGCGCTTTCCTGACCCCACGGCCAACCCCTATTTGGCCTTCACGGCCTTGCTCATGGCCGGGCTCGATGGCGTGCAAAATAAGATCCATCCAGGCGATGCGGCCGACAAAAACCTCTACGACTTGCCTCCTGAAGAAGACGTCAAAATCCCAACCGTTTGTGCCTCTTTAGACCAGGCCCTGGAGTACTTAGACAAAGACCGCGAGTTTCTCACCCGCGGCGGCGTATTCACCAACGACATGATTGACGCCTACCTTGCGCTGAAAATGGAAGAAGTGACCCGCTTTAGACAAACAACGCATCCGGTTGAGTTTGATATGTATTACAGCCGGTAAGCGCGTTGGCTAGCTCAATATAAGCCAGCCCCTGAGTTTTCCTTGGCTCAGGGGCTTTTTTTATGGTCTCATTGGCATGAAAGTGCCGATATCGCCGCTTAGCGGCGCATTCAGGACTGGCCATTGACGCTCATATTGGGTTATGGTTAGCCTTGCGATGGGGGTCTTGCTTGATGCGTGACCCATGCGCTCAGCAACTACAGATTATTATTACAGTATTAGGCAACTCTATGGGAATGCGCGTTGTTAATCGATGTGGCCTGCTTGCGGCGCTATGGTTATTGGCTGCGCCGACGCTTGCGCAGGAATCTGATGTGCACGTGTATGTGTGTGTTGGCCCAGACGGACAGAAAACCTATACCAATAAAGCCACTTCTCGCTCTTGCAAGCGTTTGGATCTACACCCTGTCGTGTCTATTCCCGCACCAAAACCGAAAAGCAGTGGCGCGGCAAGTGCGCGGCCCGCTCATTTTCCGTCGGTGAGCTCCAACATGCAACGTGAACGTGACCTTGAGCGGCGGAAAATTTTAGAAGATGAACTTCGCTTAGAAACAGAAAAATTAGCTCAATTACAAGCCGAATACAACAATGGCGAACCCGAGCGGCTTGGCAGCGAGCGCAACTATGCGCGTTATCAAGAGCGTGTGGCCCGATTAAAAGAAGACATTCAACGCGCACAGGCCAACATGAACTCTCTGAATCGGGAGTTGTCGCTTTTGAATCGTTAAGCCAACGACCCACTGCGCTTTTACTGACAGTGGCCCGCATCTTAGGGCCGCTACTTTTTTGGCTCTAGCTGTTTGTCAGTGTGTCAATGTGCTCGATTTGAATACCCCAGACATGAATTCACCGCCCATTGGCTTAGACGCGCTAACCACCGCTGTATTGATCATCGACGAAACCTTGCGCGTCATTTTTGCTAACGATGCCGCTCAGGCGTTGAGCGGGCATTCCGCTCGAAGTTTAAGCAAACTGGGTGCCGATCAGCTCTTTACAGATAAAACCGCCTTAAGCCGTTGGCGCGCACAAGCTCAAGCAGGACAACTGGGCGTGTTTTGTCAGTCCTTGCATCTGAACCACGCGCTCCACGGTCCGATCATGGTGCATGCGGCGGTCAGTGTGCCTGATGAACACTGCGCTTGGCTCATGATCGAATTACACGATATTGAGTCACAGCTTCGTTTTTCTAGCCAAGAGCAAGAGCTGGGGCATGCCAAGAGCCATTGGCTGATGCTGCGCAATCTAGCGCATGAGATAAAAAATCCCCTAGGCGGCATCCGAGGTGCAGCGCAGTTGTTGGCGCATGAGCTCAGTGCGTCGCAACGCGAGTACACACAAGTTGTGATTCAAGAAGCCGATCGCTTGCAAGCCTTGGTTGATCAACTGTTGGCGCCTGCTCAGCAGCGGCGTCAGGTTGCACGCTATAACATTCACGAGGTGTGTGAGCATGTTCGCAAGACCGTGTTGGCAGAGTTTTCTGTGGGTTTGCGCATCGAGTGCGATTATGATGCCTCAGTGCCCTTGATTGAAGGTGACAAAGCTCAGCTCATTCAAGCACTGCTCAACATTGTGCGCAACGCAGCGCAAGCCCTTGGCCATGAGGTGCCTGACCCTTTAAAGCAGCCTTGCGCACCGAAGCGCATCATTCTTCGAACTCGGGTCGCTCGGCATGTCACGGTTGCTGGGCGGCAGCATCGTCTCGCGATTTTTTTACATGTCATCGACAATGGACCGGGGGTTGATGACGAGCTCAAACCGAGAATTTTCTTTCCCTTGGTCACTGGGCGAGAAGGTGGGACGGGCTTAGGCTTATCCTTGGCGCAGGCCTATGTGCAGGCCAATGGTGGGATGATCGAACTGGACTCGCAAGCGGGGCACACTGATTTTAAAATTGTGTTGCCCCTTGACCTAAACCTCAGCCCCGGCATCGCAAAGGATTTGGCATGACCCCGATGGCGCCCATTTGGGTTGTCGATGACGATCGCTCCATACGCTGGGTGTTAGAAAAGGCTTTGGGACGCGCTGGCTTGCCTTGTCGGCTGTTTGAAAACGCTGCGCAAGTGTTTGAGGCTTTGGAGCGCCAAACGCCTCAGCTGTTGGTTAGCGATATTCGCATGCCAGGCACACAGAACCAGGCCAGCGGCATTGAGCTGCTGCAAGCGGTTAAGACGCGCTATCCACAGTTGCCCGTCATCATCATGACTGCCTACTCTGATCTGGACAGCGCCGTGTCGTCGTTTCAGGCCGGGGCGTTTGAGTATTTGCCTAAACCCTTCGATGTGGATCGCGCCATCGAATTGATTCGCAGAGCCCTTGACGACAGCAGGGCAGGGGCACGATTAGCGCCAAACGCAACCGAGGCTGCGCCCAGAGCTGAAGACATGCCTTCACATATCCTCGGTCAGGCCGCTTCGATGCAAGAGGTGTTTCGTGCCATTGGACGACTGTCGCACACAGCGGTGACCGTGTTGCTCACGGGCGAGACGGGTACCGGCAAGGAGCGGGTTGCACGGGCCTTGCATGAGCACAGCACTCGAAAAGATGGACCGTTTATTGCACTGAACATGGCGGCCATTCCGCAAGAGCTGATGGAAAGCGAGCTGTTTGGCCACGAACGCGGCGCATTTACAGGCGCCACAGGATTGCGCCGTGGTCGCTTTGAACAAGCTGAAGGCGGCACACTCTTTTTAGATGAAATTGGCGATATGCCCGCCTCACTGCAAACGCGCTTGCTGCGTGTGTTAGCGGATGGCTATTTTTACCGAGTTGGCGGCCATCAACCCATCAAGGGCCATGTGCGGATCATTGCCGCCACCCACCAGAACTTACAAGCCCGCGTGCAAGACGGTCAGTTCCGCGAAGACCTTTATCACCGCCTCAACGTCATTCATCTTCATTTGCCACCGTTACGCCAGCGCCGAGAAGACATCGGGTTGCTCGCGAAGCATTTCCTTGAAAAAAGCGCAGGGGACCTGGGGGTTGAAGTCAAGCGGTTAGCACCGGAGACCTTGCGATTTCTTGAGTCACTGCCTTTTCCTGGCAATGTTCGTGAGCTTGAAAATTTATGTCACTGGCTCACCGCCCTAGCGCCCGCTCAAGAAATCAAAATCAATGATTTGCCGCAGTCCCTGCGGCAGGGGGTCCACGAAGCCGCAACACCGGCCAGCCATGCAGGCGATCCAAGCGCTGAGCGCAAGCCGCAAGGCTGGCAAGCGAGACTTGCGCTAGAAGTCCAGCAGCGGCTGCTCAACGCTGAACCCAACATCATGGACAGTTTGCAAGACGAGTTTGAAAAAACCATCATTGCCGTGGCTTTACGCCATACGCACGGCGGCCGCCGCCAGGCAGCCGCACAGCTGGGCATCGGACGCAACACCCTAACGCGCAAGACGCAACGCTTGAAACTATGAGTGTTCAGGATTAGTGGTCAGACTGTAGATCAACATCGCCAGACTGGCGCACTTGGTGGTCAAGCACAAATTCGTAATGCCGATCAGCATATCGATCTGGCTGCTCCGCATCAAAGCTGCGCTCGATAAAACTAACCAAGCCATCGTTACGGACTGTCAGCACGGTGCTGCTGCGTGTTCCGTAGCCAAGCGCACGAACCTGCACGGCCGATAATGCGCGTTCCCAGGCTAACGAAACGCCGGTCGACGGTAGTTGTCCGTCAGCAACCGTATGCCGATCAGCTAAGAGCCGAAAAAAAGCCGCAGGGTCCACGCCACCGGCCACTTGTAAAGAAAAACGGGCCACAGAGCTGGTCACCTTTGGCCAAGGCGTATCTAAGAAGGCATTAGACAGCCCATAGATGCCCGGCATCAATACGCGCGGCATGGGCGCCAACCGATTGCTGGTGTAGACCAAGCTGGCGCGACGGCCGCCTTGCAAGCCGACATCGGCGGTCAGCAAGTTAAAGCCATTGAAGTGTTTGGCGCGTTCGCCCAGCTGGCGAGAAAACTGGACAGCAGGATCAGCCGACTGCAAAGCAGACACCACAATCCCACCGCGCGAGGGCGCATACGCATTGCGTTCTGTGGGCAGGCGAACATGCGTTAGCGCACAAAACCGGCCTTGCCGATTAAAGCCCAACCAGGTACCGCCGGCTTCTTCATCGCGCCCTGAAAGCATGGAAACAGACTGTCCCCACCAAGATGCGGCTCTTGTTTTTCTGGCATAAAACTCGTCGCGGTTGGCCGCCACAATGAGGGGGTAATCGGGATGCGACTGCCAAGCAATGAGGACGAGGCACATGTTGGGCTAACGGTTTAGGCGGTGACGTCCGTGATGGGGTAGGGCAACGCACGAAGCAGCGCGCTGTGATCGGGCGTGGCACCTTGCACATACAAAGGGGCATCAACAGCATCGGCATGACACTCAAATAGAAAATCCATGCCGCCTTGCGGTGCGAGCGCCGCCATCACCACGGTGCCCACAGGCTGATCTTGACCTTGCGCCAACACATCAGCGCCCGCATGCGTGTCCACTTCGGTGTGCGCCAAATGCATGCGGCGCCGCAACTTGCCACGATACTGGCTGCGCGCGATGACCTCCTGGCCTGGGTAGCAACCTTTACGAAAATCAACGCCGCCCAACACTTCCAGATTGATCATTTGGGGCACAAATTTTTCTTGTGTTGCCGCCCATACATTGGGTAAACCAGCGTCAATCTGTGACCACCACCATACACCGCTATCGACCGGCTGCGCCTTGAGCTGCTCACAGCCAGCGCGCTGAGCCGGACCAATCAACAAAAACCGCTCTTTGGCGCGCGTTCCATCGGGCTGGCGGGCAATGAGCACACCATCACGCAAGACGCTGTCGCCTGCCTCAGGAATCGGCAGCTGTGCATTGGCCAGCGCCTGAGCGCTACCTGGACCAAGCAGCCCAATCGCCGCCC
>ERZ761609.3329-NODE-3329-length-10660-cov-4.088637_pt1 | contig 10660 bp, 7 predicted proteins | sample MGYA00511163_ERZ761609 | MGnify/ENA primary metagenome ERZ761609 (study PRJEB28899, sample SAMN02445070) | bioreactor sludge metagenome | biome: EBPR sludge | place: Australia: Brisbane, Thorneside Wastewater Treatment Plant | collected 2011-12-16 ... | reverse complement strand
GACGCGCAGGGGCGCACCCGCCGCTGCTTGCTCATGGAATTTGTTGACGGACCGGATTTACGTAAGCATATTGCCGACCGCGACCTGACTGTCGCACAAATGGTCGACGTGTGCATACGTTTATGCCGCGGGTTGGACTTTCTTCACCAGAACAATATCGTCCATCGCGATATTAAACCCGGAAACTTCCTTTTTTCGCGGGACATGAAGCAGGTGAAGATTTGCGACTTTGGTTTGTCAAAGTCCAGTTCGAGTTGGCGCATGCGTTGGGTGCGTGAAGGCGGCGGCACGCGCGCCTACATGTCACCGGAACAGATCGAGAACAAAGGGCGCGGACTCGATGCGCGCTCTGATATTTTTTCCTTTGGGATAACCATGTACGAATTGCTCGCCGGTCGCCATCCGTGCGATGGTCGCGATTCCAAAGAAATCATGCGGCAAATTCGCAGTTCAAAGTACAAGTTTGAACCACCATCGAAATACAACCCCGACGTGCCCAGCGCGCTGGATCGTATCGTGCTGAAGTCGCTTCGCCGGCGTCCGGAGCAACGATATCAATCCATGACGGAAATGTTGATGGATTTGACGCGCGTATCTGAATCTCGCATCTAGCCGCACGCAAGGGGTACGGGACTACTCCCCCTCCCCTTGCTGGATGCCCGTACGCCATTCAATATTGCAAGATCTGCAGTAAAAATTGATGTGTGGCAGGGAGCGTTCGACTGTCGAAGTTCTTCCATTGCATTGGGGACATCGATACCACCGCGCCATAAAGTTGAGGCGCAAGAACAGGTACAAGGCGGAAACTAGAATCCCCAGCACACCGAATACGATCAAAATGCCGAAATAATCTGCCGTTTCGCCCTCTCCAGCGACAACCGCAACACCGATACCCGCAAATACCGCGAGAAAAGACGCGAGCAGGGCAACAATCGGACCCAGAAGCAGGGTATCGGACTTCGGATCATCGCGAAGCTCGCGATCCGCGCGCTCGATTTGTTCAGCCTGTATTCGGTTGGGCGCGAGCTTTTCCAACGCGCGCTTGATTTCAGCGTCACTTGCATCGAGTCGGGTATCGAAGTACTCGATCCTCCCCAGCACGGTATCGAAGACGAGCAGGCGTTGACGTCTGGTGTAAACTTCGGTCGGCGGCTGCAGGTAAATGTCCCGTAATTCGCCATACGGAATCAGATAGCACTTAGTCACATCAATTCGGACCAGTAGCGCATCCATTCCAACAAATACTCCCAGTCGCAAACGTCCACACTGACTCGCATACCAGGCCCAACAGGTAATTAAAAAACGTCGAAGCAAGAGCAGTGGAACAAGCGCCATCGCGACGATAACGGTCCCCAAGATCAGAAAAAAGGGCCACCCTACTTCTTCCGGCGTCAATCCTCTCGGGGGAATTACAACCAGCAAGACCGACATCGACCCCAGGATTCCACCAAGACACACGAGCATCACAAGGTCATACCAAGGAACAATCGCTCGTGGGAAAAAGTGAACGTCCCGACCAAGCGGCCGGTTCGGATCGAGCCACTCGCAATAGGGGCTTGGCAGATTCCACTTTCGCAGTGCCTTCATGGCGCGAGAGTGTAACGCAATTAGGCATCGATTGCGCTCGCGAAATGATACGGGGTCGCCTGCGACGCTGGCGATACGAGCCGATACCCCTGCCGCTTGTATTGCATTGTGGCTTTGTTATTATGTACGGACAACATGTTCAGGGAGCACCGTTAAACCCATGATGTACCGAATACCGGGGCGAACAATCAGCGCGGCGATTATCCTGCTGGCAAGCGGAACCGCCGTTGCTCAAGTTGCGGAACTCCCCGCGCCCGCGAAAAAAACCATCGACTTCGCGACAGACATTCACCCAATACTTGCGGAGCGTTGTGCGGAATGTCACATGGGCGATCGGGCCAAAGGTGGTTTCTCGATGTCCAATCGCGCTGCCTTTCTCGAAGGGGGCGAATCCGGGCCAGCGCTCATCGAGGGCAACAGCGCGGAGAGCTATCTCGTAAAACTCGTCTCAGGACTCGACCCGGATACCGTCATGCCTCCAAAGGGCGAACGCCTGAACAGTGAGCAGGTGGCATTAATTCGTGCATGGATCGATCAGGGGGCGAAGTGGTACGACGTAGCACCTGCCGGAGCCGACTACCAGGCACCCTTGAACCTCCTGCGCACGGAGCTACCGCCAGCAAACGAAGCCGCCAGTATCGTCAATCCTGTCGACCGGCTCTTAACCCCCTATTTCGAAAAGAACGGCGTCGCCTCGCCTGAACTTGTGAATGACACCATTTTTGCACGGCGCGTATATCTCGATGTCACCGGCCTGCTGCCCACTCCCGCGCAGCTCGATGCGTTTCTTAACGATGCCGCCGTCGACAAGCATGCGAAGCTGGTGGACAATTTGCTCGCCGACAATCTTTCGTACGCCGAGAACTGGATGACCTACTGGAACGACCTGCTGCGCAACGATTTTATTGGAACCGGCTATATCGACGGTGGCCGCAAGCAGATAACACAGTGGCTGTTCGACGCGCTTTACCAGAACATGCCCTACGATCAATTTGCGACGCAACTCGTGAACCCAACGCCGGACAGCGAGGGCTTTGTGAATGGCATCGTTTGGCGTGGCGTGACCGCAGCAGCGATGGTGCCATCAATGCAGGCTGCCAATACGGTGTCGCAGGTTTTCCTGGGCGTAAACTTAAAATGCGCTTCGTGCCATGACAGCTTTATCGATCACTGGAAACTTGCGGACAGCTATGGAATGGCGGCGGTCTTCTCGGAAGAGCCGCTCGAGATGGTGCGTTGCGATGTGCCACAGGGCAAGGAAGCGCAGATAAAGTTTCTCTGGGACGAAGCCGGCCAGATAGACCCTACGCGCTCCAAGCAGGGGCGACAGGCCCAGCTTGCCCGTGTCATCACCGACGAGGAGAACGGTTTCTTCACACGGAATGCTATCAATCGAATCTGGGCAAAGTTCTTCGGTCGCGGACTGATCGAACCGCTCGACACAATTGAAAACGAGCCGTGGCACCCAGAGTTGCTTGATTGGCTGGCGCAGGACCTCATCAATAACGGTTACAATCTGAAACATTCAATGCGGTTAATGCTTACCTCGCGCGCTTATCGTCTGCCGTCTTTGAACACACCGGAAGATTCCAAGGAAGAGTTTGTATTTCGCGGGCCGGAAGTTCGACGGATGAATGCAGAGCAGTTTCTCGATGCGATCGCAATGACAACGGGCACCTGGCAGCAGGACCCGAAGTTTAATGTCCCGGAAAGACCCAGAAAGAAGGACGAACCTGCGCCACCGCCGGTGATTCGGGCTTGGCGCGTGCCATCAGACCCCCTCACCCGCGCGATGGGACGGCCGAACCGAGAACAGGTGACTTCGCGCCGCCTTTCTGTGGCGACCGCGCTCGAAGCGGTGGAATTGACGAATGGCCAAACCTTGGCGGCCTACCTTGATCGGGGGGCGACGGCGTTGGTCGCGACTCCTCCCGCCGATAAGGCAGCATTCGTCGATGCGGTGTATCGCCAAGCACTGCAACGGCATGCGACCGACCGGGAAAAAGAAATCGCCGCCGTCTTGCTGGGTGAACCGGTTTCTTCTACAGGGGTCTCTGATTTTCTTTGGGCGTTAACAATGCTTCCGGAGTTCCAACTGATATACTAGCGGTGAAGATCGAATTGCGAGGTTATTGGCAATGCGTACGACATATGGCCGCAGAGATTTTTTGAAGACTGCAAGCGCTGCAACGTTGGGTGCGCTGGCGGCGGGTTATCCCAGAACAGTCCATGCCGACGAATTCGGCAATGCGTTCAAGGGTACTGCCGATACCATGATCGTCTTGTGGATGGGCGGCGGCATGGCAAGCACGGAAACCTTTGACCCGAAGCGCTACACGCCCTATGAAAAAGATCTGAATCCGGATCGCGTATTGAGCACTTTCCCCGCGATTGATACTGCTGTAGACAACATTAAAATCTCGCAAGGTCTCGAAAAAATGGCGGGGATCATGGATCGCGCCACCTTGATCCGCACGTACAAAGCGGCCGACCTCGGATTCATTCTCCACTCACGCCATCAGTATCACTGGCACACGGGATATGAGCCACCCCTGTCGGTGGCAGCGCCGCACATAGGTGCGATGATCGCGAAGACATTAGGACCCTTGAATCCTGACGTACCAGCGTTCATCGACATTGGTCAAGGATTCGACAATGGCGAAGGCGAAGAGCTAAAGGCTTTCCACACCGCCGGTTTCCTTGGCAGCGAGTATGGTCCCTTCTTCGTTCCCAATCCGGAGGAAGCCCAGGCGAGCGTGCAGCCCCCGAAAGGCATGACCGTCGAACGCTTCCAAGCCCGGCACAAGGCCTACAAGCAGCTTATTGAAGAGACCCCCTTCGGCGATATGGCGAGCGGATATCAAAAAGAGTCGATGCTGCGCTCGATAGAAAATGCCCCCCGCCTGCTCCCTTCGCCTGCCGCGAAGGCATTCGACCTTTCGCTGGAACCCAAAGAGGTGTATGACGTTTATAACACCGGAAAGTTCGGTTTGGGTTGTTTACTCGCCCGGCGGCTCACCGAAGCCGGCGCGCGGTTTATCGAAGTCACGACAGAATACATTCCGTTCAAATTCTTCGATACACACGAAGACGGTCACACCCGAATGGTTGAATTGAAAAAGATGATAGACGCGCCGATTACGCAGCTCGTGCGTGACCTCGAAGATCGAGGGTTGCTCGACCGCACCTTAATCGTCATCGCGACGGAATTCAGCCGCGATATGTTGACGGAAGGCAAACCTGGCGCACCCGTACAGAATCAGGTAGAGGTCCCCCCAATCATCACCGAAATGAAACACTACGGCATGCACCGGCATTTTACCGACGCAGGTTCCGTCGTGATGTACGGCGGTGGCGTCAAAAAGGGTTTCCTGTACGGAAAGACTGCGGACGAACGCCCGTGCAGCTCGATCGAGAATCCAATCAACACAACTGATCTGCATGCCTCGATGTACCATGCGATGGGGATTCCGCCAAACGCTGGATACATTATTGAGGACCGTCCCTTCTACACGACTAAAGACGGACTTGGCAAACCAGTCATGGAACTCTTCGCGTAAGGGACGTATCGTCCGCTTGTTTGGACGGCTCGTCACGCAGCGCCTTTTGCCATGCGAATCTTAATTGATCCCGATACCGCCCTTAGGCTTGTGGTAGAGAACGCACAACACCTTCCAGCGCGTTCGACGCCGCTTGCCTCGGCCGCCGGGCTCATACTCGCACAGTCTGTTACGTCTGATGCGGACTACCCCCCATTTGATCGCGCCATGATGGACGGATATGCCGTTCACGTCGCATCCGCCGGAAAAACAATACCCATCGCGGGAGAGCTTGCAGCCGGATCAGTCTCCACCTCGACCCTTCAGCAAGGCACCGCCATTGAAATCATGACGGGGGCGCCGTGTCCAGATGGTACGGAGCTAGTCGTGCCCAAAGAAGATGTTGTAAGTGCGCATGGCATCGTAACACTCCCCGTCGAGATTAAGCGTGGACAAAACATCACCCCCCGTGGAAGCGAGTGTGCTGCCGGCGTTGGCGTGTTGAAGCCAGGTGACAAGCTAACGCCGTTGGCCATCGCGTGCCTGGCAACTTTTGGTCATGAAACAGTGCGGGTGTATCCGCGCCCAAGCATTGGGTTGATATTAACCGGTGACGAATTGGTCCCGGTAAGCGAGGTGCCGGGTCCCGCGCAAATCAGGAACTCAAATGCGCCGATGCTCGCTGCGCTGACCGGATTCCTGGGTATTCGACCTTCTGTCTCCACGCACGCCAAAGACACTCCACGGGCACTTGCATCCGCGCTGGAAATGACACGCGAATGCGACGTAATTATCTTGACCGGTGCGGTGTCCGCGGGAAAATACGATCTTGTGCCGGATGCTTTGAAGGAGTTCGGCGCAACACCGGTATTTCATAAAGTTACACAGCGTCCGGGAAAACCTCTGTTCTTCGCTATCCGGGGTAGACAACTGATATTCGGACTTCCCGGCAATCCGCTATCGTGCCATATTGGATTCCACCGGTATATCGTCGCCGCGCTCCGGCGCCAGATGGGTATGAACCACATCGTAACGCCACTCAACGGCGCACTCGCCGCACCGTACGCAATGAAAGGTCCGCGCACCGTGTTTCAGCTCGCGCGTGCGGAACATGACGGGACGTGTTGGCAAGTTTCACCGCTCTTGGGTAAAGGCAGCGCAGATATGTACGTCGGGGCTCGGGCAAACGCCTTGCTTCGCTTCGAGCCGGGAATTGGAACGCTTGCGGCCGGAACACAAGTACAGTTCGAGCCATTAATCGGCGCAATCGAAACGCCGACCCCGTGAACCGCGCCGAAGCCTGGCCAGCGCGCGCAACTTTCGCGCTCTTCATCACCACGTTAGGATGGGCGACAGCGCCCATCTTCATCAGGCTTTGCGCAAATGAATTCGACCCCATCATGCAAACATTCACCAGGTATTGCAGTGGCAGCGCCTTGCTCGCTGGCATATGCCTGATTCGTTGGCGCTCGGAGTTCATTTTGCTGCTGCTTCAGCCCTGGCGGCTCGCCGGTATCTCCGCGCTGAATATCGCCATGCAATGCATCTGGACTGTTGGTTGCTACGGCACCACCGCCACCGAGGCGCAATTGATTATCAAGCTGAACATTGTGTTTGTGATTCTCTTTGCGTACGTTTTGTTTCGCGAAGAGCGCGCCGTAATTCGCAATCCCCGCTTTCTCGCGGGCACAACGATCAGTCTCGTTGGACTTGTACTTGTTCTGATGAAAGACGAAGCGTCCATTGTTCCCGTATTGGACTCGTCGTCCATCCTGCTGTTGATTATGTCGGTTTGCTGGGCCGCGTATGTCGTCTGGGGAAAACATCTCGCATGGAAAATGCACCCCGTGCCGATGTTTGGCGTTTTAAGCATACAGACTGCCATCGGACTGGGAGCGCTCGCCTTGTTTTTCGGCGATTTCGCGAAAACGGCATCAATCAGTCCGCAAATTTGGGGAATAGCCGTGGTCTCAGGCTTTATATCGATTGGTTTGGCCCATCCGGCTTTTCAGTATGCACAACGGGAGCTGGGTTCTGCTTTCTGTACTTCCGTCAATTTGATTAATCCACTCTTTACGTTTCTGTTCTCATTGGTGCTTTTGCCGGGAGAAAGTATTAACCAAACGCAATGGCTTGGCGCTATTGCGCTACTGGCGGGGATGGGCTTCGTCATCCGGGCAGCCCAGCGAAATAATCCCAAAGACACGGAAATCGCCGTATCCGAGTGACCCTACCCTGCGTTTCTCTCCGATCAAGATTCATGTTTCCATTTGAAGAGCATCAAGCGGTGAGGAATGCTGAAGAGCAAGCCCGAAATTCTTGCTGAAGATTTTTCACGCGCACACCATGTAATCTAATTGTGCTTTCGGAGACCCGATAAACCGATTTTCCCTTTCGTTATGGGATACATCGCGTGCACGCGTGAACTATCCGGGCTATTCAGGCGCGGGAAGCTCCCGCTGAATTGATTCAACGCGATATCCAAAGCCGGGCCCGTTTACGGTCGAGAAATCGATCATGCCGCCGCGCCGCTGGTAGAGCCGCGGATGAACTTTTGCTTCGGGCGCAGATGCATCCGGGTAGAATTGCATGGCGTTCGTCTCGACACCCATGATGGTGCCTGCATGTGCCGCGAGCAACACATGCGGTATCTGCGCGAGCATGGGATTGGTAAGGTCCTGCACCATTAACGCCATGCCATGTGCCTTTGCCCAACACATGCTCAGCAGTGCTCCAGTTTGCGTTTTGCAAGTCTTCAATGCGACACCCGTCCATCCCAATGCACGGCCAAGCCGTATCATGCGCCAATCATGGGCCGATTCGTCCATGAAAAGCGGCTTCCGCTCGGAAACGCTGTGCACGTCTATCGGGTGCTCTTCAATTTCGTAAGGGAACGGCTGCTCAACGTACAACAGCATTTCGCTAATCTTAGGATTCTCCAACGCGATGCGATCCAGAATCTCATTTACGTATGCCGGGTCCGTCACCGTGCAATTGAAGTCGGCTGTGAGCCATCTAACACCCGTCTCAATCGAGATATCTCCGACGCGTTGAAGTCGCGCAAAGTCCCAAGTGGAATCGTTGCCGCGCAACTTTATTTTCAAGCAAGTCAAACCGTCGCGCGCAATCCAGTCTCGAAGCAAAACGGGGTACCCGTCGTTCGGCTCATTGCCGTCCAATTCCGATTCGTCAACGGGATCTTTACCGGCAACCAGGTGCCATGCGGGGAGCGACTGCGGAATTACGTCCGGAAAGTAATCCTGGGGATAGCGGTCAACGAACGAAACCTTAGTGCCATTCGCCGGCTCTATGAAGTGACTCAGGTCGGCGTTCATGAAATCGGCGTTGTACGTTGCGTAGATCGGCAAATTCAGCGCCATGCCGTAGGCATCGTGCACCGCAATATCAAACGCGGAACAACATACGAGTGCGGCCAGCCACGGCATGGGATATTCGCGACCGACGTTAAACTGATGCAGAAGCTCCCGCAGCGGGCCTTCAAGAAATTTATAGCAAATCGTCATAGGATGACCGTACGACGGGAACGCGCCCCACCTTACGACTAGTTCGCCGCAGAAACTTTTCATAGCGGCTTCGCGATAGTCGTAGGGAATGTTGCCAGGCCAAACCCATTGAACGCTGAGAGGGGTTTCGCCCCACCCTTCGGCGGCGGTGCCCCCGCGCGTCGCTACGCGCACCCTGACGCGCGCGCAGGTTACATGGGTGAGCGTTTCTGAACCGAACTTCAGGGGAACACGTGTCTCGATTGGAAGATAGTACAAAGCCGCGCCAAGTACGCGGATATCGGTTTGTTTTTCCATTTGGAAGTATCTCAGTGGATTCTTGCCGCACGTAACTGTGGTTTGTTATCGGATTCCGCGCGATTCAAATTCGCGAATTTCCTGCGACCACGCTTCGCGCTCTTTCTCGGTTACTTTTGGATTCGGCAGGAGGCTGCGCCGCGTACAGTTCACAAGCGCTTGCAGGGTTTGGTACCGGCGCGTATCGGTAATCGCAGGAGGTATGAGGTCCGTGACGATTGCAATAACCTCATCAATACTTAATTTACGGTTCTTGGAAGCCGCGCGTGCTTTCAGTTCCGAACGCAATGAAGCAAAGCTGGCAGAAGAGTAGTTGGTCGTGATCTCGCCAAGACGCGCAAGTGTCGCGTCGTCGATCGCGACATCCGTTGCGCTTCCGACGGTCCATTCGAGAAAGGCCCGCCTGTCAGCGCCTTCTGGATCGAGTACGGGGATGATGAGATCTCCCACGCGCCCCGGCCTGCGAATGTCCGGCGAAAGCAGATGAATGCGCGCGGTCATTAGCAGCCAGACGACGCGGCCCCGAAGTTTCGGGTCCGACATCATGGCTTGGATCTTTCCCGTGAGCCGCCGCTCGGTCTCGTGCGTATCCGCACCGACACCGCCAAACTGAGTATCCGCCTCATCCACAAAAATCAGGACTTTGGCTAGCGCATCCAGTACGCGGCGCAGCCGCTCGAAAATAACGTCGGTCTGACCATACCACTGACTGCGAATGTTCTTCAGTACCAGCACGACCATGTCCAGTTCGGCGGCGACCGCCTCGAACATGAACGTCTTGCCGCCACCTATTGGGCCGGCAACGGCAGCGCCTGACAAGGCATCGGCGCCGGAGGCCTTGAATCGCGGCATGAGTTCGTCTCGCAAAAAGACTTTCAAATTCGAGAAACCGATACAATCTTCCAGCCGATGCGTGGGCTTCTTGAATTCGACGATGTCTTCACCAAGCTGAGACTGTATAAACTCTTCGACTTTGGCGACTACTTGTTGCTGGGTGAGCGCTTTCGCCTCATGGCGGGCTCCTTTGAGTAGTTGCATGAGCGCGTGAATAGAGAGTCCAGCGGTGTAGCGAGCCAGTTCCTCTTTTGTGCCCCAAAGCTGTACAGCGGCGCCGTGTGCCATGAACCAATCGATGAACTGTTGACGTGCAGGTTCGTCAGGTGCGGGAACTTGGACCTCAATTACCTGCGGCAGTTTTGCTACGCGATGGTGAACGAGGCTGCGGGACTCAGCCAGCATGACGACAGCGTCTTCGCCATTCATGAAACCTGGATCGCTGAACCAATCGTGCAAGACGGCTACGCGATGTCGATCGATGTCTGAGAGCGAGGTAATCGCCGCCTCGGGCACGAGCATGTCGGCGCCTTCGATAATGATGAGTAGGTCCTCTTCGAGGACAGGCTTCCCCCCCACGAGCGCGCGCGAACAGAGACACATTTGGCGCATTAGTTCCAAGGCGACAGTAGGGTTGCCGATTGCCGCTTGCAGATTGGCGTCGTAAGCCACTGCGATGGCTTGCTGCTCCTGCGTCGCTTTTGAATTGGAAAGCATTCGGGCAACGGCGAGCTGGTTCGTATCAAGGCCGATACGCCATTTCAGCCAAGCGTCTCGAACGGCTTCGGCATCCTCTGGCCGAACAAATCGAATGGGGCCGTTTAGCAGTACGGTTGATGCGGGCGCTATTATCCGAACGGCTGAAAAAACCGCGTGTCT
>ERZ761609.3328-NODE-3328-length-10660-cov-10.499104_pt1 | contig 10660 bp, 8 predicted proteins | sample MGYA00511163_ERZ761609 | MGnify/ENA primary metagenome ERZ761609 (study PRJEB28899, sample SAMN02445070) | bioreactor sludge metagenome | biome: EBPR sludge | place: Australia: Brisbane, Thorneside Wastewater Treatment Plant | collected 2011-12-16 ... | reverse complement strand
CATTTCGGACGCCCGCTTGTCGCGCTCGAATCGACCGTGATCGCACATGGCCTGCCGTACCCGCAGAATATCGAGACCGCATATAAGCTCGAAAGGATCGTCCGTGACAATGGCGCGGTCCCGGCAACGATCGCTATTTTCGACGGCGAGATATGTGTCGGCCTGAATGAAGATCAGATCGCTAAATTGGTTACAGAAAAAGAGATCAGAAAGATCTCGCGACGCGATCTGCCGATAGCCGTTGCTCGACAGCTCAACTGTGCGACCACCGTATCGACCACGGCGTTCATTGCCCGCGAAGCCGGGATCAGCGTATTTGCCACCGGCGGTATCGGCGGTGTTCATCGGGGCGATGCGACGGATGTATCGGCAGATCTGCCCGAACTAGCTCAGACACCTATCATAGTCGTCTGCTCGGGTGCAAAGGTCGTACTCGATCTGCCGGCGACGCGCGAATGGCTTGAGACCTACGGCGTGACGATATTGGGTTGGAATTGCGATATGATGCCCGCGTTCTATACCGTTTCAAGCGGCCTGCCGGTCGATGACCGGATCGAGACTGCGAAGGACGCTGCCAGAATAGCAGCTGCCCGTGACGGCCTCGGGCTCAAAGGTGCTGTGATCGTTACGGTCCCGGTTCCGGACGAGTTTGCGGTCGGGTCAGCCGACGTCGAACGCATCTTGGCCGAATCGATGGCGGCCGCAGACGAACTCGGGATCAAGGGCAAGGACGTAACGCCGTTTCTGCTTTCCGAAATGTCCGCCCGGAGCAATGGCCAGACCCTTCTGGCTAACATTGCCCTGCTTGAGAACAATGCACGCATCGCGGCCCGTATCGCGTGCGCGATATAGCGGTCCCTGCTACTTCGCTTTCCGATCCAGCTTTTCACGCAGAGATTCGAGACGCTTTTTGGCCTCTTCGGCTTCGGGCGATCCGGCAAATTTGGACACGATCTCTTTCCATGAATGACCATCGTAATGGAAGAGCACCGTCGATGAATTAAAGACGAATGTGATGCCAAGACGCCGGTAGCGATCGAGTCCGACGTAATTAAGATAATAGCTGTGAAGCGGTGCCGCGGAGGCAGCCATCTCGCGGCGGTCCAGACGCGTTGTCGCCTCGCGGGTCAATCTTCCTGCCGTGTCCTCGAGTATATCGCCGAATAACAGCAGGATCGCGGGACGGAACCTCGATGCCGGATACATCTGAAAGAAATGGGTTGCGGCCTCGACCTGTTCGAATCCGCGCGACGCCTGCACAAGCCGCGCGAGGCGTTCTTCATCGTCCGGGCGAAACGATCCGAATACGGCATCTGCCTGCACCCAACCTGAATTCGTCGGTGGAGCCGAAACCCTGTAGAACCTGACTCCGTCGGCCTCAGCGACAGACATGATCTTCACCGTGCGTCCGCGACGCATTCGCTGGATAGCATTGCCAAAGAGGCTCGGCTTATCGCGAAGAACCGAAAGGGTCTCATCGATCACGACCGCATTTTTTCCGATCTCGGGAGCACGAACGGCGGTTGTTCGCTGCGGGCGGGCGGCGGACGCACCGCGACGCTGGGCCTCGGCTGCGGTGGAAGCCAGCAGCAGGATAATAAGCAGGAAAGATACTTTCATATCGATCTAGCCAAGTGCTTTCTTTATTCTTTCGGATGCTCCGCTGTGATGGAAATGACAGATCGCTATAGCGAGGGCATCGGCGGCATCGTGCGGCTCCGGAACCGATCGCAGGCCCAGCAGCACCTTTACCATCTCGCCGACCTGGTGTTTTTCAGCATTTCCATAGCCGACAACCGTCTGCTTTATCAATCGCGGTGCATATTCGGCGATCGTCAGCCCACGCTGTTCGCCAAGGAGGAGTACCACACCTCTGACCTGACCAAGCTTCATCGCGACATTCACATTTACCGCATAGAACGCGTCCTCGATCGAAAGAACGTCGGGTTTGTAGCGTCCGATCACCTCATCGACACCGGCAAATATGTTAGATAGACGCTTAGCGAACGCATCGCGCCTGTTCGAACGGACGGTGCCGTGGCCGACCGCCGAGTATCTTGACCCCGTTCCCTCCACAACGCCCCAACCGAGCGTTTCGCTTCCGGGATCGATGCCTAAAACACGCATTTATTAAATATTCGCCTGGTGAATTTAGAAAAGATAACCGATGTCGGGGCCGATGACAAGCCGATCTCGGCGGGCGACACCAAATTTGTAAATCGACCCGATAAACATTATCATTTTGTAGCAAACGATCGCAGAATCAACAGATAATGAACGCCAAGACCGAGTTAAACAAGCCGCTCGAATCAGTCCGGATACTGCTTTCAGAGATAATCGACTACGCGGGATTGTTTCCGCCCTCGCAGGTGTCGATGCAGGAAGCCGTTCTGAATTATGCCACGTACCGTAACAGCAACTACGGCTGGATGCTCGGACGATTCATTATTCCGGTCGCAAGATTGGACGAATTCATCGAGTTTGCCGAGGAATTCATCTCGCGTGACGGCAGCGATGATTGGCGGCTGAGCGTACTTGCGGGCGAGGACATTGCCGCGACGATGCGGACGATAAACGAATTTGGCCGGCTTCACCCAAAGGGTGTAGTTATCGATGCGCTCGAGGTCAAAGCCAACACGCTTTCGAAGCTGGACAACACGCTGACCGCATTGCCGCCCGAGATCAACGGATACTTTGAGATCTCGATGGGCGATGAGTTTGTTGATCTGGTAACGGCGCTCGCGATGAGCGGACAGCGTGCAAAGATCAGAACGGGCGGTGTTACCACCGAAGATTTTCCGCCGTCGCGCGAGATCGTCAGGTTTGTCCGTACCTGCATGGCGGCTAATCTCCCGTTCAAAGCTACGGCGGGCCTTCATCATCCGCTTCGATGCTTCAAACCCCTCACCTATGCACCGGACGCGCCGCAAGGCACGATGCACGGTTTTCTTAACACACTGCTGATGACGGCATTTGCGCGCGAGAGTTTTCGCCCGTCGCTGCTGGAAGAGCTGATGGAAGAAGAGTTTGAAGAGGTGTTTTCATTTTCGCCGGCAGGTGTCGCATGGCGCAGCGAACACTTTCTTACCAACGCCCATCTCGCCCTATTGCGAACGCGCGGTATGCACTCCTTCGGATCGTGCTCGTTCGACGAACCGGTAGAAGACCTCCGAGCGATGGGATTGCTCTAAAGGCTGACACCCTCCCTACAGGTCGGGTTTCCGCCTGAGTGATGATAGAGGCAGAAACCCGCTCGGTAACAAGGGTGTAGAATTACAAAACGATGCACGAGATAAACGAAACGCACGACCCTAACCTCAAAAGCTGGGTCGAATCCGCCAACGACCCGAATACGGACTTTCCGATACAGAATCTGCCGTTTTGTGTCATCGGTAACTCGAAGGCAGTCGCGATCGAAAGTATTGGGGTGGCGATTGGGGACCGCGTGCTTGATTTAGCTGCGCTCGAAGCTGAGTGGCTTGATGGGACAAAGCTTTCCTTTCTGAAGGACGTTCGCTCGGAAGTTTATCCGTCTTTCGCGGATGACCCCGGATTGGATTGGAGTGTGATGCATGGCGATCTAGCATCGGGAATCCGCCGTCGCGTTTCTGACCTTTTGAGACATGATAATCCTTCTTTAAGAGATCACCCAGGCGTTGAGCGAGCGTTCCGACCGTTGACTGAGGCCTACTTTCGACTACCGGTCGACCAGATCGGCGACTACACTGACTTCTACAGCTCGATCTATCACGCGACGAACGTTGGGTCGATGTTCAGGCCTGACAATCCGCTGCTGCCGAACTATAAGTATGTGCCGATCGGGTATCACGGGCGGGCTTCGAGTATTGTGATCTCGGGGACGGATATAAAAAGGCCGAAGGGACAGAATCGGAGTGATGCGGAGAAGCCGCCGGTTTTTATTCCGGCGAAGAATCTGGATTACGAGATGGAGCTTGGGTTCTTCGTCGGAAGGGGAAATGAGCTTGGCAGCAGCATCGCGATCGGCGAGGCGGAGGAGCACATCTTCGGCGTGTGCCTCGTAAATGATTGGTCCGCTCGCGATATTCAGGCGTGGGAATACCAGCCGCTCGGACCTTTTCTGGCAAAGAATTTCGCGACCACGATCTCGCCTTACGTCGTCACAATGGAAGCTCTCGCACCGTTTAGAACGAAAGCGTTCGAACGCGACGCCGACGATCCGCAGCCGCTCGATTACCTGAACGGCGAGCAAAATCAAAAGCTCGGCGGCCTCGACATCAATCTTGAGGTCTATATTCAAACCGAAAAGATGCGAGCCGAAAGCATCGAACCGCACATGCTCTCGCGCTCGAATACGAAAGACCTTTACTGGACCATCGGCCAAATGCTCACGCACCACGCGTCGAACGGCTGCAACCTGCAAACGGGCGATCTGATGGCCACCGGCACCGTCAGTGGTAAAGAAAAGTCGGAACGCGGCTGCATGCTGGAACTGACCTGGCGCGGCACCGAACCGATCGAACTTCCGAGCGGCGAACAAAGACGCTTCCTCGAAGACGGCGACGAGATCATCATGCGCGGCTATTGCGAACGCGAAGGCTTCCGGCGGATTGGCCTCGGCGAATGCCGCGGACGAATACTGCCGGCAGATTAAGAGCAACCACGAAAATACACGAAATAGCACGAACAAGTTCAACTGTTCGTGTATTTTCGTGTTCGTTCGTGGTTCCTTCTTATAGGTTTGGTAGAATTCAATTGTGAAACCCGCAACAGCAGTTTCTGAAAGTCGCGCGACCGTAACGGGGTCGGATGGGCTTGAGTTTTCGGACGTGCTCGCGGTTGAAGAGCCGCTGGAGATCAGGCTTGGGTTTGCGGACGGGACGCATCGGGCGATCTCGATCACGATGCGGACGCCTGGTGAGGACGCCGAGCTTGCCGCAGGTTTTCTTTTCACCGAAGGCATAATTAAAACTCCCGAACAGATAAAGCAGATCCGTCATTGCGGCAAAGGCGGAAACCTGAGCGGTAGCGAGGGTGCCCTATTGCGAGAAATTCCGTTTGTTGCACGGGGCACACTCCCTACCGGTCGTGTTTCTGCCAATACGATCAGAGTCGATCTGGCCGACGGCGTCGAACTTGATCTCAAGAAACTCGAAAGGCATTTTTACACCACATCAAGCTGCGGAGTGTGCGGGAAATCGTCGATCGAAGCATTGCAGTCCGGTGCAGCGAAGGTCGAAAGTGAACTGACGATCAACGCCGAGACCATCCATCGCCTGCCCGACGTACTCCGAGCCGCTCAATCGACGTTCGACAAAACCGGCGGCCTCCACGCATCGGCATTGTTCAACGCAGACGGAACGCTCGACATAGTTCGCGAAGACGTGGGCAGGCACAACGCGCTCGACAAGGTGATCGGGGCGAAGTTTCTAGAAAGCCAACCGCCGCTGTCTGACAAGGTCTTGCTCGTTAGCGGCCGGGCGAGTTTCGAGCTGGTGCAGAAAGCCTTGATGGCCGGCATTCCGATCCTCGCCGCCGTCGGAGCTCCGTCGAGCCTTGCGGTCGAACTCGCCGACGAATTTGGAATGACGCTGGTCGGTTTTGTCCGCGACGGACGTTTTAATATTTATTGCGGCGAGCAGAGAATCGCGACAAAATCATGACCGAAAGTGAAAACCCGCGTGCTTGACCATGGCTAAACACCAAGACGAAGCCCCATTGAAGATCACACCGCCGCCCGAGGTCTCGGCGGGCATTCATGCAGTGACCAATGCCTTGAAGCATCTTTACGGAAAAATGGGGATCGTCCGCGGCACTCGCGGCATGCTGAGCCTAAATCAGAAAGGCGGCATCGATTGCCAGTCGTGCGCCTGGCCCGACCCCGAACACCGCACTATAAACGAATTCTGTGAAAATGGCGCAAAAGCACTCTCCGATGAAGCAACGACGGCGAAGATCGGGTGGGAATTCTTTGCCGAGCATTCGGTCGATGAACTTGCGGCCAAAAGCGACTTTTGGCTGAACAAACAGGGCCGCATCACGGAGCCGCTTATTTTACGGCAGGGCTCCACGCACTATGAACCGGTCGCTTGGGACGAGGCGATCGGCCTGATCGCGGAAAAACTCAACTCGCTTGCCTCGCACGACGAAGCGATCTTTTACACTTCGGGCCGAACATCAAATGAGGCCGCGTTCCTGTATCAGCTTTTCGTGCGGATGTTCGGCACGAACAACCTTCCGGATTGCTCGAACATGTGTCACGAATCGACTAGCGTTGCCCTGGCCGAATCGATCGGATTGGGCAAGGCGACCATCCGATTGGAGGATTTCGAAGCGACCGATCTCGTGATAGTGATCGGCCAGAATCCGGGCACGAACGCGCCGCGAATGCTCGCGTCACTGGCGTCGGCAAAGCGATCAGGTGCGAAGATGATCGCGATCAACCCGCTGCCTGAGGTCGGGCTGACGAGTTTCGTCGACCCCAACCCGCAGCACGGCAGCCCGCTTGGCATTCTCGGCCTTAAGCCGGCTAAACTGGCCGATCTTCACCTGCCCGTCCGCATCGGCGGCGATATGGCAGTTTTGAAAGGCTTGATGAAAGCAATGCTCGAACGTGAGCGTACCGAGCCCGGCACGGTATTTGATCACGGCTTTATCGAGTCGAAGACCACCGGATACGACGGGTTGCTACGATGTATCGAAGCAACGGAATGGGATGAGATCGTTTCAGCCTCGGGGCTCACGCGTGAACAGATCGATGAGGCCGCCGGGATGATAATTGCAGCGGGCTCGTTCATCACTTGCTGGGCGATGGGTGTGACGCAGCATACGGCCGCCGTTGCGACGATACAGGACATCGTAAATCTGCATCTGCTTCGCGGTTCGATCGGACGTCCGGGCGCGGGCCTGTGTCCGGTCCGGGGGCACTCGAACGTCCAGGGCGATCGGACGATGGGCATCTGGGAAAAAATGCATCCGGTATTTCGCGAAAACCTCGAACGGGAATTCGACTTCAAAACTCCGCCTGCCGACGGCCTCAATACGGTCGAGAGCATCGCCGCGATGCGTGATGGCCGTGCGAAGGTCTTTTTCGCGATGGGCGGGAATTTCGCCGCCGCTTCCCCGGATACCGACGCTGTTTCCGACGCATTGCGAAGCTGTGACCTGACCGTACAGGTGATCACAAAGCTGAATCGAACCGCCCTGACACCGGGCCGGACGTCGATCATACTGCCATGTCTCGGCCGATCGGAGATCGATCGTCAGGCAAGCGGCGAACAGTTCGTCTCGACAGAAAGTACGATGCTTAATGTTCAATTGTCGAAGGGCATCTTCGAGCCGGCGAGCGAACATCTCCGCAGCGAGACGTGGATCGTATGTCAGCTGGCGCAAGCTACGCTCGGCGATGAGAGTACGGCCGACTGGCAGGCGTTTGCCGACGACTACGACGAGGTCCGCGAAGCAATCGCACGCGTTGTTCCTGGTTTTAGGGATTACAACCAGCGTATTCGGAAACCGGGCGGTTTCTATCTGCCGAACCCGCCGCGTGACGGTGATTTTCCGACCGCGTCCGGCAAAGCAATGTTCACCTCTAATTTGCTCGAAAAGATCGACGTCCCGCCGGGCCGAATGCTGATGACAACGATCCGTTCGCACGACCAGTTCAACACGACGATCTACGGGCTCGATGACCGTTACCGCGGCATTGACGGCGGGCGCCGCGTGATCTTTATGAACGAGAACGACATCGAAGAACAAGGCCTCACGGCCGGGGAGAAGGTCGATATAACAAGCCACTGGGACGATGCCGATAGGCATGCAGACGGCTTTTCGGTGGTGCCGTATTTGATCCCCAAGGGATGTGCGGCGACCTATTTTCCCGAGGCTAATCCGCTTGTTCCGCTCGGCAGCGTGGCCCGCCGCAGCTTTACCCCGACGTCGAAATGCATCGTTGTCTCGGTCGCAAAGAGCGGCGATGCTTAGACACCATTTTTCTGGGCGTTCGCCTCATCTGAATCTGTTGTGGCAAAATAGAGGAAATGGATCTGATCCTGGATAAGTTTCACGAAGAGTGCGGAATTTTCGGCATTTTCGGCCATCCCGAAGCGTCAACGTTGACCCAGCTTGGGCTTTTCGCCGTCCAGCATCGCGGGCAGGAAGCTTGCGGCATCGTTTCCAGCGACGGCGAGGATCTGCACCAGTACCGTTCGCAGGGCTTGATCGCAGATGTTCTTACCGAAGAGGTTCTAAAGAAGTTGGTCGGCTCGGCTGCGATCGGCCACACCCGTTATTCGACGGCCGGCCGCAACACGATCAAAGAGGTCCAGCCGTTCTCCGTAACCTGCCAACACGGACAGATCGCCGTTTGCCACAATGGTAATCTCCCTTTTGCCGAAGCTCGCCGCCGTGAGCTTGAGCAAAGCGGCGCGATCTTCTCCTCGACGTCCGATACCGAAACGATCCTCCACGGCATCGCCCGAACGCCGGCCGTCAATGCGATCGAGGCGGTCAAAAAGGTCCTTGCCGATACAGAAGGTGCATTTTCGCTGCTTTTTCTTACACCCGGAGCTCTTGTTGCGGTTCGCGACCCGCGCGGTTTTCGGCCGCTTGTGCTCGGCAAACTAAAGGACGCGTGGTGCGTCGCGTCGGAAACCTGTGCCTTTGACCTTATCGATGCTGAATATATCCGCGAGGTCGAACCAGGTGAAATGCTCATCATCGACGGAAACGGGCTGCATTCATCTAAGCCTTTCGCAGAAAAACCGCGCTCGGTCTGCACGTTCGAGCACGTCTATTTTTCGCGGCCCGATTCGATCATTTTCGGCCGCTCGGTCAATGAATCGCGTCACAAGATGGGTCGCCAGCTTGCCATTGAACGACCGGTCGACGCAGACCTCGTCGTGCCCGTTCCCGATTCGGGCGTCGCGGCAGCGATCGGGTATGCAGCCGAGTCGGGTATAAATTACCGGCAGGCGATCATTCGCAATCATTACGTCGGCCGGACATTTATCGAACCTTCGCAATCGATCCGATCCTTCGGCGTCCGGCTCAAACTTAATCCGATAAAGGATCTGATCAACGGCCGCCGAGTCGTCCTCGTTGATGATTCGATCGTCCGCGGAACAACATCGAAGAAGATCGTTCAGATGGTCCGCGAGTCGGGTGCCGCCGAGGTACACATGCGCATTTCATGCCCTCCGACGATCTCACCGTGCTACTACGGGGTCGATACGCCCAGCCAGGGCGAGTTGATCGCTGCCCAAATGTCCGTCGAAGAAGTTCGCGAATATATCGGTGCCGATACGCTGGGATATCTCTCGCATGAGGGAATGTTGGCCGCGATCGGGCTTGGGCAGACCGGTTCGTGTACCGCATGCTGGTCGGGCAAATACCCGACGCTCATCGCTAACAGCCACGCCGCATGATCGCACTCACAACTGCCAGGTAACGAGGTCTTTCCGTTGACATCAACGATCGAGAGGAATAGGCTGTTAGCAAGCAACAGTTGCTGTTCACCTTTCCCCGGGCCGTATTTATTGCGACCGTTTACCTGCATTATTTGACCCTACAAGGAGGTTGTCGTGAAAGAACATTTTAAAACAATAATATTTTTGCTCGGCGTAGTTTCGATCGTGTCGGTCGCCGGCCATTCCGCCTTCGCACAAATGAGCGATAAGGAAAAAGCAAGCCAGGTCAAGAAGGCCAGCCAAACCGCGAGGTCGGCATCGAAAACGCTTGATGAACTAATGAGAATCCCAGCAAATTCTATCCCGGAAGCATTGCTAAAGGATGCAAAGGCGATCGCTATTTTTCCCGGGGTCGTGAAGGCGGCTTTTGGCATTGGCGGCAGCGGAGGCCAGGGCCTAATATCGAGGCGGCTCCAAAGTGGATGGAGCGCTCCGACAGCGTTCAAAATTGCCAGCGGCAGCGTTGGGTTCCAGATCGGTGCTTCGCAAACCGACTTCGTGATGCTGTTCATGACAGAAAACAGCCTCAAGAATCTACTGGAGGACCGCTTCGAGATCGGAGGCGAGGCATCGGCCGCGGCGGGTCCGGTGGGCCGAACGGCCAAGGCATCGACCGATGCCCAACTCAAGGCTCAGATACTATCTTATTCTCGAAGCAAGGGTCTTTTTGCCGGCATCTCGCTTACGGGCGGAGTCATCAGCCCTGATAACGACCGAAATATGGCTCTATACGGTTATCCGGCGAAGGAGCTGTTGACCGGCATCAACAAAGTGCCGCTGGCTTCGATACCGGCAGCGACTAGAGGTCTTCAGCAGACGATCACTCGCCACGCGAAGTGATCCGATCCGAAAGTCCCCGTGCTCGCCGTATTGATAACGGCGAACCGGGGGCTTCCATTTTTCATCTGAATCTCGTACACTGGCACTCCGCCAAGGACGTTCGTCATAAACGAATGATCCTGAAATGGGGGCGACAGGCTTCGACAGGGGCTTGTATAGATCTTTGAATGCACGTCGGGCTTGCTTGTTAGCTCGTTAAAAAAACACGCAAAACACAAATGCTAATCAAGAATTAGCTCTTGCTGCCTAATTAACTTTAGCTACAGCAATGTCTTACCGGAAGTCAGCCTGATGCGACCGGCCAAGGCATAACTCAGTTCGGGCTCGGGCGCGTCCTCCACCTGCGGACGCGGCTTAAAGTTAGCCGGGTTAGC
>ERZ761609.3327-NODE-3327-length-10662-cov-5.303762_pt1 | contig 10662 bp, 7 predicted proteins | sample MGYA00511163_ERZ761609 | MGnify/ENA primary metagenome ERZ761609 (study PRJEB28899, sample SAMN02445070) | bioreactor sludge metagenome | biome: EBPR sludge | place: Australia: Brisbane, Thorneside Wastewater Treatment Plant | collected 2011-12-16 ... | reverse complement strand
AATTTGTCCCTGACCCCACATTGGAAATTCGTGATCATGCAGCGCCGGCCTGGCGGGTCAACTTCAGCGATCCGGAACAAACCAGTATCTATATTTCGGCGGAAACCGGCCGGGTCCTGGAACGACGAAACAATTACTGGAGAGTGTTCGACACGTTCTGGATGCTTCACATCATGGATTACCAGAACCGTTCGAACTTCAACAATCCGCTGGTTGTCATCGCGGCGCTCGTCGTCTTCTGGCTCGGGCTGAGCGGCATCGTCCTCTGGTGGGACAGTTTCCGGCGCAACGACTTCAATCTTCTGGCCAAGTGGCGCAATCGAACGAGTCGTCTGAGCGTCTCATTGAAAGACAGCGAAGGTAGCGCTGTTGCGTCCTATGACGCCAAACCCGATCAATCCCTCTATCTGTCAATGGAAGAGCAAGGCTACCCGCTGCCCTCCTCTTGCGGTGGCGGCGGTACTTGCGGTCTCTGCCGGGTACGGATTAGTCCGGAAACGGCCATTTCAGCGGCCGACCGCAGACAAATCCCCGAATCGGAACTTGCAGCGGGATACCGGCTCGCGTGCCAGCACCGGGTCGACGCCGCCTTGTCGGTCACCCTTCCGCATGGCCTTCTTGATGCGAAAACCTTTCCCGGAAAAGTTGTTTCGTCTCGTTTCATCGCGCCAGACATGTATGAGCTGCGTGTAACCCTTCCCCAACCGCTTGAGTTCAGGGCCGGAAGCTACGTCCAGATCGAGATTCCGCCTTTCGAGTCCAATCTGGATGAACTGGACCTGCCTGAGCCTGTCAAAGCGCAGTGGGAGGCATCAGGGACTGCGAAGGAATTTGGAACCGACAAAGCACTGTACAGAACATATTCGCTCGCCAATTCACCGCGCGAGCTGGGCAACGACATTCTCCTCAATGTTCGCCTCGTGCTGGCAAAGCCGGATATGTCTGGTGTCCCGGTGGGTATCGGATCAGCTTACCTGGCTACTATTTCGGCAGGCGAGACGATCATACTGAAAGGCCCCTTTGGCGATTTCCACGTATATGACGACGACGACGAGATCGTGTTCATTGGGGGCGGCGCCGGAATCGCGCCGATCCGCTCAATGATCCGGGATCAGCTGGTTTCTCAAGGCCGGAAGTCAAAGATATCGTTCTGGTACGGCGCAAGAACGCAGGACGATATTGTGTACGAAGGAGAGTTTGCGCATCTGGTTCAGACATGTCCCAACTTTTCCTGGCACGTTGCCCTTTCCAATCTGGCAGAAGGAGATGCCTGGGCCGGGAGTCGCGGCTGGATACATGAGGTCGTGCGGGATCTACACCTCGCCTCGCATCCCGACATCTCAAGCTGCCGTTTCTATGTTTGCGGGCCACCCGTGATGCTCGATGCTGTCCTGACTCTGCTGAAATCCCTCGGCGTTTCGGAAGAGAAGATAGCTTTCGATGATTTTGGTATATAAACCTTAGGCAGACAACGGAATTTTGCGCGTGATATTTTTGACAGGTCAAGCGAACTCTCGCAGGTTATTGGTAGCGTCCGTTATGGTCGCATCAATCTGCGACTTGCCCCGTTGCCAGGCACATTGAGTTGCGGGAGATTTCTGGCCCACCGCCGCATCAGCGACGCCGCACGCCAAATGTCGGCAATCCTGTCCGTCAACTATGGCGAGCGAAAATGCCGGCCTTATATTCACGTCCAGTCTGCAATCAGAAATTAGAAATCAGGAAAAATCACTCGTGCCAGCTCCTCTCTACGACCAGATCAAGCGTCACATTACCGGCCTTATCGAGACCGGCGAATTGAAGGCGAATGACCGCGTGCCGTCTGAAACAGATCTTGCGGCTGAATTCAAAGTGGCGCGGATGACCGTACACCGCGCCATCAAGGAATTGAAAGATTCAGGTGTCGTCCTGAGAATAGCCGGTGTCGGGACGTTTGTCGCGGAAGCACAATCCCGCGGACAATTGATCACCGTCAACAATATCGCGGACGAGATAAGGGCGCGCAACAGTGCCTATTCGGCTGTCATGGTCCAGAACTCCCTGGAGCGCGCATCCCGCACCGTGGCCGAGCAGCTAGAGATCGAACCTGGATCCGAAGTCTTTCACTCGATTGTCGTGCACGAGGAAAACGGCGTTCCGCTCCAGCTAGAAGAGAGGTTTGTGCCGTACGCCTTGTTGCCCGGATACGGCGAGCGCGATTTCAGCCAGGGCACACCCAACGAGTATCTGATGGAACACGCACCGCTACAGAAGTTTGAACATCGGGTCAGGTCGATCATTCCCGACGCAGAGTCGCGCAAGCTTCTCAAGATCAACAAGACCGAGCCTTGCCTCTTGTTGCTCCGCCGGACGTGGAGCTGCCGCAAAGTCGTATCCTATGCACGGATGACGTATCCGGGATCCAGATACGAGTTTCTGGACCGTCTCGCGACCTCCTGAAACGCTCCGGACCCCGAACTGTCTTTGCTGTACTTACAGGATCGCCGGAAGATTCAAGCCGTACTCGCGGGCGCACGCAATGGCGGAATCATACCCGGCATCGGCATGACGCATCACACCCGTCGCCGGATCGTTCCATAAAACGCGGGCGATACGACGATCGGCGTCCTCTGTTCCGTCGCAGCAGACAACCATGCCGGAATGCTGGGAAAAGCCCATGCCCACACCGCCACCGTGATGCAACGACACCCAGGTCGCACCCGAAGCTGTATTGAGCAGCGCATTGAGCAACGGCCAGTCCGAGACCGCGTCAGAGCCATCCTTCATCGCTTCGGTCTCGCGATTGGGTGACGCGACCGAGCCGGAATCGAGATGGTCACGGCCGATCACGATCGGAGCGGACAATTCACCCGTTCGAACCATCTCGTTGAATGCCAGACCAAGCTTGTGACGTACGCCAAGGCCGACCCAGCAAATGCGCGCCGGAAGGCCCTGGAACGCAATCCGGTCGCGTGCCATGTCGAGCCATTTGTGCAGGTGCGGATCGTCGACCAGTTCGCGCACTTTCGCATCGGTCTTGTAGATATCTTCGGGATCCCCCGACAGAGCGCACCAACGGAAAGGACCAATCCCTCTGCAGAATAGCGGCCGGATATAGGCCGGCACGAACCCTGGGAAAGCGAACGCGTCTTCGAGCCCTTCTTCCTTCGCCACTTGCCGAATGTTGTTGCCGTAATCGAGCGTCGGAACGCCTGCGTTCCAGAAATCGACCATAGCCTTGACATGGACTTTCATGCTGGCACGGGCCGCCTTTTCGACGCCCTTGGGATCGGTTTCCTGCTTGGCGCGCCATTCCGCCAGGCTCCAGCCTTGTGGCAGGTAACCATGAATGGGATCATGTGCACTGGTCTGGTCCGTCACGATATCGGGGCGCACGCCGCGCTGGAAAATTTCAGGAAACACATCCGCAGCATTGCCGATCAACCCGACAGACTTCGCCTCGCCTGCGGCGGTCCAGTCCGCAATCATTTTCAGCGCTTCATCGAGAGAATGGGTTTTGGCATCGACATAGCCCGTGCGAATTCGAAAATCGACGCGGCTCTCATCGCACTCAACCGCCAGGCAGCATGCCCCGGCCATGACGGCCGCGAGCGGCTGTGCCGCGCCCATGCCGCCCAGCCCTCCAGTCAGGATCCAGCGACCGGTGAGATCGCCGTTATAGTGCTGGCGCCCCGCTTCGACAAAGGTCTCATACGTACCCTGAACGATCCCCTGGGAGCCGATATAGATCCAGGAACCAGCGGTCATCTGGCCATACATCGCAAGGCCCTTGCGGTCGAGTTCGTTGAAATGATCCCATGTCGCCCAGTGCGGCACCAGGTTGGAGTTTGCGATCAGGACACGCGGGGCGTCGGCATGCGTACGAAAGACCCCCACTGGCTTTCCCGATTGCACGAGCAAAGTTTCATCCGACTCCAGCGCCTTCAGACTTGCAACGATCTGGTCGAAATCCGCCCACGTCCTGGCAGCGCGTCCGATGCCGCCATACACAACAAGTTCATGCGGGTTCTCAGCAACATCGGGATGCAGATTATTCATCAGCATACGCATCGGCGCCTCAGTCAGCCAGCTCTTGGCGGTAATCTCCGAACCGGTCGCAGGGTATACGTCTCGCTGGTTGTGTCGGTTGTTGGTCATGACTTGCTTTCCAGTTTGGTAATTGTCGATTCAATTGACTGAAGGATGGCACCTAAATGCGTGCGCAGCGTTTCAGCCTTCAAGCGGTCGTAGTCAAAAGGTGGGGCTTCGCTTGCGAGATAGGTCGATTGGGCGAGCTCCATCTGTATCGCATGCAGTCCATCGCCGGGTCGTCCGTAGTGGCGCGTCGTCCAACCGCCTCGGAACCGGCCATCGCGCACAAAGCTGAATCCGGCTGCGCGGCTGCAGACAGTCTCGACCGCATCCGCAATCCGGATATCGCACGTTCGGCCCGAATTAGTGCCGAGATTGAAATCGGGAAGCCGGCCATCGAACAAGAAAGGTATCCGGGACCGGATCGAATGGCAGTCATAGAGGACGGCCGCTCCATGCAGCTTCCGGACACGCTCGAGTTCAACGGCCAATGCTGCATGATATGGCGCATGAAACCGCAGGCGCCGCGTTTCGATCTCATCGCCATCCGGCGGATCGTTCCAAATAGGCACGCCATCAAAATTCGTCGCGGGTACCAGACTTGTCGTGTTCTGACCGGGATAAAGGCTTATGCCCGACGGGTCGCGATTTGCATCGATCACGTAACGATGGAAATTGGCCCGCACATAGGTTGCATTGGGCAGGATGTCCGCATAGAGTCTGTCGACGTGCCAATCGGTGTCGCCCAGCGACTGGCCAGTCGCCGTCAGCTGTTCAAACATGTCTTGCGGGATGAATGTACCGCTGTGCGGGAAGCCAAGGACGATCGGCCCGCTCCCCTGCTTCACGTCAACCGGATTCATGCCGTCACCGCGTCGATCTTTTCCGGCAGACCGGCGGCTCTGGACAAAGCTGCGTCCTTGACCAACGCGCATGCCTGCTCAAGGTCTGGCGCCATGAAACGGTCCATATCGAGCGGCTTGATCCGCTCACGGATGGCAACAATTACCTTCTGCAACGCAGAGCTGGTCTTGAGCGGAGACCGGAACTCGACACCCTGAGCGCCGCAAAGGAATTCGATAGCCAAGATCATGCTGAGATTCTGATTCATGCGAACCAGGCGTCTCGCGCCGTGAGCTGCCATCGAGACGTGATCCTCCTGATTGGCTGATGTTGGCGTCGAATCCGTGGAACAGGGATTAGCCAGATGTTTGTTCTCGCTCATCAGGGCCGCAGTCGTGACTTCGGCGATCATCATGCCCGAATTGAGACCCGGCGCCGAGGTCAGGAAAGGTGGCAGGTCGAATGACAGGGTCGGATCTACCATTACCGCCACCCGGCGTTGCGCTATTGCACCAATTTCGGCGATTGCCAGAGCAATCTGATCGGCCGCGAAGGCAACCGGTTCGGCATGGAAATTCCCGCCCGATACGATTTCTCCGCGTTCGACCAGGACCAACGGATTGTCTGACACGGCGTTCGCTTCGATCTCGAGGCTGCGGCCCGCATTGTCCAGCAGATCGAGAGCGGCCCCCGTCACCTGTGGCTGGCACCGGATACAATAAGGATCCTGTACCCTTGTATCGCCAACCCGGTGGCTTTCACGAATCTGCGAGCCCTGAATGATCTGCCGCATGGCACCCGCCACTCGAATCTGACCTTGATGACCGCGCAGCGCATGGATTTCCGGCCTGAGGGGCGCCGTCGATCCCATGATGGCATCCGTCGAAAGCGCGGCCGAAACGAGACATTGCAGCACGCTGCGCTTGGCATCGAACAGGCCGGCCAGCGCGCAGGCCGTCGAAAACTGCGTACCGTTGATCAGTCCGAGGCCTTCCTTGGGGCCTAACACAACAGGCGACAGCCCCGCCGCCGCAAGTCCCTCACTCGCAGGCACGCGCTGGTCCCCGACAAAAACTTCTCCGTGTCCGATCAGGGCCGCCGCCATGTGTGCGAGAGGCGCAAGGTCGCCCGAGGCACCGACCGAGCCTTGCACGGGAATAACCGGCGTGACGTTCGCTGCCAACATCGCTTCCATTTGTGCCACGACCGACCAGGAAACTCCGGACGCTCCGCGCCCGACCGAGAGCAATTTGAGCACCATCATCAGTCTCGATGTCGCAACATCGAGTGGCTCGCCAACACCGCAGCAATGGGACAGGACAAGGTTGCGTTGCAGCGTGGCGGTGTCAGCGGGATCTATCTTGATGCTCGCAAGCTTTCCGAAGCCGGTGTTGACGCCATAGACGGCCTGGTTGCCAGCTGCGATTCTTGCGACGAGCTCTGCGGCCCGGTCAACCGGCTCGCGGGCCGAGTCCGCAAGCCGGGCCGGCAGGCCGAGCCGCCAGATATCTTCGAGCAGTGAAAGTGTAGCTTTTCCTGGCTCAAGTACGATCATGCAATTTCTCCCTCAAACATGCGCAGGTGCAGAGGGTTAAATCCCACCCGATAAGCCAGTTCTGCCGGACGCTCGACGTTCCAAACGGCAAGATCCGCCCGGTAGCCTGGCCGGATCTGCCCGACATCTGAAAGTCCGAGTGCGCGCGCGCCATTGACGGTGACACCGGCAAGAGTTTCTTCCGGCGTCATTCCGAAAAGCGTGCAGCCCATGTTCATCGTCAGCAAAAGTGACGTCAAAGGCGATGACCCGGGATTGCAATCGGTGGCCAGCGCCAGCGGCACACCCTGGCAGCGCAGCGCGTCCAGCGGCGGCAATTTCGTCTCCCGAAGGAAATAATAGGCGCCAGGCAACAGAACGGCGACTGTGCCAGCTTTCGCCATCGAAGCCGCGTCGGCGGACGTCGCGTATTCAAGATGGTCGCAGGACAAGGCCCCGTAGGCAGCGGCAAGCTCGGTTCCTCCCAGCCATGATAACTGCTCCGCATGCAATTTCAGCGGCAGGCCGAGCGAACGCGCTTTATCGAACACTTTGCGAATCTGTTCCGGCGAAAAGGCAATGCCTTCACAAAATCCGTCAACCGCGTCGACAAGGCCTTCGCCGTGGGCAGCTCCCAGGGCAGGCAGACAAACTTCATCGAGGTAGGCGTCGTGCCGATTGGCATAATCGGGCGGGACCGCATGGGCACCCAAAAAGCTTGTTCGCACACGGACCGTGCGGGCCGTATCGATCTTTCTGGCCACCCGCAGCATTTTCAATTCGGTTTCAACGTCCAGTCCGTAGCCGGATTTTATTTCTATTGTCGTCATCCCCTCGGCAACAAGCTGATCAACCCTGGCAAGAGCCGACGCGAGCAAAGCGTCCTCGCTTTCGCTGCGGGTTGCCGAAACGGTCGCGGCAATTCCGCCCCCTGCCTGCGCGATCGCCTCATAACTTGCGCCCTGCAGACGCATCTCGAACTCATGTGCGCGGTTGCCGCCGTGAACGATATGGGTATGGCAGTCGACGAGCCCCGGCGTGATCAGGCGGCCGTCAAGATCAAGCGTATCATCTGACCAGGCGGCTTCCGGAATGTCGTTCATTTGCCCGGCCCAGGCGATCCGGCCCGCGCGCGTCCAGACTGCCCCGTCAGAAACAAGGCCGTACGGCGTATCCCCGTTCAGGGTAGCAAGCGTCGCGCGGGTTAGCAGCATGATTCCTGTTGCCTATGCAGCCAGCAATTTATATGTATGCACATATTATTGAGTCTGAGGAAGAAGGCAATGGCTGTGATCTGGGCGCGCAAAGCGCTTCTATCGGATGGCTGGGCCGACAGCGTTCGCTTAGAAACCGGACCGGAGGGGACCATCCGGTCTGTCCGGAAGGGCGTCCCTTGCGAAGGACGAACGGCCGGAATCCTCCTGCCGGCCGCTGCCAACATTCACTCACATGCCTTCCAGCGATCAATGGCCGGCCTGACCGAGCAGCGCGGCCCGGATGTGCGCGACACATTCTGGACCTGGCGACAGTTGATGTTTCGCTTTCTGGAACAATTGACCCCGGATCATGTCGAGGCGATTGCGGCGTTCGTTCAGATGGAAATGCTTGAAGCCGGTTATGCCGCCAGCGTCGAGTTCCATTACCTTCACCATCAGCCGTCCGGCGCGCCATACGACAATCTCGCGGAGATGTCTGAGCGTATCGTGGCCGCAGCCTCGACGACCGGCATCGGCCTGACTCTTCTTCCGGTACATTACCAGTATGGCGGTTGCGACAAGCGGGCCCTGGACCGGGGACAAGTCCGTTTCGGAAACGACTTCGAGCGTTTCGCTCGGCTGGCTGAGGGCGCCGCTCGAACGGTCGCCCGTTTGCCTGCCGACTGCCGAAGCGGTGTGGCGCCCCATAGCCTGCGCGCGGTTGCAGCAGAGGATGTCCAGGCGGCGGTCCGGCTTGCTGGTGATGGTCCGATCCACATGCACCTGTCGGAACAGCAAGCTGAAGTCGATGAAGTGGTTGCCCACTATGGCGCCCGCCCGGTTACCTGGTTTCTGGACAATTGCGAGGCTGGCCCGAGGTGGTGTCTGATCCATTGTACCCAAATGCACGCCGGCGAGACGGAGCGACTGGCGCGATCAGGCGCCGTGGCCGGTATCTGCCCGATCACTGAAGGCAATCTCGGAGATGGCACATTTGATGCCGTTCGCTGGCTCGCGGCTGACGGCGTGCTGGCGATTGGATCGGACTCCAATATCCGGATCTCGTATACGGAAGAAGTTAGGGCACTGGAATACTCGCAGCGCCTCCGGGATCACTCGCGTGCGGCGCTAGCGACCACCGACAAGTCAACAGGACGACGCCTTCTCGAAGCCGTTGCACTAGGCGGCGCGCAGGCATCCGGGCGCAGGAGCGGCGATATCCGGGAAGGCGCCCTGGCAGATCTGGTCGCGCTGGACGACGGGCACACTTGTTTCCTCGGACGATCCGGCGATACTCTGATCGATAGCTACATTTTTGCGGGTGATGATCGTCTTGTGACCGACGTCTGGTCGGCCGGGCGTCACCTGGTTATGGACGGGCGACACGTTGCGCATACGTCAATCACGAACAGGTACCGGACCGTCATGAATGAACTTCAGAGCGCTCTATGAACCGTCCGACTTTCAACAACTGGCAGTCGGTCCAACGGGAAGTCCTTGGCCGGATCCACTCGCGCGAATGGAAGCCCGGAGAATTGATCCCGAACGAAACTGACCTCGCCCTGGAGTTCGGCTGCGCCAGGGCAACTGTGAACCGGGCTCTTCAGAATCTCGCCGATGATGGTTTGCTCGACAGGAGGCGCAAAGCCGGCACCCGAGTAGCACTTGACCCCGTTCGCAAGGCAACAATGCCTATCCCGTTGATCCGCAACGAGATTATCGCAAAGGGACACGCATACGGGTATGAGCTGATTTCCGCGCAGCGGAGGGTGCCCCCCCCTGGTATCGCAAGCCTGATGCAGCTCAAACCGCGAGCTGAGATTCTCCATGTAGTCTGTGTTCATTCGGCGGATGGAACACCCTACGTCATTGAAGACAGATGGATCAATTCCGACTGGGTCGCCCTCGACGACGATCTCAGTTTTGAAAATCTGAGCCCGAATGAGTGGCTCATTGCCAACGTCCCTTTCACGGCAGGACATATCGCGTTTTCCGCGACGGCTGCTACAATTTCCGAAGCACGCTTGCTCGGCTGCGATGCTGGCGACCCACTGTTCGTCATCGACCGATCGACCCACGATAATGAGCGCACGATAACCTCGGTCCGGCTCTTTTTTGCACCTAACTACCGTATCGACACGGACCTGTGACGTTAGTTTGCCCGGCAACCTGTTCAGGTTTTCGAAATCGACGCCGCCCCAGATGACCAACCTCGTAGGCGTTTCCCGTCTATAAATTTTCAAACGGGCGCTGTTTCTTGCGCGCCCCCCCCCCGAGCACGGCAACCAGCTCCTGCACCTTGTCGCGCCGCTCTGCGGAACTTTGCCTGTTCAGCGCTTTTTCCACACACGTTTCCAGATGATCGTCCAGAATGGTCCTCTCCGCCCTTGCCAGCGCGACTTTTTCATCGCCTGAAAATTCTTCTCGACCAAAGGCTCTTTCGGCCCGGAGTTCTGTCTCATCTCTATTTTTGGTTTGAACTACGCTGAACCAGAGTCGACCTTTCTATCACAGAACTTTCAGATCCTCGCGGTGCCAGATGCGCGTCACACGCTTGCCGTTCACGCGCCATCCGTCGGCTCGCAATGGCCCGTTGATCCGCTTGTAGCCCTGGCCGCCATTGCGGGTTGTCGGCTCGGGGATGACACGGAGCAGCGCCTCCTGATCCTTCGCGCGTCAGGGCTTGCGGCGCCGGGTCGAACGATACTGCTTCAACAGACGGCAGGCCCGGCGTTCAGATACGCCGGTCTCGCTGACGACATGCTCAATGAAGGCGCGTTTGCGCGAGGACTCTACCACTTTCCCGCGGCGGCTTTCTTCCGAATCTCTCTGTCAAGTTCGGCATTTGCCAACAAGCGCTTCCGACGGGCATTCCTACCGCCGCCGGTATGCTCTACCCTTTGGCGAGCGCGCCGCGGTCTCCGATGATTGCAGCCGGCGCGATGGCGTTGTCCTCGGTTTCGGTCATCGCCAATTCGCTTCGGCTGAACCGCGCCGCCTAGCAAAGCCTTAAGTCCC
>ERZ761609.3325-NODE-3325-length-10666-cov-7.818773_pt1 | contig 10666 bp, 10 predicted proteins | sample MGYA00511163_ERZ761609 | MGnify/ENA primary metagenome ERZ761609 (study PRJEB28899, sample SAMN02445070) | bioreactor sludge metagenome | biome: EBPR sludge | place: Australia: Brisbane, Thorneside Wastewater Treatment Plant | collected 2011-12-16 ... | reverse complement strand
CTCCGCAATGGCGCGATCTGCAGCTGGTCCGCTATCGGGCGGCGCTGATTTCTTCGCGGACTTCTTCGAGACGCCGCTGGATGCGGCGCCGACGACCGGAGCCGGCCGGAGATTGACGATGCCGCCGATCTCCACGACCGACGGGGCGGCGGCGGGCGCGCCCGGCTTCAGGTAGATGTCGATGTACTCGACGGCACGCAGTTCCTCGCGTTCGTCCATGCGTGCCATGCGATCGCCCGCGACGAGACTGACCTCACGGTCCTCGTAGTGGGTCGAGCCGTTGGCGTAGGTGACGACGACACGGGCGAGTTCGAGACGGCCTGAGACAAGTACGAGGCGTGTCGCATTGAAGCGGCCGAGACCAGGCTTGACCGCGAACCGCGCCGAGGTGGCGCCGGCCGGAACCGTGTAACGGCCGAGCGAAACCCACCCGTCAGCAGCCGGAGTCTGGGCGTGTGCGTGCCACGATCCGAAGAGCGCGAGGGCCAGCACGAACAGTCGCGCTGCAGCCGCAGATATCGTCGTCATCGGAACGCCCTCCCCTTATCCGTCACGGCGCGGATATTCCATGCCGCCGCGACGAAACTGTGTCGCTCGGGGGATTACACCCGGGTTCCGGCCCAGGGGCAAGTTCATGCCGCCGTCTCGTCCACGGTTCCGACGCGAAAGCGCGGCGATGAGATTTACTTATCGCTTCGCTTTCAATCGTTTGGGGTCGAGACCGCCGAGTTCGAAAACGATCCGCCATTCCTCGGGCCGGACGGGCTGGACGGACAGGCGGGACGTGGACACGAGGGCCATACCGGCCAGGCGCGGGTCATTCTTGACGGTGTCGAGCGCGACGGGCTTCGGGAGGTCGCATACAGCTTCGACGTCGACGCAGTCCCAGGTACCGGTATCGTCGGTCGGATCGGGGTGGGCCGTCGCGATCACGCGGACGATGCCGACGATCTCCTTGCCGATGTTCGAGTGATAGAAAAAACCGAGATCACCTATAGCCATGGCGCGCATGTTGTTGCGGGCGAGGTAATTGCGCACGCCGGTCCAGGGTTCGCCCTTCGCGCCGCGCGCCTTCTGCATCTCCCAGGAGAAGACGTCGGGCTCGGACTTCAGGAGCCAGTAGCCGGTCGAGACGATGGGAGCGGGAGGTTTCTTGGCCATAGACCGTCTGGTGATTCACGCGATTTCGATCAGCCCGGGTTCTGCCGCGCCGCCCATCGAATGGCAAGCGACATGAGAACCTAGCGCTGCGTCGCGGGTTGCCTCAGGCCGGGAGGGTTGGCCGGATCGGGGTACATGCTCATCGAGACCAGCGGGATCGCCCACATCACCACGTTCGCAAGGACCCAGAGGCCGACGTAGAGATACGTGCGGTTCTGAAGCCTGCGCGTGTCGTCGCCGTATCTGCCGGAGGCAATATCTCGCGCCATGCTGCCAGCGGCGGTCAGGTTGCGCAGGGATTTTCCGACATTGTGCGGTGCAGGCGCGTGGCGGGCCTGTTCCTGCATGAGCCTGCGGCCGCCTTCGGTCCGGCCGACGCGGCGATGATAGAACACCGTGAGCAGCAGCATCGGCCCGACCATGACGGCCATCATGGCCCAGACGTAGACCCGGAACACGGTCTCGTCTCGGAACGCGATTGCGATCGCTTCGATCATCGGGGCACTCCCGCGCCGCGCGGAAAACCGCGGCGCGGTTCAGTCTAGCCGACGACCGGCCGCGAGCAAGACGGGCCGTGCGTTCGGCTATCTGGAGCGGCGCTTCTCGGGATGGAGCGACTTGCCGAGGATGTGCTCGGAATTGCCGATCACGTGGGCGGAGGAGCCGACGATCAGCGGATCGGGACGGCCGACGACCTTCTCGTCGCGGTTGGGATAGTCGAGTTCGGACAGGAAGTGCTTCATGCAGTTGAGACGTGCGCGCTTCTTGTCGTCCGACTTGATGATGGTCCAGGGCGCGTCGGCGGTGTCGGTGTGGAAGAACATCGCCTCCTTCGCCTCGGTGTAGTCATCCCACTTGTCGAGCGACTGGCGGTCGATGGGGGAGAGCTTCCACATCTTGAGCGGTTCGGTCTTGCGACTCTCGAAGCGACGCAACTGTTCCTCGCGGGTGACGGAGAACCAGTACTTGAAAAGGAGGATTCCCGAGCGGACGAGCATGCGCTCGAGCTCGGGGGTCTGGCGCATGAACTCGAGGTATTCGTTGGGCGAGCAGAATCCCATGACGCGCTCGACGCCGGCGCGGTTGTACCAGGAGCGATCGAAGAAGACGATCTCGCCGCCGGCCGGCAGCTTTTCGATATAGCGCTGGAAGTACCACTGGGTCTTTTCGCGCTCGGACGGCTTTTCGAGAGCGACGACGCGCGCGCCGCGCGGGTTCAGATGCTCGGTGAAGCGCTTGATGGTGCCGCCCTTGCCGGCGCCGTCCCGGCCTTCGAACAGGATGACGATCTTCTGGCCGGTGGTCTTGACCCACTCCTGCACTTTCAGGAGTTCGATCTGGAGTTCGGCCTTGTGGGCTTCGTATTCCCTGGTCGAAATGCGGGTCACATAGGGATATTCGCCGGTCTCGAAGAAGTGGCGGATGGCTGCGCGATCGTGGCGCAGCGTTGCGGGGTGGGGCGTCGGTTCGGATACGGCGGCGCCATCGGCCGCCACTCCCGCAACTGCCGGAGCAACTGCCGCCGAAACGTCCGCAGCCGAAGTCATGCCCGCGCCATTCTTCGAGCCCGCAACCTTGTTGTCCGCCATTCCCGTCTCCGGTCTTCGATCCATGTCAGCCCTGCAGGGTATGGCGCCGATCGGCCGACGGATTTGATCAGGATCAAGACCGTCGGCCGGCCGGGCATTCGTTAAAATCTGAAATTGAGACCGGCGCGGACGACGTCGGCGCGATTGCGGAAGGTGTAGTTTTCCTGGTTTTCGCTCAGGCCTTTGTAGGTACCGAAATCCATATGGAGGTACTCGAGCCGGGCCGTCATGGACGGCGCGATCGCATACTCGACGCCGGCACCTACGACCCAACCGGTGCGCACCGACCGGTTCCAGGCGGTCTGGCCGGCCGCATCGCCGTAACCGGTCTCGTCGACACCCATGAAGGCGAGCCCGGCAGTGCCGTAGAGGAGGGCCTGGCCGAACAGGACACCCGCGCGGGCGCGCAACGTCCCCCACCACGGTCCGAACTGTGCTTTCCAGACGTGGCCGTCGAAGATGACCTTGTCGCGCGCCTCGAGGTTCATGAGGCCGATGTCGCCTTCGATGCCGATGAGAAACGCCGGTGAGTGAAGCCAGTTGTAGCCGGCGGAGACGGAGCCGAGAAAGCCTTTCATGTCGTTGGTCGCGGTGCCGTGATTGTCGTTGCGGTCATAGGAATGCTCGGTCGCGCCCCAGCCGTAGCCGAGGCTCGCGCCCGCATAGAAGCCCTGCCAGCGAAACGGCTGGGCGCCGGCATAGTCGAAATAGGGATCGGCGGGTGCCCGTGCGGTCGCCGCCTTCGCCCTAGGTCCGGCCGAGGCCGACGTTGCAGGTGTGAGGAGACTTGCAGACAGAAACGTGGCGACCAGCGCCGCCGTGCGCACCCGCTGGCGCGACAAGGTCATCAGAGAAGGCATCTATCCCCCAGTTGCGGCGCCTTGACGCCCAACCGGTGTCGGGGCGCCGCATCACGTCGAGATTGAAAGATCCCTTGCCACGATCTGCCCCATCAGATCCTCCCGACGCCGTCTGAGCGCTGCATCGTGGCGATCGTGTGTCGCAAGCCCGCGCGCACGTGCTAAACTGCGGCCGTATTTCGGTTTATTGCAGGCCTTTGAACCGGCGTGCGGTGGGCCCGTCACCGGGCGCATTGACCGGACCGCTTGACAGGGGCCTCCGCCTTGTCAAAACGCACGGGAAGACAGCAATCGTCGAAGTGGAGGCATCCGGCCATGCAGCAAGACGCGCGTGGCGATACATCCGCCCGGCCGGCAACGACGACACCTCAGTCGCCAAAGGCTCGCGAGACACGCGGCGTCGCAAAACTGGCGCGTGGCCTCGGCCTCGTCGCGCTCGTTATTGCGGCACTCGCGGCCGCGTTCGTCATGATGCGCGGGACGGTGGTGAAGACCCAGGTCGCAAAGCGTGGCTCCATTGCGGAGGTCGTCTATGCCACAGGTACTGTGGAGCCGGTGCACTGGGCCAAGGTCGCCTCGCTGCAGAGAAAGCGCATCGTGTGGATCTGCAGCGACTGTGAAGGCCGCCAGGTCAAGCAGGGCGAGGTGCTGGCGCGGCTCGACGACGTCGAGGAGAAGGCGCTTCTGGCCGAATTGGAAGCGAGACTGAAGCGCGTCCAGGAAGATGCGGCGCGGATCGAGACGCTCGTGCAGCGCAACGTCACGGCGCGGACGACCTACGACGAGAAGCTGACGCAGGTCCGCGAGTTCGAGGCTCGCGTTGCGGCGCAGAGGGATCGCATCAAGGACCTCGAACTCAAGGCGCCGATGGACGGGTACGTCCTGCGCCGCGACGGGGAAATCGGCGAGATCGCTGGCACGGCGACGAACGACGTCATCTTCTGGATCGGAGAGAAGTCGCCGCTGCGCATCGTTTCCGACGTCAACGAGGAGGACATCCTGAGGGTGAGCGAAGGGCAGGACGTGCTGCTCAGGCACGACGGGCAGGCCAACAGGGCGCTCACGGCCAAGGTGCAGTCGATCACGCCGAAAGGCGATCCGCAGAGCAAGACGTTCCGGGTCTTCCTCGCGCTTCCGAGCGACACGCCGCTCAAGATCGGGATGAGCGTGGAGGCGAACATCATCGCGCGCCGGATCGCCGACGCCCTGATCCTGCCGGCGGAAGCCGTAAGCTCTGACGGCAACGTGCAGGTGGTGGAGAACGGGCGGGTCCGGTGGGTCAAAGTCGAAACGGGTGTTCGCGGGACGACGGGCCTTGAAATCCGCGGCGGTCTCGCAGATGGAGCACGCGTGGTCGTTCCGTTCACGCCGTCGTTGAAGGACGGCGCGCGTGTTCGTCCCGAGACGGTGGCCGGTAGCGGCAAGACGTCATGAAGCTCGTCCTCGACATCGCCGTCACGCACGTACTGTCACGCGTACGGCAGACGCTCGTCGGGCTCATGGGTATCGCCATGGGTGTCGGGTTCTCGGTCATGATGGCGGCGCTGATGGAGGGGTCGCAGGAGGATTTCGTCACACAGCTCGTCGACAGCCTGCCGCACATCACGGTGAGCGACGAGCGGCGCAACCCGCCACGCCAGCCGGCCGAAGACGCGTTCGACATGGTCGTCTACTCCGGTCTCAGGACACCGACGATAAGGCCCGGCATCAAGAACCCGATGGCGATTTCGGCATCGCTCGAGAACTGGCTCGACGGCGCTGTCGCCCCCTCCGTGCAGTCGCGCGCGGTGATCCGGTACGCGGGACGCGATACCGCCGCCAGCATCATCGGCATCGACCCGAAGCGGGAGATCAAGGTCTCGAAACTGGCGACGCAGATTCGTGAGGGGACCATCGACAGCCTCTATCGCTCGTCCAATGCCATCATCATCGGCGACAAGCTCGCGACAAAGATCGGCGCGCGCGTCGGCAACACGATCAATCTGGCATCGGGGACCGGGCAGACACTGAGCGCGACTGTCGTAGCGCTGTTTCACTCGGGCAACTCGATGGCCGACGAGACACAGGCGTACACGCTCATCAAGACGGCGCAGATACTCGCAGGCCAGACCGGCCTCGTGAACGCGCTCCGGATCCGGGTCCGCGACATCATGTCGGCGCGGGAGGCGGCGAGCCGCGTGGAAGCACAGACCGGATACAAGTCCGTGTCGTGGCAGGAATCGAACGAGGACCTGCTCAACGCATTCCAGATCAGAAATTTCATCATGTACGCTGTCGTCGGTGCGATCCTGCTCGTCGCCTCGTTCGGGACCTACAATATCATCTCGACCATCACGCACGAGAAAACGCGGGACATCGCGATCCTCAAATCGCTGGGGTTCACGTCGGCGACGATACGGCAGATCTTTCTCGCCGAGGCGCTGATGATCGGGGTCGCGGGGATGATCGCGGGATGGGTGCTCGGTTACATCCTCTGCCTCGGTCTCGGGCAGGTGGAATTCAAGAGCCCGTTCCAGGACGCGACCAGCCTGCCGCTGCTCTACACGCCGAAACACTACATCCTCGCAGGACTGGTGGCGCTGGCAGCATCGGCGATCGCGGGCTACCTGCCGGCACGGAAGGCTGCGGCTGTCCACCCGGTCGAGATCATCAGGGGCGCGTCATGACGGGACGCCCGGGGCCGCTCATCGAACTCTCGAATGTCACCAAGACGATCGGCGACGGGGTCCTGACCACACTCGTCCGCCAGATCGATCTCAGGATCGAGCCGGGTGAATTCGTCGCGGTCATGGGCCCGTCGGGCTCGGGGAAGAGTTCGCTGCTCTACCTGCTCGGGCTGCTCGACGTGCCGACCGAAGGCCGGGTGATCGTCGAGGGCCGGGACACGGAGCACCTTTCGGAAGCGGAGCGGGCGCGGATACGGCTGTCGACGCTCGGTTTCGTTTTCCAGTTCCACTTCCTACTGCCGGAGTTTTCCGCTCTCACCAATGTAATGCTGCCGATGCGGGCGCTGGCGCGGCTCGGGGAAGCGGAGATGCGAAGCCGGGCCGAGGCGCTGCTCGGCACGCTCGGGCTCGCTGGACACATGCACAAGCTGCCGGGGCAGTTGTCCGGCGGCCAGCGCCAGCGCGTCGCGATCGCGCGGGCACTCGCCAACGAGCCGAAGGTGCTGCTGGCGGACGAGCCGACAGGCAACCTCGACAGCGCATCCAGCGAGCAGGTGCTCGGCATCTTCCGCAAGCTCGTCGACGAGACTGGGCGCGCCATCGTCATGGTCACTCACGACGCCGAACTCGGGGCGCGGGCGGACCGGCTGGTGCGCATCGTGGACGGACGGATCGTCAGCGGGAACGAGGCAAAGGCGGTCTGACCCGCCGATCCTTGACTAAAGGGCCGCGCTCTCCCAAACCTTGGCGCACGAACGGCAACGCCCCATGAGCAGCATCTGATGAGCACCCCAGCCTCCCGCACACTCAAGATCGCGCTCGCGCAGGCCAATCCGGTCGTCGGCGACATCGAAGGCAACGTCGCGAAGATGCGCGCGGCGCGTGCGGAAGCGGCGGCGCTCGGTGCCGATCTCGTGTGCTTCTCCGAGCTTTTCGTGGCCGGTTACCCGCCCGAAGATCTCGTGCTGAAGCCAGCGTTCGCGCGGGCGTGCCACGTGGCGGCGGAAGACTTTGCCGCGGAGACGGCGGACGGGGGACCAGGTGTCCTCTTCGGCACCATCTGGGTGGAAGACGGCAAGCGCTATAATGCGGCGATCGTCGCAGACGGGGGCAGAATCGCAGGCGTGCGGTTCAAGTCCGACCTGCCAAATTACGGCGTCTTCGATGAGAAACGCGTTTTCGAGCCGGGGCCGCTGCCGGGACCGGTCCTGTTTCGTGGCGTCCGGATCGGCATTCCGATCTGCGAAGACATCTGGAAGGACGAGGTCGTCGAGTGTCTGGTCGAGACGGGCGCCGAGATCCTGATCTCGCCCAACGGCTCGCCGTTCGATGCGCCGAAGCCGAACATGCGCATGAACGTCGCGGTGGCGCGGGTCACCGAGAGCGGGCTGCCGCTCGTCTATCTCAACCAGGTAGGCGGACAGGACGAGCTCGTGTTCGACGGGGCGTCCTTCGTGCTCAATGCGGATCGTTCGCTCGCGGTGCAGATGCCGGCGTGGGAGAGTGCCCTCACGCTGACGACGTGGACGCGGGGCGAGGACGGGTGGACCTGCGCACAGGGCGATCGCGCCGTGCTGCCGGAGGGTGATGCGGCGGCGTATCACGCGTGCATGCTGGGCTTGCGCGACTATGTCGACAAGAACGGCTTTCCGGGCGTGGTGCTCGGGCTCTCGGGCGGGGTCGACAGTGCGCTCGTCGCAGCTCTCGCGGTCGACGCGCTCGGTGCGGAACGGCTTCATTGCGTGATGCTGCCGTACAAATACACCTCGCGCGACAGCCTCGAAGACGCGCACGCCATCGCGGAGTTGCTCGGCTGCCGGTACGACATCGTCGACATCGCGCCGGCGGTCGAAGGGCTTTATGCGATGACGGCGCAGATGTTCGCCGGCAAACCACGCGACATCACAGAAGAGAACATCCAGAGCCGGGTGCGCGGCACCACGCTGATGGCGGTGTCGAACAAGTTCGGCGGCATGGTGGTGACGACCGGCAACAAGAGCGAGATGAGCGTCGGGTACGCCACGATCTACGGCGACATGAACGGCGGTTACAATCCGATCAAGGATCTCTACAAGATGGAGGTCTATGCGCTGTGCAGGTGGCGCAACCAGAATGTGCCGCAGGGGGCGAAGGGGCCGGCCGGACGCGTGATGCCGGAGCGCGTGATCACGAAGGCGCCAACGGCGGAGCTGCGTGAGAACCAGAAGGACCAGGACAGCCTGCCCGAATACGAGGTGCTGGACGATATCCTCGAATGTCTCGTGGAACTCGAGATGCCACTCGCCGAAATCGTCGCGCGTGGGCATGCGCCGGAGACGGTGAAGAAGATCGAGCGGCTGCTCTATATCGCCGAGTACAAGCGGCGGCAGGCGGCGCCCGGCGTGAAAATCTCACAGCGCAATTTCGGTCGTGACCGGCGCTATCCGATCACCAACAAGTTCCGCGAAACGATCACGGCGAACCCCGCGCCGACGACGTCGCGCTCGGGGTTGCAGAAGCCGCGCGCCGACGGCGGCGACGTATAGTTCGCCGGGCGTGTAAATCGCCGGCAACCGGATGCACGTCAGCCGTCACGATCGTCGTATCGGGCTCACGGAACGCCGGTGGAACCAAGCGACGCCACAATCCGTTCAGCTTCCAGTCACATTTGGTGTGGCATGAGCATATCATTGTACACGCACGTCGGGGGCGTGTCCGAATCGAAGCTATCCAAGGATCCGAAAGGAGACGATCGATGAAATCTTTCATTGCCGCCGGTGTTATGGCGTTCGGTCTGGCCCTCGCCGTTCCGGGTGCGAATGCGGCACCACTCGGCGCTGCGCCCGCAGCCTCGATCGATGCAAAGTCCGGAGCCGTGGCGACCGAACAGGTCACGTTCCGGAGGCACAAACGGTACCATAGACACTATCGCCATTACCGGCCGTACCGGGCCTATCGCCCGCACTTCTACCGGCCCTACTACGGTTTCAGCTACGGCTTCGCCAGGCCGGTGCGTGACTGCTGGTGGCGTCATGGGCGTCGCGTCTGCGCCTGGCGGTACTGACAGTACCGCCTGCCATCCGAAGATCGGACGTGCGAAGCGCGCAGCAAATGCTGCGCGCTTTGTGCGTTCTGCACCGGACAAAGATTTCGTGGATCTGCTTCACGCTAAGGCCATCTTTGCCGGGTACCGAATTCACTTCAGCCGTCCGAGATGAAAGCGGGCGCGCTTTTCCTGCAGCTCCAAATTCAAGGAGGGAGACGATGATGCACAACATCCTCGCCGCCGCAGCACTTGCTTTAGGGATTGCCGCATTTGCACCTGCCGCCCAGGCGGCACCACTCCAGGCCGTCGGGACAATTCCCGAAACGACGCGCTCACAGGCGGTCGAACCCGCCCACTACCGCCGCTACAGGCACCGGCATATCCAGCGTGTGCGGGTGTGCCGCTGGTTTCAGGGGCGGCGGTATTGCCGAATAGAAACGAGACGCTATTGGCATGGCGGTCGTGTCTGGCGGCGCTGGTAAAGTGCTCGAGACATGACGGCGCGCGCGACCGCGTGCCGCGCGCGCCGCAATCTGCGACGGGCTTCAGCCATCAGCCCTCGAACAGCGAGCCGACTTTCTTGCGCATCGGCATGTCGGTGAGGTTCATCGATAGCGCTGTCACCGAGATGTAGCCGTTGTAGACGGCCCAGAGATCGGTGTCCTCGGTGGTCCGGGAACGGCGGCGTTCGTAGTTGAACCAGTAGTACGGATTGCCCCAGGTATCGCGCCGCTCCTCGACGCCGAGAAGATCCATGTCGCGGCGGCCTTGCGTGGTCGAGAGGATGCCCTTCACGTCGGCGGGGGCGCGATCGGGGAAGTTGACGTTCATCAACACGCCGGGCGGCCAGTCGATGGTCAGAAGTTTCCGGATCACGTCCGCGCCGTGGGCGATCGCCGTCTCCCATTTCACCTGATCGTTGTACTGCGCGCCGAACGACTGGGAGAGCGCGATCGAGCGGATGCCGATCAGCGTGCCCTCGAACGCACCGGCGATGGTTCCCGAGTAGGTCACGTCTTCTGCCAGGTTGCCGCCGCGATTGACGCCGGAGAGGATCAGGTCGGGCCGCTGATCCCTGAGGACGTGGCGCACGCCCATGATGACGCTGTCGGTCGGCGTGCCGCGCACGGCATAGGCGCGTTCGTCGATCTTTCTCATGCGGATGAGTTCATGCAGCGAGAGCGAATGGCCGGCGCCCGATTTGTTGGTCTCGGGGGCGGAGACCCAGACATCGTCGGAGAGTTGCGACGCGATTTCGCGGAGCGCATGGAGCCCCGGCGCGTCGATGCCGTCGTCGTTGGTGAGAAGAATTACCGAACCCTTGCCGACGCGCGCCCCGTTCAACACAATCGCGCCAATGCCGAT
>ERZ761609.3323-NODE-3323-length-10671-cov-46.964299_pt1 | contig 10671 bp, 5 predicted proteins | sample MGYA00511163_ERZ761609 | MGnify/ENA primary metagenome ERZ761609 (study PRJEB28899, sample SAMN02445070) | bioreactor sludge metagenome | biome: EBPR sludge | place: Australia: Brisbane, Thorneside Wastewater Treatment Plant | collected 2011-12-16 ... | reverse complement strand
CGGAACTGCCGCGACAGATAAGCGTTCCAGTTCCAGATCCGTGCCTTGCGAAACGTATTGCGGCCCAGGCTGCCCGCCGCTTCGCCCGGCCGGATGTAGGCAAACCGCTCGCGCGTGATCACCAGCGGCGTAGTGTCCGGATGGGAGGAAACCGACCCCAGAATCGAAGGGTCCAGGATGTGCGGCCGGTCCGACGCGCTCCCGTCCACGTTGCCGAATCCCGGCGCGTCGCTGCCAATGTACATCGTGTAAGGGGTGCCCTTCTTCCAGAGATGCGTGCCGCCCAACTGCCAGTTCGCCGCCAGCGGCCGCAACCACCCCGGCATCTCGCCTGGCACCGGCACGTCCCAACCGTAATACATAGTCAGCGCGTGCGGACTGTCAAAGTTCGAAAGTCCCTTGCGGTCCCTGTAGGCTTCGTATTGCCACTGGTTGCGTTGATTCAGCAGGTCCCGGTTGGCGCCTGTTGCGGAAAAATCGGGCCCCATGTCGATGGCCTTGGAAAATGTGTAGGCCGCACCCGCCGCCAACCCGCGTCGCAGCGGCAGGTCCCAGGCCACTTGCCCCGCGTCGAAATAGGCCACACCGCCATTCAAAATCTGCCACCTCTCGTAATAGCCCGCCTCGGGCCGCCGATCATTCACCGTGGCCGACGTCAGCGGGACGCCCTCCACCGGCACTGCGCGATTCGTCGTGAAGGTGTTCAATAGCTTGATCGTGCGGGAGCCCAGATACGACACCCGCAACACTCCGCCGCCCATCGCGCGCTCCACTGAGCCGTTGTACTGGTGGGAATAAGGCGTGGCCAGGTTCGGCGAGATCATCACCACCGAATGCCGGCTCACCCCCGGACTGGTCAGGTCCACGCCCCGCAGCGGGTCCAGCATATCCGGGTCATTCACCATCACATACCGCACATGCGGTGGATTGTTGCGGATCTGCTGGTAGGTCACCGGCAGAATCTGGCCGAACGTGGTCGTGTACATCGCCCGCAGCGTCCACCCCGCCGCCGGCTGATAGGCCACCGAGAACCGCGGCGAGACGTTGTTCGCGTCGGTCGAGTAAGGCAGCCGGTCCCGCCCGTTCACCTCGTAAGGCAGCGACTCAAGGTTGTAGCGGACCCCGAAATAGAGCTGCAGCTTCGCATTGATGCGCCACTGGTCGGCCGCATACCCGTTCACGCTCCAGTTACGAAACCCCCGGCTCAAATTGCCCAGCACCACTTCATAAGTCGTCGGCACGCCCAGCAGCAGGTTCTCGATCGCCGAACGCCCAAAGTTGTTCACAAACTGCATATAGCCACGCAGGTTGTTGCTCTCGATCCCGTTCAACTGAAACCGCGTCACATCGGCGCCAATCGTCAGCGAGTGCTGGCCCGCGGTGTGCACCACGGCGGCCCCATAGCGGAAACTGTTGGTCGCCCGGTCGATGGGGAATTGCGAAGCTGGGCCCAGTTCCTCGATTTGCGTGCCGAAACGGATGCGCGGCCCCACCGCGTTCGCCTCCGGCGTCAGCGCCGAACGGACTCGGTTGAACATCGCGCCCAGCGTCAGGTTCGTCCTCGCCGAAATCTGCCGGTCCCAGGTAATCTGCGAGCGGTGGGTGTGGATCTCCGTATTCGGATTCTGACCCGCGACGAATTGGAAGGCCAGAATCCGCTGCCGGTCCAGCGTATGGGTCAGGAACAGCCTCGATCGGGCCCCCGTGTTCACGTCCCATCGCAGAGTGCCCCCGGTCTCGTCCACCCGCTGCGGCGAGTTGGTGTTCAACGCCCGTCGGTCGAAGTCCGGCCGGTTCGGCAGTTCATCCGGATAGGCGTTCAGGATCCGCTGGATAAATGCCCGTTTGGCGGGGTCGGTAGTCAGCGGCGTCCGCTCCTCGGGCAGCGGCACCAGCACGTTGCCGTTCACCATGCCGCGCGTGTCGCGATTGTAAAGCGCCGCGGTCAGAGACCCGATCCGCGCCGGCAGCGGCCCCACCAGTCGCAGGTTCCCCGCGTTTCGCCGCGAGGGTTGCACCGGCCCCACCTGAAAGAAGGTGCGCGTGTTGAACACGCTGTTCTGATGCGAATAGGCCGCGTCGCCATGCCAGTCTGAAGCCGCTCCCGCTGGCCTCAACATCAGCCTCTCCGTGGGAGGACTCCCGTGCTCCGCCGCGAAATACTGCGATTCCACCCGCGCCTCGGCCACCACCGTCGGGGTGGCGCCAACGCGGATGTTGGCTTCCTTGATGGCATTCGTGTCGATCAGAAAGATCGCCACGTTCTCATTGCGCTTCGCAGCGGCCGCCATGCGCGCGCGAGGCCGCTCGGCTGAGGCATTAGCCGCTACTGCCGCCGGCGCTTCGGGCGCCACCGCGGCGCTCTCCGCCTTGACGGTGTCGTCCTTGGCCGCCCGCGCGGGCTCTTCCTGCTGCGTCGCCGGACCGGAAGAAAGAATCTGAAAAAGAACCAGCCAAACAGGTACTAAACCAGGCACGTCCCACTTATTCTATCGGCTCGGGAGCCCAGCCGTCATTCCGGAGGCGCTTCCGGACCCAAAATCGCCCGCAGGTGCCGCCACGCCGAATCATCATAGGTCCGTTTCAGCCGCTCCAGGTTCTCGAACTTCGGTTCGCCCGGCCGCGGGCCGCTCGCCTGTTCACTCCGCGTCAGCAGCGCCGCGGCCGACTCATCCTCCGGCGAGCGCTCTAATACTGCGCGAAAACCCGCCGCGGCCTCCGCAAACTCGCCTCTCCGCCAGTGCGCGTACGCGAGATTGAACCGGATGTCCGGGTCTGCCTCGTCACCCTCCACCGCCCGCGCCAGCGTCGCCGTCGCCTCCGGATCGCCCGCCCGCAACTGCGCCACCCCCAAATTGTTCAGCGCCAGCGCCAGCGGGGCCTGCCCCGCCACCTCCGCGAAGGCCGCCCTCGCTCCGGCGTAATCCGCCAGATGATACTTCGCCACTCCCAGATAAAAAAGCGCCTCCCGGTGATGGGAATCCGCCGGGTTGACCCGCGCCAGCCACTCGGCCGCCGCCCGGTAGTCCTTCCGCTCGTAATGAAGCCGCCCCAGTTGAAAGCACGGAGGCGAGAACTGCGGCTCCAGCCTCGCCGCCGTCCCAAACAGCGCCAGCTTCTGATCCAATCCCGCCGCCAGCAACCCCCGCACATAGCTCTCCAGCGCATCCAGCCGCACCGGCGGATGGTTGCCCAGAAAACTCTCCTCCGTGCCGGCCGCCCCGGGATGCACCCGCCGCAACAGCCTCCAGGCCATCCGCGTCTGCAGCGCCGAAAGCTCTTCGAGCGGCCCACTCACCTCCACCGGCGCGCCCCGCCGCAGCCGCCGCACGTCCAGCGTCTCCGCGGCCAGCTTCACCGGCCCCTCCGCGGGGCTGCCGTCCGCCCCGGCCGCCACCTCAAAGGAGCCGTAAATCACCACCGCCGCATCCGCCGCCACCGCCGCCTCCATAATCGTCGCCCGCGTCAGCCGTGCATGCCGCCGGATCCCCAGTTCTTCCAGCACGCGTTCCCGCTGCTCCCGAGGCACCGTCAATGCCCCTTCCCTCGCCAACGCCTCCTGAATCGTTTCGCTTATACTGTCGCCAATCCATTCGACATTTTTAGCCGAACTTAGATTGAAAAAAGGCAGTATAAGAATTGTTTCTGTATTGGCAAAAGCCGTCCCCAGAAAAACCAAAAGGAAAAGGCCGGCGAACCTCTGCATGCGCTACAGTTTAGCAGAGATCCGCCGGCCTGATCCGGCTGCCTTGGAAGATGAGTCCTGGAACTAATTAAAGATCAGCTTGGTGTTGGTGCCGCCCAAACGGATCTCCCGCACCTTCATCTTGCCGTTGTCATTCGTGTAACGAACCGAGGTCGAAGAAAACTTCGAATCCGAGGTCTCCAGCTGAACGGCCGCTTCCACCGACTGCTTGCCCTTGCTGATCACGACTTTACTGTCATCAATGGTCAGCTTGTATTGGCCAGGCTGCAACTCCTGCCCAGACACGACGGAGGGCTGGAAGAGTTGGACGTTGTGGGTGGATGCGCTGGCTACGGCAAGCGCGAAGGTCAGGAAAAGTACGAGGCACTTCAAGGTATTGGTCATCGTGGACACTCCTCAACTTCATTATAGCCATATTTCCATCGTTAATGTGCAACTAGCCGCAAAAAAGTTACGCCAGGAATTGCAAAACCAGGCGACTTTTTATTGCGAGTCAGTTGTTTCCCTCAGCGCCGGGCGATTGGCATCACCTGTTCCTATTAGGAATACGTGGCAGACGCGGTTTTGTATGCCAAAAAAGGCGCCTTACCGCTGTAAACTCTCCAGGAACTCCGCCACCCGCGCCGCGCACCCGGCCGCCACCTCCGGCTCCCACCCAAACCCCTCCACCGTCTCTAAGTCCGCCTCGCGCCGAAACCAGGTTGCCTGCCGCTTGGCGTACTGGCAAGTGGCATAGAAGGTCAACTCCTCGGCCTGCTCCGGGCTCAGCCGCCCGGCCACCACCGCGCAAGCCTCCTTGTATCCGATCGATTCCAATGGCTTCGCATCCGCCGGGAGCCCGGCCGCCAGCAACCCGCGCACCTCCTCCACCAATCCATGGGCGAACATCGCCCTGGTCCTCAGGCGGATGCGCGCCCGCAGCGCCTCCCGTGCCGGAGAAAGCCCTAACTTCAACACCCGGAAACCTTTCAGTCCCGCCGCGCCGCCCGCGAACAGCTCCGAGGCCGGCCGCCGCGCAAGCACGCAGATCTCCACCGCCCGCACCAGCTTCTGCCGGTCGCGCGGATGAATCCGCGCGGCCGTCGCCGGATCCCATCGGCGCAACAGACCGTGCAGCCGCCCCTCCCGGCGCTCTTCCATCGCGTTCAGCCTTCTGCGCAGCCCCTCGTCCCGCCCGGGCCCTGGAGCCAGTCCCTCCAGCAAAGCCCGCAGGTAGAACCCCGTGCCCCCCGCCAGCACCGGCAGCCGCCCCCTCGCCCCAATCTCCTCCAGCACCGCGCGCGCCCGTCCGGCAAACTGCCCCGCATCAAACACTTCCAGCGGATTGAGAATGTCGATCAGATGGTGCGGAATCCCCCGCCGCGCCTCCATCGGCGTCTTCGCCGTCCCCACGTCCAGACCCCGGTACACTTGCAGCGAGTCGAAATTGACGATCTCCCCCCCAAACCGCTCCGCCAGTCCCAGCGCCAGGTCGCTTTTTCCGGAGGCGGTGGGGCCCAGCACGGCCACCAAGGGCTTCTCGCGACCATCCGGCACATAAACAGTGTACCGCCGGAAGCCGATTGCCTCGTCTCAACATCAGATATAGTGTTGAAATACAGTCGGCAGTCCGCAGTGTCCCTTCCGGGCCGCCGGTTCTCCAAGGGAACGGCTTATCACCTATGATTCAGGTTTCACGCCTTTTGCCTGTCGTGGCGCTTGCCGTCGCGGCCTCTCTTTGCGTCCCCGGCTGGGGTCAGACCGCCCCCGCCCCGTCCCGCGCCGATGCCTACTACCACGCCGCCCTTGCGCACCTCTACGCCGAACTCGCGGCTTCCTACGGCGGCCGGGGCGAGTATGTCAACAAAGCCGTTGAGAACTACAAAGCCGCCATGGCCGCCGACCCCGATTCCGGCTATCTGGCCAATGAACTCGCCGACCTCTACCTGCAAACCGGCCAGATCCGCACCGCCGTCACCGAATTCGAAGCCCGCGTCAAAACCAGTCCCAACGACGTCAACGCCCGCCGCATCCTCGCCAAGTTCTACACCGCCCGCCTCCGCGACGGCGCCCGCACCTCTCTCAACCAGGACATGATCCGCGCCGCCATCGAGCAGTACACCAAAGTCGTCGAACTCTCGCCGCGCGATGTCGAATCCTGGCTTATGCTCGGCCGCCTCGAAAAGGCCAACCAGAACTCTCCCGGCGCGGAAAAAGCCTTCAAGCAGGCCCTCTCCATCGACGCAGAGAACGAAGACGCCATGACCGGCCTCGCCATGGTGTACAGCGATCTTGGCGACACCGCCGGCGCCAGCGAAATGCTCAAGAAGGTGGCGGACAAAAACCCCAACCTCCGCACGCTGACCACCCTCGCCAGCGCCTACGAGCAGATGCGCGAATACACCCTCGCCGCTGAAACCTACGGCCGCGCCCTCGAAATGAACCGCGAGAACACCGACCTGAAGCGCGCCTACGCCCAGGCCCTGTTCACCGCCGAGGACTACGACAAGGCCCTCCCCGTGCTCGAAGAGCTGGTCCAGGAGGACGCCAACGACCTGCTCGCCAATCTCCGCCTCTCTCAGATCTACCGCCAGAAGCGCCAGTTCGCCAAGGCCCGCGAATACGCCACCCGCGCTCGCCAGCTCGACCCCAACAACCTCGAAGTCAGCTACAACGAAGTCGGGCTGCTCGAAGCCGAAGGCAAGACCGCGGAAGCCATCGCGCTCATGCGCCAGATGGTGGATGCCATCCCGGCCCGTACCGATTCCGTGAGCGAGCGCAGCAATCGCGTCATCCTGCTCGAACGCCTCGGCATCCTCTACCGCATGGCCGAGCAGTCCACCGAGGCCGTCGCCGCTTTCCGCGAAATCATCACGCTCGATCCCGCCGTCGCCAACCGCGCCTACGCCCAGATCATCGACACCTACCGCACCAGTAAGGACTTCCCCAACGCCGAGAAGGAGTTGAACGCCGCCTTGGCCAAGTTCTCTGACGACCGCCTCGTGAAGGTCGTCGGCGCCAACCTCCAGGCCGACCTCGGCCAGTTCGACAAGGCCGAAAAGTCCCTGAAGAGTCTCCTCGGCGGCGACCAGGACCGCGACACCTACCTCTCCCTCGCCCACGTGTACGAGAAGGCCAAAAATTACACCGAAATGGCCCGGGTCCTCGACGCCGCCGGCAAGCTCTCCCGCACCGAGGACGAACGCGAAGGCGTCCACTTCATGCGCGGCGCGATGTTCGAGAAGATGAAGCAGTTCGACAAGGCCGAGGCCGAGTTCCGCCGCGTCCTTGAGTTGAATCCCAAATCTCCCTCCGCGCTCAATTACCTCGGCTACATGCTCGCCGACCGCAACGAGCGCCTCAATGAAGCCCTCGAGATGATTCAGAAGGCCGTCGACATGGACCCCCACAACGCCGCTTATCTCGACAGCCTCGGCTGGGTGTATTACCGTCTCGGCCGCTACGAGGAAGCCGAGGACTACCTCCGCCGCTCACTCGAACGCGGCAGCCGCGACCCCACCGTCCATGACCACCTCGGCGACGTCCTCCTCAGCCGCGACAACCTGAAGGACGCCATCGCCCAGTGGGAAATCGCCATCCGCGAATGGCGGTCCAATCCCCCCAGTGACGTGGACCATAAGGAAATCGCCAAGATCGAACAGAAACTGGAAAGCGCCCGCGTCCGCCTCGCCCGCGAATCCGGCAAGTCCGTCTCGCCCCGCAAACCCTAAATCGAGGATTCCTGCAAACACGCCTCACAGGGCAGGAGGATGCGCACCCGCGTCCCCTGCCCTTCTTTGCTTTCCACCTCGATCTCCCCGCCGTGCTCCCGCAGGATGCGGCGGAAGCTGAACATGCTCCAGTTGCGCGATGCCATCCGCCCCCCGGCGGCCTGGAACCGCGGGTCAAACAGCGCCGCCAGATCCTCGCGGCTCATCCCTTTCCCCGTGTCGGCCACCACGATCTCCACCGCCTCATCCGTGGACCGCGACTTCACTGTCACCCGCCCCGTCTCCTCGCCCAGCGCCTTCACCGCGTTGCTCAGCACGCCGTGAAACACCGCGCTCAACTGCGTCGGCCGGCTCAGCAGCTTCGGCAGCGGGCGCAGATCCAGGTCCAGTTCAACCCTGCCCTTGGCCTCCGATTTCACCAGCGACGCCGCATCCCGCAGCAGGTCGTTCATGTCCGCTTCCAGAATCTCGGCGCGGTCCAGGTTTGTGAACCTCTGCATCCGGCTCACAATCGCTTCCAGCCTTGCCGACGATTGCTGCAGGCTCTTGCGCAGGTCCGCCTGCAGCCGTACCAGTCGCTGCCGCTCGGCCCCTTCGCTCTCCAGCAGCCGCGCGTTGATCAGCATCATCGTGTCCACCGCGCTGCGTAGCGCCCCGATCGGTGAATTCAATTCGTGGCTCAGCGCCGCTGCGATCCGCCCCAGCGACGCCGCATGCTCGCTCAACAACACGCGCGTCTCGGCCCGCCGCAACTCTTCGGCCGCCTCCAGGCTCCGCACGTAGCTCTGGTAGTTCAGAAACCGCTGCCGGTACAGCACCGCCGTCACCGCCGCCGCCATCAGCGAAATCGTGAACACGAATAACAGGTGTTCCGGAATCGGTCCGCTCCCCCAGCCCAGATACCGCTTCGTCACGTTCGCCTGAACCAGATACGTCAGCCCCAGCGCAAAGCCCAATCCCAGCGTCTGCGCCGGCCGCACGGGCACTGCTGCCACGCCGATCAGCAGAATCAGCGTCAACTGGCTCGGAATATAACTCTCCCCCACCGGCTCCAGCGCGCTCAGCCGCAGCGTGAAATGGTTCAGCAGCACCGACACCAGCACCGCCAGCAGCATCGTCAGCCCCCGCGCCCGCCGCTGCCCAAAATCTGTCTGCGTGGCCCCGTAGGCCATCAGCCCCAGCACCACCAGCCACACCGTCGCCAACACCCGGTCCACAATCGCACCCGCATCCGGCGGCAGCAACAAAAACCGGCTGACCGTCGCGAACACCGACACCCCGATCGTCACCCCCGCCACCACCTTCAGCCCCACCAGGCTTTGCTTGGCGATCAGGTCGCGAAACCCGGGCTCGCGTTCCGCCTGCCCGGGAAACAGGTACGCGCGTAACTCGCGCAATTGCATAACCCTGAGTCTAGCGCGCTCCGCCGGCCTCCCACCGGCCCGATGGTACACTCAGGGTTCAACCGCCAGGCCATGAATTTTGCAGCGGCCACGATCGACCGGCTCATTCGCCGTCTGGGGCTCCGGCGCGACGAACTCGGGCGCACCGCCCTGATGTTCCTCTATCTTCTGTTCGTCCTGCTCGCCTACTATATCCTCAAACCTGTCTCCCGCGCCCTGTTCCTCACCCGCTTCGATGCCTCCCAGCTCCCCTTCCTCTACCTCGCCATGGCCGCTTCCGGCGGCATCCTCGCCTACCACTACGTCCGCATCGCTGTCCGCTGGTCGTTGACCGCCGCCGTTAACGCCGCCACCGCGCTCATCGTCGTCACCCTTCTCGCCATCTGGCAACTCCTCCGCCTCGACCAGGCCTGGCTCTATTACGTCTTCAACATCTGGGTCAGCCTCTTCAGTCTCGTGCTCGTCAGCCAGGGCTGGCTCGTCGCCAGCCATGTCTTCGACCCCCGCTCGGCCAAGCGTGTTTACAGCCTGCTCGCCGCCGGCGCCGTCCTCGGCGCGGCCATCGGCGGCTCCTTCACTGCCCTCGTGGTGCGCACCGTCGGCACCGCCAACCTCGTCCCCGCCAGCGCCCTGTTCGTCCTCCTCGCCTGGGGCTGCTTCCATCAACTCCTGCGCCAGCCCGGCGTCTCGCTCGGCGGCGCCCGCGCCGCCGGCGAGGAACCCCGCGACTTCTCCCTCCGCGATGTCTCCCGCGACGTCACCCGCCACCGCCACCTCCAGGTCATCATCGCCCTGCTGTTGGTCACCTACGTCGTTGACACCCTCGTCGAATACCAGTTCAGCTTCATGGCCCGCGCCTCCTACCGCGGCGACAGCCTCACGGCCTTCCTCGGCGGCTTCTATGGCCTCTATCTGAACCTCGCCACCTTTGTCCTCCAGGTTTTCCTGACCTCCCTCGTCGTCAACCGCTTCGGCGTCGGCGGCACCCTGCTCGTCATGCCCGCCGGCATCGGCGCCGCCATGGCCGCCATGGTCGTCACCCCCGGCATCTGGGCCGCCGGCATCGCCCGCCTCATCGAAGCCTCTACCCGCTATTCCTTCAACCGCACCGGCATGGAACTCCTCTACATGCCGCTCCCCGCCGACCTCCGCGACCGCACCAAGGCCTTCGTCGATATCTTTGTCGATCGCATGGCCCGCGGCCTCGGCGCCATCCTCATCCTCACCCTGGCCGCCCTCGGCGCCGGCTCGCTCCGCGCCGTCAGCTTCCTCACCCTCGTCGCCTGCGCCGTCTGGACCGCCCTCGCCATCTACGCCCGCCGCCAGTACATCGATACCGTCCGCCACCGCCTCGCCGCCCGCCGCCTCGACCTCGAAAGCATGCGCATCCCCTACCAGGACCAGACCCTCATGCGCCGCCTCGAGGAACTCGCCGCCCACGGCGAGGGCCGCCAGTCCCTCTACGCCCTCCGCCTGCTCGACGAAGTCCCCGGCTATCCGCTCGAACCCCTCGCCGTCCGCCTCAACGGCGGCGCCTTCCCCGAAGTCCGCGCCTGGCTCTACGAAACCGCTCTGCGCCGCGGCTGGCGCTCGCTGCTGGCCGAGGCGCGCCGCGAACTCGACCTGCCCCCCACCGCTGCCCTCGCGCCCGCCGCCGCCTACTATGGCACGCTCGCCCACGATGGCGCTCCGGTCCTCACCCGCCTGCTCGAACACCCTGACCCCGCTGTCGTCGAAGCCGCCCTCCGCGCCGGCGAAGCCCTGCCCCCGGAAGCCGGCGTCCGCCTCCCACTCCCCCGTATCCGCGCCCTCGCCGCTTCCGATGACCCCGCTGCCCGCCGCCTCGCCGCCC
>ERZ761609.3322-NODE-3322-length-10674-cov-6.380544_pt1 | contig 10674 bp, 4 predicted proteins | sample MGYA00511163_ERZ761609 | MGnify/ENA primary metagenome ERZ761609 (study PRJEB28899, sample SAMN02445070) | bioreactor sludge metagenome | biome: EBPR sludge | place: Australia: Brisbane, Thorneside Wastewater Treatment Plant | collected 2011-12-16 ... | reverse complement strand
CGACCACCGAGATCTACACTCTTTCCCTACACGACGCTCTTCCGATCTGCCCCCATGTTCCTGATCGCCTTCTCGCGTTGCCATTGTCCCATGGGCATGTATTCGATGAAGCGCACGCTCAGCGGGTACTTGAGTGTCAGGGCCGCCAGTTCCGGCAACTCGTCCTCGTTGAAGCCACGCATCATCACGCAGTTGAGTTTGATCGTGAAGCCGCCGTGGGCGACAGCGGCCAGGATGCCGTCGAAGGTGGGCTTGAGCTTGCCGCCGCGGGTTATCTGCGCGAATCGGTCCGTCCGCAGGGAGTCAAGGCTGATGTTGAGATTGCGCACCCCCGCGCGGTGCAGGGGGTCAAGCACTTCGGCCAGGTGGCTCGCGTTGGTCGAAAGTCCCAGCTTGCGGACCCCTTCGATACGCCCCACGCGCTCAATGAGGTCGATGATGCCCTGGCGCACCAGGGGTTCACCGCCCGTGAAACGAATGTAGTTCACGCCGCATTGGGCGGCCGCCACGCAGACTTCTTCGATTTCTTCCAGCGTGAGGATCTCGTCGCGCGGCTTGAGCTGCAGCAGGTCGCCCGAGAGGCAATAGAAACAGCGCATGTTGCAGCGGTCCGTTACGGACACGCGCATGGAGTGGACTTCGCGGCCGAACTGGTCTTTCACCGCCTGCTCGCTTTCCGCCCTTGATTGCCCGCCTTCAATATGCGCTTGTCGGCCGCTTCGCGCAAGGTCCGCTCAGCGCCAGTTGGCGCCCAGGTAGGCCAGGCCTTCGGACCGTACCGAGGCCGCCAGCATGATACTGCCCGCCAGCCAGAGCAGGGCCAACAAGGCGCCGACAGGGCGCCAGCGTGGAGGCGTCGCGCCCACGGCCAGCAGAATCAATCCCAGAAGGGACGGCCCGAGGATGCGGTCGTTGAGCTCCAGGGCGGTGCCCACGACCCGCCTTGCCGCCAGAACGAACATGAAGTGCGTCAGGGCCAGCGTGCCGCCCATGACGGCGAGGCGCTGGCCCGGGGTGCGTTGCTCGGCCGGGGTGCGCGCTGCATGGCGGAAGGCCGCTGCCAACCACCCGAACAAGAGGGCCGCCGTCGCCAGCTTGAAACCGAACCAGACAGGCAGGGGCAGCGCCCATTGTCCAATGGTGTGCAAGGCCTGGGGCAGTTCTTCGGGCATCAGGGCCGTGTGCAGTTCAAAGGCCGTGGCCTCTCCTGCGACGAGGCTGTTTCGCAGTAGCCACGCCGCGAACACCAAGGTGCCGATGGCCCCGAATACGGCGCTGCGAAAGAGGCGGGCCCTTAGAGAGCCCTGGCCCACGAGCAACAGGCCGCAGCCGGCCAGCAGCATGCTCAGGGCCGCAAAGCGCGTCAGCAGGGCCAGAGCGCAGCAGAGGGCCGCCCAAAGCCAGGCGCGGCGGCACCTCTGCTCAAGTTGACCCAGGCCCAGCAGGCAGCCCAGCAACAGCAGCGTGCATAGTGGTTCACTCCAAACCCACAGGTGCACATAGAGGAAGGCAGGAGCCGAGGCGAAAAGCCCGGCCGCCATCCAGCCCGCAGCGCGTGAGGCCAGTGCGGACGCCGTGAACCAGCCGAGCAGGCAGGTGTTGGCCAGGAGCAACGCCAGTTGGAGCATGCGCGCACCTTCGGGCCCCTGCAGGCCGACGCCATGACCGGCAGCCAGCAGCAGGGGGTAGAGGGGCGGAAACTGCGTCACGGGCTCCGGGTCAAGCCAGTCGTCGCCCCGCGGATAGTCCACGTAGCCCTGGCCCTGCGAAAGCAGACGAGCGCTGGTCAGGTAGGTGCGGCCGTCAGGGCATACCCCCGGACCTGAAGGTGCCGTGGCCCAGGCCGCCAGCAGGCAGGCCCCCAGGGCCATCAGCAGCAGGGGCGCCCAGAACTTCCAGTCCGGGCGCGGCGTGGTGGGTATGGGTGCTTCCACGCCGGATATGTAATATCGCGCCCGGTCCTGGGGATACGCTGAATGTTGGACGCCGTCCGCCTAAGTGCCGAGGTCGCGCGTCTGCCCTTGCCCCTGGCGCAAACGCTGCGCCGGGCCCTCAATGCCAAGTCGCCCCAGGAGGCGCACACCGCGGCCTACTATTTCTTTGAGTGCGGCCTCAAACTTTCGGCCTCTGCGCAGATCGGTGTCTATGTTTCGCTGGGTTGCCCCGACCCCAAGCTCAACGAACTGATTGAAAACATCACCCGCGCCTCCACCGGGCACTGGCTGGCCATTTTGCGTGAGGTGTCCGGCTTTCTGGCCAGGCGGCCGGACAAGTCGCTGCTGCCCCTGTCAGACGTCAACGAGCGCCTGGCGCGCAAGGAGCCGCGCCCCGCTGCGAGGGCCTTCCTTGATTTTGTGGCCCGCATCACAGAGAAGCCCGATGGCCGCAAGAGTCTCACCTGCCTGGACCTGTTTGACGCCATCGTCAGCTACCGCAACCAGGAGCTGGGCCACGGTGCCATGCGTACGCGGGAGTTCTACGCCGAAGCCGCGCCCCTGATCGCGGAGGCGGCGCTGGAGGCCTTCAACGCCCTGAAGCCCACGGGTGAATTGCAGTTGTCTGTGGCGCGCGACACGGTGGACCACCGGAGCGGGCGTGCCCAGCGCATGTATCAGAGGCTGGCGGGCGACGGTATCCAGGCGCCGGTCACCGGCGTTCAGCCCATCGAGGACGACAAGACGATTCTCGCCGGGCGCGTGGTGCTGGCAGGCGGGGTGACGCGCGTGATGCTGCACCCGCTGGTGGTCTACGAGGTCGACGAGTTGGAGCGCGACCGTGTCGGCTTTGTCAACCTGGTCAGCGCCAAGCGCGTGGCGGCCGGCACGCAGATGTTGCAGCGCCAGAAGGACGGCACGATCCGCCGCAACACGACGCAGATCTCCGTCAAGAAGGTCGAGTATCTGGATTATGACTCCGGCGCGCGCATCGAAGGCCAGGACGCGACCGAAGAGCTGGCCGACTTGCTCACGCGCCTGCGTGGCACGCGCGTTACGGCCGACAGCGTCGATCGCCTTGCGGGTGAAGAACCGGAGGAGGGCGCGGCGGCGAGGCCCGCCCTGCCCAGGGGCGACGGCACCGGCGAATTCATCGGCGATTTCGAGATTCTCGAGGAGCTGGGCCGCGGCGGCATGGGCATCGTTTACAAGGCGCGCCAGGCCAGCCTTGGGCGCATTGTCGCTCTCAAGGTTCTGCCGCCCGCATTGGCGGGCGACCCGGTGGCGGTCACGCGCTTCAAGCGCGAAATCGCGGCTTTGGGCCGCTGCGACCACGCCAATGTGGTCAAGGTGCTGCACGCCGGCCAGGATGGCGACCGCCACTTCTACGCCATGGAGTACGTCGAGGGCTGCGATCTGTTCGGCGTCTTTGGCGTCATGAGCCAATGGATGCCGCAAAGCCACGGCAAGTTCCGCGCTGGGCATCTGCTGGCGGCGCTTTCCTCCACCATGCAGCTGCGCAAGACGCCGCGCACCACGCCCCAAACCCAGCAGGAACTGGACCCCGATTACGAACCCCTGCCCGAGGCGCCCAAGGCCGCGCCCGTCATGCCCGAATTCAGCGACGGCGAGTACTATTACACGCTGATTGCCCGCATCATGTCCGATGCCGCGCGCGGCGTGGGTCACCTGCACGAGCACGGCATCATCCACCGCGACATCAAGCCGGCGAACATCATGCTGACGGGCGACGGCAAGCGGGCCATCATCATGGACCTGGGGCTCGCGGCGGTGGCGGGCCAGAAGGGCTTGAGCGTGGCCAACTCGGCGGCGCGCATCGTGGGCACCCTGCGCTACATGCCGCCCGAGCAATTGCAGCGACACCTGCTGGACATCACGAACAAGGCCGACATTTACTCGCTGGGCGCCACGCTCTATGAGTTGGCGACGCTGGCCCCGATCTTTGACGGCGATTCCGAGGCGCGCCTGATCCAGCAGGTGCTGCAGGAGCAGCCGGTGCTGCCGCGCAAGGCCAACCCCAGCGTGCCGGAGGATCTGGCCACCATCATCACGGTGGCGACGGCCAAGAATCCCAACGAGCGCTATCCCTCGGCCGAGGCGCTGGCGCGAGACCTGGAGGCTTTCGCGCGGGGGGACCCGATTTCTGTGCGGCCCCCCGGCGCGCTGCACTACCTGTCGCTGTTCTACCGGCGAAACAAGGCGCTGGTGCACACGGCCGCTGTCGCTGTGGTCCTGCTCATCGCGCTCACGGCGTGGTTCATGGTCAACCTCAACGAGCGGCGCGCCGAGGCCGAGGATGCCCGCGACCAGGCGGAACTGGCCCGCGCCGACGCCGTGAAGCAGAAAGGCCTGGCCGTCGAGGCAGCCCGTGTAGCCGAGGAAGAGCGGCGCAAGGCTGAAGCCGAAGAAAAGAAGGCCCGGGCCGCTGAGGAAACCGCCAAGAAGGAGCGCGACAACGCCGAGCGCGAAAAGGAACACGCCCAGAATATGGAGCGCAAGGCCACGAGCGAGGCCGAGCGCGCCGAGCGTGAGGCCGCCAACGCCAGAACCCAGGAGACCGAGGCCAAGCGCCAGGCGCGCATTGCTGAGGAGGAGGCCGAGAAGGCCCGCAAGGCGGGGCGCGAGGCCCGCGTGCGTTACGCGGAAAGCCTGGTGCTGCAGGGCGACGCTTTGGTCAAGGGCGGCCGCCCGGAAGCCGCGCTCTGGACCTACAAGCAGGCCCTGAGTGAGGCCAAAGACCTGGGCATCGACACCTTTCCGGCGGAGTCGGGCCTGGCGCTTCTGCGCCAGGACATGCCCTCTGAGATCATGTCCATTGAGAGCCAGCCCTTTCAGGGGCTGGACTTCGCGGATCTATCCGAGCGCGGCGAGCGCTCCCTGCTCTGGCACAGCGGCGGCCTGGAGCTCTTTGACAACCAGAGTTTCACGCGGGTCTGGATCACGCGGCTGGGAGCGCTGCGGCGCGGCCCGGTGAAGATGTCGCCCGATGGGCGTTTTGCGGCCTGCGCAACGGGCGCGGAGGTGCTCGTGTTTGACGCGGGCAACGGCAAGGAGTTGAGCCGCTTTGCCGCGTCGGAAGCGGCCGTGACGGCCCTGTGCTTCAGCGCCGACGGTGCCACCCTGGCCGTGGGAGACCTTCAGGGAGGCCTCTTCGAGTTTGACTGGGCCGCCAAGGCTCGCAAGGTGGCCTATGAGGGCGCCACGCGCTCGATTTCACAGGTGCGGTTTGTGGCCGGCGACACGCAGCTTGCGGCCTGCGGCTCGGCCTGCAAGATCTGGTTTTATGACCGCGCGGCCAAGACGCTGGCCCGCGAGCTCGCGGCCCACGAAACGCGCATTATCAGCCTGGCGTTCTCGCACGATGGCTCGCGGATGCTGACTGGCGGCTACGAGGGCACAGCCCTGCTGTGGGATCTCGCCAGGCCCGAGCAGCCGGTCAAGCTGGAGCTGCTGGGCTCCAGCATCATGGACGCCTGCTTCAGCGCCAGGGGCGAGCGCGTGGCTCTGGCGGACTTTGCAGGCTGGCTGGGCGTGTTTGACACCGCCGACGGCAAGCAGCTCAAGCGCGCGCCGGCGCACCACGCGGCGGCCATTGGCGTGGCTTTCATCGGCGACAGCCTGGAAATCGCCAGCGTGGGAACCAAAGACTGCCCCCGCACTTTCAGCACGGACCTCGCGCCGCTGAAGTTCGTGCCCGGGCACCACAATGTCGTCAATGGCATGCAGCTCAGCCATGACGGACGGCTGGCCGTGGCGGCTTCCTATGGCGAGTGCATCGTGGTTTGGGACACCGTGACGGGCACGGAGGTCCGGCGTTTTGCCAACGGCATTTCCGGCATCGTCCGCATCGACGTCAGCAACGACTTCCGCTATGTGCTGGGCTGGGGCAACTCTCCCCTGGTCACGATCTGGGATGTCAGCAGCGGCGGCCTGGCCCTTTCGCTGCCCCAGCGCTCCAAGAACGTGGCCTGGGCCGCCATCAGCGGCGATGCGAACTTCGCCGCTCTGGCGCTGGCTGACGGAAGCATCGAGATCTGGAACCTCTACACGGCAAGGCTGCTGCGCACCATAGCCGCGCGTCCGCAGACGGTTGAGGTGCTGGACATTTCGGCCGACGGCAAGCGCCTGGCCGTGGCATACCGGGGTCTGGCGGCCATCGTTTACGACATCTCGGCCGAGCCCAAGCAGTTGAGTTACGTCTGGGGCGCGTACATGTCTGTGGCCTTCGTTGGGGAGCGGGGCGAGCGCATCCTTACGGCGGACATGCAGCGCTCGGCGCAGGTGTGGGACGTGCAGACGGGCGATCGCGTCCTCCGGCTCGACGGCCACGAGGGCATGATCTGGAACATGCAGGTCTCCCACGACGGCAGCCTGGCCGTGACCTACAGCCAGGACAACACCATGCGGGTGTGGAACCTTGAGTCTGGCGCCTGCAGGCTGGTGTGTCCCGGGCCGGACAGCGGTGTGCGGGCCTGTACCATTTCAGGCGACGGGCGCTACGCGGGGCTGGCCGGCATGGACGCGTCGTTGCGCTTTTGGAGCACGGAGCTGGCCGTGGAGCGCCGGGCCTTCGTGGGCCATATCGGCGACGTGACGGCCTTGGTGCCCATCCAGAAAGGGCGCTTTGCCGCCACGGGAGACGAGCAGGGCAACCTCTATCTGTGGGAGACGGAAAGCGGTCAGTGCCTGACTGAAATCAGGGCTCACGAAGGACGCATCTCCTTTCTGCTGATGCTCAACGAAGAAGGCCGCCACTGCCTCAGTGCGGGCTATGACGCCAAAGTCCGCCTCTGGGACCTGGCCACAGGCCGCTGCCTCAAGACATTCTCGGGTCATACCCAGGCCATTTACACTCTGTGGCTCATGCCCGATGGCAAGACGGTGCTCAGCGCCGGCGCCGACAAGCGCGTGCTGATGTGGGACCTGGAAACCCTGGCGATCAAAAAGGAACTCCCGACGGAGGACCGGGTGCTCTGTGTGGCCTATGTGCCCGGGCTCAAGAGCATCTACGCCAGCATGGTCAACCGGCGAACCTGGTACTTCGACCCGGAGACGGGAGAGGGCACGCTGGATGAAATCATCTTCAACACGGCCATCACCCGCATTGCTTTCTCGCCCGACGGCACGCGCATGGCCGTCAGCGGCTGGGCCAGCGAGTGCTACATCCTTGAGACCACCCACTGGCGCCGGCAATTCGAACTCGCCGGCCACACGGACAGCGTGACCCATGTGGCCTTCTCTGAAGACGGCCGCTACATCGTGACTTCGGGCGATGACGGCACCCTGCGCTTCTTCAGCGCCCAGGACGGCAAGTCTCTGCGCGTGATTCCGCACCGCGAGTTCCGCCAGGGCCAGTCCTACCTCACGCCGGATAGCCGCCGGCTGCTGTTCGCCGGAGGCGAGGGCACCTGGCACATGTGGGACCTTTCGCGCAGCGCGCTGCACGACTCCCTGCCCCAGCTCGTGCGTGAGGCCCGGGTGACGCTCCAGTTCGATCCCGACAACGGCAAGGCCCTGGCCACGCTCTGCCGCTGGTATGACTTCCGCGGCGACCGCCAGCGGGCTCTGGAATTCTTCCGCCGTGCCGAGCAGGCGGGCGAGTCCTTCGAGCCCTCCTTTGTGCTGTCCCTGGCCTGGCGTGGCCGCGACCTGGAGCGAGCATTGGCCTCTCTCAAGCCGCGCCTGGAAGACGGCAGCCTCGACGAGCTTTCGCGCGAGTTTTACCGGCGCGGCATGGCCAAGGCCTTTCACGACCGCGGCCGCGAACACCAGTGGTCCGGGCGCAATGATGAAGCCCTGGCAGACCTGAACCAGTCCCTGGCCCTGGACCCGGAATCGCTCAGCGCGCTGGTCAGCCGCGGGCGGGCCCTGAACGCCAAGGACCAGCTTGAAGCCGCGCTGGCGGATTTCGCGGCGGCCCTGAAGCTGGAGTCGGATTACAGGCCGGCGCTGGAGGCACGGGCGGACGTTCTGGCCCTGCGGGGGAACTTCAAGACCGCCCTGGCCGATTACGTGCGGCTGCGCGAGTTGGAGCCGGAGATGGCCTGGCGCTGGCAGCGCACCGGCGAAATCCGCTGCGAGCTTCAGGCCTACGCCGACGCGGAGAAGGATTTCTCCAAGGCGATTGCGTTGAGCAAGGATTACGCCTCCTCGTGGTATTGGCGCGCTTTTGCCCGCTACAAGCAGGGCAAGCTGCAGGACGCTCTCAAGGATGCCAACCAGTATCTGGCCCTGGAGCCCGAAGTGGCCGCGGGCTTTGGCCAGCGAGGCGATATCTTCCGCGCGGCGGGCAGGTTCAAGGAGGCCGTAGACGACTACACGGCCGCCATCGAGCGTGATGACACCAACGCCGTCTACTATGAGTGCCGGGCCGAGGCGCGCGTGCGCCTGCAGGAATACGTGGCCTGCGTGGCGGACTTCCGCAAGGCGCTGGACCTGGGCGCGGAAAAGGGCTCCTGTTACTTCAACCTGGCCTGCGCCTACTCGTTGTGGGCCGGTTCTTTGGCTGCCGGCTCCGAGCGTTGGGCCGTGGACAAGGCACTGGAGTCGCTTGAGGAGGCAGTGGCCAACGGCTTTGCCGACTGGGAGCTGCTGAAGAAGGACGACGACCTCAAGCTTCTGCGCAACGAGCCCCGCTTCCTCAAGCTGATCGAAGGCAAGTAGGCCCGGGCGCCCCCTTCCCCCGCGGCCCGTTCTTGGCAACATCGCGGCGCAACCGGGCAAGGGCTGTATTTCAAATCCTATGGAATCCCTCAGGGAACTATACCGCATCGGCACCGGACCCTCCGCCAGCCACACCATGGGGCCCAGCGCCGCCGCCGCCATTTTCCGCGACCGCAGCAAGAACGCTTCGCGCTTCAAGGTCACGCTCTACGGCAGCCTCGCCAGCACAGGCAAGGGCCACTTGACCGATGTAGCCATCACCCGCGCGTTCGCGCCGCGCTTTGTCGAGTTTGTCTGGAAGCCCGACGAAATCCCGGCCTACCACCCCAACGGCATGGACTTTGAGTCCTTTGACCCTGCGGGGCATGCGCTGGAAAAGTGGCGTGTTTACAGCGTGGGTGGCGGCGCCTTGCGCGAAGAGGGCAAGCCCGCGCCCGCCGACGTCTACCCGCTCAAGTCCATGGCCGCCATCATGACCTGGTGCGGCCAGCACAACGCGCCCTTCTGGAAGTACGTCGAGCACTGCGAGGGGCCCTCCATCTGGGGCTACCTCGCCGAGTGCTGGAAAGTCATGCAGGCGGCCATCGCCCGCGGCTATGCCGCCGCCGGAACTTTGCCGGGCGTGCTCAACCTCAAGCGCAAGAGCGCCAGCCACCTGGCGCAGGCGCGGCAGCGCCCGGACAAGCTGCAGCGCACGGGGGTGCTCACAGCCTATGCGCTGGCCGTGAGCGAGGAAAACGCCAGCGGTGGCAAAGTGGTGACGGCGCCGACCTGCGGAGCCTGCGGCGTGATGCCTGCCGTGCTGGCCTACCTGCAGGAGACGCTCAAGGCTGATGAAACGGCCATCCTTCACGCAATGGCCACGGCGGGGCTTGTGGGCAACCTGGTCAAGACCAATGCGTCGATTTCCGGCGCCGCCGTGGGCTGTCAGGGTGAGGTGGGCACCGCCTGCTCCATGGCGGCCGGCGCGGCGGCCCAGCTTATGGGTGGGACCATCGCCCAGATTGAGTACGCAGCGGAGATGGGCTTTGAACACCACCTGGGCCTGACCTGTGATCCCGTGGCGGGGCTGGTGCAGATTCCCTGCATCGAGCGCAATGCCGTGGCAGCCATGCGCGCCGTGGACTGCGCCGAGTACGCGATGTTCTCCGACGGCAGCCACGAAATCCCCTTTGACACCGTCGTTGAGACCATGCGGCAGACGGGCTTTGACCTTCAGGCCCGCTACCGCGAAACCAGCCAGGGAGGCCTGGCTGCTCTGCACCGCGCCCGCAATCAGGCCAACTTCGACGCCCTGCACGCCGCCTCAACTAAAGCCAACGAGTGCGGCTAGGGGCACCAGCGCAAGCTAAGATGCCGGCCCATGACCCCGTCCATTGGCGCATTCTGGACCGCCACGGAGCAGGGCCGGCCCCTCGACACGCCGGACTGGCTCGCGGCCCTGTCGCAGGCGGCGCTGGCTGAAGCCGCTTTCAACATACTCGCGGCCCGCGCCTGTCTGCACGCCTGTAACCCGCCCAGCGCCTGGCAGGCCGTGCGCGAGTTGCTGGCGATCCGTGTGGAGCTGCGCGAAGGCCACCAGCCCGCCCTGCACGCGCTCAAGCCGCGCCTGGCGGCCCTGCTGCAAAGCACGACGGACGAGCCCACCCTGGCACGGGCCTGGCACACGACGGGCGTGGTACACACCAGGCTCAATGAATTCGAGCGCGCCGAACACGCACTGCTGGAGGCCCTGCGCCGCATCGAGCCCTCGCCCGCGCGCCTGTGGATACTCGATTCCATGGGGCAGTGCTTTCAGGGCCAGGGCGCCTGGAGCGAGGCCCGCCGGGTCCTTCAGGGGGTCGCCTCCCTCAAGCAGGCAAGCGGCGATGTGATGGGTACGGCCATCTCCGTGGGAAACCTCGCCCTGCTGGAGCTGGGCCTGGGGCGCAACCCGCAGGCCGAGGCCGCCCTGGTCGACGTGCTGCAGAAACTGGGGCCGAAGCTGCCGTCGCTATCGCGCCTGCGTCTGGAAACCCTGCTGCTGCAAAGCCGCCTCGACACCCCCCGCGCCGCG
>ERZ761609.3321-NODE-3321-length-10674-cov-16.917412_pt1 | contig 10674 bp, 12 predicted proteins | sample MGYA00511163_ERZ761609 | MGnify/ENA primary metagenome ERZ761609 (study PRJEB28899, sample SAMN02445070) | bioreactor sludge metagenome | biome: EBPR sludge | place: Australia: Brisbane, Thorneside Wastewater Treatment Plant | collected 2011-12-16 ... | reverse complement strand
TTGTGCTAAAGGTTTGGATTATGTCCTGGCTTCTCACTCCGGTTAAGCTGCCAGTGCCAAGGCTATCACTTCTAACGCCCGTCCAGGAGCTGCCGTTGGTGCTCTCCTCTAGCTCAAAAGTTGTAGCGCCCTGGTCTAGTAATAAATCAGCCCTGGCTAGTATGTAATGGTCGACGGCGCTCTCGTCGCCATCGTTTAAAGTGAACTCAAATACCCTGGGGCTACTAGTTGCTGCCGCTAATTTTGCGTGCTGGTAGCGCCAACCTCTAAATAGATTGTAGTGAGGCAGTAAGCTCAAATAAGTCTGGTCAGGCGCAATATTTACAGCCCTAAGCGGAATGTCGGGGTAAGAGATTAATAGTGGTGTTGCCATGCACTACCTCGCTATTCCAGGTGCGCCGCCTGTTGCAGCATCAAGCGCGGCCTGTGCGTTTCTATCCTCAAAAACAGAGCTGACTCGTAGCGTTAATCGCTTTTCTACATTGTCTGGGATTTGCGAGATAGTGTCACGGAGTTTTATTATCTCATCTGCTGCCTCTTGTGCGCCCTGGCCAAAGCCATCGCTAAAAGCAAAGCCCGCCGATTGTAGGTCTGAAATGACGCCGATTAAAGTTAAGTCAGAGGCATCGGCTAACTGGTCAAGGCTTGTAATGCCACGCGCTGCAAGTGCTGCAAAGAGCTTCTCAATCTGGTCTGCCCCATATTTGCCGCTGGCCTCTAGTGCTTGACGGTAAGCTGCAAAGCTCTCGCTGCCCGTTTCTTTAAACTCAACAGCGCCGTCTCGCAGGCTCTTAAGTGAGACTCTGCCCTCGCCCGCACTAGCTATAAAATTATCAAACGCTTTTTCAAACTGTGCAAAGCCCTCAAGCCCTGGCTTAAACGCCTCTTCCATATCACGAAGGCGGCTGATGACCTCAACAGCGCCAACATCTCCGGCAAGAAACGCGCTCACCATAGCGTCTTGTGCCTGCTCGAAGGTGTATCCAAGCTCAAGCACTAACAGCTTTAAGTTATCAATCGAGCCTCCGAACTGGTCAAAAAGGATAGCGCCGACCTGCGCTCCTTGCGAGAACTCGCCCGCGAAAGTCTCGCCTATCGCACCACCAACGCCAAGAAACGCATTAGTAAGCTGCTGCGGGGCTTGCTCGATGAATTGATTGAACGGGCTATCCGGCTCAAATAAACCTCTGTCGCCAAGGATTAAATCAGTGAAGGGAACTACCTTGCCCTCAGCGTTTATTATTTGGAAATTAGTTTCTCTTATCGCCTCATCAATTATTTCCTCGATGTTACGGCGCACTTTAGTTTGCGCATCGCCTTTGCCGCCAAAGAGCTTGTCAGCAAAAGAGCCAAGAAGATTTCCCGCAGTATTCCCGATCGCTCCTCCTGCTTGCCCGCCAAGAGCAGAGCCAATGATAGAACCTAGCGAGCCGCCTATTTGCTGCCCAAGACCTCCAGATTCTAAGCCCAGGGCATCTCCTAAATTAGCCGAGATCAGAGAGCCTATAGTGCCCAATGCTGAATCAATATTCTCTGCTATTGCGTTTTGTTGTGCATCAGAAAACCCACTGTCCACGCCGAAAATTGCATCAAATATTTGTTTACCAAAAGATTTAGCTTCCTCTAATTTCGCCTCTGTGGGCTTGAAATCTATGCCCTTAAGGATTCCATCAAAAGTCTCTGCTGATTGACCAGCATCCACCCAAACCTTACGCATCGTTTCTAGGATCGATATATATTGCTCACTGCTAACAATCTGGTCAGCAAAGCCTTGAGATAGATTATCTATCTGTTGCTTAAATTCCTTGGTGAGAGATTTCTCAATTATTAACTTCTGAATGTTTGCAAGCTCGTAGGTTTCTTTTGTTACAGCCCCAAGAGATTTTGCTGCTTCACCTAGCGTGTCTGTTAGTTTCTTAACTGGCGGGTCTAGGTTTGTTGTTGCAGTAGTAAGACCGACCACCTCAGCAACTGCGGCCTTTCCTGCTCGCTGATAGTCCTTAGCAAGAACACTCGATAAGCTGCTATAAGCCCCGATTAAAGGAACGACAGATCCCAGGGCTTGCTGATAGGCGGTGCTTAAATCTTTTGTAGTGGGCAATAACCTTGCAAGCGCTTCCGCGTTGGCTTTGGCATTCTGCTCTAGCTGCGGAAACTGTTTTGAGGCAACGGCATCAAGCGCCTTAGTAAATGGGGAAAGGCTTGTTGTAACGTCTTTAATGCCAGATAGAAGATTGCTAAACTTGAACTGCTGGATTGATTTACCTAGCGAGTCAAATTGCCCGACTAGACGAGTAAGCGGATTATTTTCGATTACATCAAAAAAGGTAGCAAAGGCGATTCTAATATCTCGCACAGAAGTTGAAAGCTCTGGAACTAATACAGCGACCAAACTTGCCGCCTCTCCTGCAAGCGTTCCAATGTCCTCGGCAAGTCGGTCTAGGTCGAGGTCTCCGATAGCCTTTTCTATTTCTCTAAACCCTTCTTTTAGTTTTGGGTTTTCGTTTATTGCAAGGCCGAGGTTATCGAGAAAATCATCATAGGTATTATTTAAGCTATCGTAAGCGTTGGCAGAGCTATCTGTTACTTTTGCCACAGTCTCCAAGCTAGTTTTGACAGCATCCAGACTTGCTTTTTGAACTGCTTGTTTTTTCTCTAGCTCATTTAGTGATTCGACTGATCTGTTATTTGCGGCTGCCCAATCTTCGACCGCTTTTTTTGAGTCAACAAATATTCCTAGCTGCTGTAACTGCACAGCCCTGCCTGTCGAGATTGCCTGTGTTAGCTGCTCGATTGATTGCGTTGTATCTCTGCCGAGAGTATTTGCAAGCCTCGCGCCAAGGTCTGCGATGTCTCCAAAGTTTTTATTAATATCTGGAAGCCCTGCCACCATTGCTTTGTTAGCCAGAGCATATAAATCAGTGGCACTAACGAGCCCCAAAACTCTCTCACGTGCGTTCTCGATGGTTTCTGTTTGCCCGCCAAGAGCTGCGAAGCCTTCTTTCAGTGAGCCTAGCTTTTCGCCTCGCTGAGCTAAGTCTAAAACAGCGCCGCCAAGAGTGGAGATAGTGCCAGTGACTAGTTGAGCGACTTGCTGCGCTGCCTGCAAGCCCTGGGCAAATGTAACGACCGACGCCTGGAAGTTAGAAAAGCCGCTAGTCGCAGCTTTGTTAACGCTTTTGTCTAAATTGTTTAATGAATTTTCTAAGGCTACAGCAGATTTTTCTGCGCCCTCTGTGTTTAACTCGACTTCGATTTGGATGTCATCGCCGCCATTTCCCCCGAAGATTCCCATTTTCTACCTCGTAAGTTTTCTCCTTCGGTTTCCTTGGAGCGTTGTTGCTTTAAATGATTCTCCAAAATTTCTTCTAGCTTCAAAAGCAAAGACGGCTCAGCTAGACCGTGTTTTTTCAATTCCTCTAACGCTAGAGGTCTATAAATCTCATAGCGCAACAAAGACCGACAGCGCCAAAAAGCGTCAATCAATCCTTGCAGTTCCTTGTCCTTCGCCAAACTCTCAATAGGGCAGCCCCTAGCTGTCATGCATCGGGGCTTTACCTTTAACTCAAAGAATGTCGCTACACACACCTCGCATCTTAAGCGTGGGTGGTGGAGACTCCATTCGAAGCGCTTGGCGATTCGCCGTTTTTTTCCGCTTGCCCATCTACCTGAATAGAGGACGTCATCACCTCAGTTAATTTATTAGCATAAGCACCTAAGAGCTTTTGAATTGTAACAATCGGCAGCTTCGCAACCTTAAACTCTTGAAGCGTGATTTCTTTGCCCGCAATGTTTACGCCGCTAATCGAGGTGAGGTTCTCCATAAACATACCAACAAGCGCCTTAAGATCGCCCTTAGAGCGATACTCTTGGAAGTTGATAATGTCAGTAATCCCGCCGTCTACTAGCTTGAAAGTAGCATCGTCTACTGTTAGCTCTAGCTCTCCTAATTCAATGTCCATATTTAGCCTCTGTGTTCGTGTTATTAAGAAGCTAAAATATAGTTTGTTGACTTAGTATTTACAATCTCTAAATAAGGCCGTGTGCTGCTCATGCCCGTTGGAGCGCTTGCAGCCTCTAGTAAAACAGCATTTAAAGTCACGGTATTATAACCCGATTCTGTCACTTTATAAGACGGCGCTTGAACTAATCGAGCCTTGGGGCAATACTCAGCCCAGGAGAAATTCTCACCAGAAGCGATTTGCTCACCCTCGATATTTAGCTTGCACTTAAAGGACGTGCCTGCCTGCCAGTCAGTGAAGCGAGTAATCGCATCTAGTGACTCAAGCACAATAGTTAATGTGCCGGACATAAGCTGGTCGACTTTTGGCTCTGGATTTCCCGCTGAGCCTTTCACTAGCCCTGAGAACTCCTGCGGCCTGTTAAGCGTTCGCGTGTAGCTTAAAATATCATATTGGTCGCCAGAATCGAGAGCCCCATCGCTTTCCTCGTTTAGCCAGAAGTCGTCCTCTAGCTTCACAATCGCCACCAAATCGCCATTTGTGCCCGTGGTCGCACTTCCGATTGCTGCATTAGTATTGACCGCAGTAGCAAGCTCAACCTCATTACCGAGCATTTCAGCGCTCACCTGCAAGATTTGATGCGTCTCACTAAAGCTAGTTGTAAACGACCGAACGGCTACAGTAGGAAACTCCATTACCCTGTCGCTAGTAAGCTCAAAGGCAAACGTGCCGAAAACGTCATTAGCTGTCGCTGCCATAGTGAAGCGGTGCAAATAATCGCCCTCGCCGCTTGTAATTTCAGCCGCAGCCGTTACAGCAGAGAAGAACTGAGCTGCTATCCTATCGTAGCCATTTAAAAAGCCAGCATCGCCAGCAAGCGTAATCACCGGAGTCACTCGCCCCGCGATGATGTCGTCCTGCATGTTTAGCCCGCCGCCGATGGGATTCTTAATTAGTTCCTGAACTGCGATATTCGGAGTTATGTTACCCCTGATTCTATCGCCTGCCCCTGCAACTTGAGCCGTGCCCCAGGCGTCAGCCTGAGTATTTAACACAAAGACCGTTCTAGTTTGTGCGCCTGTAATTCTTGCCATTTCTTATTCTCCTAGTGATTAATCTACTGCCCCAATAATACCCTCAAAAGTAAACTCTGCACGATAGACTTTTTCCTCGCCTAAGCTAACGACAGTAATATTCGGCACTGTGGCCTGTGGCACAGAGTCCTCAACCTGGCCGTTCCAAGTGCTGCCAAGCTCCGAGCGCACTAGGTCGACCACTAGCTCAATGCCATCAAGCACAGCGTTATAGTTTGTGCCGTCTGGGTCTGCCCATCTGGTGTAGCTAATATCTACCACGTAGTAATAGCGGAGCTTTCTATTTAAGAGTGTTTGAATCCTGCGACGAACACGAAAGCCAAAAAAGTTAATTTTCTGATTATGCCTCGTCTGGCTTATTTCCTTGTGGCTATCCTCGCTCAGGTCATGCTCTAGCACCTTCTCAGTTAGAGCCCTGACTTGTGAGTGCGTCCAGATTTTATCTCGCCATGCTTGCCTTACTGTTTCCTGGCTCATGGTTACCGAGTAAGAAAAAAGCTAGTAACAGGTCGCTTTGCATCTGCCACGCCATCGCGGTCGGTGTCTATCAGGAGCTTTAGATTTGTGATTATGCCCTCGTAGCGCCTCTGAGCCATTTCAGCTTTAACGAAAAAGCCGTCGCCCTGTCTTTGAATCTGGCTAACGTGGACATAGTTTAGAGACTTAAAAAGGAGTGCATTAAATAGCTGGTCAGGGCTGTTGATTTGCGCCCACTGAAAGCCGCGATTTTTTAAGTCGTCTAGTAAGTCCACATGAGCAAGCTGGATCATCGCCTCAATCTCTTCAGGGCTCGCATAGGAATCAACAGCAGGGTAAGCCTCTTTTATTTTGGCTGCGGTAACTCCAATAATAGAATCTTGCCCGACGGCTCGCTCGATATTGATAGCACGCAGCACTGTTTGAGTTTGCTCAGAGTTATCGAGCTTGAAGTTAACAGCTATCCAGTAAAGCCAGCCATGCGTAAGGCTTGACGGGTCTGGGTCGTCTACTGCATCAACGGCAACGGTGATGACGTTGCCGCTTGCATGCGTAGTCGTAAAAGTAGCAATCGCCCCTGTGCCATTTGCCGCACTTGCCCTACTAGGCTGAGCATCGAAAAGGTAGCTAGTAATAGTTTGCGCGGGTATGCTCTGGATGCGCTTACCATCCTCGTAGGTGTAGAGCTTGTAATCAAAGTCTTTTCCGAAGATGTAATTCATTTAACCCTCTGTAGTAATTCTGGATGAGCAAAGCAGCACTGATCCTCTATCTCTTTTGGTAGCGTGTGATTCTTAATCAAGTCCTCTATTCGCCCGCACTTCGTATTTATCACGAAAAGTTTATCTCCACGCCTTAGTTTTTTACTAAAGCTGTAGGGTTGATTCAGCTCGTAGCGCTCGCGGTAAATACTACAGAGCTTTTGCTCATTAAGCTGCGGGCAGGCTGTCAGCGGTTTGTCCTCATGGTAAACATAACAGCACTTGCCGCCGCATACCTCGCTGCAATACTCCTTAACAGTGAGGCTACCCTCGCTTTCTATCCATTCTTTCAAAGTTCTTCACAGCTCGCTCTCGCGCCCTTTCATAGCTTGCAGTAGGGTTGTTGTAACAGTCGCGCTCGTGGATACACTTAGCCTGAATATCAATACCCTCGCGCACGCGTGCATCGTAGCCCATAGCCTTACGACGTTGGTATTCAGCGTTACTTTGCATCTCCTGATTGCGCTTCTCCTTCATCAGTTTTGCGCCCGCGTCTGCTATCTTTTGCCTCGCTTCCACTGCTTGCTCGAACAGATTCTTTGCCATTTTGTGCTCCTTTAAGTTGTTGAATCTCTCTTTCTTTTGCCTCTAATTGTGCGACATACCTAGCCTCTATTTCAGCCTTAAAGCGTTTTTGCTCCTCTACCTGAACAGCTACGTTGCCCAAATGCTTCTCACAGATCTCGCTCAAGTTATCCCAGGGATTGACCTCGTTAGGGTTTGAGTGGTGCTTGTATTTGCTCGCCCTGTTTGCGTTTGCGTCGTTATGCTTAGGAAAGTTCCCATAGCAAATAATAACCGCGTCGCGCGTTAAAAGCATGTCATTTAAAATGTGATGCTGCCCAGGCTGATCCTCCACGTTCAAGGTAGCTATGCCAGTGGTGACCTGATTCTTTCCGACCTTGTTAGCTAGCACCTTTGGGATTTGCAAAGCTATATAAGCGTGCCGTGGTTCTTTTGTGTTCTTAGCAAGCGCCAAAGTGCGCTCGCCTAGTTTCTCTTTGGTAGTGTCAGATATTCGCTCTAGTAAAGTTGCCATGATTTTCTCCTGTTGAATTAAAAAAGGGGATAGGACACTAGCCCCATCCCCTTTAGACAACTGAACACACTAACAACTGAAACTATTATCCAGCGCTTAAAATTTCAACTGCTGCGCCATCGTTCCAGAGGATAGCCGCCCAGAAGAAGTAACTGGCTAGTTCTGTGTAAAATCCCTCTGCTCCCTTTTGATTAGTCCATACGCTAATCTGTCTGTCAAACATACCAGCGAAGGCATAGTCAGGGTGAAACAAGCACTGAGAGTTTTGGCTAGATACATCTGTTAGGCCAGCCGGAGTATAGAACAAGTCATACCCTGGCAGACTTCCGAAATAACCATTGATTGCAGGAGCACCGTTAAAGATTGAAAGAAATCTTTCATTCGAGAACGCTGCGCCGCCTGAATCTCTGATGTCTGACTTTAGATTTCTGAGAGCCTTTACCCCACCAACGAAAGTTAGTGTTTTACTTGGGTTAGGCACTTCTGATGCTAATATCAACGACTGAGCTTCATCTAGGTCATCAACTGTTAGATTGCCTGCCGCATCCACTTGGTTAGTAACGCTGGTAAACAATGCAAGAATCTGATTGTCTACTATACGGCCTAACGCTGATGCCTGCGAGCCTACATAGTCACTTAGCTTGTTGCTAGAGAACTTTGTATTCTCAACAGATACGCCATCGATTCTTACAGCTTTAGCGGCTGTTGCATCGACTGAGGTGTCAGCTCTTGGAGTTCCCAGGCTGCCCGCTGTAGCCTGTGCAAGTGTCGCACTAGCTGTCATGCTCCCTGTTTTTCTAAAGCTCTTAGTCGCTGTTGACTGACCTTCCGGCAAATCCTCAGCATAAATAAGAGGAATCATCACCGGAGTTTTTGCGAACTCTGGCGCGGCTATAGCTGATAAAACCCTGTTAACTGTCCAGGTATCAGAAGTTACTGTTACGTTTGAAACTGCGCCCATTTTTTTCTTGCTCCTTAATTATTAAGCTACGTCTAAAATTTGATATTCAACATCGACACCCCAAACAAAAGCATGTGCGGCTTCGCCTGTAACAACTACATCAACAGTCTGGTCGCCTGTATTGGCTACGATTGTCAGTGTAGGAGTGCCGCCCATGTCATTTTGAGTCTCTGAGGTAGCAGTGCCAACTGCTGTGACAACATCTGAACCGTTTAATCTAAAAGCATGGGCTGTGCGGCCTCTGAAACACTCTAAGCCTGTAGCTAGGGCACAAAGCGCCTTAGCCTCTACATAGATGACCTGACCCTCTAATAGCGGAATAGCTTTAACTACTGTGGCAGTATTGCCAGAAGTTTCTTGCACAAACTGCTCATGCACGACGCCCTTATAGCGCCCGTCATTTGTAGAATTAAGCGTCTGCACGCCTCGGTGAATTGTATTTGCCATTGATGCCTCTTAAGATGAAAATCAATTATGAGGCAATTTTAAGCGCGGGGATCAACTAGCACAATGCACTTTTTTATACCGGTTTGGTTTTAATTTTTGAACGTGCTCGGTGAAAGGTTTAGAAACTATCAATGCTCGAACGGCTCTTGGGCTATACTCAAGTGCCTCACAGCACCAGATAAAACTGAAAGCATCGACATCATAAAAGTTAAGCCAGTTCCTAGCGTCAACCTGAATAAGCCGAACGGGTGACCAGAAATCAGCCCAAGCCCTTAGAATCATTTGCGATATTAGCTGAATTTCAGGTGAGCTAAATTTCTTTTTTTCAAGTTCTACTAGAACTGGATTTTTGTTTGAGTGCGGGCAATCTTCCATTTAGTTATTCTAAATAAGGTTTCGGTGTCGCTCCCACTTGCAGCCTAGCTAACTGCACAAACTTCTGAGCCTCGCTAGTTTCGATTAAAACCTCGACGATGTATTCCTCGCCTGGTGTGCCTTCTGCGAGCCAAACATCCACGTTCGCCCCTGCTATCTCCGGCTCTACCTCTGCCCCTATAACATCTGTTACATCTTCGCCAGTGCTTTTTTGCGTTATCGTAACCTCAGCAGATTCGATAGTCTCGCCTATTTGCAGGAAGTAATCAAAATTAAAATCATAAAAAGCCTCTGCCTCCTGGTGCTTAGGTATTACCTCCGGCACTCGATAATAACCGCCTACTCTCTCGCTTACTCCTGTGCTCATTCTAGTCGCTCCCGTAATAAAGTTAATAATTATTGATTTAATTTCTGCTATTTCTGAGGCTAGGTCTGAGGTCACTCTAAATGTTCTAACGTATTGAATATCTGCTGCTGCTGTTTGAAATACTAGCAAATCCCAACTAACATTTTCGCTTGAGTCTGTGGTGAAACTTATTTTGTAATCGCCGCTTGCAATCTCAGTCAGCGTGACCACTACAGCGCTCAAAACCCCGTTCTTGTATAGCCGTATAGTAAAATCTCCCTGCACTAGCCCTGTCGTAGTGTGGTGAAATACCTCGGTGATTAGTTGTAACGGTAAATACATTTTTCCTCTGTAGTAGTGCTAGGCTCTCACATAAGACCTTCATAGAGAATATTGAAAATCCTCTTTGAAAACCTTTCTGTTTCGAGCCTAGCGGTTACGCGAACAACCTTGGTTAGAACTGAGTCACCCACGCCTTGCGCCACTTCCGCTTTAACTGCAAGTAATAGTAGCGCACACAACGACACTTGCGTTTCATAACCTCACCTCCTTTCAAAACCTCTATAGAATCATCGTCAAGCGGTATTTGCCTGGCGAGTATTCTTGATTTTCTGAGCTTGTGAAGTTCGCCTTAGCTCGATTCACAAACGACCAGAAGTATTCGTTCCCCTTGTCAAAATTGTCAGCACTCCACAATGCATAACACTGAGCAACACCTGCTTTTTGCATTGCTTTTTTTATTGCCTCTTGCACTATGTCCGCTGCTTTATCTACGCTTCCTTTTGTGCAGCTAGTAGTTAACAACCTTAATTCGTTTTTATCGTTTTTCTTAAGCGCGAGTGTCGCTAAACTCTCAGCATCTTCGTAAAGAAAAAACCGAATATCTAAACTTTGCTTTCGGTGAAGCATTTGCTTAAGGTCATCCAGCGTATATTTGTCTTTGTAATAGCGATTCATTTCGCCCTGCGATGCGATGAATTTTTTCAATGCTGCGATAGCTTCTGAATCTCGCGCCTCTAAGTCTGTATACTTAATTTCTATCCACATAAATTATCTCCTTAAAGTTAATATCCCCAACCTGATCCGGAAAGCCCGACTGATTTTACAGTGCTTGGTAACGACCTAAAAGGATAATTTCCTTTCCAGTCAACTGTTGCGCTTCGCCTTTGTCCTGCGATTATGTAAGCCTGGTCAAAGGATATTTCGTCGTCT
>ERZ761609.3319-NODE-3319-length-10692-cov-8.914356_pt1 | contig 10692 bp, 8 predicted proteins | sample MGYA00511163_ERZ761609 | MGnify/ENA primary metagenome ERZ761609 (study PRJEB28899, sample SAMN02445070) | bioreactor sludge metagenome | biome: EBPR sludge | place: Australia: Brisbane, Thorneside Wastewater Treatment Plant | collected 2011-12-16 ... | reverse complement strand
TCCGGCCCAGCCGCGCGGCGCGGCGGTGCGCGTCGTCAATCCGGACGACAAGGCCAAGGTGATCGCCAAGCTGAAGGACCTGTCGCAGCCGGTTGACGTTGCCCGGCTCGGCACGGCTGTCCGCAATCTCGATGTGGTCGAGCAGGGCGACCTGATCACCTTCACCTACAGCGAGGCCGGCATCAACGATCGGGCCCGGCGTGCCGTCGATCAGTCGCTTGATGTGTTCCGCCGGCGCGTCGATCCCGAGGGCACCAAGGAAATCTCGATCCAGCGGCAGGGGATCGACCGCGTGCTGATCCAGGTTCCGGGCTTGCAGGACCCGACCGAGCTGCGCGAGATTCTCGGCAAGGTTGCCAAGCTGGAATTCCGCCTTGTCGCCGAGCCGGGCGCCAATCCGGCCGATGTCGAGACGCTTGCCTCCGACGAGGGCGGGCCGATGCAGATCGAGCGGCGGGTGATGGTCGATGGCGCGGATCTGACCAATGCCGAGCCGGGCTTTGACCAGCGCACCGGCCAGCCGGTGGTCAATTTCCGCTTCAACGTCTCGGCGGCACGCAAGTTCGGCCAGGTGACGACCGACAACGTCGGCAAGCCGTTTGCCATCATCCTTGACAACAAGGTCATTTCGGCGCCGCGCATTCTGTCGCCGATCACCGGCGGGCAGGGGCAGATTTCCGGCAATTTCACCGTCGAGAGCGCAAATCGTCTGGCGATCCTGCTGCGCTCCGGTGCGCTGCCGGCCAATTTCACCATCGTCGAGGAGCGCACCGTCGGCCCCGGGCTCGGGCAGGATTCGATCGACGCCGGCAAGAAGGCGGCCTACGTCGCCGCCGGCCTGGTGTTCTTGTTCATGCTGCTGACCTACGGGCTGTTCGGCATCTTTGCCAATCTGGCGCTGGCGATTCACATCCTGCTGATCTTTGCGATCATGACCAAGCTCGGCGCGACGCTGACGTTGCCCGGCATTGCCGGCATCGTGCTGACCATCGGCACGGCGGTTGATGCCAACGTGCTGATCTACGAACGCATCCGTGAGGAAAACCATCTCGGCCGGTCGATGATCGCGTCGCTGGATGCCGGCTTCAACCGCGCCATGGCGACGATCATCGACTCGAACGTGACGATGTTCATCGCAGCGGCGATCCTTTATTTCCTCGGCTCCGGCCCGGTGCGCGGTTTTGCCGTCACCATGATCGTCGGCATCATCACCACGATCGTCACGGCAGTGACGATGACGCGGCTGATGATCGCGCTGTGGTATCGCTGGTTCAAGCCGACCAAGATCCCGTTCTAGGGCATGTCGCGATGAAGTGGATACCGGTTCATCGATGAAGACATGCTATAACCACTTGAAATCGATCACGTTGTCCGCATTTTGATGGTTTTATCAAAATGCGGCGTGATCCAAGGCAAGGCCCATGAAACTCCTGCGCATCATTCCGGACGGGACCAAATTCCCTTTCATGCACTGGCGGCGCTACAGCTTCCCGCTGTCAGCGCTCCTGTCGATCATCGCGGTGGTGCTGTTCTTCACCGTCAACATGAACTACGGCATCGACTTCACGGGTGGCACGCTGATCGAGATGCGGGCTAAATCCGGCCAGCTTGATATCGCCAAGGTCCGTTCCACCGCCGAACATCTCGGCCTGGGCGAGCCGGAGGTGCAGGCATTCGGCGGCAATGTGCCGGAAGTCTCGATGCGCTTCCCGCTTCAGCCGGGCGGCGACAAGGGCCAGCAGGTCGTGGTCGAGAAGGCGCGCGCCGCCTTCATCAACGATTTTGATTTCCGCCGTGTCGAGGTGGTCGGTCCGCGTGTCTCGGGCGAACTGGTGCAGGCCGGCACGATCGGCGTGGTGGTTTCGATCATCGGCGTGCTGATCTATCTGTGGTTCCGATTTGAATGGCAGTTTGCGCTAGGGGCGGTGATTGCCACCCTGCATGACCTGGTGATGACCATCGGCTTTTATTCGCTCAGCCAGATCGAGTTCAACATGACCTCGATCGCGGCGATTCTGACCATCGTCGGCTATTCGCTGAATGACACCGTGGTGGTGTTTGACCGTATCCGCGAGCTGCTCAGACGCTACAAGAAGATGCCGATCAAGGACCTGCTCGATCTGGCCATCAACCAGACGCTGGCGCGCACCTTCCTTGTGTCGTTCACGGCGATGCTGGCACTGCTGGCGCTGGTGATGTTCGGCGGAACGGTGATTTCGTCCTTCTCCTGGGCGATGCTGGTTGGCGTTGTGGTTGGCACCTATTCGTCGATCTTCATTGCCGCTCCGGTGCTGATCTATCTCGGCCTCAAGGTCGGCGGTGACGAACCCAGGTCCGAGGCGGCAGCTGAGGCCAGGGCAGCCGCCTGATGGCCGAGCCGGGCAGGGGCTTTGTTCCTGGCCGCCATCCGATCGAGGGGATCGGCCGCGGCGGTTTTGTTTTCGCCGGGATGAGCCATATCGGTTCGGTCCTGGCGTTGCCGTCCGGGGTGCATGCCTGGGCCGTGTCCGATCCGGTGGAGATTACGCCGGAGAGCCTGGCGCTGGCAGTGGCGGAAGCCGGCGATTTCGAGTTTCTCATCCTCGGAACCGGCGCCCGACAGGCGTTTCCCACCGCTGCGGTCCGGGCGGTGCTGGCCGAGGCCGGCTTGCGCTGCGAGGCGATGGCGACGCCGATGGCAACCCAGACCTACAACATTCTGCTCGATGAGGGCCGGCGCGTTGCCGCAGCGCTGATCGCGGTGGCATGACCCTTTCATTTCGGCCAGTTGCGCCCCATATCGGGATCAAGCCGAAAGTGTGCCCATGACAGCCTGCGCCCCGTCCGATCCCGCGCTCTCTGCCGCCTATCAGGCCGCGCAGGCGACCGTGCGGGCGCTCGACGAGGACCGCTATCTGGCAACCCTGTTCGCGCCGGAGGCGGCCCGGCCGCATCTGTTTGCGCTTTATGCGTTTTCGGCCGAGATCTCCCGCGTCCGCTCGCAGGTGCGCGAGGCGATGCCGGGCGAAATCCGCTTCCAGTGGTGGCGGGACTTTCTCAACGGCAAACCGCACGGGGATGCGTCCGGCCATCCGCTGGCGCGCGCCCTGTCGGCAACGATTGGCGCCTGCGCCCTGCCGGTCAAGCCCCTGCTGGACCTGATCGAAGCCCGCACCTTCGACCTCTATGACGACCCGATGCCGACCTGGCTCGATTGCGAGGGTTATTGCGGCGAGACCTCCTCGGCGCTGATCCAGCTTGCCTGCCTGTGCCTGACCGGTGGCAGCGATCCCGGTGCGGCGCAGGCCGCCGGTCATGCCGGTGTCGCCTATGCCTTGACCGGGCTGTTGCGCGCCTTTCCCTGGACGTCGCGGCGCGGGCAGTTGTTTCTGCCGGCGGACGTCTTTGCCGCCCATGGCGTCAAACCCGAGGCCGTTCGCGCCGGGCAGGATTCGCCGGGCCTGCGGGCCGCCCTTGGCGAGATTCGTGCCCGCGCCGGGGACCATCTGGCGAAAACGCGCGCCCTGATCGGAACCGTGTCCCCGGCAATCGCGCCGGCCTTTCTGCCGGTGGCCATGGTCGATCCTTACCTGAAGACAATGGCGCGGGCGGATTACGATCCGTTCCGCAGCCGGGTGGAGGTTGGCAAGCTCGCCAAGCTCTGGCGGTTCTGGCGGCAGGCCCGCTGCGCCGGGATCTGACCATCTCCTGCAGCCTTTTTCTTGACATTGGCGGCTCGGGCCGGAAGGAACAGGGCGACTGAACCGGACCCTGATCACGACTGCACGGCCATGATGGACAAGACCTACGATCCCGCGACAATCGAAGCCCGCGTTGCCAGGGCCTGGGACGAAGCCAGGGCGTTTGCCGCCGGCGCCGGCGCGCGCGGCGACAAGACGCCGTTCTGCATCGTCATTCCGCCGCCGAACGTTACCGGCTCGCTGCACATGGGCCATGCGCTCAACAATACGTTGCAGGATATTCTGGTCCGCTTCGAACGGATGCGCGGCAAGGATGTGCTGTGGCAGCCCGGCACCGATCATGCCGGCATCGCCACGCAGATGGTGGTGGAGCGCAAGCTGGCTGCCGAGAAGAAGGATGACCGCCGGACCATGGGGCGCGAGCGCTTCCTTGAGGAAGTCTGGGCCTGGAAGGCGGAATCGGGCGGCACCATCGTCAACCAGTTGAAGCGCCTCGGCGCCTCCTGCGACTGGAGCCGCGAGCGTTTCACCATGGACCCCGGCCTCAGCGAGGCGGTGATCGAGTTCTTCGTCGGCCTGCACGAGGCGGGGCTGATCTACAAGGACAAGCGTCTGGTCAACTGGGACCCCAAGCTGCTCACCGCCATCTCCGATCTCGAAGTCGAGCAGAGGGAAGTGAAGGGCAGCTTCAAGTGGTCGCGCGGCGAGACTGACAAGGAGGGCAACCCGGTTTCCCTCAACCATGCCGCACTCGGCAAGCTGCTCGACCGGGAGCCGGGCGGCCATCTCTATTATTTCGACTATCCTGTGGTCGATGATACGGGCAAGGAAACCGGCGCCGTCGTCACTGTCGCTACCACCCGGCCCGAGACGATGCTGGGCGACACAGCCGTCGCCGTGCATCCGACCGATGAACGCTATACCCACCTTGTCGGCAAGAGGGTGCGTCTGCCGCTGGTCGGCCGGCTGATCCCCATCGTCGCGGATGAGTATTCCGACCCCGAAAAGGGCACCGGCGCGGTCAAGATCACCCCGGCGCATGATTTCAACGACTTCGAGGTGGGCAAGCGGCAGGGCGTTCCGGCGATCAACGTGATGACGCCGGACGGAAAAATGACGTTCATCCGCAGCAACACATTTTGGAGGAATACTGATTTTGAGGCAAAACTCGGTGTCGAAGATTTAGTTTCTGAGCTTGGTCGTTATGATGAGGATGGTGAGTATATTGAATTTGAAATAGATGACACACAGGTCGACTGGCTCCGTAGCAATCTTGAAGGTGTCGAACGTTTCACTGCACGCAAGGCCGTGATCAAGGAGATGGACGAGGCTGGACGGCTCCAGAAGATCGAACCCACCGTTCAGCAAGTGCCGCATGGCGACCGCTCCGGCGTGCCGATCGAGCCGTTCCTGACCGACCAGTGGTATGTCAACGTCAAGCCGCTGGCGGATGCCTCCATGGAGGCTGTGAAGTCCGGCAGGACGCGGATGATGCCGGCCAACCGCGAGGCGGATTTCTTCCGCTGGATGGAGAATATCGAGCCGTGGTGCGTCTCCCGCCAGCTCTGGTGGGGCCACCAGATCCCGGCGTGGTATGGGCCGGATTTTCCTGCTGATCCCGATGATTATTATGTCGCCCGCAATGAGGAAGAAGCGCAGAAAAAGGCACAGTCTCGCCGCGCATCTCCCTCTCCCCGCGGGCGGGGAGAGGGTAAGGGTGAGGGGAGGAATGGCCATGTGCCACTCACCCGCGACCCCGATGTGCTCGACACCTGGTTCTCTTCCGCTTTGTGGCCGTTCTCGACCCTTGGCTGGCCGGAAGAGACGCCGGATCTGGCGAAATACTACCCCAATGCGGTGCTGATCACCGGTTTCGACATCCTGTTCTTCTGGGTGGCGCGGATGATGATGGCCGGCCTGTTCACGCAAGGCGAGGTGCCGTTCCGCGACGTCTATCTGCATGGTCTCGTCCGCGACGAGAAGGGCCAGAAGATGTCGAAATCCAAGGGCAATGTGCTCGATCCCCTGGTGGTGATCGATGCGCTCGGCGCTGATGCGCTGCGCTTTACCCTCGCCGCGCTCGCTGCGCAGGGGCGCGACCCCAAGCTGGGCGTCAAGACCGCCGAGGGCTATCGCAACTTCTGCACCAAGCTGTGGAACGCCTCGCGCTTTGCCGAGATGAATGGTTGCGCACGCATCGCCGGCTTCGATCCGGGAGCGGTCAGGATCACGCTGAACCGCTGGATTGTCGGCGAAACCCGGAAGGCCGCCGAAGCGATTACCCTTGGCATCACCGGCTATCGCTTCAACGATGCGGCGGCGGCGGCCTATCGCTTTGTCTGGAATACCTTCTGCGACTGGTATCTGGAGCTCGCCAAGCCGGTGTTGCAGGGGCCGGACGGCGCCGAGAAGGACGAGGCGCGCGCCACGACCGCCTGGGCGCTCGATCAGATCGTCAAGCTGCTGCACCCGTTCATGCCATTCATCACCGAGGAACTCTGGGCGGCCTATTCGGAGCGTGCCGGCGAAGCGCCGGGGCTGCTGTGCCTCCAGCATTGGCCCGAGCTCAAGGGCCTTGAGGCGCCGGAGGCCGAAGCCGAAATTGGCTGGCTCGTTGACCTGGTGACTGAAATCCGCTCCGCTCGCGCCGAGATGAATGTCCCGGCTGCCAGCCAGATTCCGCTGGTTCTGGTCGCTGCCGACGACAGCGTGCGCGCCCGCCTTGCCCGTCATGACGAGGTGCTCAAGCGCCTCGCCCGCCTGTCTGACATCGGCTTTACCGATGCCGCGCCGGCAGAATCGATGCAGGTGCTGGTGCGCGATACCAATGCCGCGCTGCCGCTCGCCGGCATCATCGATCTCAATGCCGAGCGCGCCCGTCTCAACCGCGACATCGAGCGCATCGATCAGGATGTGGCGCGCATCGACGCCAAGCTTGGCAATGCCGACTTCCTCGCCCGTGCGCCGGAAGAAGTGGTCGAGGAACAGCGTGAGCGCCGCGACGAGGCGCTGGCCCGCAAGCAGAAGCTCGCCGAGGCGCTGGCCCGGTTGGGCTAACTGCCTTATAGGAGCGAAGCGACGCCGAGCCGATGCGAGGGACGCCCTTGCCTTGGCAAGGGCCACTTACAGGACTGCGAAGCGACGCCGAGCCGATGCGAGGGACGCCCTTGCCTTGGCAAGGGCCACTAGAGCATTTTCAAGCGAAGTGGGATCCGGTTCGCGTGAAGAAAATGCGACAAAACAATAAATTAGAGCATTTTCAAGCGAAATGGGATCCGGTTCGCGTGAAGAAAATGCGACAAAACAATAAATTAGAGCACTTTCAGTGAATGTGAATTCACTGAAAGTGCTCTAGATAGCTAGGCCCGTTGCAGCCACGCAGCCATGCCGCGCGCGGCGGCCATGCCGGTCGAGAAAGCCGCCTGCAACAGGTAGCCGCCGGTCGGCGCATCGACATCGAGCATCTCGCCGGCGACGAAAGTGCCGGGCAGGGCGGTCAGCATCTGCGCTTCGTCCACAGCCTCCCAGGCGATGCCGCCGGCCGTGGAGATGGAACGGGCCAGGCCGCCAGGCCCGGCGACGGGGAGCCGCACATCCTTGATGCGCCGGGCAAGGGAGGTTGCCTCGCGCGGCAGCGGTCCGCCCGTCGCCTCGCGCAGCAGGCCGATCGCGATCAGAGGCAATGATGCGTTTTTTCTCAATATGTTGGAAAGGGTTTCTGATGTGCGGGCGCGGGCCAGTCTCTGGCTCAGCGCAGCTTCTGAAAGGTCCGGCTTGAGGTCGATCGCAAGCTCGGCGCTGCCCTTGGCCAGCGCGGCGCGCAAGGGCGCCGACAGGGCATAGACCGCGCCGCCTTCCATCCCGTCTCGGGTGATGACCGCTTCGGCGCGGCTGGTGCCATCGCCGAGGCGGAAGGCGCAGCCCTTGAGCGGGGCGCCGTGGAACCGCTCGATGAACGGAGCGCGCCAGTCGATCCTGACCCCGACATTCGAGGCAGCAAGCGGTGTCACCGCGATGCCGCGCGCCGCGAGCAGCGGCACCCAGCCGCCATCCGACCCAAGCCGCGGCCAGCTCGCCCCGCCCAGCGCCAGCAGCACCGCATCGGCGTGAACTTTCTGGCGCCCGGCATCCGTCTCGAAGATGAGCGCGCCGGTCTCGTCCCAGCCGGTCCAGCGCATGCCGAAACGGAAGGAAACGCCAAGCCGGTCCAGCCGTCGCAGCCAGGCGCGCAGCAGCGGCGTTGCCTTGAACGACTTGGGAAACACCCGGCCTGATGAGCCGATGAAGGTCGGCTCGCCCAGTCCTTCCGCCCAGCTGCGCAAGGCTTCGGCCGGGAAGGCCGCCAGCAGTGGCGCGAGCCGCCCCGCTGCCGCTCCATAGCGGGCAAGAAACGCCTCATGCGGCTCGGAATGGGTGAGGTTCAGCCCGCCGCGCCCGGCAAACAGGAATTTGCGCGCAGGCGAGGCCATGCGGTCGAACACCGTCACGGAATGGCCGAGGCCGGCGAGGTGCTCGGCGGCGATCAGGCCAGCCGGGCCGGCGCCGATGAGGACGATGGAAGTCATTGCTCCGGGGTGCCTGCTGGCGGTGATTGCGTCAAGCGGTTCATCATTGCCGGCGATGGCATCCATCAGCGATTGGCGTTTGGCAAAGCGGGGTGTTGACGGCATCATGGCGCGGCAATGTGAGGGGATGACAATGAGCCTGACACTGGTGATCGGCAACAAGGCCTATTCGTCGTGGTCGCTGCGGCCATGGCTGGCGCTGAAGCAGATGGGGATCGCCTTTGACGAGGTGCTGATTCCGCTCGACCAGCCGGAAACCAAAGCTGCGATCGCGCGCCATTCGCCCGCCGGGCGCGTTCCGGTGCTGATCGACGGCGATCTCGCTGTCTGGGAATCGCTGGCGATCCTCGAATATGTCAACGAGACCCATGCGAACGGCCGCCTCTGGCCTCAGGATCGTGTCGCCCGCGCCCATGCCCGCGTCATCGCCAATGAAATGCATGCCGGCTTTTCGGCATTGCGCAATGCCTTGCCGATGAATGTGCGCCGCCCGATCGGCGCCCTGCCGATGAGCGTCGCCGTTCTGGCCGACATCGCCCGGATCGAGACGCTGTGGCGCGATGCGCGCCAGCGCTACGGCCAGGACGGCCCGTTCCTGTTCGGGGCGTTTTCTGCGGCCGATGCGATGTATGCGCCGGTGGTGTTCCGCTTTCACCACTATGCTGTGCCGGTGGCTGAGGATACGCGTGCCTATATGGACAGGATGCGTGCGCTGCCGGCCCTTCGCGAATGGGTGGTGGCGGGCACCATCGAACCCTGGATCATCGCCGACGACGAGAAGTGACCGCCGCGACGATTGGCGGCCTTGGCTGTGGCCGCCAGAGCGCGACAATGGGCCGCTGACAAGGAGGCGTTTCATGAGCGGTTTTCGGTTCTGGCTGGTGATGGCGGGCCTTGCTGCGGTCACGACGCCGGCGCTGGCGGGCAATTGCATCGGAACGGTGCAGGGGCTGGCGAGTTCCTATGATCCGGCACGTGGTTCCGGCTTTCTGGCCGTGCGCTCCGGCCCGTCGACCGGCGCCGAGCAGATCGGCGAGTTGTTCAACGGCGACCGGGTTGATACCGGCAAGTCCAGCGGCCCCTGGGTCTATGTGATCGGCGAATCCGTCGAAGGCTGGGTGCATGGGCGCTGGTTGCGCATCCGCTGTCCATAAAGCGGAGAGGCAGGCTTGCTCTGCCTGGAATTTGCGGTTCAATAGACCCATGTACGATCAGCAGCCCCATCTGAGGGGCGTCCGCATCGCATGGGGAAGGATATGCTCAAGGCTTTAGCCGATCTGGTGCTGAAATTGTCCGGCTGGACCGTCCCGCCAATGCAGGATGTGCCGGAAAAGTGCGTGGTCATCGGCTATCCGCACACGTCCAACTGGGATTTCGTTATCCTGCAACTGGTGGCCTTCCATTTCGGCATCAAGCTCAACTGGCTGGGCAAGAAGCAGTTGTTTCCGTTTCCCTTCGCCGGGCTGATGCGCAAGCTGGGGGGCATCGCCGTGGATCGTTCCGCGCCGCAGGGGCTCGTCCAGCAGGTGGCTGAGCAGATCATCGCCTCGCGTGAGCCCGTCCGGCTGGTGATCCCGCCCGAGGGCACGCGCTCGAAGGTCGAATACTGGAAATCCGGCTTTTATCGTATCGCTCTGGCCGCCGGCGTGCCGATCATGGTGGCCAAGGTCGATTTCGCCAACAAGGTTGTTGGATTCGGCACCCGTGTCGAGCTGACCGGCGATGTGCGGGTCGATATGGAACGCATCCGCGCCCTGGCCGCCGGCAATGCCGGCCGGTTTCCTGAGCTTGCCAGCCCGGCCCGCCTGAAGGACGAGGAAAACGCCGGGTGAGGCGGGGGCCTCAATCGTCGCGCGGCGGCAGCTTGTGCGCAACGCCTTTGTGGCAGTCGATACAGGTTTCGCCGGACTTGACCGCCGGCTCCATCTTCTCACGTGCGCGGGCCGATTGCTTGTGGAATGCCATCGTTTCATAGCTGTGGCAGTTGCGGCATTCGCGCGAGTCATTGGCCTTCATCGACGCCCAGACGCGGGTTGCCATCTCGGCGCGATGGGCTTCGAATTTCTCCGGGGTCGACAGTTTGCCGTTGAAATGGTGCCAGAGTTCACCGGTCGCCTGCACCTTGCGGATCAGCTTGGCGGTCCAGTCCTTCGGCACATGGCAATCCGAACAGATGGCGCGCACCCCCGAGGGGTTCGAATAATGCGCCGATGCCTTGTATTCCTCGAGTGGCTTCGACATCGAATGGCAGGAGATGCAGAATTCCAGCCGGTTGGTGTATTCCATGAAGGTGTTGAAGCCGCCCCAGAAGATCACGCCACCGATGCCGCCGACAAGCAGCAGCGAGAACACGCTCCAGCGGGCGGTTGGCGAGAACAGGCGTTTGAACAGCCCGCCCCGGGCCTCGGCAATGTCGGTCATCGGCGCCCCCAGCGCAATACAGACGC
>ERZ761609.3317-NODE-3317-length-10700-cov-5.349178_pt1 | contig 10700 bp, 9 predicted proteins | sample MGYA00511163_ERZ761609 | MGnify/ENA primary metagenome ERZ761609 (study PRJEB28899, sample SAMN02445070) | bioreactor sludge metagenome | biome: EBPR sludge | place: Australia: Brisbane, Thorneside Wastewater Treatment Plant | collected 2011-12-16 ... | reverse complement strand
CTCGTCGCCCTGCGGCGGTTCGATTTTCAGAACATCGGCGCCATGATCGCCCAAAACCTGCGTGGCATAGGGCCCGCCCAGCACGCGTGACAGATCAACGACGCGCACACCGGAAAGCGCGCCCGCGTTCTTTGCGTCAGTCATCGAAGCAAACATGGAGAATCCGTCAGCTGTGGCGGATGCCGCCAATCGTGAAGAAGGGAAGGGCACCGATGAAAAGCGCCGTGCCCGTATACCACAAAAGCGCGGTCGGCTCGCCCGTCCAGTCCTGCAAGGCGCCAGAGAACCAGGTGCCAAAGGCCGAACCCAGCCCGCCCCCCAGACTGATCGCGCCATAGATGCCGCCGACGCGATGACCGGCAAACATGTTGAGGGCAATCGCCGAAACCATGGGCCCGCGCGACCCCGAACTGATGCCAAAGAAAAAGATGGTCGGGATCAGGATGGCGATGGAGGGCCAGAAGCCCACAAGAAAAAGTCCGATCACCGCAAGGCCCGTCGCGGCATAGGAAAGGGCGGCTGAGCGTCTGCGCCCGATGCGGTCCGACAGCGTGCCAAAGCCGATCATGCCAAAGGGTGTCAGCAATCCTGAAAAGCCGAAGGCGGTCGCAGCCACCAGCGGATCAAATCCGGCAACGGTGAGATAGCTCACCATATGGGCGGCCAAAGCCGTGGTGCATCCGCCCGTGAAGAAATAGACGAAGAAGAGGCCCCAGAAGCTTGGCGTGCGCATGGCAGAGCCGATGGTCCACACATGCGGATCGCGCCCCGGCTCCAGCGGCTCCCGCCATGATCTGCCGCCAGGGCATGAGGAGCACGACCGGCACGATGCAGCCGATGACGATGGCATAGAGGCCGAAGGTGGAGCGCCAGCCCAGCGCATCAATCAGCACCTGCGACACGGGCGACGTCAGCGCGGTCGCAAGCCCGCCTGCGGAGAACACGATGCCCATCGCCGTGCCCGCATTCTCGCGAAACCAGCGGCTCACAAGGGCCGCGTGCGGCACACCACCGGTCAGCGCGCCGCCAATGCCGGCCAGCCCGCCATAGAGAAGGCCGATCTCAAGCAGCGAGTCGGCCCCCGAACCCAGCGCATAGCCCGCCGCCGCCACCGACGCCCCGGCGGCATAGACGATGCGCGGCCCCAGCCGGTCGAACAACAGGCCCACCAGCGGCGAGGCCAGCCCCGACGCCAGCAGCGACATGGAATAGACAGAGGCAATCTCGCCGCGCTCCAGCTGCAGCGTCTGGCTGATCGGCAAAAGGAACACGGAAAAGCTCTGCCCCATGGAGCCGACAATTGCCGACACCACAAAACATAACACCAGAACCGCCAAAGCCATGGGCGGAACGTGACGGAAGGGAAGGCGAAGGGCCAAGGTCGCGGACCAGAATTGCTGTCCGCAAGGCATAGGCGACTAGCCCCCCGCCCGCAAGTTTTGACCTTGCGCCCCGGCTCGTCTTCAATGGCGCATCTTCACCATGTTCCTGAAACCGGATGTTGCCATGGCCCTTGATGCCGAAACCCGCACGCAACTGATTGAATCCGTCTCGCGCTTTGTGGCCGAACGCCTTGTGCCCATCGAAGATGATGTGGCGCGCAACGACCGCGTGCCGGACGCCATCGTGCAGGAGATGCGGGAGCTTGGCCTCTTTGGCCTCTCGATCCCGCAGGAGTTCGGCGGCCTTGGCCTGTCGATGGAGGAGGAGGTGCTCGTCTGCTTCGAGCTGGGCAAAACGTCGCCCGCCTTCCGCTCCGTGATCGGCACCAATGTGGGCATTGGCAGTCAGGGCCTTGTGATGTTCGGACGCCCCGAACAGAAGACGCATTGGCTGCCGAAAATTGCCTCCGGCGAAGTGATCGCAAGTTTTTGCCTGACCGAACCCGGTGCGGGTTCTGACGCGGCATCCTTGCGCACGACCGCGATCCGCAAAGGCAATCATTATGTGGTGAACGGCACCAAGCGTTACATCACCAACGCAAACAAGGCGGGCGCCTTCACGCTGATGGCGCGCACCGATCCGGCGAACAAGGGTGCGGGTGGCATCTCGGCGTTCTTCCTGCCGTCAAACCTCAAGGGCATCACGATCGGCAAGCCAGAGCGCAAAATGGGTCAGCAGGGCGCGCATATCTGCGATGTGATCTTTGAAGATTGCGAAGTGCCTGCCGAATGCCTGATCGGTGCAAAGGAGGGTGAGGGCTTCAAACTTGCGATGCAGGTGCTGGATCGCGGGCGGCTGCACATTTCGGCAGTGTGCACCGGCGTCGCCGACCGGCTGGTTGCCGACAGCGTGAGGTACGCCAGCGAGCGCCAGCAATTCGGTCAGGCGATTGCCGAGTTCCAGCTGATCCAGGGCATGCTGGCGGACTCGAAGACCGAGGCCTATGCGATGCGCTGCATGGTGCTCGAGACAGCGCGCAAGCGTGATGCGGGCGCAAACATTTCGCTTGAAGCCTCGGCCTGCAAGCTCTTCGCCTCGGAAGCGGTGGGCCGCATCGCTGACCGCAATGTGCAGATCCACGGCGGCGCAGGTTATGTCAGCGACTATGCCGCCGAACGCTTTTACCGCGACGTGCGCATCTTCCGCCTCTATGAAGGCACCTCGCAGATCCAGCAGGTGGTGATCGCGAAAAATTTGCTGCGTGCGGTGAAAGAAGGAAGACCATGAGCAAAATCATCCGCATCGGCTGCGCCTCGGGTTTCTGGGGCGACAGCTTTACCGCCGCGCCGCAGCTCGTGCGCTCGGGCCAGATTGACTATCTCGTCTTCGACTATCTGGCCGAGATTACCATGTCGATCCTCGCCCGTCAGCGTGAGAAGGATCCCAACGCCGGCTACGCGCATGACTTTGTCAGCGTCACCATGGCGTCGCTCGCGCGCGAGATTGCCGAGCGCAAGATCAAGGTCATCGCCAACGCGGGCGGCGTAAACCCGAAGGCCTGCGCCGCAGCCCTTGAGGCTGTGCTGGCCAAGCAGGGCGTTGCGCTCAAAGTCGCCTATGTCGAGGGCGACGACATTCTGCCCCGCATGGATCATTGGCGCGCGCTGGGTCTCACGGAAATGTTCACTGGCGAGAGCCTGCCGGAAAAACCTGTCAGCATGAATGCCTATCTCGGCGGGTTCCCCGTCGCCGCCGCCTTGGCGCGTGGCGCCGATGTGGTGATTACCGGCCGTTGTGTGGATAGCGCGGTTACGCTGGGCGCTTGCATTCATGAGTTTGGCTGGGGTCCAAAGGACTTTGACAAACTGGCCGGCGGCAGCCTGGCCGGTCACATCGTCGAGTGCGGTGCGCAGGCGACCGGCGGCATCTTCACCGACTGGCAGGACGTGCCGGGTTGGGAAAACATCGGCTATGCCATTGCCGAAGTCGCCGCCGATGGCAGCTTTGTCACGACCAAGCCGGAGGGCACCGGCGGGCTTGTCTCTGTCGGCACAGTCGGCGAGCAGATGCTCTACGAGATCGGCGATCCGCAGGCTTACATGCTGCCCGATGTCGTGTGCGATTTCTCGCAAGTCACGATCACGCAAGAGGGCAAGGATCGCGTGCGCGTGGCGAACGCCAGGGGCTATGCGCCAACGGATACGTATAAGTGCTCGCTGACCTATGAGGATGGCTTCCGCGTCACCTCCATGCTGTCGGTCAATGGCATTGATGCGGCAGCCAAGGCGCGCCGCACGGGTGAGGCGGTGTTGAAGCGCATGGAAACCCTGATGCGCCAGCGCAACTGGGGCAATTTCACCGAGACCAGCATCGAGGTTTTGGGCAACGAAGATTCCTATGGCCCGCACGCCCATGCGATCAGCACGCGTGAGGCGATCCTGAAACTTGCCGCCAAACATCCGCGCAAAGAGCCGCTTGATCTGATGGTGCGCGAGATTACGAGTTCCGGCACATCGTTCTCACCCGGCACCACCGGCTATGGCGGCGCGCGCGCCAAGGCATCGCCTGTGGTGCGCCACTTTGCGCTCCTCGTTCCCAAGAAAGATGTCAGCGTCACGCTCCATGTCGATGGCAAGGCAGAGCCCGTGCCGATCGATGTCAGCGGCGGCTTTGATGCTGCCGCCATCCATCGCCCCGCGGCACCGGCCGCGGCCGCAGGTGTGCTGGATCACAAAGTGCCGCTCATCAAACTGGCCTTCGCGCGCTCGGGCGACAAGGGCAACAATGCCAATATCGGCGTCATGGCGCGCCGCAGGGAGTTTCTGCCCTTCATCCGCAATGCATTGACGGCAGAGACCGTTGGCCAGTGGATGGCCCACAAATTCGAGGGCGGCAAAGGCAAGGTTGAACGCTTCGACCTGCCCGGCATCGCGGGCCTCAACTTCCTTCTGCACAACGCTCTGGGGGGCGGCGGCATCGCCAGCCTGTCAAGCGATCCGCAAGGCAAGGCTTTTGCCCAGATGTTGCTGGAATTCCCGGTGCCCGTCACGCGCGAGATTGCGGCTGCTCTCGCCTGAACCGCGTTCATGTTCGGGCATCTTGCAACGCAGCAACGATTTTGCCGGTTGCGCACATGTTTCTTGTCACGCAGCGGTGCTATTGATTCCCGAGAGGAACTTCACCGGGGAGGGTGAACATGTACCGTTTTCTGGCGGCAGCCATTGTAGCGCTTGGATTGAGTTTCATGCCCGGCGCCGTGCGCCAGGCCGAAGCCACAGCGCCCGAATGCGTTTCGTGGAGCGCCAATCGCATCGACTGCTTTGTGCGTGGCACCGACAATGCCATGTGGCATCGCTGGTGGGATGGCGCAAATTGGGGCGGCTGGGAAAGCCTTGGCGGCGTGCTGACCAGCGAACTCAGCTGCACCTCGTGGAGCGCCAACCGCATCGACTGCTTCGTGCGCGGCACCGACGGCGCCATGTGGCACCGCTGGTGGAACGGCGCATCGTGGGGCGGCTGGGAAACCCTTGGCGGCATTCTGAAGGGCGATCCCGAATGTGTGTCATGGAGCGCCAACCGCATCGACTGTTTTGTGCGCGGGACGGACAACGCGATGTGGCATCGCTGGTGGGACGGCGCCAATTGGGGCGGCTGGGAAAGCCTGGGCGGTGACCTCAAGGGCGATCCCGAATGCGTGACGTGGAGCGCCAACCGCATCGACTGCTTTGTGCGTGGCCCGCAAAAGGCGATGTGGCACAAATGGTGGAACGGTGCGTCGTGGGGCGGCTGGGAAAATCTCGGCGGCGACCTCAAGGGCGACCCCGAATGCACGTCGTGGAGCGCCAACCGCATTGACTGCTTCGTGCGCGGCCCCGGCAAGTCGATGTGGCATCGCTGGTGGAACGGCGCCTCGTGGGGCGGCTGGGAAGATCTTGGCGGCGTCCTGAAGGACGAGCAGATCGAATGCGAGTCGTGGAGCGCCAACCGCATCGACTGTTTTGTGCGCGGCACCGACAACGCCATGTGGCACCGCTGGTGGGATGGCGCGAACTGGGGCGGCTGGGAAAGCCTCGGCGGCGCGCTTGATTCCGACATCAGCTGCACCGCGTGGAGTGCCAACCGCCTTGACTGCTTTGTCCGCGGCCCGGCCAAGGCGCTCTGGCATCGCTGGTGGAATGGCGCCAGCTGGGGCGGCTGGGAAAATCTCGGCGGCGTGATCAAGTAGGTTTCCGCATCCATGTTCCCTCTCCCCTCCGGGGAGAGGGCAGGGTGAGGGGGCGTCATCGCACGGTGCGAGCGCCCCTCACGAAAATTGCTTTGCACTTGCGCATGAGAACCAGTCTGCCCCGCTTCACCTCATACCTCCCCAGCGCGTGGCTCTTCGCCGCACTGCTGCTGCTTCCTGCCTGCGCGCCGGTGATTGCGGCGCGCGGCACGGTTCCAACCCTGCCGCATATCGACGGTGATCGCTTCATCACCAATGACGGTCTGGCGCTGGGTTACACCGCATGGGAAGTGCCAGAACCGAAAGCTGTCATCGTCGCCTTTCACGGCATGAATGACTATGCGAATGCCTATGCGCTGCCCGCGCCCTGGCTGAACCAGCATGGCATCAGCGTCTATGCGATCGACCAGCGCGGCTTTGGCCGCTCGCCCAATCGCGGCATTTGGCCGGGCACGGATGCACTGACGGAAGATTCGCGCGACTTTGCGGCCCTCATCCGCGCACGCCATCCCGATGCCAAATTCTTTCTGCTGGGGGAAAGCATGGGCGGCGCCGTCGTGCTCGCCATGCTCGACCGGCCATTGGCGCCTGCGCCCGATGGCGTGATCCTGGTTGCGCCAGCCGTGTGGGGCTGGTCAACGATGGAATTTTCCTATCGCGCGGTTTTGTGGATCACCGCGCATACAATTCCGTGGAAGACAGTCACGGGTTCGGGCCTCACCATCTATCCTTCCGATAACGAAGAAATTCTGCGTCAGCTGGGCGAAGACGATCTCGTCATCAAGCCAACGCGCACCGATGCGGTCTATGGCATTGTCGGACTGATGGATGAGGCGATCCTGTCAGCACCGCGCCAGACCGGGCGCTTTCTGGTTCTCTATGGCGAAAAAGACGGCATCGTGCCGCGCTGGCCGATTGAGCGCCTGACGGAAACGATGGGCGTGCGCCCCGTCATTGCGCTCTATCCAGATGGCTATCATCTGCTGCTGCGCGACCTGCAGCGCGAAGTGGTCTGGCGCGACATCCTGCATTTCATCAAGGGGCACGAAGGCCCACTGCCCTCCGGCTTTGAGCGCGACACACTGGCCGAGCCGGTGACGCAGTAAGAGGGAGCATGCGTGAGCCTGCTCCCCCCGATGCTTACGGCACGCTGACCGTCACACGCAGGAAGTTGGCGCGGATCAGCGTTTCGTCCGCCTGGCCGCTGACATTCTGGCTGTCAAACAGGGTTTCCAGCGCCCCTTGAAGCTCGTCTGCTTTGCCACTGGTTTCGGCAGCGGCAAACGCATTCATCATCGGACCATAGTAACTGCGCATCGTCGCAAGGAAGTCGCGCGGCGAGCCCCGATGCTTGAAGACATAGGCATCTTTCTGGAACGCGATGTTGCGCGCAGGAATGCCCGCGGCGGTAAAGCGCGCGCGCACCTCATCCACATCACCCCAGCTCATCGGGCTGACAAAGCCGACGGGCGTCGGCGGTGAATAGGCGGCGCTGATTTTCAGGATCTGCGCGATCAATGTGGGATCACCGGGTATCCAGTTGCCCATCACGATGCGCCCCCCGGGCCGCGTCACCCGCACCATTTCCTGCGCGACGCTGACCGGATCGGGCGCAAACATCGCACAGAAAATGCTGATGACCAGATCAAAGCTGTCATCGCCAATGGCTGACAGATTGCGCGCATCACCCTGCTCGAACCGGCAGTGGCGAAGGCCAAGGCTGGCCGCACGTGAATTGCCCGCCGCCACAAGGTTGCGCGCAATATCAACGCCCAGAACATTGGCGCCCATCTGCGCGGCGGGAATGGCGGTGGTGCCGTCGCCACAGCCCAGATCAAGCACGCTGAAACCGGGCAGCACGCCGATGGCGCGCACCAGCGCCTCGCCGCTGTCGCGCATATAATCGGCGATGCGCGTGAAATCGCCTTTTTCCCAAAGGGCCTGGTTGGCATTCGGCAGAGCATTCATTGGACTTTTCCTTTTTTCGGCGCAAAGGGTTGGGGGGGGCGCGCCACAGAGTGACCGCTCTATGCGCCGGGATGGGCCTGCCGATCCAGTTCAGGAACTGAATCGAGCCGGTATAGTTTCCGAACTGGATGGCCGGTGGCAGGCGTGCCAGTCTGGCGGCATCAGAAGGAGAGGTGCGTATGGCCGAAGGCAGCTACAAACAATTCTGTCCCGTGGCGATGGCCGCCGAGATCCTGTGCTCGCGCTGGACCATCATTCTTCTGCGGGAATTCATCTCCGGCTCCACCCGCTTCAACGAATTGCGCAAGGGCGTGCCGCGCATGTCGCCGGCACTTCTGTCACAGCGCCTCAAGGAGCTGGAGGAGGCGGGCATCCTGACGCGCGAAAAATCTGGCGCTGCCGGGCAAGCGGAATACCGCCTGACCCGCGCGGGCCGCGAGCTGGAGCCCGTCGTCATGGCGATGGGCGCGTGGGGCCAGCGCTGGATCGACAAGGACCTGATGCTCGAAGAACTGGATGCGCAATTGCTGATGTGGGACATGCGCCGCAACCTGAACCCGCAGCCGCTGCCCGACCGCCGTTGCGTGATCCAGTTCCGCTATCCCGATGCGCCCAAGGCGATGAAAGTCTGGTGGCTGGTGGTAGAGCCGGGCGCGGGTGTTGATCTCTGCTCGGTTGATCCCGGCTACGATGTCGATCTTTATGTCGCCGCCGATCTGCGCACCATGACGGCGGTGTGGATGGGCTACGAGCCGATCCGCAAGGCAATTGCCGAAGGCAAGATCATCCTGACGGGCGACCGCAAACTTGCATCCTCAATCCAGTCGTGGATCGGATTGAGTTCACTCGCCAAGGTGAAGCAGGCCGCCTGAACGGCGTTGAAGAATGGTGGGCGATGCAAGGATTGAACTTGCGACCCCTCCCGTGTGAAGGGAGTGCTCTCCCGCTGAGCTAATCGCCCCCGAAGCAACAGTCCCAAGCCATTGGCCGGGGCCCCGTCTCCAAAGAGGGGCCTCTCTTAAGGGGCAAGCCCCGCCGACGTCAAGGCGGGCAATAGTCCGTCAAAGTGGTCCAGCACCACATCCGCGCCCAAATCCTGCGGCGCAATCGCCGTATAGCCATGAGAAAAGACGATGACGGGCACGCCGGCCGCCCGGGCGGTCGCCACATCGGTCTCGCTGTCGCCGATCATCACCGCCCGCTCAACCGCGCCGCCAGACCGCCGGATGGTCTCGAACAGATGCTCAGGATGCGGCTTTTTCACGGGCAGGGCATCGGCCCCGAGGATCGCGTGGAAGAAATGATCGAGCTCCAGCAATTGCAGCAGCTTCACCGCAAGGTCGGTCGGTTTGTTGGTGCACACCCCCATGCGCACGCCGCGCGCCGACAGCGCCTTGAGCACATCGACCGCGCCGTCATAGGCAACAGAACCGGCGGCAATATTCTCCCGGTAATGGGAAAGGAAAATCGCCACTAACCGGTCGATCTCGCCATCGCCGGGATGCGCGATGCCGTTGATCGCAAGGCCGCGCTCCACCAGCACGCGCGCACCGCGCCCCACCAGATGGCGCACGGTGGCGACTGGCACCGGCGGCAAACCGGCATCCGCCATTGCCGCATTCATGCCGGCCGCAAGATCGGGCGCCGTATCCACCAGCGTGCCGTCGAGATCAAAGATGGCGCAAAAAGGTCCGCTCGCTGGCATGTTTCGCGTCTCTGTGCCGTTGCAGAAGTTAATCGCAGGCCGCGCCATAGCATGATTTCGCTTGGGGTCTGCACGCCTTGCTGGTTAACAGAGGGCAACAATTCGTCAATTCTTTACGGCTGGCCTGCAATCTAGGGTCCGCCGCCATCCAAAGCCCCCCACCCCCTTCTTGCGTATGACGACATCGACCGCCACTCCCACCAAACGCCCGCCTCTGGCTGTCGTGATTCTGGCCGCAGGCCAGGGCACGCGCATGAAGTCGTCAAAGCCCAAGGTGCTGCACGAGATTGCCGGGCGCACGATGCTGGCGCATGTGCTGGCGACGGCATCCGAACTTCATGCCGCGCGCACGGTCGTGGTTGTCGGCAAGGCCATGGCCGAGGTGGCGAATGCTGCCAAGGGTGCTGCCATTGCGGTGCAGGATCCGCCGCAGGGAACCGGCCACGCGCTGATGGCAGCCATGCCTGCGCTGGAGGGGTTCTCGGGCAACATTCTTGTGCTCTATGCCGATACGCCGATCATCCGGGTGGAAACCCTGTCGGCGCTGCTCGGCACGCTGGACGCCCACAATACCGCCTGCGCGGTGCTGGGGTTCACGCCCGCCGATCCGGCGCGCTATGGCCGCCTCATCCGCCGGGACAAAGATGGCAGTCTCGACCGCATTGTGGAGTTCAATGATGCCAGCTCCGCCGAAAAGGCGGTGTCGCTCTGCAACTCAGGCGTCATGGCGCTGACGAGTGATGCGGCACGTGCCTTTCTGCCGCTGGTGAAGAACACGAACGCCAAGCACGAATTTTATCTGACCGACCTCGTCGCCATCGCCAACACACACGGCAAACGCTGCGAAGTAATCGTGGCGCACGAGGATGAAGTGCTGGGCGTCAACAGCAAGGTCGAACTTGCCGCCGCCGAGCGCGCCTTCCAGCAACGCCTGCGCAAATCGTTCATGGACGAGGGCGTCACGCTCACCGATCCGGAAACCGTGTGGTTTGCGTTCGATACCAAGATCGGGCGCGACGTTGCCATCGGCCAGAATGTCGTCTTTGGCCCCGGCGTGACGGTGGAAGATGGCGTCACCATCAAACCCTTCTGCCACATCGAAGGCGGAACCCTGCGCGCGCGCGCGATTGTCGGGCCCTTTGCCCGCATCCGCCCGGGCAGTGACATTGGCGAAGACGCCCACATCGGCAATTTCGTTGAAACGAAAAAGGCGAAAGTGGGCAAGGGCGCCAAGATCAATCACCTCTCATACGTCGGTGATGCGCAAGTGGGCGATGCGGCCAATATCGGCGCGGGCACCATCACCTGCAACTATGACGGCTTTGACAAGCACGAAACCAAAATCGGCGCGCGGGCGTTCATCGGCTCGAACACGTCGCTTGTCGCGCCCGTCTCAGTGGGCGATGGCGCCATCACGGG
>ERZ761609.3315-NODE-3315-length-10705-cov-13.133897_pt1 | contig 10705 bp, 11 predicted proteins | sample MGYA00511163_ERZ761609 | MGnify/ENA primary metagenome ERZ761609 (study PRJEB28899, sample SAMN02445070) | bioreactor sludge metagenome | biome: EBPR sludge | place: Australia: Brisbane, Thorneside Wastewater Treatment Plant | collected 2011-12-16 ... | reverse complement strand
TCCACGGCACCGGGGACCTCGGAGAGGCCGGGAACCGGCGACCAGTAACGGCGCTCCGCATCGGGAAAATGCATCCCGATGAACCCCGCCCCCGGATGGATCTCCAGCGTCGGAGCCTGCGCCGCCAGTCCGCGCAACAGCGCGGCGTGCACGACCGCCGGCGGCGCGGCAAAATTCTCCTCGAAACGCGGCCGGACACGGAAACTGCTGAGCGGAGCGGGTTGGGACATAAGCAAGACGTCGGAAGGCAGAAGTCGGAGGTCGGAGGGAAAGCCTCAAACCGGGGCAACGGCACTCAGGCAAAAATCGCGCCGCCGGGCAAGCGGACTGCGCCTTGAACCACAAATGGCCACGAAGTGACCCGAATGGGGCCTCAAGCCGGTTCCAAGCTGCAGAAACATGGAGCCATTTATGACCGCTGATGAACGCTCATCGGCACTAAACCTGAATTGAGACAAGGCGCCGGAGCAGGCGTGGCTGACACCTCTTGACCAACTCGTGCTACCACGGAGCGCGGCAGCGCTGAGATGGTCAACCCGCGGTTTGCGTCAAGGGCTGGTCCTGAAGCGAAGCGGAAGGGTGGACGCAGCGGGTGCCCTAGGGGCGGCGAGGACACAAATTCGAGAGCCGTCGGGTCAGTTTTGCTTCATCCCGACGGCGGAGTTCGTGTTCCCAAACACGAACGACCTTCCAGCCGCGTGCACGCAGCTCGCGGTTGACGCGGCGGTCGCGGGCCCGGTTGCCCTCGATCTTTTTCTTCCAGAAGGCCGCCCGGGTCTTGGGCCAGGTGGCGTGTTTCGGACAACCGTGCCAGAAACAACCGTCCACGAAGATGGCGACGCGCCACTTCGGAAAAATGAAATCCGGTTTCCCCGGGAGTTTGGAGCCACGCCGCCAACCGATGATGTGATAAATTCGGAAGATCTGAATCAACCGCAGCTCGGTCTGCTTATTTCCAGTCCCTCGAATTCGGGACATTAGCTGACTACGAGTAAGGCCTGAGAAAAGCCGAGCTTGGGGCATCAGGTTAAACTGTAGCGCTTAGGCTCGCCTAAAAACAGCTCCTGCAAGCGCGGCCGAGTGACTTTAAACAACGGTCCTTTTTCCTGAGCCCCACCGGAAGCCTTGCGCTTTATGAGGTGATCCATGGTTACAGAGCCATCACCGAGCATTCGCTCCAACTGAGGCAAATTGGGATGCTTTGTATGGATCACTGACTTCAGCAAAAAGAACTCTCTCCCCTTTTGGGTCTTAGCATCAGCCGTGATCCAAAAAGTCTCTCGGTGCTTATCCGCCAAACTCGCTTCAAGTGTCGGAATGCGCCAAACAGCCACATCCCTAACGGGCTCGTGTGCGCATTTTTCGCGAAGCCAGCGATTGGCTTCTTCGATCTCAAACATCAACCCTTGCGAATTTGCACGTTGGGTAGATACAGTGCAGTAGAGTTTGAACTCCCCGCCTCGAGCATAGCCGAACTCATCGAGAATGGCTTTACTGCTCTTACAGCGGCTCAGAGTCCAATCAGGCACGCAGGCGAATAGCGTTGCACGCGTTCCGGAGCCAATGATTGGTGCGCGTCCGGATTTAAGCTCAATTATTCCGCGGTAATCAGGGCCCTTCACAGAATTGATTTTGATATTGAGGGCAGTCTCCACCGAACGGCCTATTGCGGTTGAACCTTCGCAAACCGCCTCCAGCGGACCGTTCGCCGCAAGTTTCCGAAGTTTGCCGAGTAATTCCTCGGCAACCGCAGAGGAGGCTTGCGTGAGGGCAATGAAAAACCGGCTCAAGGGTGAGTCCGTGCGAGTTGCCATGACTTTAGCCAAAGCGGATCGCGTCAAATTCAGTGCGTGCACCTGCCCACCATGAACAAAGACCGCACAGACTTCATCCGGCATGGCGTGATCCCGAAAGCGCGAAAACCAGATTCGTGGGTCACCCTGCTTTGTTTTTGGTCGATAAAGCGAAATGGATACGGGCTCAGCTCCATTTTCGCCATGTATGAATCCCTCAAGCACACGCTTGCTTTCCTCGCCTTGTCCTTGGGCCACATAATCATGCACGCCGCTCGAACGTAGTAAGGCACGCATGGGCTCCGTGGCGTCAAAAATACTTTTCCGAAGCCCTGTTTCTGTGATGAACAGCAAGATACTGGTGAGTCCTGCCCGATTAACACAGGCAAGGTTTTCGGACTCTCGTTCCGTTAGAGGGCGGGAATTCAAGCGTGCTGAGGTTGTTGGCCTCGGATGATACCTGCGAGATGCTTTCCTATCTCGTTGGCAAGTTTCACAGGGACCGCGTTTCCGATCTGAGTGTATTTCGGCACATCTCGTGACCAATCGCCTTTGCTCGGATCACCGGCACGCCTCCTGCCGCCAGTAGTCCTCGGACCAGCAAATTGATACCAATCAGGGAATGTCTGGATGCGAGCCCACTCGCGAACGGTTGGTGACCTAGGCTGCGAATAGTGAACGTAATCATCGGGAAGTGAGGTTGCGGTTATGCTTGGTCCACCTTCGCCCCACACACGCGGAAAGACACGCTGAGCAAATTTCTTAGTCCGATATTTCTCAGGAATCTCGCCGTCATTCGCGATCATGTGCTCGAACTTCTCACGGATATACGGCGCATGATCACTATATTCGTGCTCCGTCAGCACTTGGCCCTCGCGGAGCACTTTACCCTGATATGTTCTGAGTTCTCGCTGGATTGCAGTCAGAGCAGGTTTGAGGTATCGGTCAGTTGACTGTTTTTTGAGGAAACCAGGGTCCTCCAGATCTGAGAGCAATTCCGGCAGAGTAGGTGCACCACCAACGGGCTTGGGCAGAAAGCCATCCCTCACGGCACTTGGAGCATCGTAGAGCAGAGGCGGATCCTCAAAGAGCATGGTTTGGCGTTCAGGATAAAGGACATCATGTCGGACTCCGACCATCAGCACCCGAGGACGATTTTGGGGAACGCCATAGTCTTTCGCATGCACCAGCTCCCAGCGGATATGATATCCATCCAGAGTGCGGAACGCCTTCAGGACATCGCGGAAGATTTCGCCATTCTTTCCATTCTTGTCCCATTTGGCGCTAAGCAAACCACGGACATTTTCGAAAAGAAAAACCTTTGGATTTACCGAGCGAATTACCCTGACCATCTCTTCGTAAAGGTGGTTTGATGGAATTTCCTCCTTATCCAGCTTGAATGTGCGGCGATGCCCTATCCCTGAATAGCCCTGACAAGGCGGACCGCCACAGACCAAATCGACGTCCTCAATGCCCTGCTGTTTCCAATAGACCTTTAGCAAGGCTAGGTTTGCGTTCGTTAAGGAGTAAACGTCGCCGACCGGAATGATATTCTGGCCAAGGCGATTCATCATGTAGGTCTCGGCTGCAGAGATATTAAGCTCGCTAAACAAAAGCGGCCGGAAGCCGGCTTGCTCCAGTCCGAGTGATAATCCACCGCATCCTGCGAACAGGTCTATGCAGGTTAATTGCTGTGTCGCGTGGCCTGAATTCCCGTTACTCCCGTATGGGGCTTGTTGCTCTTCACCAACTTCGTGAAGTTTCCTCTTCGATCGAATGCCCATTAGCTAATCCCCTCACAGAGCTCCGACGCGGAGGTTTTGAGCGCCTTCGCAATGCGAACAACGCTGTTGAGACTGAGATTTCGCACGCCACGCTCGACCCCGCTGATGTAAGTGCGGTCGAGTTCGGCTCGCTCGGCTAGTTGCTCCTGGGAGAGGTCCAGCGCCTCACGGCGGGCACGGACATTGTCTCCAAATTTTCTGAGGGTCGGGTCTTTGACAGGCACCCGCCGACCTTAGCCGAATGACGACTATGATACCACGGACGATGAGTCACAATTTGTGCGCGGGGCGCCGAAACGGCCCGTCGTCACTCGCGAGGCGAGCTATGCCGCGGCTCGTCCGGACGCTCAGCGTCAGGGGAGGAGGATGCAGGTAAAGCCCGGCGCGTCCGACAAGCGACGGCTCTGCAAAAGGTCCGTCAGAAACGAATCTTGCGAGCGGAGCGCTCCTGCCTAGGGTGGCAGGCATGAAAGCGGCAGTCACAGCACCTGTTTCCCTGGCCGAGCTCAAGTCGGTGGCAGGGGCCGTTTGTGGGCGGCACGCGGTCGCGCGGCTGGAGCTTTTCGGGTCGTTGGCTGGTGGCCGGATGCGGCCGGACAGCGACGTTGATCTACTGGTGGAATTTCTGCCCGGCTCCAAGCCGGGGCTGCTGGAGATGGGCGCGTTGCAGGACGAACTTGAGCAGGCGCTCAGGCGCAAGGTGGATCTGCTGAGCCGGCGGGCGGTCGAGAAAAGCCGCAATGCGTATCGCCGCCGTTCAATCCTGACCCGGCCGGTCACGCTCTATGTTCGATGACCGCCAGTCGGGACTCCTGCGGGACATGCTGGATTCAGCGCTACTGATCCGGACTTATCTGGAGTCGGTGGACCGGAACGCCTTTATGGCTGATTCGGAAAAACAGGATGCCGTGCTGCGGCGGTTCGAGATCATCGGCGAGGCAGCCAACCGGGTCTCGCCCGAGGCTCAGGCGTTGTTTCCGGGTATTCCTTTCCGGGCGATGCGCGGCATGAGGAACATCATCGCGCACGACTATGGCGAAGTGGACTTGGATCTGGTGTGGCGAACGACGGAGGCCGATCTGCCACGCCTCATCGAAGTGCTGGAGAGGCACTTTCGCGGCAACAAGGAAGGGAGCCCAGGATGAGCATCTACGCCACGTTGTGGATTCTGCGCTTTCCCAATCCGCGCCCGCCAGCGGGCTGCCTACACCTGAATCAGTTTTGCGACTTCTGAGCCTTTTTGCGGCCAATATTTCTCCGTCTCTTTGTGGGCTGTGCGGTTAATAAATCAGCGCCCTACCCACGGCCCGCAGGGACGCGGGCGCTCCAAAGAAGGCGGGATCAGCGATCTCGCCCTGCAACTTTGCGTCTCTGCGCCTCTGCGTGAGATGGATCACTTCAGCGCGAGGTCGTTGACCGTCACTTCCTTGATGGCCCACTTGGTGACGAGGAGGCCCTTCGAGGTTCTCGTGGAAACCGAGACGGGGGTGAGGTCAAAATCCAGCTCGCGCACGCGGGCACCCGAGCGGCCGTCGAGGGAGACGTGGATGCTCTTGGGCATGTCCTTCTCCTTGTCGGCAACGTGGAGCCAGACGAGCTTGGAGCCCTCGGTCTTGGCGAGGGGGTAGAGCTTGTCGCGGCTGAGGCCGCCGATCTGGAACTTCTTGGCGTAGCACTTCCCGTCGGGGCCGTCGCGATACACCATGGTGTAGAACTTGGTGTCGCCTTCCTTCGGCCAGATGGCGACGTGCCGGATGTCGCGGCCCATGAAAATCTTGTCGGCCACCTTCGAGACCTTGAGCGAGCAGTCGCCCATGAGGGTGAGCACGCTGTCGAGGATGGTGCACTCGGTGACAAACTCGTGCTGGCGCCAGTTGAGGCCGATGAAGCCGTCCTCGCGGTTGACGTAGAGGCGCTGGTTGGCGGAGACGACGGCGCTGGCGTCGATCTGCTCGATCTCGTCGTAGCTGGTCTTCCGCTTCACACCCTTGCCGTATTTCTCCTGCAGTAGCTCGAACCACGCGACGGCATACTCGGTGAGTTTCTTGAGGTGGCCCTTGGTTTCCTTGATGCCTTCCTCGATCTTCTTCATGGCCTCGTCCGCCTGGAAGCGGTTGTAGGCGGAGATGCGCTTGATGCGGATCTCGGTGAGGCGGACGATGTCTTCGTCGGTCACCTCGCGGCGGAGCTGCTTGAGGAAGGGCTTCAGGCCGGCGCGGATCTCGGCGAGGACGGATTCCCAGGTCTTGGATTTCTCGATGTTCCGGTAGATGCGCTCCTCGATGAAGATGCGCTCCAGCGAATCCCAATGCCACTGTTGCTCGAGTTCGCCGAGCTTGATCTCGAGTTCGCGCTTGAGCAGTTCGCGCGTGGCGTCGGCGCTGGCCTTGAGGATGTCGCGCACGCCGGTGAAGACGGGCTTGTCGTCGCCGGTGTTCGGATCGCGGACGATGACGCAGGCGGCGGGGTTGAGCTGCACCTGGCAGCTGGTGAAGACGTAGAGCTGCTGGATGACCTTGTCGGCCTCGGCGCCCGACGGGAGGTGGATGAGGATCTCGACCTTGTCGGCGGTGTTGTCGTCGACGTGCTTGATCTTGATCTTCCCCTTGGCGTTGGCCGCGAGGATGGACTCGATGAGCGACTCGGTGGTGACGCCGTAGGGCAGCTCGGTGACGGCGAGGAGATACTTGGAGCGTTCCTCGATCTTGGCGCGGACCTTCACCTTGCCGCCGCGCTCGCCGTCGTTGTATTCCGAAAAATCGGCGGTGCCGCCGGTGGGAAAGTCGGGGAGGATGCGGAAGGTTTTTCCCTGGAGGTGGTTGATGGCCGCGCGGCAGAGGTCGTTGAAGTTGTGCGGGAGGATCTTGGTGGAGAGACCGACCGCGATGCCGTCGGCGCCCTCGAGGAGCACGACCGGGAACTTGGCGGGAAGAGTGACGGGCTCCTTGGTGCGGCCGTCGTAGCTGGCCTGCCAGGTGGTCGTCTTCGGGTTGAAGAGGACGTCGCGGGCAAACGGCGTGAGGCGCGCCTCGATGTAACGTGGCGCGGCGGCATCGTCGCCGGTGAGGAGGTTGCCGAAATTGCCCTGCGGCTCGATGAGCCAGCCGCGCTGGGCGATGGACACGAGCGCGGCGCCGATGGAGGCGTCGCCGTGCGGGTGGAGCTTCATCGTGGCGCCGACGACGTTGGCGACCTTGTGGAAGCGGCCGTCGTCCATGTCCCACAGCGTGTGGAGCACGCGGCGCTGCACGGGCTTCAGGCCGTCGTCAAGGTGCGGGACCGCGCGGTCGAGGATGACGTAGGAAGCGTAGTCGAGAAACCAGTCGCGGTAGGCCTTGGCGAGCGGAGCGGCCTCGTCCTGAACCTTCTGGCCCTTGGGGCGCTTCGGAGCCTGGGGCTCCTGATTTTCGATTTTCGATTCTGGATTTTCGATTGCGGGGACGCGGGCACCGGCTGATTCGGGCGCATCGTCTGGCGTTTGGCCTTTGGCGTTTGGCGTTTGCGGTGCGTCCGCGCCGTCGAACGGCAGCTCGGGTTGCTCACTATTGGGCTTCTTGCGTTTGGCCATGGAAGGAAGAATTGGTCTCACGCAGAGGCGCAGAGACGCGGAGAGATTTAGAGGTTGTTGGCGATGCGTTTTATTCCGTCTTTGAGCAGAGGAGCACCGAAATTGATCAGCAGGCCGAGGCGGTAATCCATGAGCTTGAGGTAGGTCAGCAGTTGCTTCCCGTGCACGGGGGCCAGGGTTTCGACGGATTTCAGTTCAACGATGATCGATTTCTCAACAATCAGATCGGCCCGGAACCCTTCCTCGAATCGGATATCATCATAGATCACCGGCACGGGAACTTCGCGTTCGACTGACAATCCTCGTCTTTCCAGCTCATGGGCCAGGATCCGAGCATAAACCGATTCCAGCAGGCCCGGCCCCAATCTCAGGTGAACATGCATGGCCGCATCCACGATCTGGCCGGAAATGTCGTTCAGGTCTTTCATAATGGGCTCACGCCGAGGCGCAAAGTCGCGAAAAAGAATATAAAGGGATTTTCAGGAGTTTGAGCTCTGCGTTCTCAGCGTCTCTGCGTGCGTTCATGATCGGCGCGTGGCGTGACCTCATAAGCATCAGACCTCGACCAGATCTTTCTCCACCCGCAAATTGCCGATGATGAAGTCCTGGCGCTCGGGGGTGTTCTTGCCCATGAAGAAGCTCAGGAGTTCGTCGGAGCTGTAGAGGTGGTGGAGGTTCACGGGGTCGAGACGGATGTTCTCGCCGATGAAGTCCTTGAACTCGCCGGCGGAAATCTCGCCGAGGCCCTTGAAGCGCGTGATCTCATGGCTGGCGCCGAGCTGCTCCTGCGCGGCGCGCTTCTCCGACTCGTCGTAGCAGTAGAGGGTCTGCTTCTTGTTGCGCACGCGGAAGAGCGGCGTCTGCAGGATGAAGAGGTGGCCGTTGCGGATGAGGTCGGGGAAGAACTGCAGGAAAAACGAAATCAGCAGCAGGCGGATGTGCATGCCGTCCACGTCGGCGTCGGTGGCGATGACGATGCGGTTGTAGCGCAGGCCGTCCATGCCCTCCTCGATGTTGAGCGCGGACTGGAGGAGGTGGAATTCCTCGTTTTCGTAGATGACCTTCTTGGTGAGGCCGTAGGTGTTGAGCGGCTTGCCCTTGAGGGCGAAGACGGCCTGCGTCTGCACGTCGCGCGTGGCGGTGAGGGAGCCGGCGGCGGAGTCGCCCTCGACGATGAAGAGCGTGCTCTCCTCGGCGCGCTCGTTGCGGTCGCCGAGGTGGAGGCGGCAGTCGCGGAGCTTCTTGTTGTGCAGCGAGGCCTTCTTGGCGCGCTCGCGGGCGATGTTGCGGATGCCGGCGAGCTCCTTCCGCTCGTGTTCGTTTTCCTCGATTTTTTTGCGGATGGTCTCGGCGGTCTCGCGGTTCTTGTGCAGATAGACGTCGAGCGCCTGCTGCATGAACTTGCCGACGAATTCCTTCAGCGAGGGCCCCTTCGGGCCCATGTCGGCGGAGCCGAGCTTGGTCTTGGTCTGCGACTCGAAGACGGGCTCCTGCACGCGCACGGCGACCGCGGCGTCGATGGACTGGCGGATGTCGGCGGCGTCGAAGTCTTTCTTGAAGTGGTTGCGGACGGTCATCACCAGCGCCTCGCGGAAGGCGGAGAGGTGGGTGCCACCCATGGTGGTGTGCTGGCCGTTGACGAAGGACCAGTATTCCTCGCCGTAGTGGTTGCCGTGGGTGAAGGCGACCTCGATGTCCTCGCCCTCGAGGTGGATGATCGGGTAAAGCGGCTCGCCGGAGAGCTCCTTGGTGAGGAGATCCTTCAGGCCGTGCTCGGAGCGGAAGGGCTTGCCGTTGAGCGTGAGCGTGAGGCCGCGGTTGAGGAAGGCGTAGTTCCACAGCATGTCCTCGATGAACTCGGTGCGGAAGCGGAAGTCGGCGCCGAAGAGCTTCGTGTCGGGCGTGAACTCGATGAGCGTGCCGTTGCGGTCGGCGGTCTTGGTGACGCGCGACTGGGACTTGAGCCTGCCCTGCTCGAACTCGACGACCTTGGTCTCGCCCTCGCGGATCGCCTGCGCGCGGTAGCTGAGCGAGAGGGCGTTGACGGCCTTCTGGCCGACGCCATTGAGACCGACGGCCTTTTGGAAGGTCTCGGAGTCGTATTTCGCGCCGGTGTTGATGATGGACACGCAGTCCACGAGCTTGCCGAGCGGGATGCCGCGGCCGTAGTCGCGCACGCGGACGGAGCGGGCGGCCTCGTCGAGCTCGACCTCGATCTTGCGGCCGGCGCCCATGGTGAATTCGTCGATGGAGTTGTCGATGGTCTCCTTGAGCAGGACGTAGATGCCGTCCTCGGCGTGGGCGCCGTTGCCGAGGCGCCCGATATACATGCCCGGGCGGAGGCGGATGTGCTCGAGCGAGCTGAGGGTCTTGATGCTGGCTTCGGTGTAGGCTTGGGCCATGGCGGAGAGCGTCTGCCGGGCGGCGGGCCTGACAAGCGAAATTCCCGCGCCATGCGGCTTGCGGCGCCGCGGCCGGCGGATAGGTTGCCCGGAACCACCCTTCGCCCCATGAAAAAATTCCTCAAACTCTCCGTCCTCCTCGCCGTCGTCCTCCTCGTGAGCCTCTATGTCGGCCTCACCTACTTCATGGGCTCGATCGTGAAGGCCGGCGTCAACAGCTTCGGCCCCAAGCTCACGCAGACGAAAGTCGAGCTCGCCGGCGCCACCATCTCGCCGCTCACCGGTTCCGGCACGCTCCGGGGCTTCACCGTGGGCAACCCGCAGGGCTGGAGCGACGCCAACGCCTTTTCCCTCGGCAAGGTCCATGTGGACGTGGAGCCGTTCTCGATCTTCGGCGACCACATCGTGATCAACGAAATCATCATCGACGAGCCGGTGTTCCTCTACGAGACGCGGTTCGTCTCCAGCAACATCAAGGACCTCCTCAAGAACATCGAGCAGTTCACCGGCGGGGGGAAGGATGCCGCGGCGAAGGACGGCAAGCCGATCAAGTTTGTCGTGAAAAAATTCCGCCTGACCAACGGCCAGGCCCGGCTCGGCGTGGGCCCGACCGCCGTGCCTGTGCCGCTGCCCCCGATCTCAATCGACAACCTCGGCGTGAAGGAGGGCGGCATCACGCCCGACCAGCTCGCCACCGCGGTCATGGGCGCGGTGCTCAACGACATCGTTGGCGCCACCGCCAAGGCCGCCCTCCAGGTCGGCTCCACCACCGGCGCGGCCGCAGCCGAGGCTGCCGGCGACGCGGCGAAGAAGGCCGGCGACGGCATCAAGAAGCTCTTCGGCGGCGGCAAGTGAGCGCGCCCCTGCCCTGCCCGATGAAAATCACCTACTACGTGGAGATCTTCTCCTCCTGGTGCCACTACGCCGAACCCGTCTGGGCGGACCTGAAGGCGCACTATGCCGGCCGCGTGGAGTTTGAGTGGAAAATCGCGCTGATGCGGCCGGAGGACTTCCCCGCCTCCCGCGCCCAGTGCGACTGGTTCTACCGCCGCAGCGGCGGCACGGTCATGCAACAGCCGACCATGCTCAGCTCCGGCTGGTTTGAGCCCGCGCGCCGCGGCCGCTACGAGGCGCCCAACCTCGTCGCCGAGGCCGGCC
>ERZ761609.3314-NODE-3314-length-10706-cov-50.805276_pt1 | contig 10706 bp, 9 predicted proteins | sample MGYA00511163_ERZ761609 | MGnify/ENA primary metagenome ERZ761609 (study PRJEB28899, sample SAMN02445070) | bioreactor sludge metagenome | biome: EBPR sludge | place: Australia: Brisbane, Thorneside Wastewater Treatment Plant | collected 2011-12-16 ... | reverse complement strand
GGCATACGAGATTGGTCATTGACTGGAGTTCAGACGTGTGCTCTTCCGATCTCAGGCGCTCGGCCATCGCCCGCCACGCGCCGGCGCCAGGCGGCAGCAGCGCAAGCACGAGGCCCAGCGCAACAAAGGCTGCAAGCGCAGCGGCGGCGGGCGCCCAGACTGGGAGGTGGAAGCGCATCAACGCAATGCCAATTGTGCCAGCGTACCGGGCCCGGCCGCCACCGGCAAGCGGCCGCCGGGCTCAGGCGGCGCGGGCGGCAGGGTCGACACGGAGCACTCGCAGACGGCGGACGCCCCTCGGGACCGTCCATTCAATCACACTACCCTCCCGATAGCCCAGCAGCGCCGTCCCGACCGGGGCGACCACGGAGATCGCCCCGGGGAAGGCGCCCGCCTGGTGCGGGTACACCAGGGTATAGTCCAGCGTCGCGCCGGAATCAAGGTCGAGAAGGCGGACCCGCGAGTGCATCCGGACGACGTCCGGCGGCAATTCGTCCGGCTCCACGATGTTGGCCCGGTCGAGTTCCTCCCCGAGCCGGGCGAGGTTCTGGCTGTCCGCGGAGAAGGGGGCACGTTCGCCTTCGACGAGAGCCCACAGCTTGTCCGCGTCATCGGATCCGACAAAGATGGCATCGCGGGCGGACGGAGTGTGTACGGGCATACCCGTTGAGATGCACGTCAGGGGCCAAAGAAAATGCCCAGAAACAGGGCTTTGCCCGCCGTGGATTGGAGCAAACCGGGCATTTCTGCCTCATTTGAGGCAGTCCGAGGGGGGCAGGAAGCCGCAATAGCCTATTGGGCCTCCTCGTGCATAGGGAGTGACAAGAAGAGGTGCAAATGGCGATGGCAAAATTTGAAGAGTGCGGCCCCGAGGGCCAGGTCTACCTTGCCGAGTGCGCAAGGACGAACCGGCTGGTGGGGATCGCCATCATCGTGATGCTGGCCCTGCTCGGGGCCGGAATCTATCTCGCAATGCTGATGTTGGGCTGAGCATCGACCCGCCGGCGGGACCCGGAAACCACCCCATTTTGCGGGAACGATCCCAAGAAGTTGTTGAAAACAAATGGCACGCCCCGCCTGCTCCTGATAGAGTGGAAAATCGTTCAGGAGCCTTGATGACCCTCTCTCTCCGCCTGCTCGCTCTGCTCCCCGCCGCGCTGGCTCTCCCTGCGGCCCCGCCTCTCGAACTCTGGTATCAACAGCCCGCCATGCAATGGACCGAAGCCCTCCCCGCTGGCAATGGCCGGCTTGGGGCGATGGTTTTTGGCGGCGTGGCCCAAGAACGGATTCAATTCAACGAGGACACCGTCTGGACCGGGAGACCCCACGACTACTCGCGGCCCGGCGCCCACCGGCATCTCGCGGCGATCCGGGCGCTGCTCGTCGAGGGCCGTCAGAAAGAGGCCGAAGCCCTGGCCTCCCGCGAGTTCATGAGCGACCCGCTGCGGCAGAAGGCGTATCAACCCTTCGGCGACATGATTCTCCGTTTCGACCACAAAGCGGCCTCGAACTACCGCCGTTCTCTGGACCTGGACCGGGCCGTGGCGGCGGTCGAATACCGGTCCGCCGGGGTGGACTATCGCCGCGAGGTGTTTGTCAGCTTCCCGGCGCAGGTGATCGTGGTCCGGCTGACGGCCTCCCAGTCCGGCAAATTGAGCTTCGATGCCGCTTTGACGAGCCCCCACGAATCAGCGGACTCGACCGCCGCGGGCCATCTGGTGACGTTGACCGGCCAGCCCGCGGATTCAGCGATCCGCTTCGAGGCCCGTCTCCAGGTGATCGCCGAAGGGGGCCGGACGTCCACGCGCGACGGGCGAGTCCGTGTCCGGAACGCCGATTCCGCCACGCTCCTTCTCGCCGGCGCCACCAATTTCCGGGAGTACCGGGATGTCAGCGCCGACCCCGGCTCCCGGAACGACGCGACGCTTCAGGCACTGCGCGGCAAAGAGTATTCCGCCCTTCTGAGCGAACATCTGGCCGATCACCAGGCCCTCTTTCGGCGCGTCTCGCTGGATCTGGGCGCAACCCCCGCCGCCGGGCGGCCCACGGACGAGCGGATCCGCGCCTTCGCCGAGTCGGGGGACCCGCATCTGGCCGCTCTGCTGTTTCAGTTCGGCCGCTATCTTCTCATCGGGTCGAGCCGCGAAGGCGGGCAGCCCGCCAACTTGCAAGGTCTCTGGAACGACAATCTCAAGCCGTCGTGGGACAGCAAGTACACCACGAATATCAATGCCGAAATGAACTACTGGCCGGCCGAAGTCACCAATCTCGCCGAGTGCCACCTCCCGCTGTTCGACACGTTGAAAGAGATCGCGCAGGCCGGCGCGGTGACCGCCCGCGAACACTACAACGCCCCCGGCTGGGTTCTGCATCACAACTTCGACCTCTGGCGAGGCACCGCCCCGATCAACCACGCCAATCACGGCATCTGGCCCACCGGCGGCGCCTGGCTGGCCCTTCATCTCTGGGAGCACTACCAGTTCGGGGGCGACGAGCGATTCCTGCGCCAGACCGCGTATCCGCTGATGCGCGGCGCTGCCGAATTCTTCGCCGCCACGCTGCTGGAAGACCCTCAAGGCCGGGGCCTGATTTCGGGTCCGAGCAATTCTCCTGAACAAGGGGGACTGGTGATGGGCCCCACAATGGACCACCAGATCATCCGGGCGCTCTTTGCCGCCGTCATCGAGGCCGGGCAGATTTTGAAGATCGATCCGGCTTTCACGAAGCGTCTGGCCGGGATGCACGTCCGGATTGCCCCGAACCGGATCGGCCGTCACGGCCAGCTACAGGAATGGCTCGAAGACAAGGACGACCCGAAGAACACGCACCGCCATGTCTCGCACCTGTTTGGGGTGTACCCGGGCGGGGAGATCACACCGGCGGGCACACCGGATCTGTTCAAGGCCGCGCGGCAGTCATTGGAATACCGGGGCGATGCCGCCACGGGGTGGTCGATGGGCTGGAAGTTGAACCTGTGGGCGCGATTCCTCGACGGAGAGCGGGCTTACGGCATCCTGAAGAACCTGATTCAGCCGGCGGGACTGAAACGCGCGGGGCTGTATCCGAATCTGTTCGACGCCCACCCGCCGTTTCAGATCGACGGTAATTTCGGCGTCACCGCGGGCATCGCGGAGATGGTGCTGCAAAGCCACGACCCGCGGGCCACTCCCGCTCAGCCCAGCACCCGGCCGGTTCTGCATCTGCTGCCGGCATTGCCGGCGGCGTTTCCGTCTGGCGCGGTGACAGGATTGCGGGCGCGGGGCGGGTTTGAAGTGGACATCAAGTGGACGGCCGGACGGCTGGACTCCGCGACGCTGCGTTCCACCCGGGGCGGTCGAGTGACGGTGGTTTCCGCGGGCCGGGAAGTCGAGTTCGAGACGAAACCGGGGCAGACGATCCGTCTCGGCGCGGGTCTGGAATCCGTGGGCCGCTAAGCCTTGAGCGGCGGGAGGCCCAACAGTCGGGCCGAGTTGTCGTAATAGACCTTCCGGAGGACCTGGTCCGGCAGGCCGATGCCGTAGATGCGCCAGCGGCCCTGCGGGGGCACCGGGGCGGGCGCGTAGTCGAAGTATTCGTCGTTGGTTTCGAGGAACCGGTAGTAGATCCGGAACAGTTCGTCGCCGAAGATCTGCTGCGGCGTCGAAAAGCCCATCGGGACGGCGTCGGTGCCGAACAGGATCCGGTCCTGGTAGCGCTCGAAGAATTTGCGGGCGGTCCGGGGTTGGCGGCCGAGTTCTCCGATGCGGGCGGCGATATCGACATACATGTTCGGAAATCGGTCGAGCGACCGGCTGACATGGCCGAGGTTTTCGGCGAAGTGCCCGACGTGGAGCGCGATGAAGTTGGTCTTGGGATGGCGGGCGAAGACCCGGTCGCGGGCGTCGAGGAGTTCCTCGTTGGAGGGGAAGTCCTTCCCATGGAACGACCAGTCGGGGTGGTTGTTCAGTTCCTCGAAGCGTTCGTTGAAGCGGTCGGTGGGATGGAAGAAGGCGGCGGGGTCGGAGACGTGGATGGCGACGGGGATGTTGAGGGCGCCACAGGCTTCCCACATCGGGTCGAAGCGCGGGTCATCGACGCGGAAGAGGCGCTTGTTGTTGTCGCGCGCGACGAGGCCGAGGCTCTTGAGAATTTTGAGGCCGCGGGCGCCGGCCTGGTGGGCGGCGGCGATGGCATCGCCCTGCATCTGGGCATAGCCGGGTTCGGCCATCCGGCGGTAGAAGGGCTGGGTGAAGGTGATGAACCGGCCTGGGTAGGTGCGGTCGAGGGCATCGACGAAGGGTTTGACGCCCGCCCCGGCGCCGCCGGTGAGGTTGACGAGGGTGCGCACGTTGCGGCGGTCCATGACGGCGAGAAGTTCGGCCGGGGGGAGGGAGAAGTTGACGCGGGTGGCGCCTTCGCGGGCGAAGGTGAGGTGGGTGTGAATGTCGATGACCGGAAAACGGGACTTTTCGACGGGGTTTTCGTCGACGGTGAGCATGCTTTTGGGGGCGTACTCGGTGATGTCGAGCGGAGGCGGTTTGCGTTCCTGAGAAAGGGCGAAGGGCGCGGCGCCGAGGCCCGCGAGCCAGGCACGTCGGGAGGTCTTCATGGCGGTTATGGTATCGAAGCTGGAAGGTCTCTGCGTCCGGCGCTAATCGGGCAGTTCGGCCTCGGGTTCCTTGAGCCAGAAACTGGCGATGACGCCGATGACATAAACGGAAACGGCAACGACGCCGGAAGCCCACGCGAGTTGGGCGGCGGGGGTGGCGCCGGGGGCGTAATTGGAGAGTTGGGCGGTGATGAAGGCGGCGGAAGTGCCGATCATCCGGCCGCCGATGTTGGCGGCGAAGGATTCGCCGGTACCGCGGAGGTGGGTGGGGTAGACGCGCGGGAGGTAATTGCCCCAGAAGCTGAACTGGGCGATGGTGAGCGCGCCGGCGATTGCGATGCCCCACTTGAGCATGTCGACACTGTGGCCTGCGGCGTAGAAGAAGACGAAGGGGAAGACAATCAGGCCGGGGATCTGGAAGATGCGCAGCAGGAAGCGGCGGCCGACAATGCGAATGGCCAGGAAGGCGAGGATGAACCGGCCGGCGAGTCCGCCCATTTCCTGAAAGAACTGGACGGCGCTGACGACGGTCTCCTGCAGCGGGCGGGCGAGTCCGGCGACTTCGGGCAGGCCGGGGACGATGCGGGGGACGCTCTGGATGGCACCGAACGCGGCGCCGTAACCACAGGCGAAGAGGATGGTGGTGACGATGGTGACCTGACGGTACTGGGGGGAGAACAGAGCGGCGATGCTGGCGCGCTTCAGCGTGCCGGATTTCTTCTTCTCGGCCCAGATGGGGCTCTCGGGCAGGAAGGGGCGGATGATGATCAGCGGCAGGGCGGGGATGACGCCGGAGATGAGGGTGTAGCGCCAGGCGGTGTGGTCGCCGTAAATGGCGGGGAGGGAGTTGGCGAACTGGACGGAGAGGAAGTAGGCGCCGGTCACCATCAGGCCGCCGAGAGAGGAGAAGGCCTGGGTATAGCCGAGGACAGCCTCGCGGCGTTTGGGGTCGGGGAAGAGTTCGGCAAGCCAGGCAACGGCGGCGACGAACTCGACGCAGACGCCGATGAAGGTGGTGGTGCGCAGGAGCAGCAGCATCGGCAGCGAGGTGGAGAACCCGGCGGCGCAGGCGGAGAAGGCGTAGAGCAGGATGGACCAGACGAGGACGCGGCGGCGGCCGAAGCGGTCGGTCAGGTATCCGCCATAGAGGCCGAACAGGCCGCCGGCGATGGCCGGAACCCAGAACAGCAGGCCGACCCAGTAGTTGAAGGCGGGCGTGCCGGGCTGAATGCCGCCGAGATCCATCAGCGCCGGGCGCACGATGAGGGGCAGCATCAGGAGTTCGTAGATGTCGAAAGCGAAGCCGATGGCTGCGATGATGCAGATCAGCCACTGCGTCCCAGTGAGTCTTTGCATGGCGAGGTTCTTCTTAAGATACTCGAAAGCCGGCGGGGGTGAGTTCGTGGATGTGGACGATGAAGTCGCGGTAGGGCTGTTCGCGGAGGAAGGTGTAGCCGAGTTTGGCCATGATGCGAAGGGAGGCGGCGTTGTCGCGGGCGGCCATGGAGACGACGCGGGGGAGTTGGACGCGGGTGAAGAGGTCGTGGATGGCGGCGCGGGCGGCTTCGGTGGCGAGGCCGCGGCCCCAGTGGGAGCGGGCAAGCCACCAGCCGACTTCGATGTCGTCGTCGAGTCCATGCATCCTGCCGCCGCCGCAGAAGCCGACGGTGGCGCCGGTGGCTTTGTCGGCGAGACGCCAGCGGCAGTAGCCCTCTTCGGCGTGGCGGGCGATCTGGTTGGCGACGAACTCCTGGACGCGCTCGTCAGACCACGGGATGCCGCCGGTGATGTACTTCATCACTTCGGGATCCTGGGCGATGGGGGCGAACGAGGACCAGTCCTCCGGGCGCCAGGGGTGGAGCGTGAGGCGGGCGGTTTCGGCGAGCATGGGTCCATTGTGAGGCAGAACTCAAGTTGGCTCGATGGCAAAAGTTGTCAACAATTGGCAAAGCCGATACTATGGGGACATGCAGACGATGAACATTTCGCTTCCGGAACAGTTGAAGGAGTTCGTGGACGAACAGGTGGGGTCGGGCCGCTATAGCAGCGTCAGCGAATACGTTCGGGATCTGATTCGGCTTGATGAGAGGCGCAAGGCGAAGGGGAGACTGGAAGCGCTGCTGCTTGAAGGGCTTGAGGGAGGCGCGGCGACGGAGATGACGCGCGAGGATTGGGCAGAGATTCGGGCAGAGGCAGTGAAGCAGTTTAAGGCGCGATCTGGCCAGAAGACTGTTTGATGCCAAAACCCTTCAAGAGAGAAGCCGCGCGGCGAGACTTGGTCGCGCAGTGGGTGTGGTATGCAGAGCATGCTGACTCCAATGTCGCGGATCGATTCCTCGCCGCCGCGGAATCCGCTTTGGATCTGTTGGCCCAGCACCCAAGGAGTGGCCGAAGACTGTTTCTGGAAAACCCCCGACTACAAGAACTGCGGTACTTTCTCGTTGGTGGAGGCTTTGACCGGGTCCTACTGGTTTACGCCATCAATGGAAACACAGTTGAACTGATCAGAGTCCTTCATTCCAGTCGTGAAATCGAGCGCTTGTTCGACGAGGGGGGGCCGGAGGGCTGACTCGTTCACGCTGTGAACTGCTGCCACCAAGGTTTGATCTGGGTCCATAGCCACCAGGCCGCGGCGGCGAGCAGGGCGAAGGTGAGCAGGCGGAGGAGGATGAAGGTGACGACTTCGCCAAGAGCATACTTGACCACCTGGCGGTCGGTCAGGGTGACGATAGTGGGCTTCTTCATGGCCGGATCGCGGTGATTTCGAAGTTGCTGCCCATCTTCCTGATGGGGGGGAGGCGGAGCAGGAGGTCGTCGGCGAAGCGGGCGAGGCGGTAGCCGGGGGCGAAGCCGGGCAGGAGTCCGGCGAGGGGGGTCGAGCCGAAGTCGTAGTAGCCGCCGTGGACCTGAAAGCCGGCGTTTTCGAAGAGTTGGGTGACGCGGGGGAGGGCGAGTTCGCGTTCGTCTTCGGTCTGGTATTTGGCCATCAGGCTGGGGAAGAGGAGGCGGCCGACCTTGCCGGAGAGGCGGTCGACGGAGGGGTCGAGGGCGTAGACGCGGCCGCCGGGTTTGAGGAGGCGGAGGAGGCGCGCGGGGGTGGCGTCGAGCACGGGGTCGGGGAGGTGGTGCAGGAAGAAGATAGCGAGGATGGCGTCAAAAACCGGTTCCGGAGGCAGATTTTCGAGCAATTGGACGTCGAAAACCGCGTTCTGAATGCCGCTTTGGGCGGCGGAAGCGCGAGCCTGGGCGATGCCGGCGTCCGCGATGTCGATGCCGGTCAGGTGGCCGACGCGGGGGGCGAGCAGCAGTTCGGTGTCGCCGAGTCCGCAGCCGATCGAGAGGACGTGGGAGGCGGGCGTGAGGGCGCAGGCGCGCACAATGCGGGCGACGAGGTGGCGGCGGAAGGCCACGACGGCGGGCCGCGCGAAATGGGCGGGTCCGTAAGTGGAATAGAGGTGGTTGTGATAGCCGATTTCGCGTTCTAGCGCGGGATCGGCTGATCGGTTTCCAGGGATTTGAGGAATCGTTCCTTCTCCTCGTCGCGTTCGATGAAGGGGACGCCGCGCTCCATCCATTCGGGTTTGGGGGCGTCTTTGAGGTGGTGGTCGAAGAACTGCTGCATGCGGATGGTCCAGTCCTTCTGGTTCTGACGGCGGCGGAGGCCGTGGAATTCGCCGTTGTAGTTGAGGAGGTAGACCTCTTTGTCGAGGCGGCGGAGGGCGAGGTAGATTTCGATGCCCTGATACCACGGCACGGCGTCGTCCTGGTCGTTATGGACCATCAGGAGCGGGGTTTTGACGCGGTTGGCGTGGAAAATGGGGGAGTTTTCGAGGTATTTGTGGGGGGCATCGATCAGGGGGAGGCCGATGCGGGACTGGGTCTTCTCGTATTGGAACTGGCGGGGCATGCCGGAGCCCCAGCGGATGCCGGAGTAGGCGGAGGTCATGTTGCCGACGGGGGCGCCGGCTTCGGCGGCGCGAAAGCGGTTGGTCTGGGTGATCATCCAGGCGATCTGGTAGCCGCCCCAGGAGTGGCCCTGGATGCCGATGCGGGCTTCGTCGATGAAGCCCTGGTTGACGAGCGCCTGGATGGCGGGCAGCACACAGTGGAGGGCGCTCTGTCCGGGTTGGCCGGTGGTGTAAACGATGTCGGGCTGGAGGATGATGTAGCCGTTGGAGACGTAGTAGGCGGAGTTGATCGAGGTGCCGGGGGCGGGGTTGACGAAGCGGTGGACGCCCTGGGACATCCGCTCGTAGATGTAGACCATCAGCGGATATTTCTTTTTGGGATCGAAGTCTTCGGGCTTGATCAGGTTGGCCTGGAGCGGAACGCCGTCGGTGCTGGTGAAGTTCATCAGTTCGGAGCGGCCCCAGAGGAAGGGCTTGGTCTGTTCGCCGCCGTTGGTGACTTTGGCGAGTTTCTTGAAGGAGATGTCGGTGACGTGGAGGTCGGGGTATTCGTCGAAGCGCTCGGCGCGGACGACGAGGACATCGGCTTCGCGGGCGCGGGTGGCGAAGGCGAAGTTTTTGGAGCCCCAGAGGAGGCGGCGGGGCGGGGCGGAGGACCACGCGCCCTGGGCGAAGCCGGATTCGCGGGTCAGGTGGCTCTCGGCGCGGAAGTAGAGGGGCTTGGCGGGATCGAGGTAGCGGCGGTCTTCGTCTTCGTCGTCCTCGTCGGGGGCGTCGATGCGGGCGACGCGATACTGGACCTGGGTTTTCCGGCCCTCGCCGGCGGTGAGATTGACGGCGGGGCGGCCGCCGGGGAAGACGCGCCAGATGTCGAATTTGTCGTTGAGGAGGACAGAGGAGGAGTCGCGAGCCCAGCCGGCATTGCCATAGCTGCCCGGCGGCGCGGGGGTGTCGTCGTCCTCGTTGGCGAAGGAGACTTTGAGGGCGGCGGTCAGGTTCCTGATTTCGAGGGAACTGGTATTGAGCGCGTGCCAGTGGCCGTTATTGAAGAACAGCCCCCACTGGCCATCGGGGGAGAAGGTGACGGGCGAGACGAGGGAGGATCCGCGGAGCTTTTCGATGGCTTTGCGGCGGGCGCCGGTGCGGGTATCGACGACGTAGATGTCGGCGTAGGTGGTGTCGTAGTCGATGGAGCGGCGGTAGGCGCGGTCGTCGAGGCCGAAGGCGCGGAGGCCGGAGTCGTCGGCGGACATGCCGGGCATTTCGGCCGAGGCGACGGGGGTGAAGGTGCCGGTATCGAAGTGGTAGACGCCGCGGTAGGTGCGATTGCGCTCCTGGTTGGCGCGGATGCGCTGCATGGGCTGGATGAGGTCGTCGCGGTAGTGCCAGAGGTCGAGGTTGACCTTTTCGCCGGCGGGGGTTTCTTCTTTCTTCTCCGGTGCGGGCTTCGGCGCCCGGGCGAGCGGGACGAGAAGGCGGTCGCCGGAACGGGCGAAGGAGAGTGCGCCTTTGTCGGAGACGGCGAGGCCGGCCGGGGCGGCGATGTTGAGGGCGGAAGCGGGCGTGGCGGGTGCGGCGCGGCGCCAGTGGTAAAGTTTCCAGGCGGGTGTTTTGGATTCGGCGTCTTCGCGGGTGGAGACGAAGGCGAGTTGGGACTGGCGGCGGTCCCAGGTGATTTTGTCGTACTTGCCTTTGCCTTTGAGGAGGGGGGCGGGTTCGGCGTCGAGGCCGGCGTTGAGGACGAAGAGGCCGTTGAGGTCCTGGTTTTTGGCGGAGACGGTGAACCAGAGCAGGGCGTCGCGGGTGAAGCCGAAGGCGGTGGTGTCGGGGAAGGAGCGGTCGCGGGCGGTGGGGAGATGGCGGAGGAGGAGATCGGAGGCGGCGGGGGGGCGCGAGGTGGCCCCGGCGCCGGGCGCGGGTGGTTCGGGGGAGGCGGGGTGTTTGTGGAAGGCGGCCCAGGGTCCGCCTTTTTCGGGGATCTGGAAGGATTTGACGTTGTCGACGCGGGTGGCTTCGCCGGTGGCGAGGTTGAGGATGAGCGCGCCGGTTTTGGGCATCTCGGCGGGCTTCTTTTTGGCTTTGCGGGCGGCTTCGGTCTCGGATTTCGAGGGGTACGTGGTGGCGATGAGGAACTGGTTGTCGGAAGCGAATGTGAGACGGGAGATCGGAAGAGCACACGTCTGAACTCCAGTCACTGACCAATATCGTAT
>ERZ761609.3312-NODE-3312-length-10715-cov-5.858537_pt1 | contig 10715 bp, 4 predicted proteins | sample MGYA00511163_ERZ761609 | MGnify/ENA primary metagenome ERZ761609 (study PRJEB28899, sample SAMN02445070) | bioreactor sludge metagenome | biome: EBPR sludge | place: Australia: Brisbane, Thorneside Wastewater Treatment Plant | collected 2011-12-16 ... | reverse complement strand
CGACCACCGAGATCTACACTCTTTCCCTACACGACGCTCTTCCGATCTAGATCGCTTTCCTGTTCGCCGCGATGCGCCACTTTGCGGAGGAGCTGCGCGCCGCGGGCCACCGGGTGCACTATGTGACGCTGGACGATCCGGCGAATGCGGGTTCGCTGCGCAGCGAGGTCGCACGTGCGCTGGAGGAGGAAGACCTCGCGCGTGTCGTTGTGACGAAGCCGGGCGAATGGCGCTTGTTGCAAGACATGGAGCGCTGGCGCGACCTGTTCCCTGTGCCGGTCGAACTGCGTGAAGATACGCGTTTCATCGTGCCGCTGAAGGCGTTTGCTGATTGGGCAAAGGAACGCAAGCAGCTGCGCATGGAATACTTCTACCGCGACGTGCGCCGGCAGACCGGGCTGCTGATGGACGGCGATATGCCGGCTGGCGGGCAGTGGAATTTCGATGCGGAGAACCGCAAGCGCCTGCCGAAATCCCTGGTGCCGCCGCCGCGATATATTCCGCCGACGGACGAGGTGACGCGCGCAGTGATGAGGCTGGTCGAAGCCCGGTTTCCGGACCATTTCGGAGACCTTGAGCCATGGGTGTTCGCGACGACGCGTGCAGGCGCAGAAGCGGCGCGGGATCATTTCATCCGCGGTGTCCTACCGGGTTTCGGTGACTGGCAGGACGCGATGGCCAAGGGCGAGCCCTGGATGTGGCATTCGCTGCTGTCGGTCTATCTGAACTGCGGCCTTCTGGACCCGCTGGATGTGTGCCGGCGCGCCGAGACGGAATGGCGGGAGGGCCGCGCGCCGCTAAATGCAGTGGAAGGGTTCATCCGCCAGATCATTGGCTGGCGGGAATATGTGCGCGGCGTCTACTGGATGCAGATGCCCGGTTATGCGCAGCTGAACGCGCTGGGTGCACACCGGCCGTTGCCGGAGTTTTACTGGACTGGTGAAACCGATATGCGCTGCATGGCCGAAGCCATCGACCAGACGAAGCGATACGCCTATGCCCACCACATCCAGCGCCTGATGTTGACTGGCAACTTTGCGCTGCTGGCCGGAATTGATCCGTGGGCGGTTAATGAATGGTACCTGCTTGTTTACGCAGACGCCTATGAATGGGTGGAACTGCCGAACACGCACGGCATGGCGCTGCACGCCGATGGCGGCTTGATGGCGTCTAAGCCCTATGCTGCGAGCGGCAACTATATCAACAAGATGTCGGACTATTGCGGCAGCTGCGCCTATAATGTCCGCGACAGGACAGGGCCGGCTGCCTGTCCTTTCAATTACCTTTACTGGGATTTCATTGACCGGCATCGCGAGCGGCTTTCCGGGAACCCGAGATTGGGCCCGATTGTCCGCGGCCTGGACCGGCTAGGCGATGAAGAGCTGCACGCTATCCGCCTGCAGTCGGCTTCTTTTCTCGACAAATATGCTCCGCTGTTGCCAACTGATTAACAATCCTTTCCGCGGTTGTTGCAGGTTTCTTCGTCGGAAGAACCGAAAGTTTCACCAGCCTGCGCTATGTCTGGCGGTGACAAATTTCCAACGAGAACAACAATGTCGGGCAAAAATCCGCTGTATCTGATGTCGAAAGAACTGTCCCGGTTCATCAAGGCAACATCTGTTCCTGAAAAGCTGGCCGAAAGTTTCCGCAACAAGCAGGTTCATTCGATCAGCCATCTGATCTACGTCATGTTGCTAGTGGGGCTGTTGAATACTGCAGTTGTGCTGCTGGTGCTTTGGCATGATGCGGGCAATCCGATGGCGCCGGCATGGGGGCTTGGCCTGACGATGCTGAATGCGGCGACGTTCTTCCAACACATCCGTGGACGGAAATATGCAGGCAGCAGCGCTTTTGCCGAGCGCAAGTTGCAAGCCGTTTCCAAAGGCGCGCTAGTGCACGGGATGCTCTGGGGCCTGCTGCCATTGATGGTGGCGCTCACGGCCGACGAATCGCATTTCATGGCTGTTGTCACAGTCACTGCCGGCATGATGTTTGGCGGCATGTTCCTCCTGTCGCGCGTGCCGGTTGCGGCACTGTCTTTCGTGCTGCCCATCGGTGCTGGCGTCATCGGGGCGGCGCTGATGCGCGGCGGCATGACCAGCCATCTGATGGCGGTACTTACGGGTGTCTACAGCTTCGTGCTGATCTATTCTGTCCGGTGGAGCCATAAGCAGTTCGTGCAGCAGCATCTCGATGAAGCCTCGCTGAGCGAGCAGTCTCACGTCATCAGTCTGCTGCTTAAGGATTTTGGTGAGAGTTCCAGCGAGTGGCTCTGGCAGACGAACGAACAGTTCCTGCTCCAGAATGTCCCGGCCAGCATATCGGACGCAGTCTCGCCGAAGATGCTGCTGAATGCCGGGCGTAGCATCTTTTCGATGTTCCAGACTTGCGAAGCCCAGCGCAAATTTGAGCGGGCAATGCGGGAGGAGCAGCCCTTCCGTGACATAATTTTGCGCACGCGTGCGGGTGCATGCGGCGAGAATTGCTGGGTGTCGATGACCGGCAAGCCGATCTATGAAGGTGGCCGCTTTGCGGGGTATCGCGGTGTTGCAGCGAACGTGACACAGGCGAAACAGACCGAAGAGCGCATCGAACAGATGGCGCACTTTGATGAACTGACGGGGTTGCCCAACAGATCGAGCCTCCTGGCGCTTCTGGAGAAAGCGGCGGCGGTTCAGGATGCTCGCGGCATGAGCCGCGCGCTGCTTTGCCTCGACCTCGATTCCTTCAAAGTGGTGAACGATACGATGGGGCATCAGGCCGCTGATGTCATGCTGCGCCAGGTCACCAACCGGCTGACCGAGTTGTCGCTGCAGAATGACTTCGTGGCCCGCATTGCAAGTGATGGGTTCGCGCTGGTGGTTGAACGCCACTCGGACGAAGAACTTACTCATTTCCTCGATCGGCTGTCGGCCTATCTCAGCGAGCCCTATTCCGTGCTGGGTGCGACGGTTGTCTGCACGGCTTCGGTTGGCGTGCGCCGTTTCGAAGAGACGAACTTCGACGCGCTGACTGCGCTGAAACATGCTGACCTTGCGATGCATCATGCGCGCAAGCAGGGCAAGGGCAACTGGGCCATGTTCGGGCCGGAGCTGGAGGAGAGGGCCAACGCGCGGCTGCGCGGCGAGTCCGACCTGCGCAAGGCGATCGAGCAGGGGCAGCTCTACCTTGTCTATCAACCTCAGGTCAGCGCAGATACGCACAAGGTCGTCGGTTTTGAAGCGCTTGTCCGCTGGGAGCACCCTGAACGGGGAAATATTCCGCCGTCTGAGTTTATCAACATTGCCGAAGACAATGGTCTGATTGTCCAGATCGGCGAATGGATCATTCGCGCGGCAATGGCAGAAGCTGCGCGGTTGCCCTCGGAACTGCGCATGTCGATCAATATTTCGCCGCTGCAGATGAACTCACCGACGCTGGTGTCGACCATCATGAGCGCATTGGCCGACAACCGGCTTCGTCCGTCCCAGATTGACCTTGAAATTACCGAGTCGGTTCTGATGGCGGATACCGGGTTTGCGCTCAGCCGGCTTCGCCAGCTGCGGGATCTGGGCTTCCGCATTTCTCTGGACGATTTCGGAACGGGCTATTCGTCGCTGAGTTATCTGCGCAAGTTTCCGTTCCACAAGATCAAGATCGATCAGAGCTTCGTGCGCGAACTTGAAACGGACGCGGAGAGCCGGGCCATTACTCAGGCAACGCTGACACTGGCAAAGATGATGGGGCTGCGCTCAACTGCAGAAGGCGTCGAGACGCTTCACCAGGCAGCCTTTCTCCGCGAGCACGGGTGCAATGAACTGCAGGGCTATCTCGCGGGCAAGCCGCTGGCGATGCAGAAGCACTGGTACCTGATCGAAGATGCCTTTCCGGGCTACATAGCGGCACAAAGAATCCGCAGTCTGGTGCCAGCGGCCAATGGAGCAGCCGTTGCTCCGGAGTTGTGCGAAGTATCTCTGGCAGGTTGATGCGGAAAAGTGTCTGAATGAAATCCTAATTCAGATCTCTTAACTTCCCTCGCCGCGAAAGCCCGATATTCAGCCTGATTTGCTAGACCTTTTCTCTGAGAGATTGCCTGAGCGCACGGGCGGGAGAGAACCGGGATGGACAAGTCAGCCACCGCGCCAGACCGCATCTGGTCGCTTGATCAGTTTGCCAAGGCGATCCGGGTTCCGGAGGCGCACCAGGATTCGCTGCGAGAGAAGCAGCTGGAAACGGTCGCCGGCATTACGCTTGTCATTGTACTAGCAAACCTGCTGAACGCAGCCATCATCCTGCTGTCGTTCAAGCATGCTGCTGTCGGGCCGCTTCTCAACATCTGGGCGGCGTCAGTAGCATTCTTCTCAGTGTTCATTCTCGGACGCCACGTCTACGTGCGCCGGATGCGCAAGCCCACATCCCGCAATGTGGCGAAAGAGCTCGACGCGGTAACGCGCGGCTCAACACTGAACGGATTCCTCTGGGCTGTTGCGCCGCTCGTGGTGATGAGCTCAGTGGAAACGCAAGGCCAGATGGTGATGGGCATCCTGATGGCCAGCATGCTGTTTGCAGGTGCGTTCCTTCTGTCGCGCGTTCCGGACGCTGCGTTTGCATTTACCCTGCCGGTTGGCGCGAGCCTTGTGGTCTCGATGCAGTTCCAGCAGGATATGGCCTACCAGTTCGCCTCGGTTCTGGTGATTGTGTACATCGGCCTCCTGATCTTCGCTGTGCGCTGGTCGCACCGCCAGTTCGTGGAACAGCATCTCAGCGAAGCGGCTGTCAACGAGCAGAGCCAGCTGATCGGCCTGCTGCTGCGCGACTTTGAAGAGAGCACATCCGACTGGCTGTGGCAGACAGATGCTTCCGGTGTGCTGGAAGATATCCCGCTGGTGCTCGATGGCGGCACGGAGAGCGCGTCCTTCATGCGGCGCGGCGAAGCGATTGCGGCTCTGTTTGCGCCGAACGAAGCGCGCACGACGCTTGAACAGTCCATGCTTCGCCACCAGGCTTTCCGAGATCTCGTGCTTCTGGTCCGGCAGGAGAACCTTGAAGAATGCTGGGTATCCCTGACAGGCAAGCCGATTTTCGAGGGCACGGAATTCAGCGGCTTCCGCGGTGTTGCGGCAGACATCACCCAGTCGAAGCAGATCGAGGACCGTCTCGCGCACATGGCGCACTATGATGCGCTGACGGGGCTGCCGAACCGTTCAACGATGCAAGATCACCTTGAGAAACTCGTCCGGCTTCCGCCGGCGCCCGGTGCGGTGCGCGCGCTGCTCTGGATGGACCTCGACAATTTCAAATGGGTCAATGACACGCTCGGCCATCCTGCGGGTGACGAGCTGCTGCGCCAGGTTGCGCAGCGTATCACGGCGCTGTCAGAGCGCGGCGACATGATCGCGCGCCTTGGCGGCGATGAGTTCTCGCTGATCATCGAGCGGCAGAATAACGGGTCGCTGGAAGAGTTCTTCGACCGGCTCGTGAACCATATGCGCACGCCGTACAATATCTGGGGATCGACAGCGAACTGCCCAGCCTCTTTCGGTGTGCGCCTGTTTGATGCGTACACGACCGATACGCGCGAAATCCTGAAACATGCCGACCTCGCGCTGTATGATGCAAAGCGCAGCGGCAAGGCGCAGTGGCGCATGTTCACGACGCAGCTTGAGACAGATGCAAAAGCCCGCATCCGCACCGAACAGGAACTCGAGCAGGCAATCGACTGTGAAGAACTCGCCGTGTACTTCCAGCCGGTCGTGGATGCTCATACGCACCGGATGATCGGTGCCGAAACGCTGCTGCGCTGGAAACACCCGACGCGCGGGCTCGTCTTCCCGGATCAGTTCATCGAACTGGCAGAAGACAATGGCATGATCACGCGCATGGGCGAATGGGTGATCCGTGCGGCCATGGCCGAAGCAGCGCGTTTGCCGGACGATATCAAGATCGCTGTGAACATTTCGCCGCTGCAGATCCACTCGGCGACCCTACTGTCTACGATCGTCAATTCGCTCGCGGCGCACAAGATTGCGCCCGGCCGGCTTGAGCTTGAGATCACCGAGTCGGTGCTGATGACCGACACCGAGTTCACGCTGAAGCGGTTGCACCAGCTGAAGAATCTCGGCGTGCGCATTGCGCTCGATGATTTCGGGACCGGTTATTCTTCTCTGAGCTATTTGCGCTCGTTCCCGTTCGACAAGATCAAGATCGACAAGAGCTTCGTGAGGGACATCGAGTCTCGCCCGGAGAGCCGCGCGATCGCGGTGGCGACGCTGAACCTCGCAAAGTCGCTCGGCATGCGTTGCACGGCGGAAGGTGTCGAGACGCTTTACCAGGCGGACTTCCTGCGCGATCATGGCTGTGATGAACTACAGGGCTTCTTCATCAGCCGCGCGCAGCCACTGGAAAACCTGAGCCACCTCGTCTCGGTCGGCGCCAAGACAGCCGCATCCAATCCGCCGCTGGATATGCGCGAAAAGCTGATCGACGACAATGTGATCCCGTTTGCAGGCGACCTGCGGGAGAAATCGGCCTAGGGCGTTGCGTCTTCCGCCGGAGGCTCTGGCTCTGCGGGTTTCGCCGGCTCGGGCTGCGCCTTCTTCCGGCCGAACAGATTTCCGAGCGCGTCTTTTGCGGCGGTCTCGAGTTCGTCCTCGACGGCTTTCTGCGGTGTCTTAGCTGGCGGCGTTTCCGTGACCGGCGTCTCATCGTCGGGTTGCCCAGACGGCGTAACCGGTGTGGTGGTGCGCGGCGGGGTGCCAATGATGCCGCCGACGATATCGCCTACAGCGCCGGTGCCGCGTCCTGTCAGCTCATCGACAAGTTTGCCCTTGAGTTCTGCCTCAAGTGCGGCCTGCACGCCCGAAAAGTCCGGCGTGACCTTGAGCTGGTTCCAGCTGCCTGACAGGCGTACAGGCACCGGAATGCCATTCAGTTGCACCACGGCGCCTGCGCCCTGGCCGGTACGGTCGATGGCGGTTGCAAGACGTAGGTCGAGCGACTGGCCGCCGATATCGATCTTGCCGCTGCCATCAATGCCAAGCGCCGGGCTGATGAGCTTCAGGATGTTCACCGTGGCGACGCCGTTCTCGATCTTCAGCAGGCTGTCAAAATTGGTGAAGTCCGTTTCGGCGGCAGGTGAGAGCACGTTACGGAAGTCGATCTGGTTCAGCTTGCCGGTCGTGAATGCGGTTTGCAGCGATTGAGCAGAGCGTACCATCTGCGTGACGTTGAGGCCCTTCAGTGCGCCGTCATCAAGATTGGTCGAGACTTCGCCATTAAGTCCGTTCATCAGCGCATCGATGGAGTCGCCGCGCGTATTGGCTTCGATCTTGAACTCGCCTGTGCCGACGAGCTTGTCAAAGCCTGCAAGTGTGCCGAGCAAGCTGGACATGGCTACGCTGTCGCCCTGCATCTGGAATCCGACGGTCGGCACAGAAGAGGCGGCATTGACCGTCATCTTGCCTTCCCAGTTGCCGCCAAAGGCTTTGAAACGGGAGAGGTCAGCGGTCAACGCACCATCGTCCAGCTTTGCAGTGAGGGCGGCATCGGTCAGTTTCACGCTGCCGATATTGATCTGCGTCGTGACGATCTGCAGATCGGCATCGGCGGCGGACAATCCGGCCAAATCAAGCTTGTCCTTGCTCCATGCCGTCAGCGGCTGGGCAGGTTTCGGCTTCTGGTCTGCGGGCGCCAGGAACGGCGAAAGATCCAGCATGCCCATGTTGAGCTTGCCGTTCAGGCGCGGGCGTTCTCCGGTGAGGTCGATGCCGGCTGTGCCTTTGGCAGTGATGTTGTCGAGTTTCAGGTCGAGCGCCGATATGGCGATGTTCGTGAAGGTGCCGGTCAGGTCGCCGGTGGCCGAGAAGGTCTGCAACGTCGCGCCGGGTTCGAGTTCCACGTCCGCGGCAGCAAGCAGTTCGCGCAGTTTGTTGCTGGAGGCGTCGATTTTGCCGTTGAACGCGCCTTCACCTGCGAGCGAGAGGCTGCCGGTATAGGCGGCTTTCAGAAGGCTGCCGTCGTGCGTGAAATTGATGCCGGTCAGTTGCAGCGCGTCGACGGGCCCGCTGATCGCGCCATCCAGAGAAACTTTTTCGAGTGCCGGCGCGGCCGGCAGATCGAAGTTCAGCTGCTTAGCGAGTTCACCAGCTTTGGAAGAGTCGAAGCTCAGCTTGCCGTTCAGCGCCGGCACTTCGCCGAGCCGGATGTCGCCGGTATAGCTCGCGGTCATCAGCTGGCCTTTGACGCGCAGCTTTTCGAAATCGATGCCGGGTTGGGTCAGCGCGCCTTTGACGTTGGCTTCAAGGTCAAGGCTGCCGAGCGGCGCCGCGTTCACGGGCAGTTCGATCGCGGCAAACTTCGCCAATGCGTCGATCTTCGGGGCGCTGAGGGTCAGCTTGCCGTCAATGACCGGCGCTTCGCCGAGGTTCACCTTGCCGGTGAAGCCGGTCTTGGCGAGATCGGAGGATTGCGCAAAGCGGCGGACGTTGATTTCCAGCGCGTCGAAGGCGCCGGAAACCTCGCCCTCCACATTGATCTTGCCGAGCTTTGTGATGTCGAACGGTACTTCGACATTGGCGTAGTCCAGCAGCGAGCGGATGGCTTCCGAGCTCGCCGAGAATTTTCCATCGAGCGAGGGCGTGTTGCCGAGCGTGATCGCGCCGTCATAACGGGCCTTGATGAAGTCTGTACCGAGGTTCGCTTCCAGCGTCGCGGGTTTGCCCCCGGTTGCGGATTCGAGGGAGTTCAGCAGGGCGTCGATCTTGAAGCGCTGGCCCTGGAAGTAACCGTCGGCGTCAAGGCGCAGCGGTGCGTCGAGCGCGGACATGCCGGCGGTGAGGTTCAGATCGCGCAGGTCGTAGCGTGCGCCGGTCTGCTTGTCGTCATAGACCAGCGAGGCATTGCGCAGGCGGACATTCTCTACTGCGCCGTTGAAACCGCCGCCGGCTGCCGGCGCGCCTTCGCGGGGCGGGGCCTTTTCGAGAACCCAGTTGGTGGTGCCATCTTCCCTGACCTGCAACGACACGGCCGCGTCAATGAAGGCGAGTTCGTGCACTTCCACGCGCTGACCGAACAGCAGGGGCGCCCATTTGACCGCGCCGCGCAGTTCGCCGGCTTCGATCATATAGGGTCCGTCAAAGCCTTCGGGGTTGGCGACTTTCATGCCGCCGACGCTGGCCGCAATGCGGGGGAACAGGGAGAGTTTCACCTCACCGTCGAGGGTGACCTTGCGCTGCAGGGCCTGGCCAGCGGCCCGCTCGATCTGGGCGCGGTAAACAGACTTCGGGACAAGGAAAGGCACGGTCAGCGCGGCGCCGACCAGGACTACAAAAATTCCGCCAGCAATCAGGGCGATACGCTTCATGTTCCGAATCCCTCTTTGGGCGTCGATAGCAGATGAACAGACACTATGTCGCTTGAATGGCAGCTGAAGGGCAAATGGCAGGATTCTGGCCGATCGGAGGGCACTGCAAGGCGTGCCGCAGGACCGCTTGACCCGGCCCGTTCACCCGATTAGAGAGGCGCTTCGCCCGAAGGGGCGGCCAGAAATGCGCGGGTGTAGCTCAGTCGGTTAGAGTGCCGGCCTGTCACGCCGGAGGTCGCGGGTTCGAGCCCCGTCACTCGCGCCATTTGTCAAAAAATATCTCCAATAAAATCAAAGACTTAGAGTGAACCAAGGGTCGCTCTTCGTCCTATTTTCGAAAATTGGGATACAAACTGGATACAAAATGGGATACACGGAGCTATGGCTGAGCCCCGCGATCCTGATCGATTTCTCCTCAAACGCGGCAACCGCTGGTACTATCAGCGGCGCGTTCCGAACCAGTTTTCCCAGCTCGATGACCGGGCCTTCGTGAAGGTCTCCCTGAAGACCGGATCGCATGAAATCGCGCGCCTGCGCCGGGACCACCTCGCCGAAGCCGATGACCAATACTGGATGGCGCTTGCCGTTGAGGCGGGAAGCCCCGGCGGCAGTGGCCCGACCCTTCGCGCGGCGCTCGAGCACCGGTACAAGGCGGCCATCTCCCGCGCCATGGCGTATGGGTTTTCCTACAAACCGGCGGAGCCGCTCGCCGAGAGCCAGGCAATCGCTGAACTGATGGAGCGTATCCGGATGCTGGAGGCGCAGGCTGGCAAGGGCGGGGATCCGAGCCGCGCGGACGCCGAGGCGCTCCTCGGCGGGTCACCTGATCCGTCGTCCAGCATTACGGTGTCCGAGGCGTTCGAGCTCTACGTCAAACGCATCGCCTTCGATGACCAATACAACAAGTCCGAAGCCCAGCGCCGGTCCTGGGAGAAGACCAAACGAACCTCGATCAACTACTTCATCGAACAGATGGGCGACCTGCCGCTGAGCGACATCACGCGCGAGAAAGCCCTCGAATACCGGGACTGGTGGATGGAGAAGATGCAGCCGCAGGCCGATGGCTCGGCGCCGGTCGCGCCCAACACCGCCAACCGGCATATCGGAAACATCCGCTCGCTCTATGAGCGCTATTTCAAGCATATCGGCGCCGCCGATGTGGAAGATCCGTTCCGGGACTTTTACTTCAGCGGCAAGACCGAGGTGAAGCGCGCATCATTCAGCAATGAGTGGGTAAGAAGCCGGATCCTCGTGCCAGGCTTATTTGATGGTCTTCGGCTTGAGCTGCGCGTCATCATTTACCTCCTTATCGAAACCGGCGCCCGCCTCAGCGAACTTGTGAACCTGCGCCCACCCCGTGCTGCCAACCCCGGTG
>ERZ761609.3311-NODE-3311-length-10717-cov-10.171169_pt1 | contig 10717 bp, 9 predicted proteins | sample MGYA00511163_ERZ761609 | MGnify/ENA primary metagenome ERZ761609 (study PRJEB28899, sample SAMN02445070) | bioreactor sludge metagenome | biome: EBPR sludge | place: Australia: Brisbane, Thorneside Wastewater Treatment Plant | collected 2011-12-16 ... | reverse complement strand
CAGCTGCGGCTGGCCGAAGGCATCGGCCATGTCGCGCAGGATGCGGCGGCGATCGCAGCGGTGCGGAGCGGCTTTGCACGGCTTGCCGATCCGGTGGCGCTGGCGGCGGCCCAGGTGCTGGTAACGTTGGCAGGTTCGGCGCTGATCCCGCTGATGCTGATCGACGGTGCGATGGAGGCGGAAGCAGCGTTCGACGCTGCTTCGGTCGATGAGGATTGGAACACCCAGCTCTGGGGCGAGGATGCGGAGGCGCTTGAACGACGCGCCTACCGCCGCAACGAGTTCCTCGCGGCGGCGGGGCTGGTCGCAGCTCTATCGTAAGGAACCCGCGGGTCAGCCGCGGCGGTAATTCACCGTGCGGCAGATGAGGCCACCCAGAACGCAGCCGCCGCCCGACAGGGAATTGCCGTTGACGGTCAGCGTGCCGCTGTAGCTCTTGCCATCCTCGGGGTTGAAGGCGGTGCCGGAATATTTGCCGGGCGAGGTCTGCTTGACGTTGGTGAACACGCGCTGGCCGACCTTGGCCGGGCCGGAGGTGTCCTTCACCCATGTCAATGTGCCGCAGATCGCGCCGCCGCAGGGGGCGAAATTGATCTTGGAAGCGCCGGTATCGCGCGTCCAGCTACCAAGGATCGGATCGGCCTGAGCCATCGCCAGTGAAGGCAAGGCGACGACAGCGGCAATCGCAAGAGCAGAGCGAAGCATGGTTTCCTCCCGTTTATGGCCTCATGGGCCTTGGTCTGACTATAGGCGGCTGCCAGCCGGCCGCAAGATCATATATGAACCATAACCGTTTTATGGCTGAAGCGCCGATGAACGGCACAGCCGGGCTGTGCTGCGTCCCCAAAGGTCTGATTGACCCGGTGCAGCCACCTGTTATCCGTGGTCGGATTGCGACTGAGCGGAGACCCCCGATGAAAGACATCCTCGAAAAGCTTGAGCAGAAGCGCGCCAGCGCCCGCATCGGGGGTGGACAGGGGCGCATCGACGCCCAGCACAGCAAGGGCAAGCTGACCGCCCGCGAGCGCATCGAGCTGTTGCTCGACAAGGAATCCTTCGAGGAATACGACATGTTCGTCGAGCATCGCTCGAACGAATTCGGCATGGAAAAGTCCCGCATTTCCGGCGACGGCGTCGTCACCGGCTGGGGCACGATCAACGGGCGCACGGTGTTCGTGTTCGCCAAGGACTTCACCGTGTTCGGCGGCTCCCTGTCGGAGACCCATGCACAGAAGATCTGCAAGGTCATGGACATGGCCGTGAAGATGCGCGCGCCGGTGATCGGACTTTACGATGCGGGTGGCGCGCGCATTCAGGAGGGCGTGGCGGCGCTCGGCGGCTATGGCGAGGTGTTCCGCCGCAATGTGGCGGCCTCGGGCGTCATTCCGCAAATCTCGGTGATCATGGGGCCGTGCGCGGGCGGCGACGTCTATTCGCCGGCGATGACCGACTTCATCTTCATGGTCAAGGATACGTCCTACATGTTCGTCACCGGACCGGAGGTGGTGAAAACCGTCACCAACGAGACCGTGACGGCCGAAGAACTCGGCGGCGCCTCGGTTCATACGGTCAAATCCTCGGTGGCCGATGGCGCCTACGAGAACGACATCGAGGCGCTCCTGCAGGTGCGCCGGCTGATCGATTTCCTCCCCGCCAACAACATTGACGGGGCGCCGGAATGGCCGTCGTTTGACGACAAGAACCGCTACGATCACAGCCTCGATACGCTGGTGCCGGACAATCCGAACAAGCCGTATGACGTCAAGGAGCTGATCGTCAAAGTGGTCGACGAGAGCGACTTCTTCGAGATTCAGGAGAATTTCGCCAAGAACATCGTCGTCGGCTTCGGGCGTCTGGAAGGTTCGACGGTCGGCTTCGTCGCCAATCAGCCGCTGGTGCTCGCCGGCGTGCTCGACAGCGACGCCAGCCGCAAGGCGGCGCGCTTTGTCCGCTTCTGCAACGCCTTCAAGATCCCGATCGTCACTTTTGTCGATGTGCCGGGCTTCCTGCCGGGAACGGCGCAGGAATACGGCGGGCTGATCAAGCATGGCGCCAAGCTGCTGTTCGCCTATTCGCAATGCACGGTGCCGCTGGTCACGGTGATCATCCGCAAGGCCTATGGCGGCGCCTATGACGTGATGGCCTCCAAGCACATCGGCGCCGATATCAACTACGCCTGGCCGAGTGCGCAGATCGCCGTGATGGGCGCCAAGGGCGCGGTGGAGATCATCTTCCGGTCTGACATGAACGACCCCGACAAGATCGCCGAGCGCACGAAGGAATACGAGCAGCGCTTCCTGTCGCCGTTCGTCGCCGCCGAGCGCGGTTATATCGACGAGGTGATCCAGCCGTTCGGCACGCGCAAGCGCGTCGCCCGCGCGCTCGCCATGCTGCGCACCAAGAAGCTCGAACAGCCCTGGAAGAAGCACGACAACATGCCGCTGTGAGGGCAGGTGCCCACCGTTCTGAGATTTGATGGCTGTCGTGCCTTCTTTTACAGCAACGAGGGGCACGAGCCGCCGCACCTTCATGTCATCAGAGACAACAAGGAAGCCAAGTTCTGGCTTCACGACCTCTCAGTCGCGGTGAACCTCGGTTTTGCGGCGCATGAAATCAATGCTATCCTGATCGTGCTGCGAGAGAACAGGGTGCTGCTCGCGGAGGCGTGGAATGACCATTTTGGAAATCGATGACGCGGATATCAGAGCTGTCGCGGTTGAATTCAGCGACAGCGAACTGATCGTCCGCTTGGCCGATGGGCGTCGGATCGCGACGCCGCTCGACTGGTATCCACGACTGGCCGCCGCCGCACTGGCGGACCGTCAGAAGATCGAGATTTCCCCTTTGGGCTTGCACTGGCCAGCGCTGGATGAGGATCTTTCGATCGCGGCCATGCTTGCGGGGCGAAAGGCGCGCGCCGCCTGAAACCGCGGTTTCGACCTGCGCACCAAGAAGCTCGAACAGCCCTGGAAGAAGCACGACAACATGCCTTTGTGAGGCGGAAGCGCCCATTTCCCCATAAAAATTGAAAATCAAACGGAAACGCAGGCTTTCGCGTCCGCGCGCGCTGTCGTAAGACGCCCCCAACCTGTCAGAACCCCCGCAAGGAGCCCCCATGGCCTACGTCAGCACCCACGGCATTCAGGTCGCAAAAATCCTGCACGACTTCCTTGTCAAGGAGGCCCTGCTGGGAACGGGGGTTTCGGCCGAGCAGTTCCTTGCCGGCATGGCCGATGTGGTCAAGGCGATTACGCCCAAGCATCGCCGGCTGCTCAAGCATCGCGACAAGCTTCAGGCACAGATTGACGCCTGGCACCGCGCGCGCAAGGGCAAGGCGATCAAGCAGGCCGAATACGAGGCGTTCCTGAAGGAGATCGGCTATCTGCTGCCCGAGCCGGCCGAAGGCAGGATCACCACGAAGAACGTTGATGCCGAGATTGCGAAGATCGCCGGCCCGCAGCTGGTGGTGCCGTGCTCCAACGCCCGCTATGCGCTCAACGCCGCCAATGCCCGCTGGGGCAGCCTCTATGATGCGCTCTACGGCACCGATGCGATTGCCGATGAAGGCGACCTCAAGCGCGGCAGGGGCTACAATGCGGCCCGCGGCGCGGCGGTGGTCGCCAGGGCCAGAGCCATTCTCGATGGCGCGGCACCGCTCGCCCGCGGCAGCCATGCGGATGCGACCGGCTATTCGGTCGAGAATGGTGCGCTCAAGGTTGCATTGAAAAAGGGCGTAACCGGCCTGAGGAACAAGAAGGCCTTCGTCGGCTACAGGGGCGATGCCGCCCGTCCGACGGCGATCCTGCTGGCACATAACGGCCTGCATTTTGAGATCGTCATCGATGCCAAACATGCCATTGGCAAGGCCGATCCGGCCGGCGTTGCCGATGTCATGGTCGAATCGGCGCTCACCACCATCATGGACATGGAGGACTCGGTCGCAGCCGTCGATGCCGAGGACAAGGTCGGGGTCTACCGCAACTGGCTCGGCCTGATGAAGGGGGACCTGTCCGAGAAGATGGAGAAGGACGGCAAGTCCTTCACCCGCAAGCTCAATCCGGATCGGGTCTATACCCCGGCGCGGGGCGGCGAAGTGCCGTGGCCGCTGCATGGCCGCTCGCTGATGCTGGTGCGCAACGTCGGCATGCACATGATGACCGACGCGGTGCTGGATGCGAAGGGCCGGGAACTGCCGGAGACGATCATCGATTGCTGCATTTCGTCGATGATCGCCATGCATGACCTCAAGAAAACCTCCGGTTTGCGCAATTCGCGCACCGGCTCGGTCTATATCGTCAAGCCGAAGATGCACGGCCCGGACGAGGTGGCGCTGGCGAGCAAGCTGTTCGGCCGGGTCGAGAAGATGCTCGGCCTGCCGGCCAATACGCTGAAAATGGGCATCATGGATGAGGAGCGCCGCACGACGGTCAACCTCAAGGCGTGCATCCTGGCCGCCAAGGCGCGCGTCGTGTTCATCAACACCGGATTCCTCGATCGCACGGGCGATGAAATCCACACCTCGATGGAAGCCGGCCCGATGGTGCGCAAGGCAGAAATGCGCGCCGCCTCGTGGCTGCCGGCCTATGAGGACAACAACGTCGATGTCGGCATGGCGACCGGTCTGCCGGGCAAAGCGCAGATCGGCAAGGGCATGTGGGCCATGCCTGATCGCATGGCTGACATGATGGCCCAGAAGATCGGCCATCCGAAATCCGGCGCCAACACCGCCTGGGTGCCGTCGCCGACCGCCGCGACGCTGCATGCACTGCACTATCACGAGGTCGATGTGTTCGCCCGGCAGGCGGAGATCGCCGGCCGCAAGCGCGCCGATCTGTCCGCCATCCTCACCGTGCCGGTGGCGAAGTCGAACTTCGAGCCGGCAGCGGTGCAGCAGGAACTCGACAACAATGCGCAGGGCATTCTCGGCTATGTCGTGCGCTGGATCGACGCGGGCGTGGGCTGCTCGAAGGTGCCGGACATTCACGATGTCGGGCTGATGGAGGATCGCGCGACGCTGCGCATCTCCTCCCAGCATATCGCCAACTGGCTGCATCACGGTGTCTGCACCAGGGCGCAGGTCCGCTCGACGCTCAAGCGCATGGCCAAGGTCGTCGACCGGCAGAACGCCGGCGATCCGACCTACAGACCGATGGCGCCGGCCTATGACGGCGTTGCCTTCAAGGCGGCCTGCGATCTCGTTTTCAAGGGGCTCAAGCAGCCGAACGGCTACACCGAATTCGTGCTGACAAGGCGTCGTCGCGAGGCCAAGGCTGCGGGGTGACATCACCCGAACGGAGGTTGCATGTTTCGTCCCCGGGATCACAAGTCGATCCCGGGTTTTTTATCTGCGAGGCGGCGGGGATGGCGGGTCGGGTAGTGCGCGCGGTGCGGTGCCTGTTGCCGCTGGTTCTGGTGGCAGGTTGCGTCCAGTTGCACCCTGACCAGAAGGGCGGCGAGGCCATCGTCAGGATCGGCGATTTCGACAGCAGAGACAAAGGCCCGATCCGGGTCGGCGATATTGCCGGCTATTACGTTCCCTATGCGCTGCTGGCGGTGTGGGCTTACGGCTCCGGCGAAAACGACCGCGGCGAGCGCTGGGCCAAATTGATGGCGATGAACGATCGCCAGGGGCAACCGCTCAAGCCGCGTATCAACAGCTGGATGCAGCAATGGACCTGGATCCACAAGGGATTTGCCGAAGACGTTCTGCCATGCAGCAACAAGCGCATCGAGGAAGGGCGCTGCCATACACCGCTTGGCGGCATCGGCGTGCATACTTTTGTCCGCAAGGATTGCGGTGAGGTTGTCGTTGCCTTCCGGGGCACGGATTTCACCGAGGTGAATGACTGGATCACCAATTTCCATTGGTTTACCCGCCTTCTGCCGATTTATGACCAATACGAGCAGGTGCAGGATTTCGCGCCGGAAATCGTCGAGATCATGCGGCAGCAATGCCCGAGGCAGAAGTCGTTGCGGCTGACCGCCGTCGGGCATTCGCTCGGGGGCGGACTGGCCCAGCAGATGGCCTATGCGAGCGCCGAGATCCAGCGCGTCTATGCCTATGATCCGTCCATGGTCACCGGCTATTACGATGTCGATTCAGCGGCGCGGCAAAAGCTGAATCACCTTGAGATCGACCGCGCCTATGAACATGGCGAAGTGCTGGCCTATTTCCGCTACCTCATGCGCCAGTTCTATCCACCAAGCGCCTGCAACCCGCAGATCAGGAATGTCCGGTTCGACTTTCTCAATGGGAGTATCGTCGATCAGCATTCCATCGGAGATTTGGCCGGCCATCTGGTCGAGGCGGCCGGCAGCAAGGACCAGTGGGAGCGCCGCCGGGGCAAATACCGGCTGCCGGTCGGGTCGGATGCCGATCCCGGGATGTGCCGAGGCACCGGGGCGGGCGCCGCGCCGCGGTGAGGCTCAGCCTGCCGCCTTCTCCACACCCCTGAGCACGCGCAGCAGGTTGCGGGAGCAGATTTTTGCGAGATAGGCCTCGCTCCAGCCGCGCAGCATCAGTTCGGCGATGAAATCGGGGAAGCGGGCGACGCTTTCCAGCCCTTCGGGGACATGGCCGCCATAGAAGTCCGAGCCGATGCCGATATGGTCGATGCCGGCGATGCCGGTCATGTATTCGAGATGGTCGGCAACCTGGGTCAAGGTAGCGCGCGGGCAGGGGCCGGCGGTTTCGGCATGGCGGGCCCAGAGCGTGTCGAGATCGCCGTGCAGGGCCTTGCCATAGGGATCGCAGACCCCTTTCAGCCAATTGCGTGTCGCCTGATTGGAAAAGGTCGGCACGAAGGTCGCGCAGACGATGCCGCCATTGGATTTGAGCTGCGCCAGCACGTCATCCTTCACGTTGCGTGGATGATCGACCAGGGCAAAGGCATTGGCGTGGGTGATGGCCAGCGGCGCGCGGGCGCAGTCGAGGGCCTGACGCTGCGCCTGGTGCGAGGTATGCGACAGATCGACGAGAATGCCGAGCCGGTTGCATTCGGCGATTACCTTGCGGCCGAGATCGGTCATCCCGCCATGGCGCGGCGCGTCGGTCGCGCTGTCGATCCAGTCGAGGGTCTCGTTGTGGCAAAGCGTCAGATAACGCACGCCGAGTTCGTGCCAGAGCGGCAGCAGCTCCAGCGAATTGCGGAGCCCGACGCCGCTTTCGACCGCGATGTATGAGGCGATTTTGCCAAGACGTCGGGCGCGGGCCAGATCGGCTGCCTTGAAGGCCGGGTGAAACACATCGGCATGCATGCTGTTCATGCGCTTGATCAGCGCAATCTGTTCGAGCGTGAAGCGGACAGGATTTTCGATGTCGGTGGGCACGAACGCCGCCCAGAACTGGCCCGCCAGCCTGCCGGCGACGAGGCGCGGGATATCGGTGTCGGTCTCCTGATGCTCGCGCGTCAGGTCATAGGCGGCCACATCGCCGGCCGCAGCCGATTTGCGCACCACATAGGGCAGGTCGTTGTGCGCGTCGAGCAGCGGCACCTTTTCCAGAAAGGCGCAGGCGCGGGCGCGGGCGTGGCTGCGGTTGTTCTTGGCCATGGCGGTTCATCAATCGTTTGCGCAAGTCGGAATCCGAGCAATGCGGGTTTTTCCTCGCAACGCAAGGGCTGACGATCGCCGCAGGCCCCCGGCTGAGCGCATTCATGCAATTGCAACCAAGCCTTGTTGCCGGCTGTTAAGGTTGCGGCGGATTCACCTTGCCTGTTTACCGGCTGTTTGAGCGGTAGCGGCATTGTCGACCCCGGAGAGAAGCACAAGCTTCCGACAGGGACTGGGGTCAGACAATGAGTGCACAGGCTTTGGCGGCTCCGGCCGCGCGGTTACAACTGGTGCCGAAAGGCGAGGCTGTCCGCGCGGCCGATGAGCCGGGAATCGATGTCAGTTTCAAGCTGCCGATGACCCGGCGCGAGGCGGAGATCCTGTTCGAGATCGACGGCGCACAGACCGGCCAGAGCAGCGCCTGGAAAACGTTTTTCGTCGAGACGCTGCTCGAACATCTGGTCTTTGCCAGCCGGCCGACCGGGCGGATCTCCAACGAGGATGCGTCCTGGCTGCTCAGTCTGGTCGGCGAGGACTGGAGCCCTTCGGTTCCGGCGCTGATGCGGGCGCTGGTGTTGCAGGCCGAGGACGTGCCGCAATCGCTGATTGCCTTTGCCATGCGTTGCGGCGCCATGCGCTGCGGTGCTTCGTCATTGGTCTGAGAGCAAGCCCCCTTACGCCCTTCGCGTTTTCCGATACAAAGCCTTCGACATCGACAGATCGAGGGCGTTTCCATGTTTGGCAAAATCCTGATTGCGAACCGGGGCGAGATTGCCTGCCGCGTCATCAAGACGGCGCGGAAGATGGGGATCAAGACCGTCGCAGTCTATTCGGAGGCCGACAAGGACGCCCTGCATGTGTCGATGGCGGATGAGGCGGTGTTCATCGGCCCGCCGCCGGCTGCCCAGTCCTATCTGGTGATCGACAAGATCATTGCTGCCTGCAAGTCGACCGGGGCCGAGGCGGTGCATCCGGGCTATGGTTTTCTGTCCGAGCGTGAAGCCTTCGCCGAGGCGCTGAAGGCGGCGAAAATCACTTTCATCGGGCCAAACCCCAAGGCGATCGCCGCCATGGGTGACAAGATCGAATCGAAGAAATTCGCCAATGCCGCCAAGGTCTCGACTGTGCCGGGTTATCTCGGCGTGATCGAGGGGCCGGAGCAGGCGGTCAGGATCGCCGACGAGATCGGCTATCCGGTGATGATCAAGGCCTCCGCCGGCGGTGGCGGCAAGGGCATGCGCATCGCCTACAGCCGCGATGAGGTGGCCGACGGCTTCGTCCGCGCCAAGAACGAGGCAGCGGCGAGCTTCGGTGACGACCGGGTTTTCGTCGAGAAATTCATCGTCGATCCGCGCCATATCGAGATCCAGCTGATCGGCGACAAGCATGGCAATGTCGTCTATCTGAACGAGCGCGAATGCTCGATCCAGCGCCGCAACCAGAAGGTGATCGAGGAGGCGCCGTCGCCGCTGCTCGACGCCGCCACCCGCAAGAAAATGGGCGAGCAGGCGGTGGCGCTGGCAAAAGCCGTCAATTATGACAGCGCCGGCACGGTGGAATTCGTCGCCGGGCAGGACAAGTCATTCTTCTTCCTCGAAATGAACACCCGCCTGCAGGTCGAGCATCCGGTGACGGAACTGATCACCGGCATCGACCTCGTTGAGGAGATGATCCGTGTCGCCGCCGGCGAGAAGCTGCGGTTCAAGCAGTCGGATGTCGGCATCAACGGCTGGGCGGTCGAGAGCCGCGTCTATGCCGAGGACCCGGTGCGCAATTTCCTGCCGTCCACCGGCCGCCTGATCAAGTATCGCCCGCCGACGGAAGGGACCTTCGGCGATGTCACCGTGCGCAACGATACCGGCGTCTACGAGGGCGGTGAAATCTCGGTCTATTACGATCCGATGATCGCCAAGCTGGTCACCCATGCGCCAACCCGGCTGGGCGCGATCAAGGCGCAGGCCGAGGCGCTCGATGCCTTTGCCATCGAGGGTATCCGCCACAATATCCCGTTCGTTTCGGCGCTGATGCATCATCCGCGCTGGCAGAAGGGCGCGCTGTCGACCGGGTTCATCAAGGAAGAGTTTCCCGATGGATTCGTGGCGCCGGCGCCCGAGGGCGAGGTTGCCCTGCGGATGGCGGCGGTCGCGGCCTGGCTTGATCATACCCACAATGTCCGTCGCCGGCTGATCGACCACCAGATGGCGACCGGCAAGAAGTTCGAGTTCTCGCGCGAGCGGTCGGTGATGCTCGGCAAGCAGCGTATCAACCTGCTGGTGCATGGCGCGGCCGATGGACTGGTTATCGAGTTTGCCGATACGGGGCGCAAGGTCGAGGTGGTGGCCGAAACGCAGATCGGCGATCCGCTGTGGCAGGGGACGATCGGCAATGACCGGGTGTCGGCCCAGGTGCGGCCGGTGCTCAACGGTTACTGGCTGGCCCATCACGGCACCGAGGCGGTAGCGCTGGTCTTTACCCGTCGCGAAGCCGATCTGTGGGCGCTGATGCCGGAGAAGGTTGCAGCGGACACTTCGAAGAAGCTGCTGTGTCCGATGCCGGGCCTGGTCAAGCAGGTTGCGGTGATCGAAGGGCAGGAGGTCAAGGCCGGCGATATTCTCGCGGTGGTCGAAGCCATGAAGATGGAGAACGTGCTGCGCGCCGAGCGCGACGTGACCGTCAAGGCGATCAAGGCCAGGGCCGGCGACAGTCTCGCGGTCGATGCCGTGATCATGGAATTTGCCTGACACTCAATCGGGCGGCGGCCATGTAACCTGCCTGTCCGCCCGTGCTCGCATCGTCTCGATCAGGCGCGCGTTGGCTTCGTCCGAGCGCAGCACCCATTCAGTCGCCGCCTGCCTGCTGCGGCCGAAGCTCATATGCCGCGCGATCAGGCGCTGGATGCGATCCTCGACCCGAATCCCGACATACCAGCAGGCATCGAGCAGCGGTCTTACGCCGGACCAGGCGCCGTCGCACAGAAGATAATTGCCCTCGGTGATCACCAGCCGATGCTCGGGCCGTACGGCAATGGCGCCGGCGATCGGTTCCTCAATCTCGCGGCGGAAAGCGGGCGCATAGACGGTTTCGTCCGTGCCGGCAGCGGCGCGGATGCGGGCGAGCATGGCGGTGTAACCGGCTGCATCGAAGGTATCCGGGGCGCCTTTGCGGT
>ERZ761609.3310-NODE-3310-length-10722-cov-10.098622_pt1 | contig 10722 bp, 9 predicted proteins | sample MGYA00511163_ERZ761609 | MGnify/ENA primary metagenome ERZ761609 (study PRJEB28899, sample SAMN02445070) | bioreactor sludge metagenome | biome: EBPR sludge | place: Australia: Brisbane, Thorneside Wastewater Treatment Plant | collected 2011-12-16 ... | reverse complement strand
CTAAGCATGAGCCTACTCTTAAGAAGAAAAATGATTTAAGGCCACACCAGATAAGAGCCCTAATAGACGTAGAAAAAGGTTTTGAGACTGCCGAGCGCGGTAAGCTTATCATGGCTTGCGGCACGGGAAAAACCTTCACATCTTTGAAAATCGCCGAGAATATTGCGGGCAAAGGTAAGCGTGTTCTTTTTCTTGTACCAAGCCTGTCTTTACTCTCTCAAACTCTCACGGAATGGACACAGCAAAGCTTAACGCCTCTGCATAGTTTCGCGGTATGCTCTGACAGCGATATTGGCAAGAAACGTAAGACAGACGACGATACCGTGCAAACTTTTATGCATGAACTGCGTTATCCGGCGACGACAGACGCGAAATCCTTGGCACGAGAAATGGATAAACGTTACGACAAGACGCATATGAGCGTGGTTTTCTCGACCTATCATTCGATTGACGTGATTGGAGAGGCGCAAAAGAAATATGGCCTTGCGGATTTTGACCTGATTATCTGCGATGAAGCCCATCGCACCACGGGCGCGACCTTCGCTGATGAAAAAGAAGATGAAAGTAATTTCGTCAAAATCCATGACAATAAAAACGTTAATGGAAAAAAACGCCTTTATATGACTGCAACACCTCGGATTTATACAGACGCAGCTGAGGTAAAAGCTGAAAAGGAAGATACAAAACTATACGGGATGAATGATGAGAGTCTCTATGGCAAAGAACTTCATGTCTTGACGTTCTCCGAAGCTGTCATGCGAGGCCTGTTGGTGGATTATAAAGTAATCGTGTTGGCCATGGATGAAGCCCACGTAAGTGCTCGCATACAGCGTGCGTTGAAGGACGAAAGCAATCAGTTACGGGTGGATGACGCGGCCAAGATTATTGGATGCTGGAAGGCGCTGAGCAAACAACATCAAAATGATGATACAGATGACCGTGAACCCATGCGGCGTGCAGTTGCCTTTTGCCAAGTAATTGAGCAGCAAAAAGGCGCGAGGTTTCATAAAGTAAGCTCAAAGAATATCGCTTCCATGTTCCAAACGGTGGTTGATGAATATCAGGAACAAGAAGACGGCCACAATACGCTTAAATGTGAGGCTGAGCATATCGACGGCAGCATGAACGCCTCTGAAAAAGAAAAAAAACTAGAATGGCTGAAGGCGGCGTTGCCAGAGGATACTTGCCGCATCTTAAGCAACGTCCGTTGCCTGTCGGAAGGTGTTGATGTTCCTGCCCTTGACGCCGTTCTGTTTTTGACGCCGCGTAATTCTCCAGTAGACGTGGTGCAATCGGTCGGGCGTATCATGCGAACAACGCCGGATGGAAAGAAAAAACGCGGATACGTCATTCTGCCTGTTGTAATACCCAATGACAAAACGCCAGAAGAAGCGCTGAACGATAACAAAACTTACAGAGTCGTATGGGAGGTCTTGCAAGCCTTACGTTCGCATGATGATCGTTTTGACGCGATGATTAATAAGTTTGATTTGGTGGGGAAAGACCATAGCAAACTAGAGGTTATCTCTGTCACAGGTATGGAGGTTGTTGCTAAGGTTGATAAAGTCAAACCCAAGCAAAAAGGAAATAAACGAAAAGAAACGGGAAGAGGTGAGAACACCATCGGTACGCCTGAGCAGGCGAAGCCGGAACAATTTAAAATCCAATTCCAGATTGGTGAAATCGAACGCGCTCTTTATGCCAAAATGGTGGAAAAATGCGGCAACAGGAGGCATTGGGAAGAATGGGCGAAAGATATTGCCCGCATTGCCCAAACGCATATCGCTCGCATTAGGGCGATTGTAAGTGACCCGAAGAATAAGGTTGAAGTCGAAGCCTTTATCGACTTCGTTGAAGAGCTACGCGACGACTTGAACGACCAGATTACGAACGAGGAAGTGATTGAGATGCTTGCTCAGCACCTCATAACTAAGCCTGTTTTTGACGCGCTGTTTGATAAATACAGTTTCGCCAGCAAAAATCCCGTATCGCTTGCCATGCAAAACGTTCTGGATGTTCTGCAGCAGCACAAGATTTCAGAGAAGGAGGCCGATACACTAGAAAAATTCTACGCCAGCGTGAAGCTGCGAGCGGAAAAGATTGAAGACTCCAAAGCTAAACAAAAAATCATTCGGGAGCTATACGACCGATTTTTTAATGAGGCTTTTCCTAATCTTTCTAAAAAGATGGGTATTGTATATACGCCAGAAGAAGTCGTGGATTTTATTATCCACTCTGTCAATGATGTTTTGCAGCATGAATTTGGCAAAACGCTGGGGAGTAAGGGCGTTCACATTCTCGACCCGTTCACTGGTACAGGCATGTTCATTACGCGCCTGTTGCAAAGCGGCCTGATTGACGCCAAAGATTTACCACATAAATACGCGCATGAAATCCACGCCAACGAAATCGTCCTGCTGGCCTATTACATCGCTGCCATTAACATTGAAGCCGTCTATCACGGTATTGTCGGGGGCGACTACAAACCCTTCCAAGGTATTTTGTTGACAGATACTTTCCGTCTTAACGAAAAAGACCTGATAAGCCGTCTATTGGCAGACAACAGTGAACGCCGGAAGCGTCAGCAAGCCTTGGATATTCGTGTCATTGTTGCCAACCCCCCGTATTCAGAAGGGCAAGAAAGTGGGAACGATAATGCACAGAATGTGGAGTACCCCCACTTGGATGAGAGGATACGAGAAACTTATGGAGCGCAGTCAACGGCGGGATTGCAAAATAGTTTATTCAATAGCTACATTCGTGCTTTTCGCTGGGCAAGCGACCGTGTCGGAGATTGCGGCATCGTAGCTTTTGTCAGTGGAGCAGGATGGGTTACCGCTAATTCTCTCGATGGTATGAGAAAATGTTTGGCAGAAGAGTTTAGCGACCTTTACATTTTCCACTTACGAGGCAACCAAAGAACATCTGGTGAAACATCACGTAAAGAAGGCGGAAAAATATTCGGCAGTGGCAGCCGTTCCCCTATCGCAATTAGTGTTCTTGTAAAAAATCCCAACGCCAATGAACATGGAAAAATCCATTTCCACGACATCGGCGACTATTTGACTCGCGAGCAAAAACTAGAAATTATTGCCGATTTCAAGAGCGTTCAAGGTATTGAGGCGCGCAAAAAATGGACACATATCACGCCAGATAAACATGGCGATTGGCTAAATCAGCGCGATGATAGTTTTGATGATTATATCTGCGTTGCAGATAAAGATGATACGGGCATACCAAGCATCTTTTCGGTTTCCTCTAGTGGCATAAAAACCAATAGAGACCCATGGTGCTATAACGCCTCAAAGAAAACTGTATCAAAAAATATGGAGCGTATGATAGCTTTCTATAATGACGAATTAAAGGCGTACAAGAAAAAGTACCCCAGCAAAAATAGCGCGCCTGACCCTGAAGATGTGGTCAATAAAGACCCAAAGAAAATAAAATGGACAAGAGAGGTTTTTGCTTCCGTTCGCTCAGGACGGGAAGGGGTTTTTAATTCTAAACATGTCGTACAAAGTGCCTATCGTCCTTTTAATAAAGAGTGGGCTTACTTTGACAGACACTTTAACAACTGCGTATATCAAATGCCGAGTATTTTTCCAGATGATGGAGTGGAGAACCTCGTTATCGCCGTCACTGGCCCAGGCGCTGGCGGGGATTTCTCTGCGTTAATATCCAATACTTTACCTAACCTGCACTTTCAAAGTACGAGTAATTGTTTCCCGCTTTATCTCTATGAATCATCTGCAACTGATAGTGATGACCTTTTCAAAGGCAAAAAGTCAGATGTTGGTTACAAAAAGAAAGATGGCATCACCGATGCGGGGTTAGCGTATTTCAAAGTGGCTTATCCGTCCGAGAGAATTGGCAAGGAAGATGTTTTCTATTACATCTACGGACTTCTGCACTCCAAGGAATACCGCGAGAAATATGCCGATAACCTTTCCAAGCAGTTGCCACGCATCCCTTGCGCCAAGAAGGCGTCGGATTTTTGGGCATTTAGCAACGCGGGACGTGCGCTTGCCGACTTGCACGTGGGTTACGAAACCGTCAAGCCTCATGAAGTAACGCTGCATACGGGAAGCAGAAAGCTAAAAGATTTTGGTGCGGATGAATACTATGTCAAAAAAATGAGATTCGCCAAAAAGGATGACAAGTCGACTGTTATCTATAACGACTTTATTACCATCCGCGACATTCCGCTGGATGCTTACGATTATGTCGTCAACGGTAAGTCCGCCCTTGAATGGGTAATGGAGCGCCAAGGCGTGAAACCCGACAAGGTTAGTGGCATCGTTAACGACGCTAATCTCTACGCTACCGAAACGGTCGGCGACCCAGCTTATCCATTAAAACTCTTCCAACGCATCATCACCGTCAGCTTGGAAACAATGAAGATTGTTCGGTCATTGCCGAAGCTCGATATCCAAGCACCGAAGAAGGAAAAGGTTGCATAATGGCTGAAACGCAAATTGAATGGACTGATTCAACATGGAATCCCGTAGCTGGCTGTTCCATTAAAAGTGCAGGATGCAAAAATTGCTATGCCATGCAAATGGCGCGGCGACTCGAGGCTATGGATATTGAGAAATACAAAGGTCTGATAAGAAAAAACACGCTGCGTCCTGTATGGAACGGCGTTGTAAGGGAAGACTGGGAATCCCTGTCTATTCCTTATAAATGGAAAAAGCCACGCAAAATTTTTGTCAATTCAATGAGTGACCTTTTTCACGAAAAGGTGAGCGAAAAATTTATCCATGCCGTATGGAAGGTGATGGAAGAAACGCCGCAACACCACTATCAAATTCTTACAAAACGGCCTGAGCGTATGCAGGAAGTGGTAAAGCATAAAATCAAACGCGTCTTGCCGAACGTATGGCTGGGAACAAGTGTCGAAGATGGGCGTGTTTTGGAGCGGATAGACTTTCTTCGCAAAACGCCTGCCGCTATTCGCTTCATTTCTTTTGAGCCGCTTATTGGTTCTGTAGGAAAAGTAAATCTTAAGGGTATCCATTGGGCTATCGTTGGCGGTGAAAGTGGTTCAAACGCCCGCCCGATTAAAGAAGACTGGATAGATGAAATTTATGCACGATGCGAGCGCTACGACACGGCTTTCTTTTTTAAGCAGTGGGGTACATGGGGCAAGGACAACAAAAAACGTTCTAAAAAAGCCAACGGCAGAGTCTATAAAGGTCGGACATGGGACGAAATGCCCGACTATGACCGCGTATCGGTGTAAAGAATGGCGAGAAAGCATTATAACTGGAAGGCGCCGACGCTCGACGAGCATAGCAAACGTAAGCATAAAATACTCCGCGAGTATTTTCGACAATATCTTCTTACAAGATGTAAGCACCCTCAAGTGGGTGGTCAACCCCCATATTAGAGTCCACCTTTTAAGTTACAGTTTGGCCGTTGCGACGGTATGACTGAAGGGGCTGTAGCGTAAGCGGAGGACCCTTCAGTCATGCGGGCCAGCGGTGCTGGTGGCTTATAACCAAGGCTGGTATGCGGGCGGATGTGATTGTAATGATGCCGCCACTTTTCACATAGGGGTGGCTACGTGCGTTCATGCACAGACAGCGATTGCGGAGAGAACAAGGTATTTATCTTCTTCAATCGCCGTTTTCTAATATGATAAGCGGCACTCGACTTTGCCTGATCACCACGATATTTTCTGATCATGACTTTCGTTTCGAAATTTATAAATGAAATACTTCGGACGCCGAAACGGCCTTGCTTCAATTGCGACAGTGCCATGTATAAATATCCAAGTGAAAATGGTCCTGTCTGGATATGCCATGATTGCGATTGGCAGATCAGAGATTAAGAGCCTCTCGCAATCGAAGAGGCGATGATCGCTTGTTGCGAGGGGGTGACGGTGAGAGACTGTGCTGTGATCCGATCAAGCAGGAGGGTTAGCCGTGGCGACACTCGACCCCGAACCTCTGGTGCAGACCTTCGAAGAAGCCCAAGCGCACTGGCGCAAAGGCATCAAGGCGCAGGTGGTCTTTGACCTGGCAATCCCGACAGGGCGTGAGCCGGAGATCAAGCAGGCCACTCGCCTGCCGCCGGGCTTGAACGATGATCTTCCCTTTTAGGAACCGGTGAGCGTGCATGACGGAACCTGAGCCTGTCCCCCGCCCCGGCCTGATGACGAACGGCGACTTTGACGCCTGGGCCGAGCAGTTCCTGTTCCTGCGCTACACGGTGCAGCGTGCGAACCTTGACCGCAAATTTTCTCCAGTAAATGCTGGGTTTCAGGGGTGTTTGACGTCTCAAAATGACAAAAATCAACAATATGGAAATAGATAATTATTACATCGTTGATTTCTTCATTTGCTGTGTTGTCGATGAGTTCCAAAAGGGTGAGGGGTAAAAAATCGCCATGATCATCTTACTTCCACGCCAACGCCTTTTCGAGTTTCTCTAAAGACGGATTGCGCAGTTTGCGTCCGTCAATTGAAAATGTCGGAAATTTATCAGCGCTGCCCGTTAATGCGACAAGTTCTTCCGCTGCCTGTGAATCGGCAGCAACATCGGCAAAGCGATAATTAACACGGCGCTTATCGAGAACATCACAATAATATGATGTTTTCTTACAATGCGCCGTGCCGTAAAGAATTACATCAGGCATAACTTTTCTTACAGCTTCATTACTAAGCAAGCTTACAGCCCTTGTGCTCGCCGCGCCGTGGCAGAACCCAACCAGGGCGAACATAATGACAGGTATAGCCGCTTGGATAACGCTCCAGGTAATCCTGGTGCTCCGGTTCCGCCTGCCAGAAATCACCGGCAGGAGCGAGTTCCGTTACCACCTTTCCCGGCCATAGACCCGAAGCGTCAACATCCGCAATCGTATCGAGCGCGACCTGCTTCTGTTTCTCGTCCGTATAATAAATGCCCGAACGGTAGCTGGTACCGCGATCGTTCCCCTGCCGGTTTTTCGTCGTCGGATCGTGGATCTGGAAGAAGAATTCCAGCAACGTCCGATAGTCGGTCTTTTCAGGATCGAATATGATCTCAATCCCTTCGGCATGCGTGCCGTGATTGCGGTAGGTCGCGTTGGAAACATCGCCGCCCGTATAACCGACACGCGTTTGCAATACGCCGGGGAGTTTGCGAATAAGGTCCTGCATCCCCCAGAAGCAGCCACCTGCCAGAATTGCTCTCTCGTTCATCGTGCATCCTCCACTTGATTGATAAATTCTCCATAACCTTCTTCCACCATCTTGTGCTTCGGTACAAAGCGCAGCGAAGCCGAATTGATGCAGTAACGCAGTCCGCCACTCAAGCGCGGGCCGTCGGCAAATACATGACCAAGATGACTGTTGCCGTGTTTGGAGCGAACCTCTGTGCGGATCATGCCATGGCTTGCATCACATTTTTCCACAACGTTTGCAGATACGATCGGCTTGGTAAAGCTTGGCCAGCCGCAGTGGCTGTCAAATTTCGTTGACGATGCGAACAACGGCTCGCCCGAAACGATATCGACATAAATGCCCGGCTCCTTATTCTTGTAATATTCTCCGGTGTAGGGTCTTTCCGTGCCACTTTGCTGCGTCACGCGGAATTGCTCCGGGGTGAGACGGCGGAGCGCTTCTTGCGTTTTTTCGTATTTCATCAGTTTTCCTCCTACGTTCGGTTGTTTTATACCTATATATTCGTGGAGAGAGCCTGAATCGTTACAAATTTTTATTACCACCTGAGCAGCCATTTTCCCAAGATGGCCCCTATGACGGAAAAAATCAAAATCGGCACGTAATGCCAAAGAGCTATATGCATCAGGGAATCATTGGCCTCAGTCAAACGCAGAACCAGGCTGCCAAGCGCTGCCACCGCAAGAACGGCGAAAGATCCTGCGAAAAGCGGCGTCACGCTGGCTCCTTTGCGCAGAAGGCCAAAAATCAGAATGGAAGGGAGAAAGGACACGGCGGCGATGCAAAGCGCGCATTGTATTCCATGATCGTCCGATAAAATAACCATGCGCGGATCAAAGGGCATGGCAACGACCTGCACGATAATGAAAGTTGTCAATAAAGCAAAAACCGCGTAAGGAATCTTAATGATTAAAGGCTTCTGATGGGCGTCCGGATACATTGAAAAGATGGCTGCAAAGGCACTCGATAGAACCAGAAATATAAGCAGTACTATTTCTAGCAGGTAGGAAAAACGACCGAATTGAATCGCTATATCTGATCGAACATCGAAGAAAAAAAAGCTGCCGATTGCATATAACAATAAAGTGGCGATCAGGCACAATCCGTAATACATCGGCGATCTTAAAGTCGCTTTCCCTGACGTCTCTTGACTGAGCTTTTCAATCAATTCTTCCGTATTCATTGGTTTTCCGTTCCTAATCTATCCCGTATTTTTTTGATGGCACGGTGCGCCGCAACCTTGACGGCGGACTCGTTCATGGCCAGCCTCCGCCCCGTTTCTTTCGCCGTGTGCCCTTCTACATACATCATAGTCAGAATACGCCTCTGCCGTTCAGGCACCTCTTTGAGCAATTCATCTATGGATTCGCTATCATCATGGGATTCGGTTACATCGTTTGCCAATGTTTGCGCGATATTTTCTACATCAACCGTATCCTGGCCTCGCCGGTAAAGCCTGCGTAAATGATCGTTGATACGAAAACCAGCGATTGCCATGACCCAGGGCATAAGGGGACGTTTCCCATCATAAGTATGCCGCGCCTTATGCACGGAAATCAGGATTTCCTGCACGACGTCTTCGATATCGCTGGCAGGCAGGCGCTTGCCTATGACGCGGCGTAAAAGGATGGAAATTTGCTGTAAAAACCGGTTGTAAGACGCAGAATCGCCTGCAATTCCTGCACGAAATAGCGCCGCCAGTTCTTTATGCTTATCAATGGGTTCTTTTGGCGATGTAACCATTTGCGCTGCGGCGGCGAATTCCTAGGTATGGATCTGATTTAATCGGGTCATTTTAAGACAAAAAACGGACATTTGCCAGTGACAGAAGAAGGATACCTTACAATGAACGATTCAAATTACGAAAGAGCGACATTCGCGGCAGGCTGTTTCTGGGGGGTGGAGGAGCAGTTTTCCGCCATGCGCGGTGTCATTTCGACACAGGTCGGGTACACGGGCGGGAGAACCGCAAACCCGACCTACGAGGATGTGTGCCGGAAAAATACAGGCCATGCCGAGGCGGTAGAGGTTATCTACGATCCTGAAAAAATTTCCTATCAAAAACTGCTGACTTTGTTTTTCAGCCTGCATAGCCCGGGGAGTGTTATCTGTCAGGGAGAAGGCGGACGCGGCCAGTATCGCGGCGCTGCTTTTTACCACACCCCAAAACAAAAAGAGGAAATAGACGCCGAAATCCGCCGTCTGGAAAAAGACAAAAAATACGGACCTAAAATATACACGCAGGTCGTGCCGACGCAGACTTTCTGGCCGGCTGAGGAACGCCACCAGAAATATTACAAGAAGCACCAGCGTCATGTTTTCCGGAACGGACAAAATTAACGATAAGAAATGCTTATGCTTCTGTGTCCAGGGTTCTTCCGCATACCTTGCAATGTGCTGCGTCGCAATCGTGAAGATTGAGACCGCACTTGCATGAATGCCGCATCTTGAAAGGCCGCAAAATCGTCTGAATCAGATGCAAAAACAGCGACACGCCAAAAATCATGATGATGATCGTCAGAAGGCGCCCCATCGTTCCCTGAAGCACGATATCGCCGAAGCCCGTCGTGGTCAGCGTCGTTACGGTGAAATACATGGCGTCTATAAAATTATTAATACCCTGCCGAGCGCCGACCTGTGTCTGGAAAACAAGCTCGGTTATGACGAAGATGAAGACGAGAAAGTTGATGGCGCTGATATGAATATCTTCATATTTACGAAAAGCCCGAAAATCGCGGCGCAATCTTTCAAGAAAATGCATGGACCGTACAAGCCGCAGAATGCTGAGCGCACGCAGAAACGCCAGCTGCTGCCCTGCAAAAGGCAGGAAAAACGAAGTAATCACCAATATGTCGGCGATACTGTAAGGATTGGCAAGGAACTTTGCCCTATCACGCGAGATATACAGTCTCGCCAGAAAATCGGACAGGATATAAAGCCCAAAGAGGCATTCCAGAAAGCCTATAATCCGGTGGCCATAGAAGAAGGATGACAAAATGAGAAAAACCAGTATCCCCAAATCGAGTCCCAGTAGAAGATACTGGAAACGGCGCGAAGCGTCCCTGCTTCCTTCATATAATATCCGCAACCTTCGCTGGAAGTTCATGCTCATAAAAGCAGTATGCATGAATTGCAGAAAGACTGAAAGATACGCTTTATCGAGATTATCTATACCATATTCTACTTCGGCGCTTGTTCTTTCAATATCCATTCTCGGCGCACCCAGTGACAGATGTAAATAAATCTAAACAAGATTTAATAACTATTTTTAAAGACCGTATTCTCCGTTTCTCCAATAAGGAATTTTCAATCGTCATCCATTTCTTATAATGGTATCAATCCGATGCCGCCATAAGCATGGCATACGCCATCCAGTTTTAAGCCGCGCCCTCACGTTTTAACGACAAATCTTGATCCTAAAGCATTCTCCGCGTCATCGGCTTAAAAATGGGAGGTGCACATTTCGTGTAAAGGTTCGTATGCATACCCAAAATGTCATGCATTTCGGTCAATAAAATCAACAGGTTAGAAAAATGGATGAGGCGCGAGCAAACCGAAG
>ERZ761609.3308-NODE-3308-length-10730-cov-10.464918_pt1 | contig 10730 bp, 8 predicted proteins | sample MGYA00511163_ERZ761609 | MGnify/ENA primary metagenome ERZ761609 (study PRJEB28899, sample SAMN02445070) | bioreactor sludge metagenome | biome: EBPR sludge | place: Australia: Brisbane, Thorneside Wastewater Treatment Plant | collected 2011-12-16 ... | reverse complement strand
GCCCCGTCCCCGAACGACCAGTTGAGCAGGGTTGTCTCCATCAGATGCACGAACACATCCTGCTTGCGAATTCCCAGCGCGGCCAGCCGCTCCGCCACCGCCGCATAAAGCGCCCGCTTGAGATCGAGGCTGCGCCCGACCGACAGATGCACCTCCACCATGACGATCCCGTCCGTGCGCTCGATCCCGAGATAGCCGGGATCGTAAATCAGCTCATCGCCATGCGATGAAACCACCTGAAAGCGGTCCTCGGCCGGAATGCCGATGCTTTCGACAAGAGCGGCATGCACCGCATCGGCGATGGCGCGGCGACGCGTTGGCGCAACAGTGTCTTGCAGATCGATTCGGACGAAGGGCATGGGCATCTCCAATAAACAAACCTACTAGTATGTTTCTTTATTGGCAAAGTCAAACCCTCCCCGGAATTTCCTGCCCGCCGCCGCCCGGGGCTTGTTTTGCCGCAATCCTCCGCTATGCCTCAGGTCACAAGCCGAAGAAGGATGTCCCCGTGCGCCCTGTAGCTTTCACGCTCGTCTGTCTTGCCCCGCTGCTTGCGGCGTGCGAATCCAGCATGCGGTTGCCCCCGCTCGACAATCCGTTCGGCCGCTCCGAGCGCGTGACGCCGGCGCCAGCGCCGCAACCGCGCCTTGAGCCGACGCCGACCGAGCGCGTTGATGTCGCCCCCTTGCCATCGGTGACCAGGCAGGATCTGGCCCCTCCGCCGGGCGCCGCAGCGACGCCGCCGCTCAATCCGATCGACCCGGATCCTGGCATTCGGAACGAATTACCGCCGATTCCCCCGACACCACCCGTGACGCCCCCCGTTGTGCCGCAGGTGGCGGATGCCGCGCCGGCCCGACCGACGCAAAGCGCCTTGACCGGGACCTGGCAGGCAAGGGAAGCCTCCGGCAGTGCCTGCCGCGTCACCTTGTCCTCTAGCCCGAAGCTCGATCTCTACAATGCCAGCAGCAGCGGCTGCCAGAGCCGTGACCTGCAACGCGTAACCGCCTGGGAATTGCGCGGCGATGACGTCTATCTCTACGAGCCGGGAGGCGCGGTCGCGGCCCGTTTCAAGGCGCAGAGCCGCCAGATGAACGGCACGCTGTCGAAATCCGGGGCGCCGCTCAGCCTCAGTCGCTGAACGGCGCTGCGGCAGGACGCTCGTCAGACCGCGCGCGCGGTCGAGTTGAACCAGCCGAGCGGATCGATCTCCGAATGTCCCGGCAGATCAAGCCTGGCGATGGCGAAGATTGCTTCGGCATCTTCGGCGGCCTCGCCGCTCAGCGAATTCACATCGCGATGGCCGGGCTCGACCACACCGAGCGAACCACCCGGCTCGAAACTCATTTCCGCAGCAAAACGCCGGGCCAGCGCCTGCATGGCGCGATTGGTGGCAAGGCAGCTCATATAGAGCTTCTGGTAGCTGCGATTGCGCGCCGCGCGGACGATCTTTTCGAACAGCTGCGAGCCGACACCCCGGCCGCGAAATTCGGCCTCCACCGAAAACGCCGCCTCGCCTTCGTTATGATCGCCGCCCAGTGGACGCAATTCGGCCGCTCCACGCAGAATGCCGTCGACGAAATAGCCGTAGATCACCACATCCCAGAGGGTGCAGCTGTTGGCATAATCGATCAGGAACTGATCCTTGGCCGGCATGCCGAAGCGCAGATAGCGCGTCGCTTCATCGAGCCTCAGCAGATGCTGGGCATAATCTTCATGGTCGAATGCGGACAGACGCCGCACAACCGTGTGCTCATTCGCTGTGCCACCCATGTCAGCCTCCTTAAGGCAACGGTGTCCAACAATTGAGCCTTCCTTACGTCTCGTTTCCTCGGCCGATTCGGCCAGACATGCATTATTAGATATGTCAGAAAGACTAACATTTCAAGAATGCATATCTTCCTCTCACGCCTCGCCCCAAGGCGGCTTGTGAAAGAGATGCGGATTGAATAGTCGGTGATCGTGACGAGATGGTGACAAACATCCGGGGAGTGAGGATGAGCGGGGCAGTGGCAGAACGCTATCGGGCGCTGGTGGCCGAAGGGCGGCTAGAGCCCGACCCTGCCCAGCAGGCCGCCATCGAGCGGCTCGATGCCCTGGCAGCTCAGCTCGAAGAGGGGCAGCTGGCTGCCAAGGGCAGCGCTCTTGGCTGGCTGTTCAGCAGCAAGACCAGGCGCGATCCGATCCCCGGATTGTATCTCTGGGGATCGGTCGGACGTGGCAAGACCATGCTGATGGATCTGTTTTTTGACGAGTTGAAGGTGCGGCACAAGCGGCGCGAGCATTTCCACGCCTTCATGAGCGATGTTCACGAACGCATCTATGAATGGCGACGGCTGGCCAAGGCCGGGCGGGCGCGGGGCAACGACCCGGTGGCACCGGTGGCCCGCGATCTTGCCCGCGAGGCCAGCGTCCTGTGCTTTGACGAATTTGCGGTGACAGACATCGCCGACGCCATGCTGCTTGGCCGGTTGTTCGAGAACCTGTTTGCCGAAGGCGTCACTGTCGTCGCCACCTCGAACCGCGAGCCTGACGAGCTCTACAAGGACGGTCTCAACCGGCAGCTGTTCGTGCCGTTCATCCGGATGATCGAGCAGAAGATGCAGGTCCTGCGGCTTGATGCCCGCACCGACTACCGGATGGAAAAGCTGGCCGGAGCCGAGGTCTTTCTGACGCCGGCCAACGCGGCCACAGCAGAGCAGCTCGAAACGATTTTCCGGAACCTGACAGCCGGAGCCCCGGCCCGACCGACACATCTGCACGTCAAGGGGCGCACGCTGACTCTCGGCAAGACCGCCCATCATGTCGCCCTGGTCTCGTTCGAGGAACTGTGTGACAGGCCGCTGGGCGCAGCCGATTACCTGGCGATCGCCCAGGCTTTTCGGATGGTGATCATTCGCGACGTGCCAGCCATGGACCAGAGCCAGCGCAACGCCGCCAAGCGCTTCATCAATCTCATCGATGTATTCTACGATTACGGCGTCAAGACGGTGATTTCTGCAGCGGTTCCGGCGCAGGATCTCTATCACGGCACCAGCGGCCCGGAAGTGTTCGAATTTGATCGCACCGTCTCCCGCCTGATCGAGATGCGCTCCAGCGACTATCTCGCCCGCCCGCACGGTCGCCAGGCACCCGACCCGGACAAGGCGATCAGCGGCATCGTCGAGACATGAGCACGGAAAGCGTCGAAGCGCGGATCCTCGCCGCCGCCCAGACGCGGTTGCGGCGGGAGGGCCTGCGCCGACTGACGGTTGTGCGGATTGCCGAGGACGCCGGCATGACCCACGCCAATGTCTACCGGTTCTTCAAGTCGAAGGCGGATCTGGTCGATCGCCTGATCAGTGACTGGCTGCGCGATCTCGAACGTCGCCTCACCGACATCACCCAGGCGCCCGATCCGGCGCATGACAAGCTGGAACGCTTTCTGACCCTGGTTTCACGCAATTATGCCGACAAGGCCCGCTCCGACCCCCGATTGTTCGACGCGCTGATTGACGCCCTCGACCAGCAGCGCCCCGCCGCCCTGCGCCACCGGCAGCGCCAGCGCGATCTTCTGCTCCAGGTCGTCGAGGAGGGCATTGCAACCCGCCTGTTTGCCGGCAGCGATCCCCGCCGGCTGCGACAGACCATCTCCGACCTGATGCATCGCTTCATCGACCCGCATGCACTGCGCACCGCCGCGAGCATCGAGCCGGCCTCGTTTGACGCGCGCCGCGAACGGGCGACCCGGGCCGTGCTCAGAACATTGGCCGCCGCCCGCATCTAGCCATAACAAATTACAAATATTGTAATTTGTTATGGCTTTTTTCTGGGCCAGAACGCACGCTGGCTGCTTTTGGTGACTAGCTAAGCTATTGATTTTAAATAACACGAACTCCTGCCGCTGGCCAACGAACGTGGTCTAAGACCAAAGCATGCAGGCATCCAGCCAGCCGCAAGCTTGATCCGGAATGGCGCTCTCACCTACAAGCCGCACCAGCAGAGGCCGCCCATACGGGATGAGGGGGCGCCTCATCCCAAAGGCCGGGTGGGCGAAACAGCGCAAACTGGCTAGGTTCCAGCCACCTCAACCCAGATATTAGGATATCAGGCCATGGCGCGTCGGAAGATCGCTCTCATCGGTGCCGGACAGATCGGCGGCACGCTTGCTCACCTTGCTGCCCTCAAGGAACTCGGGGATGTCGTGCTGTTCGATATTGCCGAAGGCACGCCACAGGGCAAGGCGCTCGACCTGGCCGAATCCGCTCCCGTCGACGGTTTCGATGCCGGATTGAAGGGCGCCAATGATTACTCGGCGATTGCCGGCGCCGATGTGGTGATCGTCACCGCCGGTGTGCCGCGCAAGCCGGGCATGAGCCGCGATGACCTGATCGGCATCAACCTCAAGGTAATGGAATCGGTCGGCAAGGGCATCAAGGAATTCTGCCCGAAGGCCTTCGTGATCTGCATCACCAACCCGCTCGACGCGATGGTCTGGGCGCTGCAGAAGTTCTCCGGCGTCAAGCCGAACAAGATCGTCGGCATGGCCGGCGTGCTCGATTCGGCCCGCTTCCGCCACTTCCTTGCCGATGAGTTCAAGGTCTCGGTCAAGGACGTCTCGGCCTTTGTGCTGGGCGGGCATGGCGACGACATGGTGCCGCTGACCCGCTATTCGACCGTTGCCGGCATTCCGCTGCCGGATCTGGTCAGGATGAAGTGGACGACGCAGGAGCGCATCGACGCCATCGTGGATCGCACCCGCAAGGGCGGCGGCGAGATCGTCGCGCTGCTCAAGACCGGCTCGGCCTTCTATGCGCCTGCGGCCTCCGCCATCGCCATGGCCGAGAGCTACCTCAAGGATCAGAAGCGTGTGCTGCCCTGCGCCGCCGCGCTCAAGAACGAGTATGGCGCGGACTGCAACGGCCTGTTCATCGGCGTGCCGATCGTGATCGGCGAGAAGGGTGTCGAGCGCATTGTCAAGATCAAGCTCAAGGGCGAGGAACAGGCGATGTTCGCCAAGTCCGTCGCTTCGGTGAAGGGCCTGGTCGCCGCCTGCAAGCAGATCAACCCGTCGCTGGCGTAAGAGGGGGCAATCGGCAATCGGGAACAGGCAATCGTAAGGATTGCCAGAATTTTTCGATTGCCGACTGCCGACTGCCGATCGCTGCTTCAGAATTTTCGCTTCCGGAGAGGGACGCACATGAACATCCATGAATACCAGGGCAAGGCCGTGCTGAAGAGCTTCGGCTGCCCGGTGTCGGCCGGCTTCCCGGCCTTCACCGTTGCCGAGGCGGAAGAGGCGGCAAAAAAGCTGCCGGGTCCGCTGTTCGTCGTGAAAAGCCAGATCCACGCGGGCGGCCGCGGCAAGGGCAAGTTCAAGGAACTTCCCGCCGATGCCAAGGGCGGCGTGCGTCTCGCCAAGTCGGTTGCCGAGGTCAAGGCTTTTGCCAAGGAAATGCTCGGCAACACGCTGGTCACCCTGCAGACCGGCCCGGCTGGCAAGCAGGTCAACCGCCTCTACATCGAGGACGGCTCCGACATCGCCAAGGAATTCTACCTGTCGATGCTGGTGGACCGCGTCACCTCGCGCGTTTCCTTCGTGGTCTCGACCGAAGGCGGCATGAACATCGAGGAAGTGGCGCACGAATCGCCTGAGAAGATCATTACCTTCTCGGTGGATCCTGCGACCGGCTACATGGGCCATCACGGCCGCGCCATCGCCAAGGCACTGAATCTTTCCGGCGATCTTGCCAAGCAGGCCGAAGCGCTCGGTGCCAAGCTCTATGCCGCCTTTACGGCCAAGGACATGAGCATGCTGGAAATCAACCCGCTGATCGTCACCAAAGAGGGTCAGCTCAAGGTGCTCGACGCCAAGATCAGCTTTGATTCCAATGCGCTCTACCGTCATGCCGACGTGATGGCGCTGCGCGACGAGACCGAGGAGGATGCCAAGGAGATCGAGGCCTCCAAATACGACCTGTCCTATATCGCGCTCGACGGCACCATCGGCTGCATGGTCAACGGCGCGGGCCTCGCCATGGCGACGATGGACATCATCAAGCTCTACGGCGAGGAGCCGGCGAACTTCCTTGATGTCGGCGGTGGCGCATCCAAGGAGAAGGTGACGGCGGCGTTCAAGATCATCACCGCCGACCCGAAGGTGAAGGGCATTCTGGTCAACATCTTCGGCGGCATCATGAAGTGCGACATCATCGCCGAGGGCGTCATCGCCGCGGTGAAGGAGGTTGGCCTCAAGGTTCCGCTGGTGGTGCGCCTCGAAGGCACCAACGTCGAGCTCGGCAAGTCGATCATCAGCAAGTCGGGACTGAATGTGATCCCGGCCGATGATCTCGACGATGCCGCGCAGAAAATTGTCAAGGCTGTGAAGGGCTGAGAGGGATGCGCGCTCTAGCTACCCTTTTAATGTTTGTGGTCTGCGCATTTCAAGCGGAAGCATATGTTGCCGATGGCCATGAATATACGCTTGCATGTAACAAAGATGGATTTGTTCTGACCTCTAGGGCTTCCGTCACACGTTACATTGAAGCTGGAGTATCATCGCGATTTGTAAAGAAGAAAGAGAAAATCTTTCTGGGAAAAAATTGCGATGCAATTCATGAAATATTTGGTGGCGGAAAGTGGTGCTGGGCGAATGGAGGTTTTGGAGCTGAATTTTCAGGCACCAAAATTTGGTTTCCGCGTCAAGAACTCATCTGTCCAAGAGAAACTGACAATCATCTCGGCTGTAACTGCTGAACCCCGGAAGTAACACATGTCTATCCTCATCGACAAGAACACGCGTGTCATCTGCCAGGGCTTCACCGGCAAGAACGGCACTTTCCACTCCGAACAGGCGATCGCCTACGGCACGCAGATGGTCGGCGGCACCTCGCCAGGCAAGGGCGGCTCGATGCATCTCGGCCTGCCGGTGTTCGACACCGTGGCCGAGGCCCGCGAGGCTACCGGGGCGGACGCCTCGGTCATCTACGTGCCCCCGCCCGGCGCGGCCGATGCGATCTGCGAGGCAATTCAGGCGGAAATCCCGCTGATCGTCTGCATCACCGAAGGCATTCCGGTGACCGACATGATCCGCGTCAAGCGCGCCCTGTCGGGGTCCAAATCGCGGCTGATCGGGCCGAACTGCCCCGGCGTGATGACCGCCGGAGAATGCAAGATCGGCATCATGCCGGGCAATATCTTCAAGAAGGGCAATGTCGGCATCGTCTCGCGCTCCGGCACGCTGACCTATGAGGCGGTGTTCCAGACCACGCAGGAGGGCCTCGGCCAGACCACTGCGGTCGGCATCGGCGGCGACCCCGTCAAGGGCACCGAATTCATCGAGATGCTGGAGATGTTCCTCAAGGACGAGGCCACCAAGTCGATCGTCATGATTGGCGAGATCGGCGGCTCAGCCGAGGAAGATGCGGCGCAGTTCATCAGGGACGAGGCAAAACGTGGCCGCAAGAAGCCGATGGTCGGCTTCATCGCCGGCCGCACGGCGCCTCCCGGCCGCCGCATGGGTCATGCAGGCGCGATCATCTCGGGCGGCAAGGGCGGCGCCGAGGACAAGATCGCGGCGATGGAGGCAGCGGGCATCCGCGTCTCGCCCTCGCCGGCGCGTCTTGGCAAGACGCTCGTCGACGTGCTCAAGGGCAAGTAACCCTTGCGGATGACGGACATCCCGTTCGGGACGACGGACTGGTCCGCTGTCACGCCAACGCGCCACCCCGGCGCCGAAGGCGAGGCGATTTGGCGGACCAGGACCTTCGGCCCGGAGGGAAACGCCATCCGCGTGCGTCTTGTCGACTACTCGGCCGGTTATGTCTCCGACCACTGGTGCGAGAAAGGCCATATCCTGCTCTGTCTTGAGGGCGAATTGGAAACAACGCTGGCCGATGGCCGCGTTTTCGTTCTCAAGCCGGGCATGAGTTATCAGGTGGCGGACGGCGCCGAACCGCACCGGTCGCGCACCCAGTCTGGTGCAAGACTTTTCATCGTGGATTGAACCACCAAAAGGGTGATCGAATGGATCGCGATCTGGATCTCTCAGCGCTTTCGGGCAGCAATGCCGCCTATCTTGAGGCCCTGACCGGCGATGTCACGCCCGGACCGTCCTGGAAACGCTCCAACTGGCCGGTTGTTGCCCGCACCGAACTGACGTCAGCACTCGACAGCGACTGGTCGTCGGTCGAAAAGGCCGTGGCCGACAAGCTGAAGGGCAAGGCGGCAGCCGGCGGCGCGGCGCCGTCTGCGGCACAATTGCAGGCAGCGGCGCGCGATTCGGTGCATGCGCTGATGATGATCCGCGCCTATCGCATGCGCGGCCATCTGCATGCCGATCTCGACCCGCTCGGGATCGAGCCGCGCAAGGACCACGAGGAACTGCATCCGTCTTCCTACGGGTTCACCGAGGAGGACTGGGACCGCAAGATCTTCATCGACCACGTGCTGGGGCTGGAATTTGCCACCATTCGCGAGATGCTGGCGATCCTGAGGCGCACCTATTGCGCCACCATCGGCTATGAGTTCATGCACATTTCCGATCCGGCGCAGAAGGCCTGGCTGCAGGCCCGCATCGAGGGACCGGAAAAGGAGATCACCTTCACCCGCGAGGGAAAGCGCGCCATTCTCAACAAGCTGGTCGAGGCAGAAGGCTTCGAGAAGTTCCTCGACAGGAAATTCACCGGCACCAAGCGGTTCGGTCTTGACGGCGGCGAGGCGCTGATCCCCGGTCTTGAGCAGATCATCAAGCGCGGCGGCAATCTCGGCGTCAAGGAGATCGTTTTCGGCATGGCCCATCGTGGCCGCCTGAACGTGCTGACCCAGGTGATGGCCAAGCCGCATCGTGCGCTGTTCCACGAGTTCAAGGGCGGCTCCTTCGCGCCGGATGAGGTGGAAGGGTCCGGCGACGTGAAATATCACCTTGGCGCGTCATCGGATCGCGAGTTTGATGGCAACAAGGTGCATCTGTCGCTGACACCGAACCCTTCGCATCTGGAAATCGTCAATCCGGTCGTGCTTGGCCGCGTCCGCGCCAAGCAGGACCAGCTCAACTGCACGCCGGAGGATCGCCGCGCCGTGCTGCCGCTGCTCATTCATGGCGATGCGGCTTTTGCGGGCCAGGGCGTGGTGGCCGAATGCTTCGGCATGTCGGGCCTGAAAGGCCATCGCACCGGCGGCTGGGTTTCGGTGATCATCAACAACCAGATCGGCTTTACCACCTATCCGCGCTTCTCGCGCTCATCGCCCTATCCGTCCGACATGGCCAAGATCGTCGAGGCGCCGATCTTCCACGTCAACGGCGACGACCCCGAGGCGGTGGTGTTTGTCTGCAAGGTGGCGGCCGAGTTCCGCCAGAAGTTCCAGAAGCCGGTCGTGGTCGACATGTGGTGCTATCGCCGCTTCGGCCACAATGAAGGGGACGAGCCGGCCTTCACCCAGCCGCTGATGTATCAGAAGATCCGCAGCCACCGGACGACGCTGGAGATCTATGCGGAAAAGCTGATTGCCGAGAAAGTCGTCACGCAAGGCGAAGTCGACAAGATGAAGGCCGACTGGGTCTCGCGCCTGGAGGCGGAATTCGAGGCTGGCCATGCCTACAAGCCCAACAAGGCCGATTGGCTGGAAGGCGCCTGGGAAGGCCTTAAGGCCGGCACAGATGCCCATGACGATCCGTTGCATGGCAAGACGGGCGTGGCGATCGACACGCTCAGGTCCATCGGCCGCAAGATCGCCACCATCCCGGAGGGTTTCAACGCCCACCGCACCATCCAGCGTTTCATGGACGGCCGTCTCAAGATGGTCGAAAGCGGCGAGGGGCTGGACTGGGCGATGGCCGAGGCGCTGGCCTATGGCACGCTGGTCGACGAGGGCTACCCGGTTCGTCTGTCGGGCCAGGATTGCGAGCGCGGCACCTTCTCCCAGCGCCATTCGGTGATCATCGATCAGGTCAATGAGAACCGCCATACCCCGCTGAACAACCTTCGTGCCGGACAGAAGCGCTACGAAGTCATCAACTCGATGCTGTCGGAAGAGGCGGTGCTTGGATTCGAATACGGCTATTCGCTGGTTGAACCCAACACGCTGACCCTGTGGGAGGGCCAGTTCGGCGACTTCGCCAACGGCGCTCAGGTCGTGTTCGACCAGTTCATCTCCTCGGGCGAGCGCAAATGGCTGCGCCTGTCGGGTCTGGTCTGCCTGCTGCCGCACGGATTTGAGGGTCAGGGCCCGGAGCATTCGTCCGCCCGTCTCGAGCGCTTCCTGCAGCTCTGCGCCGAGGACAACATGCAGGTCGCCAATTGCACGACTCCGGCCAACTACTTCCACATCCTGCGCCGGCAGATGAAGCGCGACATCCGCAAGCCGCTGATCCTGATGACGCCGAAATCGCTGCTCAGGCATCCGCGCTGCAAGTCGAGCCTGGCCGATCTTGGCGCTGACTCCTCGTTCCACCGCTTCCTGCGCGATGACGCGGATGGCGGCAACGCCGGATACAGCCTCGCCAAGGACGCCAAGATCCGCCGCGTGATCATCTGCACCGGCAAGGTCTACTTTGACCTTCTGGAAGAGCGTGAGAAGCGCAATCTGGACGATGTCTACCTGCTGCGCGTCGAACAGCTTTATCCGTTCCCGCTGAAGGCCCTGACCAAGGTCATGCAGCGCTTCAGGAAGGCGGATGTGGTCTGGTGCCAGGAAGAGCCCAAGAACATGGGGGGGTGGTCGTTTGTCGAGCCCTACCTCGAATGGGTGCT